>MEHZ011151160.1_pt1 | contig 12310 bp, 15 predicted proteins | sample 897221 | NCBI WGS metagenome assembly MEHZ01 (sample SAMN05514161, study PRJNA337945) | marine metagenome | isolation source: marine surface water | place: Arctic Ocean | collected 2007-12-13 | reverse complement strand
TGATGTAGCAGAATCATTAGATAGTATAGGTAAACTAAATTCTAAAACTGGTGCTACAGATAAACGAGTAACCTCTGTAGAGACTATAGCCCAGCGCAATCTTATTGAGGTTGAAAATGAACTGAGTAGTGAGATTGTAGTATTAGATTCTTTATTGCTTACTAAGGTACAAGAGCTAGAAGGTAAACTTATAGTTCGTATACAGACGTTAGAACAGGCTATACTAGATAATGATGTACGAGGTTTAAACCAAAAGCTTGCACAACTTACTACTAACATGCAGCAGATACTAGAACAACAGAAGGTACTGCTAGATCTTCGTAGTCAGGTTGATAAAGCTACAACTATTACAGATGGACTAGGTGACACTCTTGATACTCTACAAACAGAAGTAGATGATATTTGGAAAGCCTATGACGAATTAACGGATAATCCTTTATAATGGCTATTGAATACAGAGGTGAGAAGTTTGAAGGTTACAACAAACCTAAGCGAACACCTAAGCATCCTACTAAATCTCACGTAGTATTAGCTAAAGAAGGCGATACTATTAAGATGATTCGCTTTGGTGAGCAGGGTGCATCTACAGCTGGAGCACCTAAGGCTGGTGAATCTGATAGGATGAAGAAGAAACGTGCAAGCTTTAAGGCTAGACACGCTAAGAATATTAAAAGAGGTAAGCTATCAGCGGCTTACTGGGCAGATAAGGTGAAGTGGTAATGGCAGCACCTAAGCCAACAAATATGAAGTTGTATAACCAGAAGAAAGCTCTGGCTAAAAAGAAGTTTAAAGTATGGCCCAGCGCTTATGCATCTGCTTGGCTTACTAAGGAGTATAAAAAAGCTGGGGGTAAATATAGTGGCACGACAAAAAACAAAGTCACGTAGTCAGCACGTTCTTGTAGGTCGTAGGGGATTTTCTAAGGGTGGTTTAGGTAAATGGTTCGGAGAGGAATGGACAGATGTTAAAACAGGTAAAGAATGCGGTAGGTCGGGTACTTCAGAAAGTGGCAGACCTTATCCTGCGTGTCGTCCCAAAAAAGTGGCGAGCAAAATAAGTAAGAAGGAAGCAGCTAAGAAGACAGGACCTGCTAAGGTCAAATGGTCTACTACTGCTTCTGGTAGAAAAAGGACAACGTAATGGCTAAAGGTGTTCCACACTATTTCAAGGATGGTACTGAACATAAAGGCGGTATGCATAAGATGCCTAATGGTCAGATGCACTCTGGTAAAACACATGGTAAGAATAGTAAAAGATTGTTTCACCTAAAAGAGTTGAGTGCAACAGTAAAGAAAAAAGTAATGGCTAAAAGGAAAAGCACATGATGAACAAAGGTATGAAGGCTCTAAAGAAAGAAGCACCTGCAGTAGCTAAGAAGATGGGTTACAACTATGGTGGTATGGCTAAGAAGCCTATGAAGATGAACAAAGGTGGTATGTGCGGTGCATCTAACCCAGCGTCTAAGCCTATGAAAAGAGGATAGACTTATGAAGGTTTATGAAAAATATAAAGCTGCTCTAGAAAAACATGGCTACACAGTAGATGTAGATGGCTGTGTTTGGGATGATCGTGGTAATCAAGCTGCTACAGAAGACAGATTTGGTAATGCTTTTTGTAATGATCCAAATGTCACAGATATTTGTAGAGCCTCTGAGGTTGTTGTAGATAAACCTAAGAAAAAGTCTAAAGCTCCTGAGGGTAAGAAACGTGCACGTACAGCCAAAGGTCACTACGTTAAAGATGATCCTAACACACCAGAGAATGAAGCGTGGGTTGACGAGTAATAGGTTAACGGGTATGCGTAAACAGGTGGTACTGATTAACCGCTAAATAAGTATAACTATCTCCGCACACCAATATAGGAGATAGTGATGCTAGACTTTTTAGAACGAAGCTTTAGGGCTATACAAAGAACACAACAAGCAAGAGCAGATCTTTGGTTACTTAACAATATGAGTGACAGAGAGTTGCGAGACATCGGCACTAGTCGTGGCGAGATAAGAGAGCACATAAATGGCAAGAAATCTATCAGAAAAACAAATCAAGTTTCTTGAAGTATTATTCGATGAAGCTAATGGTGATGCTGTTGCAGCTAAAAGGTTGGCAGGTTACGGGGACAACAGCAGCACTACAGCTATTGTTGAATCCCTAAAGGATGAGATAGGCGAGAAGACTCGTACCTATTTTGCTCGTACTGCCCCTAAGGCTGCAGTTGCTATGGTAGGTGCTCTTTCTGATCCTACTGAGCTAGGCATAAAAGAGAAGATGGTTGCAGCAAAAGACTTGCTAGACCGCGCTGGACTTGGTAAGGTAGATAAAGTGGATGTCACATCAAGCGGTGGCATCTTCTATCTACCACCAAAAGAAGGCACGAACGAATAAGTATTCCAACAAGAGACCTAGGATTCTGGCAATTACCAAAGCCAATCAAAGGCAAAGAAAAAGAGTGGCACACAATAGTACGTGTTACCGCAAAGATACCTTGGGGGTATGTCCTAGCTCCAGACAATGATAGGCTTCTGATACCTGTCCGTCTGGAGCTTGAAGCACTAGATCTAGCAAAGAGACACCTCAAGCAGTATAGTTATCGTGCAGTAGCACAATGGCTGAGTAAAGAAACAGGTCGCTATATATCTCATATGGGACTAAAGAAGAGAATCGAAGTTGAGCAAAGACGTAGAAAAGCATCTGCTATTAAACGCAAGCTTGCCAAGTGGCTCGAAGAAACCCTTGCGGAAATCGAAAAGCTCGAAACCCAAGGTGTTGGAGCATACGCAGATACCGACAGAAGTGATTAAACAGGTAGATACTCCTAGGGATACTGTACCTGCTCAAGCTGTTGCTCCTGCATATGATGAGGAGTTAGCACAAGATATAGTGTTTAAACCTAACCCTGGCCCCCAGACCTCGTTCCTGAGTTCATCAGAGAGAGAAGTACTATATGGCGGCGCAGCTGGTGGAGGCAAATCGTATGCCATGCTTGCAGATCCTCTACATGGATTGAATGACCCTAACTTCTCAGGGCTACTTGTACGGCATACTACAGAAGAACTTAGAGAATTAATACAGAAGAGTCAAGAATTATATCCTAAAGCTATACCGGGTATCAAATGGTCAGAGCGTAAATCACAATGGACTTCACCCAGAGGTGGTAGACTGTGGATGTCCTATTTGGATAAAGACACAGACGTTACTAGATACCAAGGACAGGCGTTTAACTGGATAGGCTTTGACGAACTTACACAATGGTCAAGCCCTTACGCTTGGGACTACATGAGATCACGTTTACGTAGTTCAGCAAAGAACTTAGGTTTGTACATGAGGGCTACTACCAACCCAGGTGGCAACGGTCACCAGTGGGTTAAGAAAATGTTCATTGACCCTGGACCATCTAACGAGCCTTTCTGGGCTACTAATGTTGAGACAGGGGATACTATTACATATCCTGTAGGACACAGTAAAGCTGGACAACCGTTGTTCAAACGTAGGTTTATACCAGCGTCTCTCTTTGATAACCCCTACCTTGCTGATACTGGTGATTATGAAGCAATGCTATTGTCACTACCAGAGCATCAAAGAAAACAACTCTTAGAAGGTAATTGGGATATTAATGATGGAGCTGCTTTCCCAGAGTTTGATAGAACCAAACATGTCATTGACGCTTTTGAAGTTCCCGAAAGCTGGGCTAAGTTTAGAGCTTGTGACTACGGCTACGGATCTTATACAGGAGTTATCTGGTTTGCTGTCGCACCAGACGAGCAACTTATTGCTTACAGAGAGTTATATTGTTCTAAAGTTACAGCTACTGATTTAGCTGATATGATCTTAGACTTAGAGAAAAAAGATGGTGGTATGAGATATGGGGTTCTTGACTCCTCTTTATGGCACAACCGAGGCGACACGGGACCATCCCTAGCTGAGCAAATGATTATGAAGGGTTGCCGTTGGCGGCCTTCGGATCGCTCTAGAGGATCGCGTGTTGCAGGTAAAAACGAAATACACAGGCGGCTACAGGTTGATGAGTTTACTGAGAAGCCTAGATTAGTATTTATGAATAACTGCACAAACACTATAGCGCAGATACCAAGCATTCCTCTGGATAAGAGAAACCCAGAAGATGTAGACACTCACGCAGAGGATCACCTATATGATGCTTTACGTTATGGTGTTATGACACGTCCACGAAGCAGCATTTGGGATTTTAATCCAGCAACACAACGCACAGGCTTTCAAGCTAGTGATACAACATTCGGGTATTAATAAATGGCAGAACAAGAAGAAATGTTTGAAACAGATGAAGTCGTAGCTGCAGAAGACAGTACGGATAGTATCTTTGAGCAAAAAGATAGTGTAGTAGCTTTTGTACAGGAACGCTATAAACGAGCAGAAGATGCACGTCACTCAGATGAACAACGCTGGTTAAAAGCTTACCGAAACTATCGTGGTATATATGGTACAGATGTTTCATTTACTGACACTGAGAAGTCTCGCGTGTTTGTTAAGGTTACCAAGACTAAGACTCTTGCTGCCTATGGTCAGATAGTAGATGTATTATTTGGTAACAACAAGTTCCCACTATCAGTTAACCCTTCTGTATTACCTGATGGTGTAGCAGAAGCAGTACATATTAATATAGATCCTAAAGCTCAGGCTGCAGGTGACGCACTAAAACCTGTAACAGAAGATAAAGCTTCTAGTCCTTATCTTATAAATGGTGATACTACACTAAAACCTGGTGAGACCCTTATGGATTTACAGGCACGAATGGGTGGTTTAAGCAGTAAATTAGATGCTGTTTCAGACAAGATTGTTGAGGGTAACGGTACTACACCCTCTACTGTATCATTCCATCCTGCTATGGTTTCTGCTAAGAAGATGGAAAAGAAAATCCATGACCAGTTGCAGGAATCAGGTGCTTCTACTCACTTACGCTCTATGGCGTTTGAGATGGCACTACTTGGCACAGGTGTTATGAAGGGGCCTTTCGCAGTAGATAAAGAATACCCTAACTGGAATGACGATGGTGAGTATGATCCATTGGTCAAGACAGTACCAGAATGTAGCCACGTTTCTTCTTGGGACTTCTACCCAGACCCAGAAGCTAAGTCTATGAATGATGCAGAATATACTGTTGAGCGTCATAAGATGTCCCGTACGCAATTACGTTCGTTAAGAAGTCGTCCTTACTTCATGTCTGACTCAGTTCAGATGGCTGTAGATAAAGGACCTGACTACATACAGAAGTATTGGGAAATGACTATGGAGGATGATGATACACAACCGTCCTCTGAGCGTTGGGAAGTATTAGAGTTCTGGGGTTTCGTAGATATAGAAATACTTGAAGAGCATGGCGTTAAGATACCTAACGAGTTGAAAGACTTAGATGAGGTTAACTGTAACGTGTGGACATGTAATGGTGAAGTACTACGTTTTGTACTGAACCCATTTAAACCTACACGTATCCCTTACTACGCTGTTCCTTATGAGCATAACCCTTACAGTTTCTTTGGTGTGGGTATTGCTGAGAACATGGATGATACACAGACATTAATGAATGGCTTTATGCGTATGGCTATTGACAATGCTGCACTATCTGGTAATCTTATTATAGAAGTAGATGAGACCAACTTAACACCGGGACAAGACTTATCTGTATACCCGGGCAAGGTCTTCCGCAGAGCTGGGGGTGCACCAGGACAAGCCATCTTTGGTACTAAGTTCCCAAACGTTGCACAAGAAAACATGCAACTCTTTGATAAGGCACGAGTACTAGCAGATGAAAGTACTGGCTTCCCTAGTTTTGCACACGGTCAAACAGGCGTATCAGGCGTTGGACGTACAGCATCGGGTATTAGTATGCTTATGTCTGCAGCTAACGGTTCTATCAGAACAGTAGTTAAAAACGTTGATGACTATTTATTACGCCCACTAGGTAAAGCATTCTTCTCTTTCAACATGCAGTTTGACTTTGATGAACAGATTCGTGGTGATTTAGAAGTACATGCATCTGGTACAGAAAGTTTAATGGCTAATGAAGTAAGATCCCAGCGCTTAATGCAGTTCTTACAAGTTGCACAGAATCCAGTACTAGCTCCTTTTGCTAAGATGGATTATATTATAAGAGAGATTGCTAAGTCTATGGATCTTGATCCTGACAAGGTTACCAACTCTATGGCAGACGCTGCTATCCAAGCTGAGATCCTCAAAGGCTTTCAACAGCCAGCACAGCCACCAGAAGGAGCTGAGGGTGTCCCAACACCTAATGGAGGCCAACAAGCCCCACAGACCCCTCAGGGAGGCGTACAGGACACCTCTGGTGGTGGAGGTGGACAAATAGGTATGGGTACAGCTCCAGTTCCAGGCGAACAAGGATTTAGTGGCAATGTCTCTTAATAGTTTTGTAAACAATACAATATCGTGGGAAGCGTTCATCTCTGAGTTAGAAGAACGTATTTCTACACAACATCGCAGTATGGAAACAGTTACCGATACTGCTGAGATATATAGGCATCAAGGTGCTATACGCGCTCTGCGCCAACTTCAATACTTGAGGGATAAAGTAAATGGATGAACAAATGAGAATGGCTTTCGCACGAGGTGGTAATATAGATTTGGACACAGTACCAGACAATACTAAAGGTATTGACCCTGTGTCGGGTAATGAAGTTCCCATAGGTTCTACAGCATCAGAAGTTCGTGATGATATTCCAGCACAACTAAGTGAAGGTGAATATGTCGTACCTGCTGACGTAGTACGGTACTATGGTGTTAAGTTTTTTGAGGAACTACGTGCTAAGGCTAAGTTTGGGTATCAAGATATGTCCGAAAACGGACGTATTGGTGGTGAACCTTCAGACGAACCTGATATGGACATGATGTTTGACGTATCTGAACTAGAAGTAGAAGACGATGGCAAACCTATGGCAATGGCTGACGGTGGTTATGCTCTGTCTCCAGGCGATGAAGGTTATGACTCTATGGGTGCGCTGGGCTTAGGTAGCACAGGTATTACTGCAGGTTACGAATCGTCAGGTAGTGCACCTACTGTAGAAGTACGTACCTATGTTAACGAATCTGGTCACTCTATATACATTACATTTATTAATGGTAGCCCTCAAACTTCTATCCCTCCAGGATATACAATACAGGCAGAGGTTGCTGAAGTAGCTCCTGCTGCGGCTATACAACCAGAACCTCAAGTTGTAGCTTCTAGTGGTGGTAGTAGTAGCAGACCTATGCCAGCACCAGACCCTATAAATTATAAAGAACTTACTAACGAAGAAATCAAAAATATGTTAGAAGATCAAACATCGGCTAAGTCTACTGCAATAGCATTTGGAGCAGGGGCGGTTAACCCTGTGTTTGGTATCTTTGTTAAACTTGCTATGATGGATAGTGCTAGAAGATTAGACAAAGAGATTGAACGTAGAATTGCAGCAGAAGAAACTTCCACATCAGACAAGGCTATTCTTGAAGGTATGTTAGAGGCATCTAAGAAAGATAAACCTGGTTTGATTACACGTGTGTTTGGTGCTCTAAAAGAAGAGTTCTTCCCACAGACTGAAGAAGAAGCTAAGGCATTAGAGATAGCTAAACAAATGGATGCTGGTGCAGTTATTGAAGGTGAAGTTGCAGAAGACATTACTAATACTGAAGAAGTGATAACTCCTAGCGACTTAAAACCTGTTATTGAAGCTGATATGAAACTACAGTCACAGGTAGAAAAGATAGCACCTACAACAGGTAGAGTCGGTACATACTTAGATCCTATAACTAGAGAAGCAGAACAGTTTGAATCTTACGGACAGGTTACTAGAAATGGTGTGTATGCTGGTGATGGGTTTGAATGGTATAAAACAGATATAAAAGGACGGGATGGTGTACCTGTCTTAGGTAGAAGATATACAGGTACAGGCGAAGACAATGGTTTAGGTCAAGATACTATAGTAGCAACTGAACTTGGTTATGGTGACCTACAAGATAGAGATGCGTTTGTTAAGATAGCTGAATTATCTCTGGAAGAAGGTAGTGAGTTTTCATCTACACAAGGTTCAGCAAATGACGGAGACTTCTTAGAATTTTTAAGGACAGGAAGCTTTGGCGCTAGTGAATCATATGCAGCTCAAAACAAAAAAGAATTTACCCCAAGTCTTACTTACGGGGATGCTTTAGATAAAATCAAAAAGTCAGAACCTGTAGAGGTTTATGTACCTGAAACTGTATCTACTAAAGTTGAACCTCCTGTTGTAGCCACACCTGGAGTAGACACAACAGATCCTAGCAAGATAAAGACAACACTTCTTGATGATCGTTTTGGAGAGACTATTTCGCCTGAGCAAAGCAAAATATTTAGAGATAAGCGTAAAGAAAGAGAAGCGGCAGAAAAAGAAACTGCTAGACGAGGCCAAAATGCATTTAGAGATTCTATGGTTAAAACGGGATCTGTTGCTAAAAAAGCACAAGACAAAGGTGCTTCAACAGCTGAGATAAAGACAATACTAAAAGAAGGTAAAAAAGCATCTCAGAAAATGTCCCAATATGCTAAGACAGGCAACCGTCCTACAGGTTTCAAAGAAGGCGGCTTAGCATCTAAGAAGAAAAACAATAAGAAGAAGTAACTACAAAACCTTCATATAATTATAAGGCTACCCAGCTTAGGCTGGCCCCATCATAAGGAGTATTAAATGATACAAGAACCACAAGAAACTACGCTGATTAAAACTTCATCGGCTTCACATCAAAGAAACGAAGCACGTGTTAAACGTGATCAGGAAGAACTAGAGGCACTGCTAAAGCAAGCACGTGGCGAAACGGATGAAACAGAAGAAGTTGTTGAGGAGAAATCCAGTAGCGAAGATCCTGTCGAACCCAAAGTTCAGACAGAGAGTAGTACCGAACAAGAAGAAGAACCCGAAGGTGAAGCACAAGAAGACGATGCTGAGTTAAGTGGTGAAGAGAAAACTTTTAAACAACGTTACTCTGATATACGCCGACACATGCAGGATAAAGAGAAAGACTTTAGTGCAAAGCTTGAGAAGCTAGAAAAACAACTCGATCTTGCAGCAAAGAATGAGCTTGTACTTCCTAAGTCAGAAGAAGAGATTGATGCGTGGGCTAGAAAATACCCAGACGTTGCAGGTATTGTAGAAGCCATTGCAGCAAAAGAAGCTGATAAGAAGTCATCTACTTTAGATGCTAGGATTGCTGAGATAGAAGAGTTACGCTCTACTGCAAAGCGAGAGAAGGCTGAAGCTCAGTTGATACAGATGCACCCTGACTTCCTAGATATAAGAGCAGATCAGGCTTTCCATGATTGGGCTGAGAAAGAAACTAAGTGGGTACAGGATGCACTCTACGAAAATGCAGACGATGCTAAAGCTGTCTCTCGCGTTATTGATCTATATAAATCTGACATGGGTATTACTAAAAAGAAATCTAATACATCTGATAAAGCAGCAGCGAGTTCTGTAAAGAGTAAACGCTCAGCTGCACCAGAGTCAGACGACAGTTCATCTTACTTACGTGAGTCCCAAATTGCTAAGATGAGCATTAAAGAATATGAGAAGCGTCAAGAAGAAATTATGGACGCTCAACGTAAAGGTAAATTTATTTACGATTTATCAAAGAAATAGTTGACATCTGTTTAAAGATGGATACAACTAGGGGCATGTGCAGTATCAGGTATTTACTTGAAATCTTGGTACTTGAACTGCACATGCTTATAACTAAGCTCTAGCCACAAAAAAGAACTACCTCAGACTAAAGGCCCAGCGCTCCAAGGATGGCAATCCTCAAAGCAAAGCTGACTACCCTATTAAGAAGAGCCTCTTTAGTTGGTATGAAGCGTATAATGTCACGCCATATCTATAAGGAGATTACACAATGGCTATTACTTCCGCAAGTGGTGGATTTAACGGGAACTTTTCCCCAATTATCTACTCAAAACAAGCACAGATCGCACTTCGTCGTGCAGCTGTAGCTAACGCAATCACTAATAACTCTTACTTTGGTGAGATTGCAAACCAAGGCGACGTTGTTCGCATTCAAAAAGAACCAGATGTGACTGTAAACGCTCTTGAGCGTCACACAGCTATCTCTGTTGAAAAGTTGAATGATGAAGACTTCTCTTTGACTATTGATAAAGCTAACTACTTTGCGTTCAAGATGGATGACATCGAGGACCAATTCTCAAATGTTGACTACGTTAGCTTAGCTGCTGACCGCGCAGCGTTTAAGATGGCTGATTCAATGGATGCAGACATTCTATCATACATGTCAGGTCACACGACTGCAGGTGCTTTCATTACCGCAACAGCAGGTGATGCACAGCACGACACAGCTGGAAGCCTAACAGGTGAGTTTTTAACTGCTAACCATTTGGACGCAACGGACTTCGGTTCATTGGGTTCTGCTGACTCTGCTACAACAGCATATGCTAATGGCGATTCAATCCCATTGGCTCCACGTCTTCCAGGCGCAACAGCGTTGTCTACAGCGACTGTTTCACCTTTGACAGTGGTTGCTCGTATGGCACGTCAAATGGATCAAGCAAATGTTGACTCAAGAGGTAGATGGCTGGTATTAGACCCAGTATTTATTGAGATGCTCAAAGATGAAGATTCACGCATGTTAAATGCTGACTTCGGTGGAGCAGGTCTACAAAATGGTTTGGTCTTAAACAACCTACACGGCTTCCGTATTTACCAATCCAACTCTTTACCTGCTAAGGGTACAGGCGCTGGAACGAATGGTGCACTAGCACAAGACGTAAACTTTGGTGTTATAGTAGCTGGTCAAGACGATGCTGTTGCTTCTGCTGAGCAGATCAACAAGGTCGAGAACTATCGTGATCCAGATTCATTCGCTGACATCGTTCGCGGTATGCATCTATATGGTCGCAAGATTCTTCGCCCAGAAGCATTGGTCACAGCGCACTACAACGCTGCATAAAAACTTTAACATGGGGGCTGGCTATATGCTGGCCCTTTTGTAATTTCTTTACACATAAAAGGGACATCTCAAGATGGCTATTACAACTGCAATGTGCAACAGCTTCAAGCAAGAGCTTCTTGGGGGTGTTCACGACTTGGATACAGATACACTAAAAGTAGCTCTTATCAAAGCTTCACCTTCAGCAAACTATGGTGCAGCTACAACTAACTACTCTACCGTAACAGGGGCATCAGATGAAGCTACTGGTACAAACTACACAGCAGGAGGACAGACACTTGATAGTGCTACTATTACTTTGTCAGGTACTACTGCATTTGTAGACTTCGCTGACGAAGTATTTACTAACCTTACTATTGCTGCAGATGGCGCAATCATTTATAATTCATCACAGGCTAACAAAGCTGTTGCTGTGTTTGATTTTGGTGGTACTGTTACATCTACTAGTGGTGACTTCACTATTGTATTCCCAACAGCAGACGCTACTAATGCTGTAATCCGCATAAGTTAATTTATAAGATAGGTACTGTACAATGGCATTAATCATAAAAGATCGTGTAAAAGAAGGAACAGTTACTACAGGTACTGGCGCATTCACTCTAGGTGGGGCAGCCTCTACCTTCGAAGCCTTCAACACTTATATGTCAAATGGTGATACGGCTTACTACGCTGTTGTGCATACCGCCTCTGGTCATGACGAATGGGAAGTAGGACTAGGTACATGGAATACGGGTAACACTCTTACCCGTACTACAATTTTTAGTAGTTCCAATAGTGGGAATGCGGTAAGCTTCTCTTCTGGGACTAAAGATATATTTATGACATACCCTGCAGACAGGGCTGTTATAGAAGAGCCAGATAGAAGCGTATCATTTCCTGCAGGAATATCTGTTACAGGTAATATCGCAGCATCAGGTACTATTGATGGGCGTGATGTTGCAGCAGATGGTACTAAACTAGATGGTATAGAAACAGCAGCTACTGCTGACCAGACTAAAAGCGATATAGATGCATTAAACATTGACGCAGATACTTTAGATGGCTCACATGCATCTGCTTTTGCTACTGCGGCTCAAGGAACAACCGCAGATGCGGCTCTACCAAAAGCTGGTGGCACTATAACAGGTGATGTATCTTTTACTAATGGTAATAAAGCTGTATTTGGGGGTACTGGCAACGGTGAACTAGAGATATACGCTCATGCTACAAACAATAATGTTTACATATCTGAAAACGGCGGAAGCGGTAACCTTAACTTAGGCGCAGATAATTTAAACGTATACACAAATGCGTTTACAAAGCAAGTTGCATCTTTTACAGGTGGAAGTGCTAAACTATTAAATGACGGTAATGAGAAACT
>MEHZ011453431.1_pt1 | contig 12324 bp, 7 predicted proteins | sample 897221 | NCBI WGS metagenome assembly MEHZ01 (sample SAMN05514161, study PRJNA337945) | marine metagenome | isolation source: marine surface water | place: Arctic Ocean | collected 2007-12-13 | reverse complement strand
CTTTATCCCATTGGTTAAATTTTTTTGCATTAATACTCCCTAGCAACTATACAAAAGTATATCTAAAAGGGAAGTGATTTACAATAAAGTTATTTAGAACAATTTGTGTAATTCCCGTAATTGTTGGTTCTATATCGGAAATCTTATTAATTTTTCTTGGAATAGAATCATTCTTGAATAACAGACCATGAAGCGTTAATTGATTTTGATTAAAATCTACGTCAAATTGAATCCAATCTGAAATATGAGAGATATTATAAAAATCTAAAAGTTCCGGAATATCAATATGTTTTTTTAATTCATCTGAAAGTAAAAGAGAAATATTTGAGCTAGATGATTTGTATAGTTTTTCAAAATCACTTTCAATACTACTACTAATATGATTTGAATTTCTCAAAGAATTTTCAATTAAAAGTTTTTCGGTAGACTCTATGTAAACACCATTTTTCTCTGTATAATAATATAGCTTATTGATTTTTTTTAATTTTTTAATTATGAATCCGTTGTAACTTATAGAATCCTCTAATGTTTCGTTTTTTAGTTTTATAACATTTTCTTTTTCTGTAAATAAAACATGCTTTAAGTTGTTTTTCCCAATATTGTGGTAGCTTATTAATACTGGTTTTTCTAGAAAATTATTTGAAATAGAATCGTAGTTAAAACCCAGAATAGATTTAAAATTTTTATAAAAAATTTCAGATTCATAATCTTTTAACGATTCGTACTTGATTAACATTAAAGGGTTAGTTGGAACAAAATCTATTAAATTAGTTTTCTTTTCATAACTGTTTTCACAGCTAATAATTGATAAAGTAAATAGAATTAATAGAATTTTTTTCATTTCAATTATAAGTGTAAATGTAATGAACTCTTAATTTAATTTCTAATTGATTTCAAATCAACTTAAAACTTTTTCTATGATGAACTGAAATACCATATTTTTTTATTGCCTCTCTATGGATTTTAGTTGGATAGCCTTTATTTTGGTTCCATCCATAGCATGGGTTATCTTCTGATAATTCAATCATGTGAGCATCTCTACTAGTTTTGGCTATAATTGAAGCTGCTGCGATATTCATGTATTTGGAATCACCTTTAATTATACATTTATATGGAATTTTATTTTCAGAATGGAATCTATTACCATCAATAATTATGAATTCTGGCTTTAGTTTTAATTGATTAATTGCTTGATTCATTGCTAAAATCGAAGCATTTAAAATATTTATTTCATCTATTTTATTAACACATACATGTGAAATAGCATAGTCTAATGCATTGTCAATTATTATTTTTCTTAAATTATTTCTTGATTTCACATTTAGTAATTTGGAATCATTTAAAATTTTATTTCTAAAATCCTTAGGCAATATTACAGCTGCTGCAGTAACAGGCCCGGCAAGACATCCTCGGCCAGCTTCATCTGTTCCACACTCGATATAACTAGAGAAAAAAGGTTTTAACATTATGGTATATATTTTAAAAATAGGTAATATTTAAAATATAAGTAAAATGAAATCAATAACTTTACTGTAAATAATTTCAATGAGAATCTGTTCGTTTTATTTTATAACATTTTTTTTCTTTTTAAGTGTTTCATACGCTCAAAAGGAACATGGGGGAATACCTAAATCTAAAATTAAAGAAATCACTTCTTTTAATAATATTTTTAGTTCATCAACAGATTCTGTTTCTAAAAATAAGAGAGCTGACATAAAAAAGTATTTAATTCTAAATGCTATTTATGACTCAATCTACTTAGATACTACCTTAACAATTAAAAAACATTATAAGTTTAATTATTTAAGAAAAGATGATTTTGAACTTCTTAAGTTTTCAAATATTGGTCAAACTTATAATGCTTTAACGCATAAATATGATCGAAAATCTTTTTTACCATCATTCAGTTTTTCCGCTAAGCAGTATGCTTATTTAAAATCTAATGAAGTTAAGTATTATCATGTCCCAACTCCTTTAACTGAATTATTGTTTAAAACAGTAATGGAACAAGGTCAGTTTACGGATGCTCTTTTTTCTTCTAACGTTTCTGAGAAGTTAAATTTTTCAATTGCTTTTAAGGGTTTGCGATCTTTAGGTAATTATCAAAATATTTTAACTGGATCTAAGGTTTTTAGATTTACAACTAACTTTAGCTCAAGTGACAATAAATATAATTTTAAGCTACACATTGTTAATCAAAATTATGAAAACAAAGAAAATGGTGGTTTAACTGACTCTTCAATAATTAATTTCGAATCTGAAGATCAGTTATTTAAAGAAAGGGCTAAACTTTCTGTAAAGTTTGAAAATGCAATAAATAATTTTTCTAGTAAAAGATATTATTTTGATCATCAATTTTCTTTTTCTAAAAAGAATGATTCCTTAAAAAAAAATGAGTTGTCACTTGGTCATAGGTTTGAATATGAAACCTTAAATAATTCTTTTTACCAAAGCGCTTCTAGTGAATATTTTGGTGAATTGAGTCCAGGACTCAACCTTGTAAATGACAAGTCAGAACTCAGAACGACCTTAAATGAGTTCTATACTTTTTTAAAATCAGATTTTTTGGGAAAAATTGAAGTGATTTATACTAATTATAATTATAATTATAAATCGAACTCTTTATCAGATGATTTTAAAGGTTTTGATGAAAATGAAAATGCAATTTCATTTAAAGTATATAAAAATATTTTTAATCATTATCTAAGTGGAAAAATGACCAAGAATCTTTTTGGTGAAAGATTAGGAAATTTAATAGACTTAAGTATTACATCAATTAATAATAAAGACGTTAATTATCGATTTGGAGGCAATATCTCTTATAATCACCCTGGTTTTTATTATGAATTACATAAAAGTAGTTATGTCGATTTAGACTGGAATAATGACTTAAAAAAAACTGAAATTAAAAATCTTTTTTTAAGTGTTAATTCAAAATCAGTAGGAGATTTAAAAATTGATTTTAGAATGATAAATAACTTTACTTATTTTTCTTTAGCAAATGATAATGGATTTTCAGATAATGAAAAAACTTTAGTTCCTAAAGTAAGCCAAATTGACTCTAGAATAGAATACTTAAAAGTTAAGTGGCAAAAAGAATTTAAATTGGGGAAGTTTAGTTTAGATAATTCTCTAGTGTTTCAAAAGGTTAAGCAAAATTCGGATTTCCTGAATTTGCCTGAATTTCTGACCAGAAATACTATTTACTATTCTAATACTATTTTAAAAGGAGCAATGTTTTTTCAAACTGGATTAAGTTTTAAATATTTTTCAAAATTTTATTCTAATGAATACAACCCTCTTATTAGTTCATTTCATGTTCAGAATAAAAATAAAATAGGAGGATTTCCAATAATTGATTTCTTTGTAAATGCAAAAATAAAACAAACTAGGTTGTTTTTAAAAGCAGAACATTTTAATTCAAGCTTAACAGGGAATAATTTTTATTCTTCCCCTTCTTATCCCTACAGAGATTTTTCAATAAGATTTGGTTTAGTTTGGAATTTCTTTAATTAACAGAAGGAAGATCTCCTTTTTCTTTTGTTTCAAGATTAGAGTAGCCCATTAAAAATTTATCAACTTGAGCTGCTGCCTCTCTCCCCTCAGAAATTGCCCAAACAATTAAAGATTGCCCTCTTCTCATATCGCCTGCAGAAAAAATATTTAGAATATTTGTCTGATAGTTATTGCATAATAATTGATTTCTGTCATCAGTTTTGATGCTCAATTGGTCAATTAGATCTGGTTCGTGACCTGTAAAGCCTAAGGCTAACAAAGCTAGATCACATGGCCATAATTTTTCTGACCCATTTACTTCTTTTAACTGAGGTTTTTCACCTTCTTTTTTAACCCATTCTACTTCTACTGTTTTCAGAGCTTTAACATTTCCTTTGCCATCTCCAATAAACTCTTTAGATAAAATACTCCATTCCCTATGAATTCCTTCTTCATGAGAGCTCGAGGTTTTTAATTTAAAAGGCCAATATGGCCATGGATTGTCTTCTGATCTATTAGAAGATGGCTTTGGCATAATTTCAAAATTTGTAACAGATTCAGCTTCTTGCCTATTAGATGTTCCAACACAGTCAGACCCAGTGTCACCACCTCCAATCACTATCACATTTTTCCCTTTAGCATTAAACTCTTTATGAGTTTTGCCTATTCCATCAACTACTTTATTTTGTAGTTTTAAAAAATCCATTGCTTGCTTTACTCCATTTAGTTCCGTTCCTTTTATAGGAAGTGACCTTCTTATAGTTGCGCCGCCGCACAATACAATAGCATCGTATTTTTTCAAACTTTCAATCGGATAATTTTTGCCAACTTCAGTGTTAGTTAAGAAATTTATTCCTTCGTTAATAAGAAGTTCTAGCCTTCTATCGATTATATTCTTCTCCAACTTAAAGTCAGGTATCCCGTATCTTAAAAGTCCTCCTATTTTTGAATCTCTTTCAAACACATCAATAGAGTGCCCTGCTTTATTTAATTGCTGGGCTGCTGCTAGTCCAGCAGGACCTGATCCAATAACTGCGATTTTTTTTCCAGTCCTTTTTAATGGTGGATTAGCTTTAATCCAACCTTCTTTAAACCCTCTTTCAACAATATACTTTTCAATCAGTTCAATTGAAACGGGAGGATTAATTATTCCTAATACGCATGCCGCTTCACAGGGAGCTGGACAAAGTCTTCCTGTAAATTCAGGAAAATTATTAGTAGAATGTAATATATTTAATGCTTTTTCCCATTGGTTATTATAAACAGCATCATTGAAATCCGGAATTAAGTTTCCTAATGGGCAACCACTATGACAAAAAGGAACACCACAGTCCATACATCTTCCACTTTGCTCTTGAAGTTTTTTTTCAGACGGTTTGATAGTAAATTCTTTATAATTTTTTACTCTTTTTTTGACTGGGATGTAACCTTCTTCAGCTCTTTCGTGCTCTATAAATCCTTTTAATTTACCCATGTCAGTTAATTAATTATTTCTAATTCTTTTGCCATTTTTTCTAAAGCTAATTTATATTCTGTTGGCATTATTTTAATAAATTGTTTTGATTCTATATCCCAATTTGAGATTAAATCCTTTGCTAATTCACTTGAAGTATAAGTGAAATGATCTTCAATTAATTTTTTAATTAAATCTAAATCTTGAGAATTTGGTTCTTCAAATTCGATCATTTCCATATTAAAATTTCTTTCATCAAAATCACCTCCTTCTTTATAAATATAGGCAATACCTCCACTCATTCCTGCAGCGAAATTTCTTCCAATATCACCTAGAATAAGAGCAATTCCTCCTGTCATATATTCGCAGCCATGATCCCCAATTCCCTCAACCACTGCAGTAGCACCAGAGTTTCTTACACAAAATCTTTCTCCAGCCATTCCGTTGATGTAAGCTTCACCTGAAGTTGCTCCGTAAAGTGCAACATTACCTGTGATTACATTTTTATTCGATTTGAAAGTTGATTCCGACGGGATTTTTACAATTATTTTAGCTCCAGAAAGACCTTTTCCGAAATAGTCATTAGTATTTCCAGTCACTGCTAATGTTAATCCCTTGACGCTAAAGGCTCCAAAACTTTGTCCAGCAACTCCTTGAAAACTTATATTAATTGAATTTTCTTCAAGTCCCTTTATCCCGTAAATTTTTGATATTTCATTACTTAGGATAGCCCCAACAGTTCTGTCTGTATTTTTTATTTTATAGGATAAATTTATTGAAGTATTATTTTTAATAGCTTCTTTAGAATCATTAAGGATCTTAAAATCTAAGACATTTTCTAACTTATGATCTTGCCGTGAGTTGTTTTTTACTGAAATATTTTTATCTATGCTAGGCTTGTATAAAATATTTGATAAATCAATATGTTTGGTCTTATAGTGTTCTAGAGTTTCATTCATATTAATTTTTTGACTTTGACCTATCATTTCATTCATTGTTCTAAAGCCAAGTTCAGCCATTATTGTTCTCAATTCTTCAGCTACAAAATGCATAAAATTAATTACATGTTCTGGTTTTCCTTTAAAATTTTTCCTTAATTCAGGGTCTTGAGTTGCTATTCCAACAGGACAGGTGTTTAAATGGCAAGCTCTCATCATAATACAACCTGATGCAACTAGTGGAGCGGTTGAGAATCCAAATTCTTCAGCCCCTAAAAGGCAGGCTATTGCAACATCTCTTCCAGTTTTTAATTGGCCATCACATTCTAAAACTACTCTTCCCCTTAAATCATTCATGACTAAAGTTTGTTGAGCTTCTGCAAGACCAAGTTCCCATGGGAGCCCAGCGTGTTTTAATGATGTTAGAGGTGATGCTCCGGTTCCACCATCAAAACCAGAAATTAATATTACATCTGCTTTAGCTTTAGCTACTCCAGCTGCAATTGTACCAACTCCAACCTCAGAAACTAGTTTAACATTAATTCTAGCGTCTCTATTCGCATTTTTTAAGTCATATATTAACTGAGACAAGTCTTCAATTGAATAAATGTCATGATGAGGAGGAGGGGAAATTAGACCAACGAAAGGAGTGGAATTTCTTACTTTTGCAATCATAGGATTAACCTTAGCTCCAGGTAATTGTCCCCCTTCACCAGGTTTAGCACCTTGTGCCATTTTAATTTGAATTTCTTTTGCATTAGAAAGGTAATGAGAACTAACTCCAAATCTTCCTGATGCTACTTGCTTGATTGCACTATTTTTCCAATCACCATTAGCTTCTTTTTTAAATCTGGCAGGGTCTTCACCACCTTCACCTGAATTGCTTTTACCTCCAATTCTATTCATTGCAATTGCTAGGTTCTCGTGAGCCTCTTTACTAATAGATCCATAAGACATAGCGCCTGTTTTAAATCTTTTCACAATTTCAGACCATGATTCTACTTCTTCAATTGGTATTGGATCTAGATCAACAAATTTGAACATCCCCCTTAAGGTCATTAGTTGTTCATTTTGTTTATTTATTAAATCAGAATAAACTTGATATGTTTCATATTTATTTTCTCTAACTGATTGTTGTAGTTTGGATATGGTTGAAGGGTTTAGCATGTGAGCTTCACCATTTCTTCGCCATCTATAATTCCCTCCAATTTCAAGGCTTGTGAATACATTTTGTTTTTCAAAAGCTTTTTTATGTCGAATTGACAATTCTTTTTCTATAGCATATAGACCAACACCTTGAATTCTACTTGGGGTGTTACTAAAATATTTTTTAGTAAAATTCTCCCTTAATCCAAGTGCCTCAAATATTTGCGATCCTCTGTAAGAGTGTAGAGTTGAAATACCAATTTTATTCATCACTTTGAGAATTCCTTTGGCGATAGCTTTATTATATTTTTCGATTGATAACTTCAAAGATTGATTTTTGAAAAACCCTTGACTATGATGATGCTCAATAATCTCATTAACTAAGTAAGGATTAATAGCACTTGCTCCGTACCCAAATAACATTGAAAAATGATGAGGTTCTCTAGGTTCAGAAGATTCTATTACAATTCCAAACTTTGATCTTTTTTTTAACTTTATTAAAAAGTGATGAATAGTTGAGCAAGCTAACAAGATAGGAATTGCAGCCATTTTTTCATTAACTCCTCTATCACTTATGATTATAATATTACTTCCTATATTAACATGGCTAATGACTTCGTTTACCATTTTTTGAAGAGCTTCCTCTATGCCGTTATGCCCTTTTTTCAACTCATATAAAGCATTGACTGATGAGCTTTTGAAATTTGAGCTTTTAATAAATTTTATTTTATCTAAATCTTCATTAGAAATTATAGGATTTGCAATTTTTAACTTTTTTGAATGATCAGGAATTATATCATAAAGATTATAATCACTTCCAAGTCCTAAACTTGTATCGGTAACTATTTCTTCCCTTATGCCATCTAAAGGAGGGTTAGTGACTTGAGCGAATAATTGTTTAAAATAATTAAATAGTAATTGTGGTTTTTTAGATAAAACAGCAAGTGGAGTATCTGTTCCCATAGATCCTATAGCTTCTTTACCTGAAACACACATTGGTAAAATGATAGTTTTTAGATCTTCTTCAGTATATCCAAACATTCTAAGTCTAGTTTCAAAGCTCAACTTCTCTTTAGGAGTTTTGTTTCCCGTATATGGGACTAGTTTTAATGGAAGAATATTTTTGTCTAACCATTTTCTGTAGGGATATTTTGAAACTATTTCATTCTTAATTTCTTCGTCTTCAATGATTCTACCTTCGTTCATGTCAACCAAAAACATTTTACCAGGCTCTAATCTTCCGTGTTTTTCAATGTTGTTAGGTTCAATATCAACAACTCCAGTTTCTGACGACATGATAACGTAACCATCTTTGGTTACACTATATCTAGAAGGTCTTAATCCATTTCTATCCAAAAGAGCTCCGATATATTTCCCATCTGTAAAAGGAATTGAAGCTGGACCATCCCAAGGTTCCATGATACAAGAATTAAACTCATAAAAAGCTTTCTTTTGGTCAGACATAGACTTGTGCTTTTCCCAAGCTTCAGGAACCATCATCATCATTACTTCAGGCAAGCTTCTTCCAGTTGTTAGTAACAGTTCGACGACCATATCCATGCAGGCTGAATCAGATTTTCCCTTTAAAATAATTGGAAATATTTTTTTTATATCATCACCTATAAATTCATTTTTAAGGAGCTCTTCTCTCGCATTCATTCTGCTATAATTTCCTTTAAGGGTGTTTATTTCTCCATTATGACACATGTATCTAAATGGCTGTGCTAAATCCCAGGTTGGAAAAGTGTTAGTAGAAAATCTTTGATGGACTAAAGCTAGTCTAGTAACTAGTTCAGGATTTGATAGATCTAAAAAGAATTTATCAATATCCTCAGGTATAAGTAATCCTTTATAGATTAATGTTCTGTTGTGAAGACTGGTGAAATAAAAGTAGTTTTTTTGAGAAAAATCTATATTATATATAGTGTTTTCTGCTATTTTTCTAGCTACAAATAATTTCGTATTAAATTCAGTATCTGACAATTTTTGATTATTCTTCCCTATAAAAACTTGTTTGATAGTTGGTTGTGTTTTTGCGGCAATGCTTCCAACAACTGTTGAGTTAATAGGAACTTCTCTCCAACCTAAAACTGCAAGACCTTGATTTTTGATTTCTTTTTCAAATACATCAATACAGTAGTTAAGTTGGTTGTTTTTTTTAGGAAGAAAGACCATTCCAACAGCATATTCATAAGGCTCAGGCAAACTAAAATTACATTGTTTTTTAAAAAAATCATGAGGAATTTCTATCAAAATTCCGGCACCATCCCCTGTTTTACCATCTGAACTAACTGCTCCACGGTGTTCTAAACAAGTTAAAATATTTAATGCTTTGAAGATTATATCATTAGTTTTCTCCCCCTTCAAACTGCAAATGAATCCAGCTCCACAATTATCATGTTCAAATTCAGGAGAGTATAATCCTTGTTTTTTAGGTAGCATATTTTGACTTTAGGAGCCTTTAAAATTATATAATACTGCGTCTTTTTAAAAGAATTTTGATGATTAATAACTAATTAATATGGACTTGACATTATATTATGTGAATTTTATTTAATTCTTATTTTATTGACTAAAAATTAACAATAACACAATTATAATTTATTTATTTTTTAATATGTTTACGTTTTAAAATTTAAAAATGGAAATTATACTCATTTCAATATTTGTAATTGGTTATTTATTAATAACTATCGAGCATTCAATCAAAATAGACAAGCTAATTCCGGCTCTTGCAATGATGGGTATTATGTGGGCTATTATCGCATTGAACCACATGGAAGTTTTTGATATAAACACGGTTACTAGGGAGTTGGATCCTACTCATATCGATGAAATTCTTTTGCATCATTTAGGTTTAACGGCCGAAATTTTAATTTTCTTACTCGGTGCAATGACCATTGTAGAAATAATTGATTTTTTCAGAGGATTTCTAGGAATTAAAAGATTAGTTAAAACAAGAAGCAAAACTAAAATCCTGTGGATTTTTGGATTTTTAGCATTTGTTCTTTCAGCAATAATAGATAATTTAACTGCAACCATTGTACTTATCACTCTTCTTCAAAAGATAGTTAAGGATAGAAACTTAAAATTATGGTACTCAGGTTTGATAATCATTGCAGCAAATGCAGGAGGAGCATGGTCTCCGATTGGAGACATAACAACAACTATGTTATGGATTGCCGATAAGGTTACTCCTTTAAGCTTGTTCAAGTATTTATTTATTCCATCTTTGGTATGTATGGTTGTCCCTTTTCTAATTGCAGCTAGGTTAAAAATATTTAAAGGAGAAATGGATATTCCAAAGGAAGTTATAGATATGGAAGAAAATAAATACGGAAACAAAATGTTGTTTATTGGATTGGGCTCTATTTTATTTGTTCCAATTTTTAAAACCGTTACTGGATTACCACCCTATGTTGGAATGATGCTGTCCTTAGCTTTTGTAGCAACTTTAGCTGAAATTTTTAGTAACAAAAAATTCAACCTTTCCAAAGTAGATGATGATCACGAAGAGGAATCCGATCATAGTCCCGTACACGCATCACTTACTAAAATTGAATTACCAAGTATTTTATTTTTTTTAGGAATTTTAATGGCAGTAGGTGCTTTAGAGTCATTGGGAATCCTATATAATTTTGCTGATTTGATTAATGAAACTATTTCGAATCAAGATGTAGTAATTGTTTTATTGGGTCATTTATCTGCAGTTATTGATAATGTTCCTCTTGTGGCAGCATCCATAGGGATGTTCCCAAATGTTATAAACGACCCTTTATGGCACGGAATAGCCTATTCTGCTGGAACTGGTGGAAGCATGCTTATCATTGGTTCTGCTGCTGGAGTTGTTGCTATGGGAATGGAAAAAATTGATTTTTTCTGGTACATAAAAAAAATAACGATTTTAGCTATGGTAGGCTTCTGGGCAGGCTATGGAACCTTTATTCTTATGCGAGATTTCGTTTTATAAAACCTGATGAATTACAAGGAAACTGTTAATTGGCTTTTTAATCAGTTACCTGTTTATCAAAGAGATGGTTTCTTAAAATACAAACTTGATTTAAGCACCATTAGTTCGGTTTGTAATTCTTTAGAAAATCCCCAAAAAAATTTTAAATCTATACATGTAGCAGGTACAAATGGCAAAGGTTCTACCAGCCACATGTTAGCTTCTATTTTTATAGAATCTGGTTATAAAGTAGGATTGTATACTTCTCCTCATTTAAGTGATTTTAGAGAAAGAATAAGGATTAATGGTAAAATGATTCCTCAGCCTAATGTGGTTTCTTTTGTAGAAAAAAACTTGGTATATTTTCAAGAAAATAAAATTTCTTTTTTTGAAATGACTGTAGCAATGGCTTTTGATTATTTTTCCAATGAAAAAGTAGATATTGCAATTATTGAAACTGGACTAGGAGGAAGATTGGACGCTACTAATATTATTGACCCTATACTAAGTGTAATAACAAATATAGGATTAGATCATCAGGTGTTTTTGGGAGAAAGTATTAGAGAAATAGCAAAAGAAAAAGCAGGTATTATAAAAAGAGGGAAGCCTGTTGTAATAAGTGAATACCAACCCTTAATCCATGATATTTTCTTTGATAGGTCAAAAGAATTAGAGTCAGATCTATACTTAGCAAAAGACAGTGTATTGAAAGATTACTCAAGTGATTTAAAAGGCTCTTTTCAAAAGAAGAACATACAGGGTGTTGTAAAGTCTATTTCAGTTTTAAAAGAATATGAAATAAGCGATAATAACATTGAAAAAGGATTATTGAATGTTGTAAAAAACACGGGACTAAGAGGAAGGTGGGAAATCATTAATCACAACCCTAAAACCATAATAGATGTAGGGCATAATTCTGAAGCTTTTCAATTGAATATTGAAGAAATCAAAAAGACTTCGTTTAATAAATTAAGAATAGTAATCGGATTTGTTGAAGGTAAGGACTATAAAAAAATATTGAATTTATTTCCTAAAGACACTTTTTTTTATTTGTGTCAGCCTAAAATAAAAAGAGCACTGAGTGTAAAAGAAATTTTTAGCTACTGTGAAAATAATGGACTTAAATCTAAATTATTTATGAGTGTTAAAAGTGCTTATGAGAATTGTAAGAATGAGTCAAATGAAAATGATTTAATTTTTATTTGTGGAAGTAATTTTGTTATATCTGAATTAATTGAAAATTAATGCTTTAAGACACATTACTATTACCGCAAGTAGCAACACTAACTACACTTTGTCAGGCAAAGATAGAAATGGAGATGTGTCTGGAAATGACCCTGGTT
>MEHZ011618708.1_pt1 | contig 12333 bp, 7 predicted proteins | sample 897221 | NCBI WGS metagenome assembly MEHZ01 (sample SAMN05514161, study PRJNA337945) | marine metagenome | isolation source: marine surface water | place: Arctic Ocean | collected 2007-12-13 | reverse complement strand
TATCTTTTACTCTCAATCAATATTTCAGCAAAACTGCCTTAATTATTGCCAAGAATAAAGATATTTCAAACCAATGAAATCTACTTCTTGATCAAAAGCATGGTTATAATCTAATGCAACACCATGAACATCGTTTATCCACCAAGTTAATCCGACATCAAATGTGAAATCATTTTCTCCAAAGTTTGACCACAGACCTATGAAATTAGCCCCAATGGACATTGATAGATAATCAGTAAAAAGAATTTCAGTTCCTGCAAGAAATTTCCAAGCAAAACCATCATCTGGCAACCGAACTTTGGCCGTATCTCCTAAGTAAGAAACGCCCAATCCGGCAAATGGTCGGAACATACCATTTTGGAAAACATAATCATCATAATGATAAATATAATCCAATCCTAATTCCCAGGAGGAATCATCTGTAGTATTGGAATCAACATTTCCATAGCTAAAGTGGAGATTAAAATCAGCAGAATTTGAGGCTGGACTATTTGCAGATAGGTTTAAGAAATTCCCATCTATTCCGCCGGTTTTTCCTCCATCAACCATGTCGTACCCAAACCCAAAATAATACTCACCTAGGCGGGACTTAGAAAAAGATGATACAGTCAAAAAGAGTGAACTTAAAAGAATAAAAACAGAAGATTTCATTTAACGAATTCAAAAGAATTAAGATGCCTTAGTCAACACGTATAAGCTAATTGGGAATTGATTCTACAAGAGGGGTTTAAATATCATCCCAGTTGCTTTAAATATTCGTGCGGATAATTGTTTTTTCGTAAAAAAAGGCAAACCAGGGAAGTTTCCCACATCCTTCCAGTTTCGAAAGAATTCCTTATGCCCTGGAGGAACTGAGAGTTGATTTACCTTAAGTTCAAATGATGAATGGGGACGGATAGGCCAAAGGTCAATAAAAGGGAATGTCTCAGAAATGCGGTAAAGAATCCTATTAAGCATACTCAATATTGGTCTATCTTTTTTAATTCCTATCAAATAACTATTCTGAGGCAAAATATCCTGCTGTATGCTTTGCTTTAGCTTAAATGAAAAAATTTCGTCGTGGATAATAACTCCAAGCTCAGTATTATAAATCTCGGAACGTGGATCTAAGTTGTAGGAACCAATAAAGGCGACCTTTTCGTCAATTACAAATGATTTTGCATGAAGGGATAAAAATGGGGCAGTTTGTAAATGAGGATTTTTTCTGCCACGCGATCTTATTTTAGAAAATCCTCTAGTAGCTTGAATGATGGGAAGGGATTTATTTATTTTGAAGCTACTAACGCCATGAAAGGCTAACTCTCGCTTAAAAGGGTAACGTGTTAGGAGTTTTTCGTAGCTCATCATAATTGAAATATCACTTGGGATTGGCTTAAACTCCCACATCTCGAGATTCAAATCTTCTAGGTATACTCGTTTCTCCTTATAGTTGGCAGCATAGGTCACCCAATTGTCTGTAGCCGCGAGGCTATTAGTTGATATTACCACAGACACATCATTCTTTTTCTTTTTTAATTCAATAAAAGCTTTTTGAACATCCTCGCTTAATACAACGTAGGGGGATTGGATGAAAATTTCAGATTCGGCAACTTCCATTAAAGCCAGGAGCCTCTCTGTTACTGCGGAACCAGAGACTGGAGCACGCTCAACTTTGTTCGGCAAATCATAGATCCACTCAACCCGTTCAACCTCAGTCAAAGAGTTAACAAAAAGGTCTTGAATGAAGTTTTCATTATTCGCATTAAGGCTTAATTCTTGAAATAAATTATAATCAAAGAATCGATTCTTTTGTTTAGATTTAGAAAAGCTTTCGTCCACGAGCAATTGATTTACATCGAGTAGTTCCCGAGTTGAGATGGCGTGTTTAGAATTCCAATATAATTCAACACATGTTAAAACCTCTTTTGAATTGGGGAGCACAACAAAAACATCTCTATCTTTATAATTCAATCCAATCACTTGGTCGAAATAATGATTATTTATATTTCTTCCACCAGTAACAGCAAAGGCATTATCTATGAGTAAAAGTTTATTATGTAAACGAGCATTATGGTCATGAAAATCAACTGTTAGGTCTGAAATATTTTCGATGAATGTGGGTGATAATTTTTTTGCACTTGGGTTGAAATATTTAATTTGGAAATTCGGAGAAAGAGAGGACAGAAACGCTATAATTTCAGGCTCATGCTCATTAAACATGTGATCTATCAATAATTTCACTTCCACTCCACGCCTTTGATTAGCCTGAATTAATTCCCAAAGAATAAATTTCCCGACCTCATCAAACTCCCAAGAAAATGTTTGGATGGTAATACTTTTTTGGGCAGAGCGGATTAAATTAATTCGAAGAGCAAGCGATTCCTCTCCATGATCTAAGATAAGTGCTCTTGGTTTATTTCTTATCGTTACCTGTTCGAGTACATTCCTCCAAAGTCTAGAAGTTCCATTATTCTCAATTTCATTTATGATCAAATCATCTGAAAAAGGTTCAAATGTTTGAATTGAATTACTCCGACAAGAAATCAGACTGATGACGACAAGAACCGATAACAAATATAAAAACTTAACAAGAATCAATCGTACTGCTCGAGTAATGTAATCAGAAAGCGTGTAGGTCATACCTTTAATCGAGGAGACTTGAGAGCGGTTAAGAAAATTAGGCCCGATAGAAAAATCAAGCAACAGGAGAAATACGCCATACCTTCAAACCCGAAAATGCCTAATACTAGGTATCCTAAAAATGGTGCACAAGCACCCCTAATTCCTGTCATGAAAACATGAGCCCCCATATACTCTGCCTCTAACCCTTCTGGAGCAAGCTTTGTAACCCATAAACTCCAAGCAATAGAAGCCCCTCCATTGGCAACACCGGCTAGAGCAGAACCGATAGCAATTCCCCAAAAACTATGTGACAAGAAGAAGATTAATACGGATAATAGTAAAAAAAGATTCAAACTAACTCGATATGGCACGAAAGAAACTCGATCAAATAATTTGCCCCAGATACGAGAGGTTAAGACACCTGCAAAGGAATAGATTACAACAATCATAGCAACTTGCTCGTTACTCATCCCGATGCCTCCTGACCCAGCCATATATTCTATTCGCAGGGGAATGGTCATAATCACCCCTAAACCCATTAACATCCACCCAAATAGCATTTTGCCAAATAGCTGATCCCTGAAGATAAAAGTAAGTCCACCAAGAAGCATTGCGGAAGAATGGGGGTTCTTTACTTGGGTTGAAGGCATTGAGAATAAAGCGATTGATGCAAGAAATGCAATTAATCCCATTCCAATAAAAAGATAGTGATATTGACTCCCATTTGAATCCAAAAATAATCCAAAATAGTAAGAGAAGATCATTCCAACAACTGAGGCAAAAATAAAATTCAAAGAAATATTTTGCCCTCTTTTATTGGATTTGTAATTCGAGGAGTAGACATGGATCATCAAACCGGGCATTTGAGATAATGAAATCTGTGCAATGACTAAATAAATCGTATAAGGCAAAATACTGTTAACCTGAGAGCAACAAAACAAAGACACACTGCAAACTAGCATTAGTGATCCCGCAAATTGAGTGACTGGTCTGTTAAATGCCTTAGATATTCTAACAGTCCAAGGCATTAAAAAAAAACCAAAAGCAGATCCGGCAGCTAAAACCGATTTATAACCTTGGGATGCATCCAAAAAGCGTATGGCAATAAGAATAACAAATACATTAAAGCCTACTTCAAGTACCCCGTTTAATGAACACCGGAATAAATCAAGTCGTAAAGTCCTCTGATTGAGATTCATCTAAGAATATCTAAATCAGAGGAATTTATTTACAAAATCGAGATTCAAAAGATTTTTCTGCAGCTTCGTCTCCAATTAAAATAATTTCTCCATCCTCAGAGAATTGATTATCTGGCGAGGGTGTAATCACAGTCCCTGCATCTCCCTTGATTGCAACAATACTACAACCCGTTTTTTCAGTAACTTTACAATCTCTCACTTTTACTCCAACAAGGGACTTGGGAGTCTTTTGGCTAAATACATCTAACCCCTCAGTCACCATGAGAATTTCGGCCCGATTTAATAAATTAAAAATTGTATTAGCCCCCATGTGATCCTGAGACATCACGAAATCCGCTCCTGCTCGATGCAACGGTTCAATATTACGGTGAAGGAAAGCTCGAGTAATGATTTGAATATCTGGCCTTAACTTCCTCGCATAAATGGTCAAATAAACATTAGTTTCATCATTATGACTTGTGATAATGATAGCAGGGGCTTTATTTATTCCCGCACGCTCAAGGACCGCTTTCTCGGAGGCATCACCTAAGATACAATTGGCAATCATACTCGCTTTTTTATCATCAGATTCAATGACGCGAAAAGGATTATTTACTTCCGCCAATGCATATGCAGTTTCTCGACCTACTCGTCCCGCCCCTATAATAATAACTGGTGCTGTATTTTTTTTGAAGTCGCGAAAATCTTTATCGTACTTAGCAAAATGGCTTTCGGTTCCAGCAAGTAGTAAAACCGTGTGATTGTTAAGCATCTTATGCGGACCTGGCAGTTCAAAATGCCCCCGCTCCCACATGCCTACTACATTAACTCCATAATTCTCCCGGAGCATTGTATCTTTAAGGCATTGCCCAACAAGGTGGGTTCCATGAATTGTGGCTTCCGCAATTAAAACCTCATCAAAGGAACCGATTACGTGAGTACTATTGTCAATGCAACAGACACGCCTAGATAAAAACTGGCCCATTTGCTTGGCTGGTCTAATCACATGTGTCGCACCAGCTAAAGTAAGAATTTCTTCGGACGTTTCACGTCGGCATGTGCTAACAATCGATAGATCAGGAGCCGAATCTCTAGCTCTAAAAGCAATATTTACATTCCGAATATCATGATCGGTAGTCACGACCATGGCAGCGTTATGAATTGATGCGTCTTCAAAAGTTTGTACATCATCTAGATTTCCGAGCATGATTGGAAAGCCCATATCATGAAGACGAAGAGCTTCTTTTAAATCCGGGATAATCAAAACGAATGGATACCCAAATTGGCTGAGTTTATCCATCAGGACATGACTTATTGAATCATAATGAGTCAAAATTACATGCTTTTGCTTTACTGGCTCAAATCGACGAGCAACTCGTGCACCAGTTTGATACTCCATAAATGGCTTGTAGAGGAACTCCATGAAAACAAATGGTAATACAATAAAGAGATAAAAAACCCCAGTAAACATAACCAACATCGAGAATAGTCGCCCCGAATCTCCCGAGAAAGTGATATCTCCATAACCCAAAGTAGACATTGTCGTAAGAACCCAGTAGAAAGCCTCAATCCATCCGATAGTAACACCAGCAAGTTCGGTTGACATCAAGTTCATGTAAACCTGCATGTAGCAGGTTACAAAAAGAACTAAGATTAAACCGAAACGAAGAAAGCGAGTCGCATTTTTTCTTTGATTTCTCTGCTTGAAAATCGAAGGGGTGGATTTAATAACATCTTTCACTAGTAAAATATTATTATTTAAAGATATAAACCTAGGCGGGCGAGAACCTTTTCACTCATTTCACAAATTGAAACAAGAAATAAAATTCGTGCTTTGTTATTGCCCGTAACTATATCAAGAAGGTACTTCACTTACATGCAATATTGGGGAAAAAAATCCATTGGTTTAATTCTAGTTTCATTTTTCTTGTCTTCGCTCCACTCACAGGAACAAAAACATAGGCTGATTACTCATGGAACCGCATCTATTTTGTCCCCAAATGCACAAGTCTCAGACTGGAACCGATTCAATGGTCCTGTTGATAATGCATCATCCCCGGAAAGTCATTTGATTGAAGACTGGGGGAAGAATGGTCCAAAGGTCATCTGGGAAGTAATCAAAGGAGAGGGTTATGCATCACCTGCAATCGCTCAGGGTACACTTGTTTTATTTCATCGAGAAAATGGGAACGAAATCATTGAAGGATTAAATGCTGAAACTGGAAAAAGAAGTTGGATATACCAATACCCAGTTAATTATCGGGATCGATACGGTTATTCAAATGGTCCCCGTTCAAGTCCTCTCATCGATGAAAATTTTATTTATGCCCATGGTGTAACTTCATGGCTAACTTGCCTCAATTTAAAAACCGGAGAATTAAAGTGGAAAAGAGACTTGGCTCGAGAATTTGAAATACCAGATTACTTTTTTGGCAAAGGATCCAATCCAATAATATTTGAAAAGTTTTTAATTTTAAATGTGGGTGGAAGTAAGGAACGCTGCGTGGTTGCTTTTAACAAGGAAACCGGGAAGACCGAGTGGATATGTAGAGATTCTTGGGGAGCAAGTTACTCTTCTCCCACAATAGCCTCAATTCATGGAAGAAAAGTCTGCCTCGTACTTACAGGAGGCGAAAGTCGTCCACCATCTGGAGGGCTATTGACAATTGACCCGCTTAATGGAGATAAACTAAACCGATTTAGTTGGAGGTCATCAAGCTATGAATCTGCGAATGCAGTTCCACCAATACCTTGCGGGCAAAATCAGGTCTTTTTATCTGAATGTTATGAAAAAGGTGGGGTTCTCTTAGAGTATGACCATCAATTTAATCCAAAGATAATATGGACTGATGAAAAAATTAATATCCACTGGATGACTCCAGTAATTAAAGATCAAACATTGTATGGCATCGCGGGTAGACACCAACAAGGTGCAGAAACATTCGCCTTGAATCTGAGTAATGGGGAAATTTATTGGAAAGAACCAATTGTATGGAGTCAATCCGTCAATAATCGAATGATTAATTTAGGCTTATTTAGAGGATCAATATTAAAACTTAAAAACCACTTTATTGGTCTATCAGAACTAGGTAGTTTAGTTAAACTTAACCTGAGCAAGGAAGGATGGAAGATTGAAAACCAGGTCCAATTATTTTTCGCTCCTGGGACATGGACACTGCCTGCCTTAAGTAAAGGTTTACTCTATATCATGCAAAACGAAACTGATCGATTATCAGGTAAAAAACCAAGGCTCATCTGCCTAGATCTTAGGGCACAGTGAACAAGATAACTCCCGATATTAAAATTATTGAAGTTCAACCATTCGGAGGCTTTGACAAGTCACTATCCTATGGAGTGCCTAAAGGTTTACTTACCAAAATACAAATTGGGTGCCTAGTTCGAATTTCTTTAGGAAACCGAAAAACCATGGGAATTGTCTTATCCTTAAATCCCAAAGACAAACCTCCTCCAAATAAATTGAAATTCATTTCATCACTGGTTCAAGAACAACCAGTTTTAAATGAAGAGTTGATCCGATTGGCTCGATGGATGTGCTCATATTACGCATCTTCAATTGATCATGTCCTTGAAGGTATGATTCCATCTGCAGTCAAAGACGGGATGGGGGGTAAAACGATGAGGTACCTTCGAATAAAAAAAGATGTCAGTACATCAATAGCACTCGAGGGACTTCAGAATTCGCCCCAACAGAAAAAGCTTTTTTTACACCTGAAGAAATGTGACAAAGATGTCGCCTTACATGAAACTCTGAAAGCCCTAGGGGTCGGCATTTCATCTGCAACTGCCCTAGTAAAAAAGAATTTCGCAATCGAAACAAGTAAAATTATCGAGCGTGACGCATATGTAGACGAATTTTCCGACTCAGATCATCTTGTAAAACATGAATTCTCACTTACTCAGGAACAGCAAAAAGCGACTCAAGAAATTGTTCTTGCACTCCAAAAAAAATCTTTCCAACCCCATCTGCTTCAAGGTGTAACGGGTTCTGGTAAAACTGAAGTTTATTTCAAAGCCATGGAAGAAGTTTTATCCAGGGGGGGGGGAGTTCTTTTTCTGGTTCCTGAAGTCGCACTTGCACCTCAAACAGTATCCCGCTTAAGAAGTCGCTTCAACAAACAGAATGAAAATGTGGTGGTTTGGCATAGTCACCTTTCTGCCGGAGAGAGATTGGATGCATGGAGTGCTTTAACATTGGGTCGATCGCGTATTGTGGTAGGGGCACGCTCTGCGGTATTTGCCCCGGTCCAGAACTTACAACTCATCATTATCGACGAAGAGCATGAACCTGCCTACAAGCAAGAAGAGAACCCAAGGTATCATGGTCGAGATGTGGGCGTTTATCGAGCTATGATCAACCAAGCAATGTGCTTACTTGGTTCTGCCACACCCTCCTTAGAAACATTATATAATGTAGAAATAAAAAAGTATTCGAGAAGTTTACTTTCAAAAAGGGTAGACGGAAGGGAGCTGCCTTTGGTTCATCTAATCGATATGAGGAAAGAAGCCCAAAGGGAGAAAAATATACCGATTCTTTCACAGCCATTGGTTGAAGCACTGAGACAAAGATACTACGATCGGGAACAGAGTATTTTATTTTTAAATCGCAGGGGGTTTAACACTACTATGCTATGCACAGATTGCGGGCATGTGGAGCAATGTAAAGACTGCAGTATTTCCATGACCTTTCATCGAACTGACGGCTACCTGAGATGCCATATTTGCGGATATCGAAAACCAGCTCCTCGTTTTTGTCCAAGTTGTCGCTCTTTTGAAATAGTTAAAAAAGGGCATGGCACGCAAAGGATTGAAGATATAACCGAATCCCTCTTGCCACGCAAAGCTGTTATTCGAAGGATTGACGCCGATATGATGTCCAAGAAAAACCTCTTTCGTCAAACGCTCGATGAATTCCGAAAAGGTCAGATTGATATACTAGTGGGGACTCAAATGATTGCCAAAGGTCTGGATTTCCCCAATGTTACACTCGTTGGTGTGATCGACGCTGATCTTCCCTTACGAATGGAAGACTTTCGCGCTTCAGAGCGGGCTTTTCAATTACTCACTCAAGTATCTGGAAGAGCAGGTCGGGGAGATCGGGCAGGGGAGGTTTATATCCAAACCTATGCACCACATGCGCCTTCGATTCAATTCGCAAGAACAGGGGATGTTGCTGGTTTTGTTGAGGAGGAAATGGAAATGAGAAAAGAATTTCAATATCCGCCGTTTAGGCACCTAGTAAGGCATGTATTTCGAGGAAGAAGTGAAGAGAAAACTTCATTTTATGCCGAGCAATGGGCAAAAGTCTTAGAAAATAAACCGATTGCCAATGTTGACGTAAAAGGGCCAGCACCTGCACCTCTTGAGAAAGTGAAAGGCTATTATCGCTATCATCTATTTTATCTTACTACCCATGTAACGAAATTCCTCATCGAGTTTCGAGATCGTCGAAAAAATTTCCCTCTAGACAATGAAATACACGATATAATCGATGTAGACGCCTTTCAAATTAGTTAACGATTCAGTTCGCTGGAAAAGAATCAACATTTCAATAAGTTTATTACTCCACCGGGTTACTAACCTTTAACATGGATGCAAGCCCATTGGGGTGGTTGCGAAATAAATGAATCCCTGAGCCAGCGGGAACAAGTATATCATTAAAAGGAGAATTGCCAGAACCGACCATTCTCCACCCACCTGAATGAACAAATACCTTCGGAGCACTAATATATCCATAACCAGGGTTCGTAATAGTGATTGACCCCACTGAACCATTTGCGACATGAGCTATCCCTTGGGCACCTTTTCCTCCCCCGCCGACAAATGAAACATAGGCATTTGAGGAATAGCCTAATCCAGGATTGCCTGTTTTCCAATACGCAGTATTCGCAGCCCCAGTAAAATCGCAATTTCCACTTTTTCCTAATAGTTCAAATGTATTTGGGGTAACATTAGTTATTTGAAAAAGACCATTTGCCGAAGATTCTATTAAAAGCCCATCTCCCAAATTTACTATATTTCCATCCTCATCCACTTGCTGCTTGGGAGATTCATCATTAGTTTTGTAACCGTAGGTATTTAAGATCGTTACCGTAAAACCATTTCGTAATGCGTGATTTGAAGAGGTAACAACAATATTCCCTGAATTAGGGTTTGTCATGGCCTCAATCATACCAGAACTCATCGAAAGATCCTGAATTGTCATTGAACCAGCAACTCCAGTTCCTTGCCTTGCTGTTAAAGAAGCAGGTTCGCTTATGCCAATATTTGTACCATCATGCCAAAAAGAAGTCCATGTTCCATCCTTAAGTATCTGAACGCTATCAGCAAGTTCTTGGTTAGTGGAAGTAAACCATTTTTTAGACTCCAGAGGATCTGAGGTTAAATTTATTGATGGGATAAGGTCAGAGAGCATCACATCAACACCAAATGGATTATTCATTAAAAATCTAGTACTTGCAGCTGGGATTTTAACGAAACTATCCTGAGTTAGGGCAACGCCGAATAAGGAAAAAGCTAAAGGTGATGGCGAACGCCTTGCTAAAATAAATGATTCATCTGGATATATAAGAGTTTCGGCAGTGCTTATATTTGACCCATTCACCTCTCTCCAATTAACACCATTGTGGAAGTGGGCAGTATAGTCCTCTACTGTTCCATTCTGTTGACCAGGAGGTTTAATCAAATAAATATAATCGGCAACTGTTGAATTACCCTCCTGAAGTTGAGTGTTAGAATAACCAAATAGTGTACCAAGAGTCCAAGCTTCAAAAACCTCAACCATGGTATTAGATCGAAATATCGTGTTTAAGTCTTCAGCTAAAGGGTTGTCTACGGTAATTGTATCTCCTGTATTTGAAACTATTCGAAAAAACTTTCCTGCATGCAAGCTACCCGATTCCACACAACGCAAAAAATGGGCACCTCCTTGAATCTCGACCTTGGGTTCAGATTGATATCCCTTTCCTCTGTAACTAGCATTAAGATTAACAGAGGTAACTGAGCCTCCACTAATAGTGGATGTGGCGACTGCTGGTTCATGGTTTTGCCACGACATATTTCCCTCTGATGGTAAAGAAATATAAACTTCTGGTTCGGCTAAGTAACCACTACCTCCATTGATTAAATCCAACCTGAGTAACGATTGATTTGAATCTAATACCGCAACAGCTCTTGCCTTTGTTGATGCAAGAATACCCTCCTTAAACGGCCAGCTTAAAATCGTAGGATCCAGCAAGTCAGGAACGCGGTTAAAAATAACATCATTTCCATTAACTAGTTTCACTTGACCGCGAAATACTACTTTTCCATTCAATCCAGATGACGCAATGGTATAGCTTGGAGACTCTGGTGAACCTTTTGGTAGTAAAAGGGAAAGAGACCCAACGGGGTTACTCATGTTCCCCGACTCCGCGAAAAGCATGGGGGATAAAACTAAAGTGATTAATAGTTTTAAATTATAAAATAAACTTCTAATTTGAGCACACATTATTAGCACCGGACTTTAACAAGATGCTCTCCTTTACCTAAGAATGCAAAGCGAAACTTTCATTTTCCTGTTGAACTAAAAATTGGATCGGCTTTCCTCGGTTCTATGAATTTGATACTTAAATGGAAAAGTAGCTCCAAGAACAAAATACTATGCATAATAGGCTATTCATTTATATTCCTTAGCTTCTACCCAAGCGTTAATATGGTCTATGCTATCGATTTTAAAGATCAGGTTCATAGTTACTATAACACTGCTCCCAAAGATCCATTTTCGGTATTAATTAAGAAAATCGAAAATGGCACAGTAACCCTCGAGTATAATTCTAATCGTTCATATCTGCGATCACTGCTAAGAGAATTGGGAATTAGTCCCCATTCACAATTACTTGTATACTCAACTACAAGTTTACAACTTAGCCGAATCTCTCCAAGCAATCCTAGAGCAATCTATTTTACTGATGATATCTATTTGGGATATGTACCAGGAGGTCAGATCGAAATTATTGGAATCGACCCGCAACTTGGAGCAATACCATACATATTTAACTTACCTCAACCCAACGAGTTAAAACACCCCATAATTTACAGATCAAAAAGATGCATGAACTGTCATGCATCGCAAGATATTGGCGGTGCTCCTGGTTTACTTATTGGTTCGGTAATCCCTGGTCCAGGTGGTGGGTCGATTGACGCATTTCGCAAAAAGATATTCGGACACGGGGTTCCTTTTAATCAAAGATTTGGAGGTTGGCATATAACTGGAGATCATCCGTTTTTTAATTCATGGGCTAACCAAACAGGGATAATGGAAAAAGGAAACATTCTAAAAATCCCCAATTCACCAGGAAAATATTTCTCATGGAACAAATACCTAACTGAAAAAAGTGGGATAATTCCTCACTTATTACTCGAACATCAAGTTGGGTTCACCAACCGATGCCTTACGACAACATACAAATTTCGCGAATTCTCACAAAAAAAACAAGATTCAATAAATCAACCTAAAATTCAAAAGTTTATAGAAGAAGAATCAAACACACTACTG
>MEHZ011524506.1_pt1 | contig 12343 bp, 12 predicted proteins | sample 897221 | NCBI WGS metagenome assembly MEHZ01 (sample SAMN05514161, study PRJNA337945) | marine metagenome | isolation source: marine surface water | place: Arctic Ocean | collected 2007-12-13 | reverse complement strand
AAGCGGCTGGCACCTGGTCAGGAGATTGGCTGTTGTTGTCTATGCTCGAATTCACTATTTTTTACTTTATCTATCCGCTTTAACTAACTGTTTTAATTTAAATATTTCTAAACATCATCTGGCGAACGAAGCTCAGTCGCCGCGATCCTGTCTGGCGAGCGCACGATACGCTGCACAGGGTTCGCTTCCTTCTGAATAATGCCCTGATCATTGATCACCCAACTCAGTGGCCGGCGCTGCCTACCGATCGATTCCTGTAGCAATATCAACCCCTGCAGCAAGGCCTCGGGGCGTGGCGGGCAACCAGAAACATAGACATCCACGGGCAGGAACTTATCCACACCCTGTACCACCGAGTAAATGTCGTACATGCCGCCTGAATTGGCGCAGGAACCCATGGAAATAACCCATTTCGGCTCTAAAAGTTGTTCATAGAGAAGCTTCACAACTGGCGCCATCTTGCGGAACACAGTGCCCGCTATAACGATCATATCTGCCTGTCTAGGCGTGCCACGAATCACCTCTGCGCCGAATCTAGCGAGGTCGTGGCGACTGGTAAACGCAGTAGCCATCTCCACATAACAACATGAAAGACCGAAATTAAAGGGCCAGATGGAGTTCTTTCGACCCCAGGACACCATATCCTCTAGGTTCGCCATAACCACGTTGCGCCGAATGAACTCGTCCATGGCACTGCCACCTGGCTGTGGTGATGAGGCATCTTCTGCTTTCTGCAGCTCCCAACTCATAATTTGAATTCCTTTTTGTTGGTCACGCCACCAGGCCCAGAAAGGGTTTTCAATTCCCGTTTCTGCGTGAGCGTACGCCAATCAAGCGCGCCGATACGCCATAGATAGAATAAGGCCGCGATTAAAATGAAGATAAACACTGAGATTTCGATGAAACCAGGCCAGCCCGCCTCTCTAACGGCGACAGCCCAGGCAAAGAGAAAGACAACTTCTAGGTCGAAGATAATAAACAGTATGGCCGGTAGGTAGAAATGAACCGAGATTCGAAATTGAGCACTGCCCACGGAAACGATGCCAGACTCAAAAGGTAGGTTTTTGGAGTGGGCAGTAAAACGCTGCCCAAGGAAATAGGAAAGCCCAAGCATGATGACCACGACAGCCATCACCAAGGCGAAGTAAAAAAGAAACGGTCTTAAACCGTCTAGCATTTCGTTAGGTAATTCCAAGCACTTAACTCCAAACATCCCGACGAGCTTTAGGCCCTCGGTCTACCGGATTCACATCGAACCAAACTCCGTTACCGGGGATTGCTCAATGACAGCCGAATCATTAACACCTTCTACGCAACAACCACCCCTTTTGAGCCTATAGATCGGTATTCAACACACCGAACATTCGCCAGCGAACCTATCCGCGCAGCTGTAGGCAACAAAGAGAGTACTTCCAAATTTAGTCGGGATTTTGAGTGGGGATACAGAATTTCGAGGGAAGCTGGCCCAGCGGCGTGATTCAAAACAAAATCACAACCTTTGGCAGGAATTGCCAGGGACTGTATGTCACTACCCATAGAGATCAACCACACTTTTGGGAGCCCGTTAGCTGACGATGTTCCAAAAAAAAATAGAACGAAACAATGATGGTCAGACCGAGATTTTGGGCTCGCATTGCTATTATTTTATACCTTGATGGCAGCCTGTCTTTTTTCTAAATCTTTAGGCAGGCCTGACACCAATTATCGCTAGAAAATTTACACGGATAGCTTCGCGATAGCAAGCATTTTGTCTAGCTGAACGCACGCAGAAAGCGGCCTGCAAGAAATTAGGGCTCCGACTCAAACGCGAATGATTGGCGGATGAAATTAACGCTGCGATTGTATTTCTTTCCAGTTCTCGTAGTACTCCAAGCTTACCATTTGATTCAGCTTTTCGAACTCCTCATTCTTCTGCTGCAGGTTGGCCTTCATCACATCGCCCACTGAAAGCAAACCGATATATTCCCCGCCTTCCTCTATTAATAGATGACGAACGCGACGGCCTAGGAATTTGTCGGCGAGCTGATAAGCCTGCTCTTCGATATTGGCAGATATTATGTTGACGCTCATATTATCCTTTAGACGCGCAGTCTTTGGATTGAACCCCTCTTCCATCGCACGGAACATCAAATCTCTCTCGGTCCAGATGCCTATTATCCTTTCTTCTTCGAGCACAACAATAGAGCCCACTTTGTTCTGGGTCATAATTGTGAGCGCTTGGAAGATGGTCGAATCGGAATTGATAGTTACCATGTGACCGCCTTTGTCTTTAAGAATATCTCTGGCAGTTCTTATCATTTTCACTCTCCTGCTGATCTGGGCTTCAGCCCATCACTTTGTATTAGTCACTACGGAATAAACTAACGCTGTTCCCTAGCCATGGCAAGGCTTAAGGAGGTCTCTAGAAAACTCGGTTTAGGCCGTCAAGAGCGGCAGTACGATAGGCTTCCGCCATGGTCGGATAGTTGAATGTTGTTGTGAGAAAGTAGTTCATTGTATTTGCAGGGGCGCTCTGGCGCATGATCGCCTGACCGATGTGGACGATCTCCGATGCCTGATCGCCGAAGCAATGAATGCCCAACAACTCCAAGGTTTCGAAATGAAAGATCAGCTTCAACATCCCCACCTGTTCACCTGTAATCTGGGCCCGTGCGGTGTTTTTAAAGAATGCCTTACCGACCTCGTAAGGTATTTTCTGCTCAGTTAGTTCCTGCTCGGTCGCGCCCAGCGTGCTTATCTCTGGGATCGTATAGATTCCGGTGGCCACCTGCTCAACGTGATAACACTCATCAGGAGCGACAATCGCATTGCTCGCCGCCCGACCCTGATCATAAGCAGCACCTGCTAGCGACGGCCAACCAATCACATCACCCGCTGCATAGATATTCTTAACTGACGTTTGATACTTCTCGTTCACAGATAGCTGCTGCCTGCTGTTTGTATCCAGCCCAATCAGATTTAAACCGAGACTCTTAGTATTTCCACTTCTGCCATTCGCCCAAAGCACAATATCGCTGCGAATCTTCTTACCTGACTTAAGATAGGTAACGATGTGGTCATCGAAATACTCCATCTTCTCAAATTCTTCGTTGTGGCGACTACGCACCCCGAGATTACGCAGGTGATAACCTAGCGCATCTGATATCTCGGTATCGAGGAAGCTTAGCAGGCCTGCAGCGGGGTTAATTAATTCTACCTTGCACCCGAGCCCACCAAAGATAGAAGCGTATTCACAACCAATGACACCCGCCCCCATAATAGTCACCTTACGCGGAGAGACATCCATACCTAGGATCGTGTCACTATCAAAGACACGAGGATGAGAAAAATCGACGCCCGGCGGATGATAGGGGCTAGAGCCCGTGGCGATCACAAAATGATTAGCAGATAATTTCTTGCGTTTACCAACAAGCTTGATTGTATTCTTGTCTAAGAAGCTAGCACGGCCGTTATATATAGGAATACGGTTTCTGTCGTAGAAATCGGTACGCATCTGTACCTGCTCATAGACGACGCGATCGGCATGCTTCGATACTTGCTGGAAACTTAATTTCCTCGCGTCACCCAAGTCTCTAAACATAGGATTCGCATTAAACTGCATGACTTCTTTAACTGAATGGCGCAGCGCTTTAGAGGGTATAGTCCCGTAATGTGTGCAATTACCACCGACAGATTCGAGATCGCATACGACGGCTACGGTGCGCCCTTTCTTCTTCGCATTCATGGCGGCAGCCTCACCCGCGGGGCCACTTCCTATAACGATTATGTCAAAGTGTTCTTTCTGCATGTTGGTTTGCCGGGAATTCTTTTCAGTTAGTGGCTGCCGGAGGATTCCTGCGGCAGGTCTGATGTACTAATTAGAGCTGGCTCTCACCGGCTAGTCGTTGCTTGCTTCCAGCTGGTGATTTCCCGGAGAATTCCTCCAGCAGGTTATGATAATTCTTCTGAGTTAGTTCTTCTGTGCGATCAAGGGGATCATTCTGAAAAGTTTCTCCACAAATCTCGCACTCTTTGAGTCCAGCAATATTGTTCATTCCGCCGCAGGATCCCTGCACCGGTTTGCGACCGAACAACACGCCGATCGACATGATTACGATCACCACAGCCATAACTAGAAATGTAATTAGAAAAGTTGTCATTTCAATCTCGCCCTATTGTAAATCACTTCCAAGATAACGGGTAAATTCGGCACTGACATAGTCTTCGAAACCTTCAGAATCACTCTTATAGATGAAATAGACCGCCTGCCCTTGTTTCGATGCAAGCGCCTCGGCCGCATCGGGGCCCAAAATCATATAGGTAGTCGCCAGCGCATCTGCACGCGCGGTCGACTCATCGATTACATACGCAGCCGCCAAGCTATGGGTAATAGGCCTGGCACTTCGCGGATCAATTTCATGGGAATAGCGCTGCCCTTCTTCCTCGAAATAATTCCTGTAGTCGCCAGAACCCGCTATAGCTATATTATCACCACGACTATAGAAAATCTGATAGACCTGAGAGGCCGTGTCTACAGGCGCCTCTATCGCTGGCACCCAGCCCTCACTACCGGGTTTGGAGCCCTTGATTTTTAACTCACCGCCTATTTCCAGAAAATAGTTGTTTACACCGAGTAGATCTAGATATTCAGCAAGCTGATCCACAGCATAGCCTTTCGCTATGGCACTTAGGTCGACATACACGTCACGCATCTTCCAAATTTCTTGACTAGGAGGGCTAATCCTTAAAAACTGAAAACCTACCCGGTTACGCGCCACTTCGATTTGCGACTGTGTAGGCACCATCTCGAACACCGCCAGATCAGGACCAAAGCCCCAAAGGTTTACGAGTGGTCCTACGGTAACATCGAAGGCGCCGCCGCTAAGTGCGGAAATTTCCTGTGCCATCAACAGCACTTCAATCATTTGCGCAGAGGCTATAAAGGGTGCATTAATCCCATGCCGATTGAATCGAGATAATTCGGAGTTGCTAGCGTAAGTAGAAAAGGTTTCGGTGTCTAACTGCTCAAGTAATTCGGCAATATCTGCAGCAAGGTCTTCAGCGGCAATATCGTCAGGCATATCCACGATTTGAACCTGATAGCTCGTACCCATGGTGAGTCCATTCAATTGCTGAATGTCTTCGTCGCCACCAGTAAAGTAAAAAACCGAGCCTAGGAAGAGAACCAGGAAGGTCACTGTAAAGCTATGACGTTTGAGCAACTCTTTCATGGGACATAACCCGTTACGCTGTTGGAAGTGTCACGCGAGCAGAAGCGTTGCAGCTAGGAGAATTCGTCGAGAGCTATATTTTCGTCTTCTACACCCAAGTCTTTGAGCATCTTTATGACCGCCGCATTCATCATCGGAGGTCCGCACATATAATATTCGCAGTCTTCAGGCGCCGGATGATTCTGTAGATAATTTTCCAATACTACATTGTGTATAAACCCGGTCATTCCCGACCAATCGTCTTCTGGCTGCGGGTCCGAAAGCGCAACATGCCAGTCGAAGTTATCACTCTCATTTGCGAGTGTGTTGTAGTCCTCTTCGTAGAACATTTCGCGTAAACTACGAGCGCCATACCAGAAGCTTATCTTTCTATCGCTGCGTAATCTGCGAAGCTGATCGAAGATATGTGAACGCATTGGGGCCATGCCAGCACCACCACCAATAAACACCATCTCCGCATCGGTTTTCTTAGCAAAAAATTCGCCGAAGGGACCGAATACTTTTACCTTATCACCCGGCTTAAGATTAAACACATAGGACGACATCTTACCCGCAGGAAGCTTCGTGCGCGGCGGGGGTGTGGCTATGCGAATATTGAACTTGATCACGCCCTTCTCGTCAGGATAGTTCGCCATAGAGTAAGCACGTATCGTAGTGTCATTTACCTTGGATTCCACATCGAATAGGCCGAAATGATTCCAATCACCGCGATACTCCTCGCTAATATCGAAGTCGCTATACTTAACAACATGAGGCGGCACCTCCAACTGCACATAGCCACCTGCCTTAAAATCTACACTCTCGCCGTCTGGAATTTCTAGCACTAGCTCTTTGATAAAGGTCGCAACATTATCATTCGATCGAACCGTGCACTCCCACTGCTTCACTCCGAAAAACTCTGGAGCAACCTGAATTTTCATATCTTGCTTCACGGCCACCTGGCAAGAGAGGCGCCAGTTGTCTTTTGCTTGGCCGCGCGTGAAATGACCAGTCTCTGTTGGCAGCATAGAACCACCACCATCCATCACCTGACACTTGCACTGAGCGCAAGTACCGCCGCCGCCGCAGGCTGACGAGAGAAAGATGCCTGCATCTGCGAGGGTGTTTAGTAACTTGCCACCGGCTCGCACCGTTATAGATCTATCTGGATCGTTATTTATTTCGATGCGAATATTGCCGCTGGTCACCAGCTTGGAGCGAGCGAACAAAATCACAGCCACAAGCAACATTACTATCGTCGTAAATAGTGCGACACCGCCGAGTATTGTTGTGAGATCTATCATCTTAGCCACTTCTACTTCTAAACCTTTTCTTAACTAATTCTACAGCGAGACGCCGCTTAATGACATAAAGCCCAATGACATTAAACCCACCGTAATAAAGGTTATGCCTAGCCCGCGAAGGCCCTCCGGGACATCACTGTACTTAAGCTTCTCGCGTATGCCTGCAAGCGCAACAATCGCGAGTGCCCAACCGAAACCCGAGCCCAATCCGAATGCAACGCTTTCTGGGAATGAATAATCTCGCTCGACCATCAACAGCGTAGAACCAAGGATCGCGCAGTTAACGGTTATCAATGGCAGGAAAACGCCCAAAGCGTTGTACAGAGCCGGAACATATTTATCGAGGAACATCTCTAAGATTTGCACGATCGCGGCGATCACGCCGATATAGCAGAGGAAACCAAGAAACTGCAGAGACATCTGGGGCATACCCAGCCAATCTAACGCACCTTCGCGCAAGAGATTATTAAAGATGAAATTGTTGGCTGGCACAGTGATTACCTGCACTACCATTACAGCGACGCCTAAGCCAATCGCTGTTTCTATCTTTTTAGAAACCGCAAGAAAGGTGCACATGCCGAGGAACATTTGCAATGCCATGTTCTCGATGAATACCGCTTTGACGAAGAGACTTAGCAATTGTTCCATCAGAACGCCCCCTCATCTGTACTATGAGATGCCATACGAAACTCGCGCGTCTCCACCTGATCTTTCTTCACGCTGCGTAACGCCCAGATAAAGAAACCGATGATAAAGAACGCGCTAGGGGACAACAACATGAGGCCGTTTGCCTGATACCAGCCACCGTTTTCAATCAGCGGAAGAATTTGAAAACCCAGCAGACTGCCCGACCCGAAAAGCTCGCGAATCGAGGCGACGACTATAAGTACAAGTGAGTAGCCCATTCCGTTACCGATGCCATCTAAAAAGCTCAGACCGGGTGGATTCTTCATCGCAAAGGCTTCTGCGCGCCCCATAACAATACAATTTGTGATGATCAAACCTACGAACACACTTAGATTCTTGCTGATCTCGTAAGCGAACGCCTGCAGAAATTGATCTACAGCGATAACCAAGGATGCAATAATCGTCATCTGCACGATAATACGAATACTAGAAGGCATATGATTGCGGATCATTGAGATAAACAGGTTAGAAAATGCTGTGACCGTAGTAAGAGCGACACACATCACTAGCGTAACACTCAGTTGTGTCGTTACCGCCAACGCCGAACATACGCCTAGTATTTGTAGCGCTATCGGATTGTTCTCGAATAGCGGCGTCAATAATATTTGCTTAACTTGGCTCATACTGCCCTTACCTTCATACCAAACTGAATAGACTTATCGATCATATTCTCTATAAACCTGTCTCGCGCAACTGCGCCAAAATAGGCCCGTAAGCGTCATCGCCAAGCCAGTATTGAATCAAGTTATCAACACCTCGACTGGTGAGTGTTGCGCCTGACAAGCCATCGATCTGATAGTCGCCACTGCCTTGCCCTTTAGTTACTCGCAGACCAACATCACCCGCTTCATCGTATATTTTCTTCCCAGGCCACAGCGCCGTCCATCTTGGGTTCCTAACTTCCGCACCCAAGCCAGGTGTCTCCTTTAACTCGTAGAATGCCAGGCCTTTAACTGTATTCGCGTCGCCCTCGAGAGCCAGAAAGCCGTATAGGATTCCCCAGAGACCGTAGCCACTTACTGGCACGACGATCGTTTCTATCTCTTCATCTTGCGCAACCACATAGATCATCGGGTAGATGACGCGCCGCTTTATGTTCGCGATATCTTCCTGTCGCTCTAGAGCTTCGGAATACTTAGGATCGTTGATGACAAGACGCTGATCATAACCGCCTATATCAATCTGCAATTGTTCGAGCTGCTGAGTGTCGAGCACACGCTGCTCGTTTAAGTCGATGACATAGGTCGAGAATTGGCTGAAACGTTCTGCTACCAACTCATCGCCGTCTTGCTGCGAATCGAACAAACCAGCAGCACTCAGAATATTCTTATTCCTGTCGAGAATTCGATTCGCGTCCTGCATCGGCTTCAACACCACCGCTGTTCCCGATACGATAATCGAGCAGACCACGCACAGACTAAACGCGACGATCAATGTACGTTTTGTTGAATCTTTAGAGGACACCGCGCGCCCTCCTTCTACTTACATTCGCCTTCACCACAAAGTAATCAATAAGGGGGGCGAACAGGTTCGCGAACAATATCGCCAACATCGTGCCCTCGGGATAGGCTGGATTTACCACCCGAATAAGTACGATCATAAAACCGATCAGGGCGCCGAATATCCACTTGCCAGTGCTAGTCATCGAGGCAGAGACTGGATCGGTCGCCATAAACACCATGCCAAAAGCAAAGCCACCAAGAACGAAGTGCCAGTACCAAGGTGTAGCGAAAGCGGGATTAGTGTCAGAACCTATAAAATTGAACAGTGTTGATGTAACGCACATGCCGAGAAATACGCCCAGCATGATCCGCCAAGATGCGATTCGAGTAACCAACAAAACACAGGCGCCTAGCAATATCGCTAATGTCGAGGTCTCACCAATAGAGCCCTGCATCTGACCAAAGAAAGCGTCTAGCCAAGTCAGCCCACGCCCAGTCGCCACAGCTATTGCAGGCAAGCCTTCGGCTGCTATTTGACTGAGAGGCGTGGCCCCGCTAAAACCGTCTATCGCTGTCCAGACTGAATCGCCGGACATCTGTGGCGCATAGGCAAAGAAAAGAAACGCACGGCCTGTCAGCGCGGGGTTTAAAAAATTCTTTCCCGTGCCACCGAATACTTCCTTACCCACTACGACGCCAAAACTAATACCCAACGCTGCCTGCCACAAAGGGATATCCGGCGGCACAATCAAGGTGAATAAGATGGAAGTAACGAAGAAGCCTTCATTGATCTCATGACCCCGCTTCATAGCGAACAACACTTCCCAAAAACCACCTACGAGGAAAACGACGAGGTAGATGGGAAAATAGTGTGCGGCACCAAAGACGAAGTTATCCCAAATGCTACTAGGATCGTGGCCGGCTAATGCACCGATGATCAATTCGTGCCAGTCGCCACTACCCTCGAGACCCATGGCTACTATCGCGCTATTCGCCTGGAAGCCGATATTGAACATGCCGTAGAACATCGGGAAGAATGCGGCAAACCAAACCGTTATCATCACTCTCTTTAAATCTATTCCATCACGCACATGCGGCTCAGCAACCGTAACCTTACTTGGCGTGTAAAACATGGTATCCACAGCCTCATACAAGGCATACCAAGACTCGAACCGGCCACCTTTAGTAAAGTGCGGCTCCATATCATCTAATATACGACGAAGTCCCATAGCCGGTTATGCCTCTTTCTCGATGCGCGTAAGATTGTCACGCAGAATGGGCCCGTACTCATACTTACCAGGACAAACATAACTACAAAGCGCTAGGTCTTCCTCATCGAGTTCCAGCGCACCAAGATTCTGCGCTGTCTCTAGATCACCCACTATCAATGCACGCAGCAATTGCGTTGGAAGAATATCTAGAGGCATGATCTTTTCATAGGCGCCGATCGGCACCATTGCCCTATTACTACCCTGTGTACTAGTGGACATAGTGTGGCGCTTGCTCTTATCAATACCGGAGATGTAAATCCCCATCACAGAATGGCGATTCGCTCCCGGCGACAAATAACCCAACAGCGGACGTTCTCTACCCTCGCGCAGCACTGATACCTGCAAGTGGTAGCGACCGAGATAGCTCTGGGCACTTGCAGCTGTTCGCCCACCTAGCACAGACCCTGAAATGATACGGCTCTCGTGCGGCTCCAGCTCGCCTGCACACATTTCTTGGAGATCGGCACCAAGACGGCTAGCAAGCAAGCGCGGCTCACTCACCTGAGGGCCAGCTAGTGAGATGATGCGCTCAACATTTAGTATGCCTGTACTGAATAGCTTACCGATTGCGATCACGTCCTGATAATTTAGTGACCAGATATGCTTGCCTATTCCCGCAGGCTCGAGGTAATGAATATGTGTTCCTGTCAGCCCGGAGGGATGAGGCCCTCTGAAGTCCTGAACCTTAACGCTGTCCGCGAACTCTTGTTCCTTCAGCAAGCCATCAACTTTACGATCTACGCATACATAGGTGTGTTGCTGAGGTAATTTCGATAACAGATTTACGCCTAGGACGAAGTTGCTCACTTCGTCCTTCATAACGATGCCCGGATGTGCTGCCAGTGGGTTCGTATCCATCGCATTTATAAAAAGTGAATGTGCCTGTCTGGATGGATCAGCTACTTTACTAAAGGGGCGTGTTCGCAGGCAGGTCCATAGACCGGAGGTCAAAAGGTCTTCTTGGATGGTTTCTTTGGATAATTCTTTGAGCTGCGCATCCGAATAACTATTTAGCTCGACCTGTTCGACGCCACCCTCACCTTCTTCTAATTCCACCACGACCGAGAGGAGTTTTCTCTGTGGACCACGATTGATGGCAGCGACTCGACCGCAGCCTGGGGAGGTGAATATTACCGAGGGATTTTTCTTGTCGCGAAACAATGCTTGACCAAGCAGCACCTTATCGCCTTCGACGACGAGCATGGTCGGCTTCAAGCCTACGTAATCGCAGCCAAGCAGCGCAACTGACCGCGTCGACCGAGCCTTTCTTGTCACCTGTTCGGGTGCTCCAGAAATCGGTAGATTCAGTCCACGTTTTGTTCTGATCATTGAGTCAATCTAGGCGCTGATTAGCGTGTTGGCCGCGGTAAATAAAATACAACCGTTGTCATGCCTGCAACATGACAACGGCAAAGTAATGTGTGTTTTGGAAACTGGTGCTGCGTTTCAAGCGGGGCGAATTATAGGCCTAAGCCCCTGCAATAGCGAGCGTTAGCCAGCCACTGCAGCAGATATGGCAACTATCGCTATTCCTCTAAAGGATATTTCTGATAAATGATGCCTGCCATTTTGTAAACCATCCTGCCTACCTGACAGCAGTAGCCAAATTCATTGTCATACCACAGATAGAGTACTACATGGTTGTCGTTAACGATGGTGGCATTGCTATCCACAATGCCCGCCTCTCTGCTACCCACGAAATCACTAGATACGGCATCTGGAGACTCCGTATAGCTGATCTGATTCTGTAACTTGGAGTATAGAGCGATATCACGTAGAAACTCATTGAGCTCTTCACGTGTAGTAGCCTTCTCCAGCGTCAAGTTCATGATCGCCATAGATACGTTAGGGATTGGCACGCGGATCGCATTGCCAGTCAATTTTCCTTCAAGCTCAGGGATAGCCTTGACTACCGCCTTCGCTGCACCTGTCTCGGTCAGCACCATATTCAATGCAGCAGAGCGACCACGACGACTGCCTGTGTGGTAGTTGTCGATCAGGTTCTGGTCATTCGTATAGGCGTGAACTGTCTCTACGTGACCTTTCACAATCCCAAATTTGTCATTTACTACTTTCAGTACCGGCGCAATCGCGTTAGTGGTGCACGAAGCGGCAGTAAGGATTTTATCGTCCGCAGAAATTTGATCGTCGTTAATACCATAGACGATATTTTTCATATTGCCCTTGCCCGGAGCAGTGAGCAGCACCTTCGCCGCGCCCTTAGCCTCTAAGTGCCGTGACAGACCTGCCTCGTCACGCCACATGCCGGTGTTATCGATGATCATCGCGTCTTCGATACCGTACTGGGTATAGTCAATCTCTTCAGGGGCATTCGCGTAGATAACCTTTATCTCGTTACCGTTGGCAATAAGGCTGTTGTTCTCCTCGTCGACGCGCAGCGTTCCTTGAAAGGCACCGTGCACAGAATCATTCATGAACAGGCTCGCCCG
>MEHZ011516593.1_pt1 | contig 12349 bp, 8 predicted proteins | sample 897221 | NCBI WGS metagenome assembly MEHZ01 (sample SAMN05514161, study PRJNA337945) | marine metagenome | isolation source: marine surface water | place: Arctic Ocean | collected 2007-12-13 | reverse complement strand
TGCAATCGGGGCCTAATGCTTTGCGCGTGATCAACCAAGCAGGTGGGTAAAGCCGTAGGGTTTCGCTAAATACCGCTTGTGTGAATGGCAATTGCACCAGTTTGGAATCCAGAGTCTCCCCCCGTGCCGCGCGCACTTCAGCCGCAACTCGCTCTTGGACTTGAGGGTGTGTCGCCAATAGCGCGACTGACCAGGAAAGGGCACTAGCAACAGTTTCGTGTCCAGCAATGATGAAAGTGACAACTTCGTCTCGGATCCCCTCAAGATCAATCTGTTCGTTCGCACTTGCAGCAAGGAGCAGGTCAACGAGATTCACGCCTGGTGCGGTCACACCGAGTGGCTGCGCAACCGTGCGAGATTCCACGATTGAGGCTACAGCTGAATCTAAGGTGTCCAGACTGCGCTTCAAGACTCGATTCCCGGGTGTAGGGATTTTGCGGGGCGGTGACAATGGAACGCGTGCACGTTTAATTACCACCTCAAGCGCCTGCAAAGTTGCCTCAGTAATCAGGTGTGCGTCGGCACTGAGATCCGAACCGAAGAGAAACTCTCCCACAACTTCAAGGGCAGCGTTAAGCATGAACTGGTCAACATCCGTGACGACTCCGGCTCCGTTGCTATCCAGTTCGGCGGCCATGCGGTCCGCTGCTTGACGCGATACCGCAATGAGGTTGTCCATCGCCTCTTGATGAAACGCAGGTTGAATTATGGGTCGCCTTTCCCGCCACAAATCGGTATTAGCCGTGAGCAAGCCGCTGCCAGTCACGAGCGACAACGCCCGGTACTGAATTGTGGCCTTGCTGTAATTTTTTGCATTGTTGACAAGTACCTGCCGCACTCCCGTCGGTGAATTCACAAGGTAGGTCGGCGGCCTCGGAAGCGGAAATTGCACAACATCCCCGAACTTTCGCCAATTCGCAAAGAGGAATTCCAACGGATCGCAGCGGATCAGGTTAAAACTCTTCAACATATCGGGGCCTAGCGGGCCTGGCGCTGTTGCCGGAGTACCTAAGAAATGCGCAGGCATTACGCGACTGGAGCCTGGAACGACTCTGATTCCACTCGGTCGTAAAGGGTCGTGCGCTGGACAAGTGTGCGTCCCAGGGGTTCGACGACTTCTCGAAATTGGGTATCGCTGATCCCTTGGCCGTGGCTAGCTCCTGCAGCACGCGAGATGTTTTCGTCCATGAGCGTTCCGCCAAGATCATTGACCCCTGCTTGCAAAAGTTGTCGCGCACCTCGTGGACCTAACTTCACCCAAGAAGCTTGGATATTTGAAATTGATCCATGGTACGCAATCCGCCCGACCGCATGCATCAAAATAGTTTCACGCCACGTTGGGCCCCGGCGGGCGCCGCGCTTTAAATAGATGGGCGCGGCCATGTGCACAAACGGCAAGGGAACAAACTCGGTGAAACCCCCTGTGCGCGACTGCAACTCGCGCGTACGCACAATGTGTCTTGCCCAGTGTTCGGGTCTCTCAACACTGCCAAACATGATCGTCACATTGGATTTAAGCCCAAGTGAATGTGCAATTTCGTGCACCTCCAACCACTCCTGGGTGGAAATCTTGTCGGGGCAGATAATGTCGCGGATGTCATCGGAAAGAATCTCTGCTGCTGTGCCCGGAAGTGATCGAAGACCTGCCTCTTTGAGCCGGACCAGATAATTCTCAATTGGCTCGCCGAGCCTCTTGGCTCCTTCAAATACTTCGAGGGCAGTGAAACCGTGGATATGCATTGACGGGACTGCTTCTTTCACAACGCGCGCCACGTTTATGTAGTAGTCACCATCAAAACTTGGATGGATACCGCCTTGCAAGCACACTTCGGTGGCACCGAGTTCATGGGCTTCCACTACCCGTTCAGCGATCTCTAAATCAGCGAGCAGATACGGTTTTCCACGCAGATTCAGGGAAAGAGGCCCCTTAGAAAAACCACAAAATGTGCACTTGAAGGTGCACACATTTGTGTAGTTGATGTTCCGGTTTCGGACAAAAGTGACCTCGTCCCCATTAACAGTTTCGCGCAGGTGATCTGCAACCGATGCGACCGCGGTCACATCCTCACCGCGAGCTCTGAACAACGTTGCGATCTGTGATTCATCAATGAGTACGCCATTTACAGCCGCATCCAAGATTTCGGCTATCGGATTCGAAACTCGACCCGAGGACGTCCCGGTAATGAGAATCTCAGGTGCGGTGTCAGCACCTGAATACCATGCGGTAGACCGACGACCAATCTGAATCACTTCAGCACCGGTGCCCACGTTTGCGGCGTCTTCGTATTTCTCCGGGAAGGTGGCTCCCACATCGTCGCGGGCGTATCCATCAGCGTCACTTCGATCCATAACAGGGAAACGCAAACCAGGATCGATCCACTTCTGCGCATCCCGAACAAACTCTGGGTAAATTGTGAGCCTAGGAACCAAGGTCCCACCGTGTAACTCAACTCGTTCGCGTAGCAATTCAAGTGAAGGCCAAGGTTTCTCGGGATTGACAAAGTCTGCAGTGATAGGAGAGATACCACCAAGGTCGTCGATTCCTGACTCGAGAAGTTCATCAAGATCTTCGCTCAAATTCGGAGGTGCCTGCACATGGATGCTGAGCGGAAGAACTTCCCGAGCAATCCGGATAGTTTCAAGAAGTTGCTCTGGGGGGCACGCTGGCCAATTTCTCATTTCCGTGTCTAACTTTGGAACAAAATTTTGCACGATTACTTCTTGTACGTGTCCATATTTTTCATGAGCCTGCGCGATTGCCTCCAAGGCGTCAACCCGATCAGCGCGCGACTCGCCAATGCCAATCAGAATGCCAGTCGTAAACGGGATCTGAAGTTCTCCCGCCGCATGCAGCGTTTCTAGGCGTCTCTCCGGTGTTTTATCTGGCGCACCACGGTGTGCGGCAAGATCAGAGTTGAGACTTTCAATCATCATGCCTTGACTAGGCGAGACCGTGCGCAACAGCTTTAAGTCTTCGTGCCCTAGCGCCCCAGCATTGGCGTGTGGAAGCATGCCCGTTTCTTGTAACACGGCTGCAGCCGCTGCGGCAAGGTATTCGATCGTGCTGGAATAGTTATTCGCATCAAGCCACTGTCGTGCTTCTTCATATCGAAACTCAGGGTATTCCCCAAGAGTAAACAAGGCTTCATGACAACCAGCCGCAGCTCCAGCCCGGGCAACTTCCAGGATTGACTCGATGCTCAAATATGGGCTCTCGACTCGATGCGGGCTTTTGGCAAATGTGCAGTATCCACACCGATCACGGCACAGCGAGGTAAGGGGAATAAATACTTTTGGCGAGTAAGTGATGTTCCCGTTCATGGCTCTACTCTCTCACTACCCCGTGCCACTATTTCACAGTGGTGGCCACGCATTGCCCGCCCCAATCCACGCCTTATCGATATTAGTTGAAGGATCGAATTCGCGCACATTCGCTCGTGATGCGAGCCACATCTAGCCTGCCTCACGTGAATGCGCCCTACTTCAGAGACTATGGTGAAACCCACCTCAACAGCGTCGTTAAAATCGTCGTCCACATGAGCTAGATCGGATCCTCTTTTGTGAGCTCACCAACACACCGGGGAATGTTGCCCATGTGGATGTGGGTGGCGCCGTGTCCTTTTAACCCCAGGGATGCGCGACTCGCTACCGAAAATCTACGGTTAACGGTGCGTGGTCACTCCACCGCTCGGCGTAGGTTGCTGCTTTTCCGACCACCGCAGAACGCGCCCGCGCGGCCAGCTCTGCGGTTGCGATTTGGTAGTCAATGCGCCAGCCACCGTCGGTGTCAAATCCGCGGCCACGCCAGGACCACCAGGTGTACGGCCCCGGACCTTCGCCTCCCAGCTCGCGCCCTAGATCTGTCCACGCCCCAGAAAACCAGCCATCCAAATGGGCTCTTTCCTCTGGAAGAAAACCAGATTTTCCCCGATTCCCTTTCCAGTTTTTAATGTCAACTTCTCGATGCCCAATATTGAAATCTCCACACACCAATGCTTCTCGGCCATTTCGTTTGGCTAACCGGGCTAAAGTTGCTAACCGCTTGTCAGCCCCAGTGAGAAAAGCACGCTTGGCCACCTGTTTGGGTGTGTCAACCTCCCCCGAATGAATGTAGGTCGACACCACTGTCACTGGGCCTACCCGCGAGTCAAAGTCGCACTCGATCCAGCGCCCCTGACCATCAATATCGGGTACTTTAACGTCAATCCGAACGGCACTGGGTGCCTCACGCGAAAGGACAGCAACCCCAGATCGACCAAGTTCTGGAGCCGGAGCATGGTGAGTGTGCCAATGAGAAAGAACCGAAGAGTCGAGCACTGACATTAATTGTTCTGTTGTCGCACGCACTTCTTGTAAGCAGATCACATCCGCGCCACTTTCGGCAAGCCACTGCAGCCCGCCACGCCTGGACGTAGCCCGAATCCCATTAACATTTGCGGTCACTACGCGAAAACTCACCGTTCCCCATTCTCTTGAGTATCCATACTTTCCAATGTTACCCCGGCCCCAATTGCTACCCGGCCCCAATTGCTAGCCTGCCCCAATGACCTCATTTCGCTCTGTCCGTCTTGCCCAACGCCCCACCGGAATCCCCAGCCCGGACACCTGGGCAATCGAGTCCGAGGAACTCCCCGCGCTCGCACCTGGCGAATTCGCGGTCGGTGTTAAATATATTTCCCTGGACCCGGCAATGCGCGGCTGGCTTGATGACCGCCCCTCCTACCTTCCACCTGTTGAACTCGGCGCGATCATGCGTGCTGGCTCAGTGGGAACCGTCACTGAATCACTCAACGCCAACTTTCCGGTGGGTGCCCAAGTAGTCGGAACATTTGGTGTCACCGAAGTGGCTATTTCTGATGGTTCCGGAGTACATATTGTTAGTTCAGATCTTGCGCCCCTACCTGCGTTCCTCGGGGTGCTTGGCATGACCGGTATGACCGCCTACTTCGGTCTATTCGAATTGGGTAAGCCGCGCGCCGGAGACGTTGTTGTTGTTTCGGCTGCAGCCGGAGCCGTGGGTAGCATTGTGGGCCAAATCGCCAAGATCAACGGCTGCACGGTAATTGGAATCGCCGGTGGCAAGGAAAAGTGCGAGTACATCACCAACACGTTAGGTTTCGATTACTGCATTGACTACAAAGAAGAAACCGGTATGCGCAAGCAACTCGGTACGGCGCTCAAAACAGTGGGTGCACAAGGCGTCGATGTCTACTTCGACAACGTTGGCGGGGAAATGTTGAACGCCAATCTCGCGTACCTTTCATTTGGAGCGCGGGTGGTAATTTGCGGAGCAATCTCACAGTACAATGACACCGAGATCACTCCAGGACCTAGCAACTACATGAATCTGTTGGTCAAGCGGGCCACCATGACCGGATTCCTCGTTTTTGACTACGCATCGCAGTTCAGCATGGCCCAGCGCCGGATCGGGGCGTGGATCGCGCAGGGCAAAATTACTGCACCGGAGACGGTCGTGGAAGGAAAAATTGACGCCTTCCCCGCAACACTCAACCGGCTGTTCACCGGCGACAATCTTGGCAAGTTAGTCCTCAAGATCACCTAGCCCCGACAGGCATCGCCACAATCCCACGCGTCGGGTCGCTGGCCCTTGGCTAAGGTTGGCCCCATGTCTAAGGTTCTCGCATCTTTGCCCGTTGGCGAGCGGGTCGGAATAGCTTTCTCAGGTGGTTTGGACACTTCGGTCGCTGTGGCCTGGATGCGCGAACACGGAGCGATCCCCTACACCTACACCGCGGATCTTGGCCAAGCCGACGAACCCGATATTGACTCGGTACCAGGCCGAGCCGGAAAATACGGAGCCGAGAATGCACGACTCGTTGACTGCAAGGATGCCTTAGTTGAAGAAGGTCTTGCGGCGATCGCGTGCGGGGCATTTCATATCCGCTCGGGCGGCCGCACCTATTTCAACACCACTCCCCTTGGCCGGGCGGTCACTGGAACTCTACTCGTTCGAGCGATGCTCGAAGACGGCGTAAATATTTGGGGTGATGGGTCGACATATAAGGGCAATGACATTGAGCGCTTTTACCGCTACGGGCTGCTCGCTAACCCCGAACTAAGAATCTACAAGCCATGGCTCGACGCGCAATTTGTTTCCGAGCTCGGTGGCCGCCACGAAATGAGCGAGTGGCTCAAAGTGCGCGATCTGCCCTATCGCGACAGCACCGAGAAGGCCTACTCAACGGATGCGAATATTTGGGGTGCAACCCACGAGGCAAAAGATCTTGAACTTCTGAACAAGTCCATGGAGATTGTTGATCCGATCATGGGAGTCCGGTTCTGGGATCCCGAAGTTCAGATTGACACCGAAGACGTCACTATCGAATTTTTTCAAGGCCGCCCGGTCAGCATCAACGGAAATGCCTTCGATTCATCAGTTGACTTAGTCCTTCAAGCAAATGCAATTGGTGGCCGACACGGGCTTGGCATGGCTGACCAAATTGAAAACCGAATCATTGAAGCCAAGTCACGTGGGATCTATGAAGCACCGGGCATGGCCCTGATTTTTATTGCCTATGAACGACTGCTTAGCGCAATCCACAATGAGGACACAATCGCCAATTATCATACTGAAGGCCGACGTCTGGGTCGCCTTCTCTATGAAGGCCGCTGGCTTGATCCACAAGCATTAATGCTCCGGGAATCCCTGATGCGCTGGGTTGCTTCGGTTGTCACCGGAAGCGTCACCCTGCGGCTTCGCCGTGGGGAAGATTATTCGATTATCAGCACCGAAGGTCCAGCATTTAGCTACCACCCGGACAAGCTCTCAATGGAGCGCACCGAAAATGCGGCATTCGGTCCCACCGACCGAATCGGCCAACTCACAATGCGAAACCTGGACATTGCTGACACAAGAAGCAAACTCGAGTTGTACGCCGGGCAGGGTCAGCTCCTTGACGGTCACCTCAACCTAGTGGGAACTCTCACACCCGGTGGCGCAAAAGCGATCGTAGAGAAAACAACAACCCCACAATCACCTGATGAAGCACTCCTTGAGCGGGCTTCATTTGATCTCGGCGCGGACTAAGTCTTTTCAGACGAATTAACTGCTTCTCAGACCCAGTAAATCGGTATACGCTTCGACCATGAGCACTGGTTGAACCCAATTCGATAAAAGCTTTTCAATACTCGTCCGCATCTTGGCTAATAAACCACAGAAGTAACACCATGACGCTCAGCCCGATAATTGAGCTGATAATTATTCCCTTGCGGCTCTTGCGCGCTGGGGTTACTGGGATCGCTTCAGGCTCAGTTACCGGCGGGGCATAGCCACTGGAAATGCGCCAAGACCTTCGGCGAGACATAATACGAACGTGAACGATCCTAATTCTTTATACGCCCTAAGTTTCGTCGATATCAACGGTAACGAAGTTGACCTTGAGCCCTTTCGAGGTCAACCCGTTCTCATTGTCAATACGGCGAGCAAATGTGGCTTCACTCCGCAATACGAGGGGCTTCAAAAACTTCATGAAGAACTTGGACCCCTCGGCCTTGTAGTACTTGGCTTTCCTTGTGACCAGTTTGGGCACCAGGAACCAGGCGACAATGCACAAATTGAGCATTTCTGTTCGACAAAGTTCAATGTGAGCTTTCCGCTCGCGGCCAAAATCGATGTTAATGGCTCCAACACCCACCCAGTTTTTAAGTTCGTTAAAGACCACGCGGGCGCACCGCTGGGTTCGCGGATTAAGTGGAACTTCACTAAATTTCTAGTCAGCCCGGACGGCACCACCGTTCAGCGCTTTGCGCCGACCACGGATCCGGCAGACCTTACGCCTGCAGTTGAAAAATTATTGACGCAAAATCGGTAAGAACACGCGCTAAGGATCACATTCGTCCCGAGTAATCCCACGAGGACAAGGTCAGTGAGTCAATCCGAATCGCAACCTCCTCATCCAGTCGCGAGAGCAACCACTTCGCCAACGGCACGGTTTGGTCGCCAAGGTATTTGTCAATTAGTTGCGGAAGGACAGCGGCGGCATCCGAGGGCAGCAGATGCGCGCGTCCGGTGCCTCGAACCCCAAAATATGGAGGCGTGTCTGCCGCGACTTCAAATCCGATGCCATTGGCGCGCGATAATCTCTTCGACAGGACCGAGTCACGAGGTGTCGCACACCACAAAGCCGTGCCATCAAATGTGTACCACAAGGACTGAACCAGCGGAAAAGTTCCGGAAGAGGCCAGTCGAATGGGGATAGTGGCTGACCTAAGGTGAGCATCGATCTGGTCGGCGCTCCACGGCCCGGAGCGAATATCAAAGGGATCCATACCACAAGCCTACGGCGCAGACTCACTTCCGGAAATGCTCCCATGGGTTTACAAGGTCAGTACTAACGGCACCACCGTTCAGCGCATAGCGCCGACAATAGCCCTGCCCGAACGGCAAATATCAGAAGTTTTTGCGCCGACGACGCCAGAATTCTTCATTGGGCCAGCGATCCTCCGTCGAGTAATAGTGGTTTTGCAATGCCTGATGTTCTTCGACCAGCAAAACTAGGTCTTCACGCCACTGGACAACTGCGCCCTGTCCATCTAAAAGCGCCCTGGCCCCCTTGGCCCCTAGCAGGATTCCCGTCATGAGCCCTTGCGAGGACAAGGGGTCCCATGACGCTGCGGCATCACCTACTGCGAGCCACGGCGGCATTATTCCGGCCCCCTGATTTTCATTTTCGGCTGCAACGAGGACTGAAGTGTCTGCTCTATGGGTGTGAATCTCAAGCGACTCACATCCATCAGGGAGGCTCACGAGGTTGCGTATATGCGTGGTTGCCTCAAAGGAGTCACGCCAAAACTCCCTTCGCTCGCGATGGCTGGGAATAAGGTCCGCGTCAGTTAAGAAAGCCACCACTCGCCCTCCGGAGGGAAGAGGCGTCGTGTACCACCAACCTGACCGGCACGACTCAATCGATGTTCCGGCGCGTGAATCTCCCGGGAGGTCTGAAACCACGATCATTGCCATAAGGCGGTCGAACTTGCGCCGGCGAGCTCCTAGGCGCGAGGCCATAAAGGATTGACGCCCGGTTGCATCCACCAGTATCGGTGCAGACATTTGACCCCGCGTGCCATTGGATGAGCGGCACGTTACCTGCCATCTATTACCCTGTGCAATAAGACTCTGTGCGCGTGCAACAAAAAGGTGCGCGCCATTATCGCTCGCCGCACTCCGAGCATCAGCATCAAAGGCCACACGGTCGAGGATCCATGCGTCGTCGAGGGGATTCATGATAAAATCCGTGATAACAAATTCATCGCTCCCCCAACTCGCGCCCGTACCATGGGCAACCGTGTGGGGGCCCTCCTCCGTGAGGAGTGGACCCAGCACAGAATTCACCAGCGAAGTGGAACCTGGGGGGAGGCTTTCGCCGGCCCAACCGTGCGGGGGACTGTCCGCATCTACCAGAGCCGTTACACACCCACCTCTCGCCAACTCCGCCGCACATGCGCTTCCTGCCGGCCCGCCGCCGACCACAACAACGTCAAACTCGGTTAACTGGCCGTCCTCTAAAATCCGCCGCACCATTAGATCAAACCTTGGAACACCACTCCGCTTGGGTTAGCCAGTCCAGATGCGAAAGCATTCACGCTGCCAATCTGCCCATTAAGCTTGATTCGATCAACACGATTTGCAGTCGGGTTTGCGCTACTCACATACATCGATTCGTCGCCATCAAAAGCTATACCTACAGGGCCATCAAGGGCTATGCCTTGCAGGGTGAAGGGCAACTTGCGACCTTGTGGATCGAATTTACTTACCGAGTTCGACGAGCGCTCTACTACAAACAGGTTGCCATCGGCATCCCAAGCCATGCACCTTGGTGCGGCAAGACCGGTGATCCATTTCGAGTTCAGCATCTTTGTCAACAGTGGGTCGAAGCGCATAATCACGTTGCTTCCACTGTCGGCGACGAGTAGTGCCCCGTCAGGAGCGACGGCAACGGCCACAGGAAGGAAGGTTCCCGAATTCTGTGTGATCAGTTTTGTGACTGAGCCATTGAGTCTGATCACCGCCGCCCAACCGCCATTCCCGATCCCACAGCAGTAGACATTGCCCCATCTGTCACATGCCACGCCTAAAGGCTTTGGTAGCCCGCTGGCGATCGTAGTGGATTCTCCGGCCGCACTGATTCGGACAATCGAATCGCCGTCCATGACGGCGACATACAAGTTGCCCATGGAATCGCTGGCAATTCCCTCGGGGCGAGCGAATGGAAATTGCAGGGCGAGGTCGCTCACCGCGCCGCCGGAGTTAATAGATCGCAACGTATTGTCGTCAGAATTGGTTACTATGAGGGGGAACAAGGACAGTGGGCCGCGACCGTACCAGTTGGGAGTGTCCGGGGCTTGTCCGACAAACCCTACGCGGGATTCAACAGCCATCCGAGCGGGGAAGACCTTGTCCTTGGGACCTGGACGTTCACGTACGACGCCCAACTTGAACCATTCTTGGACCATAAGCGACAAAACAGTTCCACTGTCCTTGGTTGTTAGGTACCGCTCCCAATTCGCTCGACGCCCGAACGCGGCCCGTCGATCCTCTAGGCTCTTGTCCGTATCGACCACGATCGCGTAATCTTCGGCGGTCAGCACTGAGTTCGGGATACGAGCTGACCAAAAAGTTGGAAGGACCGGCGATACCTCTTTAACGTAGCCGAATCTACAGCTTGCAGCGTCGGCTTGCCAGGGAACTCCCATCCACTTCACAAGATCTCCAGGGCCAATCTGTGAAAGTGGCCCACTGCGGGAGGTAGCAATGTCGGGTGTGAGTGCCTCGCCGTAGTTTTGTAGGTTCGGCTTCATCGCATCGGCCTTCAGCCGCATGGACCTTGTCCAAATCCAAGGAACCCGTGAAATCCACGGAAATTCCACACCCGGATGAAATGCGCCCCCGAGGCAACTGTCCAGTGCGGCTCGATCTAGTGACATAGGTCGTTTTTGTAATGGAACGTCTGTGTGTCGCTCAAATACCCGTGGCTTGCCCACCGTGAAATCGCCTCGAGCCCATGAACGCAAGTGAGCGATTTGCACTGGGGTGAGCGACAGCCATTGGCGTGGCTCTGACCGCGTTGGCGGGAGTGAGACCATATCCCCGTACTCTTGCGGTTCCAGTGACGGCTGAACAGAAGCGTATTCAGGGTCGCGGAACATGGCCAATATTTGCTGGCGCAACTTCCGGTTTCTTTGTGAGCGATCCATCAATCGCGTCTGCCACTCTTCACTCGACCAATCTCGAAGGGACCCGAAACCATTGGTCGCGAGGTACCCGGAATTAACCCACTGCATGTCTGTCATTCGGTCGAAAATCGGCGCGATATCACGGTGAAATTCAGTTCTCGATCGCTTACGGCGACCTGCCCCAACCAAACCAGAAAAAACAGCATCGTAGAGCGTAACTAGCCCTGCTCCAATGCCAGGGCCATAGTTTGGTCCAGCACACAGCACCCATCCAGGATCAGCGTCAAAAAGGCGACCTTCAATCTTCAATCGTGCATGTACCGGTCCGTCGCTCGTGGTATCCGTCCATCCATCATTGTCAGCGAAGCCGCTTAAGGGAGGGGAATTCGCCCCAGAAACTGCATCTCCTGTGCCAGGAAACACGATGAGCCGTCCCCGACCATCCGTGGTGATTTCACCCAGCGAGACTGGTACCCCTAGAAAACTTCCGCCATCAAGGGCTCGGGGGGCAGCGCCTGCACCAGACACTCTCCTCTCTGTAGACACCACGGCGAGCGAACTGCGGTCCGAGACATTGGAGTTACGGAGTGTGGTGGGCACTGCTTGTGGAATATCAAGAGGTTCGTCTGCGCCGTACCACGCAGCCTTGGCGTTGCCTACTTTCACGCGCCAACTAACGTCACCATGTTCCGCGGTAATTTCGCCCAGCACCCTACCTTCGGTGTCGTACGCGTAAAGTCGAAAACGCGCTGCTTGCTTCGCCATCGCACCCGACGAGTCCTTAAAAGGGCCTGACGGGATCGCTTCTGGGACCTCTGGTCCAAAATAAAACGCGTCTTTACTGTTCCCGACCCGAGCAATGCCGATAGCGGGGTGGACGGCGATGCGAGCAATTCGATTCACATCAAGTTTGCTCGTCGATGCTGCCGCGACATTGGGTAACGATAAAGCCGCTGCACCGGCCGCACTGGCCGCAATGAAGTCGCGGCGGGAAAGGATACGGTGCAATGCATGAGTATGTCACAAGAAGCACTTACCCTCCGCAACTGTTAAATCTGCGATCGCGCAGTACATGTTGGGACGACAATGGCGCTCTGCTCTCAGGTTTTATGGCGATCTCGAATCCGCTGCCGCTCACCCAAGACAATTTCTTCGG
>MEHZ011527535.1_pt1 | contig 12357 bp, 10 predicted proteins | sample 897221 | NCBI WGS metagenome assembly MEHZ01 (sample SAMN05514161, study PRJNA337945) | marine metagenome | isolation source: marine surface water | place: Arctic Ocean | collected 2007-12-13 | reverse complement strand
TGGCCCTGGTTAATGGAAATGCACCTGTTTTATTACAAAACAGACACAACTGAACAGTTACTGAACAAAGCAGGATTTAAAATATTAAAATCAGAAAAATATAAACACTATGTATCTATTCATTATTTGGCCGGTAAGATAATTGCAATTTTACCTAGCTGGTTAGAAAAAACACTTAGTATTGCAAGAAGAGCTATGCCGCAAAAAATAATGATTCCGATTAGTTTCGGAGACATTAAATTATATATTTGTGAAAAGGAAAAATAAATTAGTGGAATGTGATAAGAAGAATTCTTCGTATGAGAATAAGATGAAACAAAACAAGAAATTATAAAAAAACAAGTTTATGCGGATGATAGATATAAAGAGCTTTTCAATATTGTTATTGTTTCTTCTTCTTATTTCAATTTATTACGCACTTACAATACCATCTAATTATATTTGGCATGATCAAACTTTAGCAGTCAATTTAGCAAAAGATGTCCTCAATGGTAATTATCCTTTAGTAGGTTATCTACACAGCAATAGAATGCACTCATTCCCTGCTTTCTACTACCTGATCGCACCATTAGTATATATTTCAGACGATCCAATGTTTTTATATTGGTCTGTTGCAGTTATGAATACATTAGGAGTAGTGATTGTAACCAAGTATATTTACTCAAAATATGGGTTTCAGGAATATGTTTTATATTTGCTGTTTTCTGCCACTCACGTTTCCACATTGTTTTTTTCATCCTTTTTTTGGAATCCAAATTATACTCCTTTTTTCATGTCATTGTTTATCGTTTCAGTTTTTAAATATTTGAATGATAAATCATCCGTAATATACTTTCATATTGCTGGAGTAGTGATAAATATTATGGTACAAATGATGCCTCAATCAATTGTACTGATCCCCTCTTATATCTTCATATTATTTCTTTTTAGAAAATTACCAAGTCTATTAAATCAAGTAGTACATGTAGCTATTCAACTGGCATTGGTTTATCCGTGGATACATTATCATTTGTTTGTTTTTGAATGGGATGGTTTTGAATCAGGACAAAAGCTATATAAAGGATTTTCAAGTTCAATTATTGAATATTTGAACTACCTTGGAGGTTGGGTGTTGAATTCAGAATATACCACCTATCTTCTTTACGGGACGAATACATATCCATATGCTAAATTAATAGATATTATATTAACTGGATCCTCTATTTTGCTGCTTTCGTTACTAGTGTATTCAACATGGGTTTCATTTAGAGGTATTAAATTTAGTAATTTTATAAATATTAACATTATTGATAATGATGTGAATGAGCTCACTACTCATAATTCTTTAATTGTTTTAGCAGTTATTAATTTTTCATGCATATTATTCTTTATTACTGGCATGCAAATGGTGTCTTATCATTATCAATTTTTGGCTCCAGTAATTTCCTTGAATATGTGTTTGTTAATAAGTTATGAAAAAAGATTTAAAAAAATATTAATTACTTTACTAATATTAATAATATTATCACAAGGATCATTCAGTTATTGGCGTGCATATTCGGAATATACAAAACCTTATGTGACGGATATTGGATATTCCGATAAATTTGCACAGTTTTTAAATAATAATTGTAATGCAGAGTCATCAGCATATATCTTAGATCCTCGAGGTTTACAGTTCTTTAAATCTTCGACTGGATCAGCTGAAAAGAATGCTTGCGGTAAAGTGGTGCTTGTTATGAGGGATCATTATGCACAATCAGAAATTATCAGATGGGTACTTGAAGAAAACTATCGAAAAACTGAGATGGTATTCAAAGACTATCTAATATGGTCTTCAAATAAGGACCTTCTATGAAAAAAATATTAGTCATTGTCATTTTTATAATATCATGTCTCCTTTTTTTGATCATTGTATATGCTGGTGATGTATCTGAAAAGCTAACTTACAATCTAAACCGCAATCTCGATGTTGATTGGGGAGAGGATCATCCAAAATTTACACAGAAAAATATGAAGGTAGATTTTCTTGATTTGTCTGTGAAATGGGATATGTTCAACATAGTATTTACAAAATCTCAAAGTGCACTTATTCTAAATTCCATTACCAAGATACAATCCAATAAGTGCATAACTAATATCTCTTTTTTATTAAATATACAAATTGAAATGAAGTGCGATGAAATCAGGATAGACTATAAAAGCACTAATTGGGTGAAAAATGGTGAAACGAATATTTCCAGCAATTTTTTCTTTGAACGCAGGGTATTTGATGACCTTTACGACAAACAAAGTAATTTTGTCGTAAACATTGATACAACTAACTTGGTCATTAACAAAATTAATCTAGGTCATCATGTAATCGAATATTCGTTTGTCGATAAAGGAAACATGGAACTAATGATTGATGGAGAAGTTGTTATATTAACAAAAAAACACGAGGGTTTAAATATCCAAACTGTAGATTTTAATTACTTTTACTTAAATCGGAACTTTTTCAATAATACAATAAAACGTGAAATTACGGATGTTTGATCTATAAGCTTTTTGTATGGTGTGATTATGTGCTTGTATGTGAATCTTCATTACTACCTGATCAATAATGAAATGTGTAACAATATATGCAATTTGACAATAAAAATCTATAGAATAAAAGAAATACGCAAAGTGGCTGGAAAACCAGATTATTTAAAAATACTCTACGGAAATTAGCAGGAATGGACTCAATCCTCTTTCAACACAACAGCAACAGGAGAGCAGTATAAAAACGTTTTACTCCTTTATTGAATTCACAGGGAAAAAATAAATATTGAAAATTATGAAACAAAAAAAAGCACTGATAACTGGTATCACCGGGCAGGATGGTAGTTACCTTGCTGAGCATCTACTATCCTTAGGATACGAAGTGCATGGTATTGTACGCCGAGTTGCGCTGGAAGATCCAACTCATCATTTATGGCGGCTCTTGCCGATTGCAGATCGTTTAAATTTGCATTCCGGAACTTTGGAAAGCTTTCCTGCGCTTTACAAAATATTTAGGGATGTCCAGCCGGATGAATGCTACCATCTTGCAGCACAGAGCTTTGTCTCAATTTCGTTTGAGGACGAATTTTCAACAATGCAGACCAACATAAACGGAACACACTTTATACTTGCTGCTCTCAAAGATTCGTGTCCGGAATGCCGATTCTACTTTGCGGGCTCATCAGAAATGTTTGGCAAAGTCGAGGAAACTCCACAAAGTGAAACCACCAGATTCCATCCCCGCTCAGTCTACGGAATAACCAAAGTGGCTGGTTTTGAACTAACACGAAATTACCGTGAAGCCTACGATCTGTTCACATGTACAGGAATACTGTTCAATCATGAGTCTCCCAGGAGAGGCTTTGAGTTTGTCACTCGTAAAATCACTTCCACTGCAGCCAGGATCAAATTGGGAATGGAAACAGAATTAAGGCTTGGAAACATCGATGCGCAAAGAGATTGGGGCTTTTCCGGAGAGTATGTGAAGATGATGCACACAATGCTGCAACAAGAAAATCCGGATGACTTTGTGATCGGTACTGGAAAAACCCACACAGTTCGGGAGTTTTTGCAAATTGTTTTTGAAGAACTAAATCTGAATTTTGAAGACCACCTTGTCATTGATCCACGTTTTTTTCGACCGGCAGAAGTAGAAATTTTAGTGGCCGATCCTGCAAAAGCACGGGATAAATTAGCTTGGAACCCAAAAGTAACTTTTGAAGAACTGGCACTCAGCATGGTTAGGCATGACTATGACAATCTAAAAAAAGGGAAATAATGACTGAGATATTAGGCCCCTATGTTATTTTTACTTCGGTCCTGTCGGCCACCCGCTTCTTTTGGACTAATGCAGTGAAAACGATTACATTCCTCTTATTTACTCTCATAAAAACTTGCACTCACATGTAAGTCTTTCTACCATCAATCCTATATTTAAAGAAAGCGCATTGTCATTGATGGGTTCTGATCATGACAGTATTTTAAACACTCCATTTTGAAATAGAGGCAAAGTGATTGCCAAGACATTTTCTGCTACAGTCTTAGGAATTGACGCCTTTTTAATTGAGGTAGAGGTTGATGTTTCAGTTGGAATGAGTGTTTTCAATATTGTGGGATTGCCGGACAATACAATTAAGGAAAGCCGGGATCGGATCCTGTCTGCAGTCAACAATTCAGGATACAGTTTCCCTGTCAGGAGAGTGGTGGTAAATCTAGCACCGGCTTCTTTGCGTAAGATTGGTTCCGGTTTTGATTTACCGATTGCTCTCGCTTTGCTGGGTACAATGGGGCTGTTTCCACCGGAAAACCTGAGCCGCGCAATGGTCGTGGGGGAATTGTCACTCGATGGTGAAGTCCGTCCTGTACGCGGGATTCTGCCGGTTGCATTGGCTGCCCGTGAGCATGAATTAGAGCAGTTGATTCTTCCAAAAGCTAATGAATCGGAAGCAGCGGTTGTTGAAGGCATAAGAAGAGTTCCGGTTTCCACACTGTCTGAAGTTGTAAAGTATTTAAAAGGTGATTTGCAAATCACACCTCTTGATTATGATCCAGCAGAAATATTTTCACAGCAACAGCATTTTGAAGAGGATTTTCAGGATGTAAAAGGTCAGGAACACGTTAAGAGGGCTCTTGAAGTGGCAGCTGCCGGTTCACATAATTTACTGATGCTTGGTCCTCCCGGTTCCGGCAAAACGATGCTTGCCCGGCGCATGAGTACTATTTTGCCGAGACTCAGTTTTGACGAAGCACTGGAATGCACAAAAATTCACAGCATCGCCGGAAAGCTTTCATCCGGAACTTCTTTGATTGCACAACGCCCTTTTCGCTTTCCGCATCATACCATATCGCAGGCGGGTCTGGTTGGTGGAGGTGGTATTCCCGGGCCTGGAGAGATTTCTCTTTCACATAATGGAGTCTTGTTTCTGGATGAATTTCCGGAATTCCCACGGGCAACTCTTGAATTATTACGTCAACCTCTGGAAGACGGTAAGCTGACTATTTCCAGGGCCGCTATGTCTTTGGAATTCCCTTGCGATTTCATGTTGTTAGCCTCAATGAATCCCTGTCCCTGCGGTTATCATGGTGCACCTTCCGGACAGGGTAGAAACCGCCGTGAGTGCAATTGTGCACCACAGCTAATTCAAAAATACCGTGCCAAAATTTCAGGCCCTTTACTCGATCGAATTGATATACACTTGACGGTGCCTGCTGTGGAATATGAAAAACTGGCAGAAGCACGGGTGGGCGAGTCTTCCAAAAATATCAGGGAACGAGTTGTACGTGCCCGTCAAGTTCAGGAGCAGCGCTTCCAGAATTCTTCAAGCAGAAATAATTCCGGAATGAACCGCAAGGAGTTGGAAACTCACGCAGAGCTTGCAGATTCCTCCAAAAAAATTCTTCAGCAGGCAATGACCAAAATGGGTTTGAGCGCCCGGGCATACGATCGGATTCTCAAAGTTGCCCGGACTATTGCAGACCTGGCAGGCGAGCAGAAAATTGATACGCCTCATGTTGCAGAGGCCATTCAGTATCGGAATCTTGATCGTCCGGTTTAAGTGTCGGCCAGAAATTTGACTGTTCCTTTATCTAAACAGCATTGATCGTAAATTAATTGAAAACCAAAACGTATTTTTGCTGAAACGAACTTGAGTGTTTTTCTGCTTCTTGGCAAAATTAACAACTTTCAGAAAATAAACAGATTAAATCATGAATAATACTTTCCCTTTTACTGCAATCGTTGGGTTGGAACTGGCCAAACGATCCTTGCTTTTCCATGCAGTTGATCCGCGGCTGGGCGGCTTGTTGCTGATGGGGCATCGAGGCTGCGCAAAAAGCACTCTTGCAAGGGCTTTTCGTGAAATTTTACCGGATTCTATATATTCCGAAATGTCACCGTTTGTGGAAGTACCTCTTGGAACATCAGAAGACCGTCTGCTGGGCTCAATAGATGCGTCCAGTTTGCTTGAAAATGGAAAATGGTCTGCACAAAGGGGTTTGATAGAACAGGCAAATGGTGGGGTGCTTTACATCGATGAAGTCAATTTGCTGCCGGATCACCTGGTTGATTCGATTTTGGATTCTGCAGCCAGTGGACAACACCGAATTGAGCGGGACGGTCTTTCTCAAACTGTCAATGCACGTTATATTTTGATTGGCTCAATGAATCCGGAAGAAGGCGATTTGCGGCCGCAATTGACAGACCGTTTCATGCATGGAATATTGATTCATGACGATTTTAGTGTTGAAGAGCGGCGGGAAATTGTAAGGGTGCGAATGGATTTTGACGATGATCCGCAAAATTTTTTGGCCGAACAGCAAAAAAAACTGGAACAACTGAGGTCTCAAATTTTGGGAGTTCGGCAAGAATTGAAAAATGTGGATATTTCTGAAAATCTGCGTACAGAAGTTGCTCAAAAAGCAGCAAGACTAAAACTTGAAGGAGTCCGGGCAGAACTTGGAGTTCTCAGAACTGCGCGTTGTGCGGCAGCCTGGCGTGGAGACACAACCATTTCTGAAGCAGATCTGGCTGAAGCCTGGATCCTGTGTCTTGGACACCGCCGGACCGACCTACCACCGGAATCTCAAAACTCAAAACCGAAGATTAAACTGCCAGAACCTCCTGCAGGTGATTTGGAGTCAAAACGCCTGAAAATGCCTAAAACGTCCTTTTCTCCAGAAGAGGCAAATTCCGAAGAGATTTCTTTTGAGGCGCCACATAACTTGGCACATAGTGAGTTGGCTTCCTGGTGGGAAAGCACCCCAAAAAAACAGCTTTCAGATAATTTTGTTTCTGGAACATCAAGACCGGTTCCGACTCATGTTTCTCATTCCCGACTCTGCTGGACTTCTTCTCTCAAGGCCTCGCTGATGAGAGGCTGGACACCTGGGAATCCATGGCACATGAGGTTCCGAAAAACTGCACGACGCTCTAATTTATGGTTGTTTATTGACGCAAGCCGTTCAACAGGAACATTCGGCAGCAGCACTTCCGCTCATTTTTTAGCAGCAGCACGCAACGTTATCCAAACGCTTGGAGCAAAAACTTTCGGCAGCCGCTTTCATGTTTTGGTACTACAAAATGGTAAAATCGGCTGGTGGATCAAACGCGGAACAGCCCAGGCAGTTCAGAAAACATTGGGAGGGCTTACTGAAGCTTCCGGAAAAAGCCACTTGACGCCTGCACTGAATCAATTGCGTAATGCTATCCAAAAACAAGGTGTTTTAGAAGGTGACCGGGTATTGCTCTGTTCTGACGGCATGCTCAGTCCTGAAACTGAAAAAACTATTTCCGCAAGTAAAAAACGATTCCGGAAAGCACTTTTGAATCTTTCTCAAAAAATTTCTACGACTGCCTGGCTGCATCCTCAATTACAGCGTGGAATGCGGCACTGGCTTCCGGAACTGACAGAGGGTACCCCGGTTCGTTTGATTGCACTGGATTAAAATGCAATCCCCGCCAAAAAATAAACATAAGGGCCTCATTGTTGCCGGAATGCACAGCAGCGGCGGAAAAACCGCTGTAACGTCATTGCTCCTGGCTGCACTGCAAAAACGAAAATTCATAGTCCAACCCTTCAAAATTGGTCCGGACTACATAGATCCTGGCTTCCATTTTCATTATTCCGCAAAACATTCTATAAATCTGGACCCCTGGATCATGGGTCGGGAACATATTCTTAAAGCTGCAAAGAAATTCACGGAAAATGCTTTTGGAATTGCAGAAGGCGTGATGGGGCTTTTTGATGGTTCAGATCCAACAAATGATTCCGGAAGTACTATGGAAGTCGCACGTCGGCTCAGCTGGCCAATTTTGCTGGTTGTAACATGTAAAAACTCCGGACGTTCAATCACTGCTGCGATTCAGGGCTTTGTCTCAGAAGCCGGCGGTCCGGAACATTTTGCAGGAATCATCCTCAATCAGGTAAACAGTGAAAGTCATGCAGATTATCTAAGCAAAGCCTGCGCATCTCTCCAGATTCCGATTTTGGGAGCTTTACCAGAAATTCCGGAACTGCGCTGGCCGGAACGTCATTTGGGCCTGCAGCCCGGAGTGGAACAAAAGCTTCCGGAACCAGATCAATTGGCAGAATTGGCGGAAAAATATTTTGACCTCAAACTTCTTATAAAAACTTTCCCTGCGCTTTTTGCGTCAGCGGCTCCGGTAAAAAATCTGCAAAGCACAATACCAAAATTCAGCAAACGAATTGCCGTGGCGCAGGATGAATCATTCCATTTTTATTATGTGGCGAATTTGGAATGGCTCCGAGAGCAGGGTGCGGAGGTCATTACGTTTTCTCCACTGCATGACAGTCAGGTTCCGAAAAATGTGGACGGATTGATTTTAGGGGGCGGCTTTCCGGAAGTCTTTGCAGAAGAGATGTCGGCTAACAGGAGCATGCTGATTTCTCTCAAACAGGCCGTTGAGTCCGGAATGCCCTGTTATGCGGAATGTGGGGGTTTAATGCTTTTAACAGATAGCTTGAAAGTACATTCTGGGAAATGTTATTCAATGGCTGGAGTTGTTCCTGGAACAGTTGAAATGACAAAGCAGCTTCAGAATTTTGGTTATTGTAAAATAGATTTACCAAAATCAGGCGAAGTACGCGGTCATGAATTCCATTATTCGCGATGGTCAGAAGAAACAAAACGTGCCAATCTTTGGGAGGTTACCCGTCACTCGACAGGTGTTTCCCGAAGAGAAGGTTACCGAACTTCTAACTTGCATGCCTCCTACGTGCATCTCTATTTTCCTCAAGCGGCCATTTTTATTCGAGAGATACTCCACTTGTCTCTTCTTGAACCAGACAAATGTTGATTGCAGAACTGGCTGCTTTGGGAGCAGCGTTTTGTTGGGCACTTAGCGGGTTAATCATAATTAACCCACTACGAAAAATAGGAGCACTAGCCCTCAATAGAGCTCGTATGTTCTTCGTTTTTTTGATGCTGGCTGCAGTTTCAGTCATGACGGGAGCCTGGCGTGATTTTCCGGTATCAACTATTCAAACATTGATGATTTCCGGACTGATTGGTATTTTCCTTGGAGATACTGCTCTTTTCGGCTCATTGAAGCGTTTGGGGCCAAGTCGAGCCGCAGTTGTTTTTGCACTTCATGCACCGATGACGGTGATTATGGGCTGGTTCCTTTTGGGTGAACACCTAGAAGTGTTTACTTTGATTGGTTGCGGAATCGTCACAACAGGTGTAATAATTGCTATTCTTGGTCGAAAGAATCACGAAGAACCACAAAACATTGATTCAACACATGGTCGGCTGCGTTATGGCATTCTGTTGGGACTCCTTGGAGCATTTGGGCAGTCTGCGGGGGCGATAATCGCCAGGCCGGTCATGGCGGAAGGAGTAGATCCTGTAACAGCAACTGCAATAAGAGTTGGAATTGCAGCTCTCTGTCTGATTTTCACTGGCTTCATTCCCAATCCTCTTTTTCGTTCAAAGACAACTTTTACTATAAAACTATTAGTTTTGATCATAGTCAGCGGATTTTTGGCAATGGGAGTCGGAATGACTCTCTTCATGTATGGACTGTCAATTGGAGATGCAGGAGTTGTAGCCACACTTTCTGCCACAACTCCTGTACTGATTCTTCCCTTGCTCTGGATTAATACAGGTATACGACCTCCTTTGATGGCCTGGATAAGTGCAGTAGTAACTTTGCTTGGAATTGTTTTGATTTCAATTGCCTGGAATTAAGATAAGAATACTGTTTTATTTACTTGTCAAAATTAGCGAGTTTGTTATACTCACTTTCACAAGGTAATCTGTTCAGCAGAGGCATTGTTAACTCACTGAACAAACTTGAAGGGAATCCCGTGTGAATCGGGAACTATCCTCGTAACTGTAATTGGAAAAAATAAAAACATTAGCCACTGAAGACAGATGCAATGTTTGTTTTTGGGAAGGAGTTTTTATTCACTTCCATGAGTCAGGAGACCTGCCTTGGTATTTCCATACAGACTGTTCGGGGCAAATAGTTGCTGGAATCAACAGCTTGCTGTGATCCAATATTTATCTGCTTGTTTCGAATGTTTGTTTCAAACGCTAATCCTTAAAACAAGGTGTTAATTATGACAACGAATACAAAAGTGGCCGGTACTTCCGGTTCTCTTGACACGAGCGATGTCGGAGTTTCTTCACAACGGCTGACTTTGGCTTTGCTAATGCTTCTGGCCGGAGCAGTACTTATTTTCACTGTTGGATTTGCACAGGGTTCCGGTGGAGTGTTCCACAATGCGACACACGACACTCGACATGCTATCACTTTTCCCTGTCACTAATCCTAAAGGGAAATAAAATGATATCAAAAGCTGTAACAACCGTTCTGCTGTCCGGTTTCGTGGCAGGTATACTTGTCACTGGTGCACAAATGCTGAAGGTTACTCCACTGATTCTGCAGGCAGAAAAATTTGAAGTTGGCACAGAAGTTTTGCCTCACACTCATCAGCAATCCGAAATAACTCATGAACATGAATTGAACGTTGTTGCTCTCAATGTGCACGTATCAATGAAAGATGCGCATGCAGTAGAGGCTGTTTCAGTTGATCATTCAGATGAAAGCTGGCTGCCGGAAGATGGAGCGGAGCGTACTTTTTACACGGGTATTTCCAACATCGTTACCGGAATTGCTTTCAGCTTAATGCTGGTTGCAGTTTATCTGCTGCGTGGAAAACCGGTCAATATGAACTCAGGCCTACTTTGGGGCGCAGCCGGTTTTTTGATCTTCTCAGGATCTCCAGCATTGGGTCTGCCTCCGGAACTTCCCGGAATGACTGCGGCGGCTCTTGATGCACGTCAAACATGGTGGATAGGAACTGTGATAGCCACAGCAATTGGAATTGGCCTTCTTTCTGAAACAAAAACCATCTTACCAAAAATAGCAGCAGTTTTGTTAATGGCGGCACCGCATCTGATTGGTGCACCGCATCCTCTCTTGTTTGAAAGCAATGTTCCGGCAGAGATTTCCGCACAATTTGCGATTGCTTCTCTGTTCACCTCTGCTTTTTTCTGGATGGTGTTGGGAGCATCAACCGGGTATTTTTATCAAAAACTTGTACCGAAAACAACTGAGTCTTTGACTACCGCATCTGCCTGATCAGGCCTTTTAACTTTGATTTTTAGACTGAAAATCTTTTAAGCAGTCTAAATTACATAAAATCTAAACCTCCTCCATTTTTGTTTTTTATCTGTGTCCTGTATAGCATTTGTGTTAGTATTTACGATCTCAAACACCTCTAATTTCAACTCAAAAACCGCGCATGATTCGTAGTGATTTTCTAGATGCAGTTGGTAATACTCCTCTGATAAAACTACGCAAAGCATCTGAACTGACTGGTTGTAATATTTTAGGAAAAGCGGAATTTATGAATCCAGGAGGTTCAGTCAAAGATCGTGCTGCGAAAGCGATTGTTTTGGATGCAGAAGCGCGGGGACTTTTACGGCCGGGCGGAGTAATTGTCGAAGGTACTGCAGGCAATACCGGGATTGGACTGGCACTCGTAGCGAATTCATTGGGATACCGCACTGTGATAGTTATTCCGGATACGCAAAGTCAGGAAAAAAAAGATATGCTACGGCTTTGCGGAGCTGATTTGCGGGAAGTTCCGGCAGTGCCCTATCGCGATGAAAATAACTATGTCAAATTCTCCGGCCGTCTTGCTGAAAAACTAGCAAAAACTGAAGCAAACGGTGCGATCTGGGCCAATCAGTTTGATAATGTTGCCAACCGAAAAGGTCATTACGAAAACACTGGTCCCGAAATATTTGAGCAAACCAATGGTAAAGTTGATGCTTTCATTTGTTCAGTTGGAACAGGAGGAACACTGGCCGGAACCGGAATGGCACTCAAAGAACGTAATCCGAAAATAATTATTTCACTCGCGGACCCACTGGGCGCTGCGCTGCATTCATTTTACACTACCGGGGAATTGTCCAGCTGGGGAGGTTCCATTACCGAAGGTATAGGACAGGGGAGGATAACCGCAAATCTGAAAGATGCTCCAGTTGACCAGTCTTTTCAAATCCCGGATGAAGAAGCTCTGACGATTTGCTTTGATCTTTTGAAAGAAGAAGGACTTTGTCTTGGAGGATCTTCCGGAATCAACGTTGCAGGAGCAATTCGCCTGGCACAAGAACTTGGTCCGGGAAAAACGATTGTTACCATTCTTTGTGATTCCGGTGTCCGTTACCAATCCAAGCTTTTCAATCCTGTATTTTTGCGAGAAAAAGGACTTCCTGTTCCTAAATGGATGGAGTAACTGAGCTGTAAAAATGACCAACATTCTAATGTTTCAAGGCACCGGTTCCGGAGTTGGCAAAAGTGTTTTGTCGGCAGGATTTTGC
>MEHZ011586555.1_pt1 | contig 12360 bp, 10 predicted proteins | sample 897221 | NCBI WGS metagenome assembly MEHZ01 (sample SAMN05514161, study PRJNA337945) | marine metagenome | isolation source: marine surface water | place: Arctic Ocean | collected 2007-12-13 | reverse complement strand
GTTTCTGCGAATGTAGGCTGCGCATCAAGCCAAACGTCATATTCAGCTTGAGTTTCTACGACTACGGCGCCGCGCATGGCGAAGTGGCCTATGCCACAAAGCTCTTCACACATGAGGTCGTAACGGCCCGCCTTGTTTGGCTCAAACCATATGTATGAAATTAGACCAGGAACCAAGTCCATCTTCACGCGGAACTGAGGAACCGTGTAGTTATGTAACGTGTCATTGGAGCGAAGCAATGCTTTAACAGGCTTGTCCAGAGGAAGGTGCATTTCAGGAGCAGTAACGATTACATCATCCTGACCGTTCGGATCTTCAACATTGACACCAAAGGGATTGCCCTCGGTCACTAGCTGAGTGTCTGCTATACCCATAATGCCATCGGCACCGGGATAGCGGAACGCCCACTGCCATTGCTGGCCCATGGCTTCGAATTCAGTGGCATCGTCAGGGGGGGTAACAATGCTAGCCCATACGAATAACCCAGGCGCGAGCATTGTGACAACGCCGACGGTCGTGATGACTGAAAGCCAGACTTCCAATCTATGATTTTCAGGCTCGTAAGCGGCTTTTTGCCCTTCTTTGTGACGATACTTGTAAACGCAATAAGCCAGAAATAGATTCAGTACGATAAATACTATTCCAGTAACCCAAAAGGTAACGTTGATAGTGAAATCGATTGATCCCCAATCGGATGCAATATCTGTGAACCACCAAGGGCTGGCAAAATGGAAAATTACTGATCCAATTACCAACAAGAAAATAACGACCGCTAAAGCCATAAACCCGCCTTCCTTCTAAAAAATTACGAACGTATCCCTAGAGTCTTGGAGAAGAAGTATCGCCAAGCACTGGGGGAAATTAGTTGTTGTTTACATCGCGTCCCAGAAAAGCAAGAGTTGAAGCTCAACGCCATCACTTTGTCGGCAGGCTTTGACAATGAGTGACCCCATTGTTATTCCCGATTCGAAGTTTGGCTCGCCGCTATCCTTGCAAATTATTATTATCTGGATGGGGAAGTTTCAGTCCTTTGCAAGCCTCGAAATTGACCGAGAATTCAAAGATTTTTCGCTCACCTCACGCGCACCGGAATGCTATAGAATATTGGTATTCACTGCAAGTGATCTGCGGCCTAAAACCCCTAAAACATGCGCGAAATCAGGCATTTTTGACACCTTCCTGTCAGTGTCAATACTGCGCCACGTTTTTGTTCAAATTTTGCTAGAAAAACGCGTAAAACAACCGGTCAGTTCAAGGCAATAATCTTGAGATTTAAAGCCAAACATGTTTGAATGCCCGCGCTTCGAAAGCACGACACAAAGACGCGGCTTAGTATCTGTTATAGTCCGCTCAAGAAACCCATCCTATTTAGCGCAAATAAAGTTGAGCCGTGAACGAAATAGCTTCAAAAATTAGCAGTGCTAGCTGGCGCGATTTCTACGAGATGTGCAAGCCGCGAGTCGTCATGTTAATGATCCTGACTTCTTTGGTCGGCATGTTCCTCGCCGTTCCGGGTATGGTTCCTCTGGATGTACTTATTCTGGGCAACCTAGGCATTGCCCTCGTTGCTGCCTCGGGCGCGGTCGTTAATCACCTGATCGACCGAAAAATAGACATTATTATGAAACGTACCCACAACCGGCCGGTTGCGCAGGGTCGTGTGGAACCCCTGCAGGCCGGGATATTCGCGATTGTCATCGGTGTCGCAGGAATGGCGATACTGCTGTTTTGGGTTAACCCTCTAAGTGCCTGGCTAACATTGGCCTCGTTTGTCGGCTATGCCTTCATCTACACGGGCTATCTGAAGCATGCAACGCCACAGAACATCGTTATTGGCGGACTCTCCGGGGCTATGCCACCACTGCTGGGCTGGGCGGCAGTAACCGGTACAATTGATGGTGGTGCGTTAATTCTAGTTCTAATCATTTTTGCCTGGACCCCTCCCCACTTTTGGGCTCTAGCTATTCACCGGAAGGATGAATATGCGAAATCGGGGGTTCCTATGCTGCCGGTTACCCACGGTGAGCACGTAACCAAAGTTCATATCATCATTTACACCTTAATGTTGGTAGTCGTAAGCGTTTTTCCATTTTTCTCCGGAATGAGCGGCTTGCTCTATCTCATCTCGGCGCTTGCGCTGGGTGCGGGCTTCATCGTCTGGTCTGGTTTGCTCATGTTTACGCCAAAACCAAGCACCGCTATGGATACCTTCCGTTACTCGATCCTCTACCTGGCCTTGCTTTTTATTGCCCTGGTCGTTGATCACTACCTAATTTAGAATCCCCATGGTACTGACTCAGAAGAGAAAGACAGCGCTTCTGGCCTTTCTTGCCTTCGATTTTCTTGTCGTTGTAGCGCTAATCGTGCTTTTCCAGATGCGCAGTGAGCGCCAGATAGCAGTCGAATTACGTGAGATAGGCGTCACCATCTACCCAGAAGTTCGGGTGCTAAGCGACTTTCGCCTGCTTGACCAGCAGGGTGAATTCTTTACCAATGCTGATTTTCAGGGGCATTGGAACCTCGTCTTCTTTGGCTTCACTAACTGTCCAGATATATGCCCTCTTACTATGGCCGAATTGAGTCAGTTCTATGCTGGGTTGGATTCTGACAAGGACGTGAAGCCACAGGTTTTCCTCGTCACAGTTGATCCAGGGCAGGATACTCCAGAATCAATGGCTGCTTATTTAGCTAACTACAACGAAGAGTTTATTGGTTTGGCTGGGGACCCTGAACAGATCGCACAGTTGGCGGAGGAGTTGTACGTTGGTTATGGCGATGCGACTGGGCCTGGAGCAGCGACAGCATCTCATGATCACGACGGCTCATATGCTGAGGTTGATATGATTGATGGAGACTATCTAATTGAACACAGTGCTCACATCTCAGTTATAAACCCTCAGGGGGATTACTACGCGGTGATGCGAGCCCCACATCGTGATCAAGACTTGATCACGGCTTTTCGCGAACTAGTTAAATAGAGTCAAACAAAGAATTACTTAGGCTTTAGAGCGCCCGGATAAAAATAGAAAACAAGAAATATTAACGTAGCTACAACGACAATAGACGGCCCGACTGGCACATCAAAATAGAATGCCGAAACCAGCCCCAGCACTACCGAAATACTCCCGATAATACTCGCCCTTACTGCCATTTGTTCAGGCGTAGTCGCCATTGATCGCGCCGCTGCTGGGGGGATTATCAGCAACGATGTTATCAACAACACGCCGACGATTTTCATCGATACGGCAATAGTTAATGCGATCAACAAAACCAAAATTAGATTCAGCCGATTTACGTTTGCGCCTTCAATCTCCGCTATTTCTGCATGAACTGTAATTGATACGAAGTCATTCCAAAATACTGAAAGTACGATAGCAACGAGAGACACAACGACTAAAACCCAGATTAAATCGGCGTTTCCAATGGTGAGTAATGCCCCAAACAAGTAGGCTTCAAGATCTACTCTAACCGAATCAGCTAATGCCAGTACGACAATGCCAAGGGCTAGGCTGCTGTGAGCCAAAATACCTAATAAAGTATCAGTAGAAATAGAGGGTCTTCGGTCTAACAAGGTGAGCAAGAAAGCGAAAACAAGGCAGCTTACTATTATACTCAGTTGCGGATTGCTATCGGTGAGCAAGCCTAAGGCGATTCCAAGCAAGGCAGAGTGCGCGAGCGTATCGCCAAAATAAGACATACGGCGCCATACTATAAATGAACCTAGCGGCCCAGCAACTAACGCAAGTGAAATGCCGGCAACAAGAGCATAGAGTACAAAATTCGTAGTAAAGAAAAGCACCATAGAATCAATCATGGCTGTGTTCCTTTACGCTGCCGCCGATCCCATGCTCATGATCGTGATGATGAGTATAGACGGCAAGGTTCTGTGAGGCACTGGCACCAAATAGGTTTAGATAGGCAGGGTCATTGGTGACGTGTTCGGGCTTGCCATGGCAGCAAATATGATGATTGAGGCAGATGACTTCATCGGTCGAAGACATGACCAGATGGAGGTCATGAGAAATCATTAGCACACCGCAACGATGTTCATCACTAATCTCGCTGATGAGCTGATACAGCTCTGCCTGCCCCGCCAGGTCGACGCCTTGTGCAGGCTCATCGAGGATAAGTAGTTCAGGTTTGCGCAGCAGAGCGCGAGCGAGTAGCACCCGTTGTAGCTCGCCTCCGGATATGGCGGTTAGTTGCTGCCCTTCGAGATGGCCTATTTTCAAGTCTTTCAAGGTGTTCGATAGCAGTGCTTTATCTTGCCGGTTAGCTAGCTGAAGAAATCGGTTAACAGTCAGTGGTAGCGTGGGTTCTACGTGGACGCGCTGCGGCATATAGCCGATCCGCAAGGCGGGTCTGTGATAGATGGAGCCTGAGTCGGGCTGTAGTAGTCCGAGGGCGATCCGCACCAGAGTGGTCTTGCCAGCCCCGTTTGGACCGATCAGGGTGACTATCTGGCCTTCGTCTATAGTAAGGCTGATATTCTCGAGAATTTGTTTATCGGCAAAATCCTTGTTGATTGATTTTGCCGCGAGCAGAACACTAGAGGCATGAGCATCGCCTGAAGTCTCGGAGGTGGTTTTATTACTGCTATCGGGAATACTCATTAGAATTACTCGTCACAGCCTCGGCAGTCTGCACTATAGATGTCGTCAGGCTCTCGCTCTAATAGGAGCAACGTAGGAGCGGGCAGGACAATGGGTTATCATAGCATTGATGTCAAATTTTCCCTTGCTGCCTGAGACCCTAGAGATATCTAGATCTGCCTGAATTTTACCGATGCCTAAATTCTATTTCATTCTTTTGTTAACTAGCCTGCTTTGCTCGCTAAGCCGTGCTGACGTAAATATCGTTACTACGATTAAGCCGCTGCAGATGATTGCTGAGGCAGTTGTGCAGGAATATGGTAGCGTTTCTTCTATCGTGGATCCGCAGCAATCGCCTCATCATTTCACTGTGTCGCCCTCTGATCGCATCAATTTAGCTCGTGCAGACATAGCAGTATGGATAGGCCCCCTATTTGAAACCCATATCAGTGATTTCTTTGTGCAAACCCAGTTCAAAGCAAAGACAATCACAGTTATCGATACACCCGGACTGCAATTGCATAGCGTCGGTGATGAGCAGTTTGATGCCCACCTTTGGCTTGATAGCTCCAACGCAGTACGAATTGCCGGAGAGATTGCTAAACGGGCTGCAGAAATGGATCCAGTCAACGCGGCATCCTACCGCCAGAACCTGGGAAAATTTGCCACAGAAATTGAAAACAGAAAGCAGCTTATCGCACAGAAGTTTAAGGCGCCATCGGCGACGAACTATGCTGTCTACCACAATGCTTACCAATATTTTGAACAGCAGTTTGGCCTACAACATGACATGGTAATTTTGCAGGATCCGGAAGTTCAGCCAAGTATTCGAGAAACTATACAGTTGCGAAGGCAGGTGAACGACCAGCGACCCTCTTGCTTGCTATTGGAGTCTGACTCGAACTTGGATTTGGTTAGCACGGTGTTGAATGGCCATGAATTGAAACTAATTACCGTTGATCTGTTGGGTAGCAATGTAAACTCTAGCTCGAAAGCCTATAGTGAATTTATCGCTAATATAGCGGATGATTTTTACCAATGCCTCTACGAATAGGCGTCGTGTAAATCCAAACTTGTACGAACTTGTAAAAGGAAAGTAAGTTGGCCGAATCAAAACAGCTCATTCTTGTAGATGGGTCCTCCTATCTGTTTCGTGCATTCCATGCACTGCCACCTCTAACAAATAGCAAACAGCAGGATACCGGGGCAGTGAAGGGAGTCATCAACATGATTCGCAGCCTTATGAAGAACTATGAGGACAGTAATATCGCGATCGTGTTTGATGCTAAAGGCAAAACCTTTCGCAGCAAGATCTACACTGAATACAAAGCAAATCGTCCGCCAATGCCGGACGAGCTTCGTTCGCAGATACAACCGATACATCAGATTATTGAAGCGATGGGCTTGCCACTTCTTATTATCAGCGATGTAGAAGCAGACGATGTAATTGGCACGCTTTCTGGGCAAGCAACCGAGGCTGGCATCTCAACTCTCATCTCTACGGGCGATAAAGACCTAGCTCAACTGGTAAATGACAAAGTTACGCTCATCAACACCATGACAAACGAGCTTCTCAATAACGAATCCGTTGTCGCGAAGTTCGGTGTTGCACCGAACAGAATCATCGACTATCTCGCCCTCATGGGTGACAAGTCAGACAATATTCCCGGTGTGCCCAGCGTTGGTCCGAAGACAGCCGTTAAGTGGTTGCTCGAATACGGTTCCATGGAAGGTGTTATCGAAAATGCCGAAGCCATAGGCGGAAAAGTTGGAGAGAAACTGCGCGATAATATCGATCTACTTAGGCTCTCCTACGAACTAGCAACAATAAAGATGGACGTCGTTCTAGATGTAAAGATACCCGAGCTAGTAGCTGGCCAAGCGGACAAGCAGAAGTTACATGAACTATTTTCAGAAATGGAATTCAAGTCATGGATAAAGGAGTTGGAGGATCAGGGCGTAGCTGGCGCACCGAAGAGTAAGAAGACTGCAAGCAAGGAAGCAGCAGTCGAAGAAGTCGTTGTGTCGATAGCAGAGGAAGATATAGATTATAAGTTAGTTGTAGATGCGGGCGAATTCGCGGCTCTAGTTGATCAGGTTTCAGCATCATCGAGTTTCAGTATTTCACTGGAAACGATCGGAGATCATTTCCTTGATCAAGAAATACTCGGCATCGCACTATGTATGGAAATAGGCAAGGCCTTTTACATTCCTTTTTTACATTACTACGACGACGTGCCGGCCCAACTCGATAGTGCGGATTGCCTCGCTCAGTTAAAGCCAATACTGGTAAACCCATCGATCGTGAAAGTCGGCTTCGATCTGAAACATCTGGATCATGTACTAAAAAATCATGAGATTACTATACAGCCGATTAAAAAAGATGTGCACCTTGCGTCGTATGTCGCCAACTCTGTCGCAACGAAACATCAGCTGCCACAGATAACTAGAAACTATCTAGAGGTGACACCTATAGCGATCGAAAGCCTGCTAGGAAAAGGTCGAGGTAAGCTGAGCAGGGAGCAAGTGGCGCTTGCCGACTACGCATCTTACGCTGCACAAAAAGCAGATCACATCTTGCGCCTGTCTGCGATCTTACAACAGACCTTGAGTAGTAACGGTAATTTGCTAGGGCTGTATCAATACTATGAACTACCACTTATCGAAGTGTTGAATAAAGTAGAGCGCAACGGCATTCGAGTCGATGCAGTTGCACTTGCTAAGCAGAGTAAGCAGATTGGCAAACAGTTAGAAAAACTGCAGCTGCAAGTCTTCGAGATAGCCGGAGAAGAATTCAATCTGAGTTCGCCGAAGCAACTGCAAACAATATTCTATGAGAAACTAGAACTGCCTATTCTAAAGAAAACGAAAACAGGGCAACCGTCAACGGCAGAGCCTGTATTGCAGGAGTTAGCGCAAGATTACGAAATGCCGAAGCTCATTCTAGAGCATCGCTCACTGAACAAACTGAAGTCGACCTACACGGATAAGCTACCACTAGAGATCAATAAGGGCACTGGACGAATTCATTCATCTTTTCAGCAGGCAGTCGCAGCCACTGGCCGCCTGTCGTCTACGGATCCTAACTTACAGAATATACCTATTCGTACTGCAGAGGGAAGACGTGTTCGGCAGGCATTTATCTGCGATCCTGGAAATAAAATGTTGGCTGCGGACTATTCGCAGGTTGAGCTCAGAATCATGGCGCATCTTTCCCAGGATGAAGGTCTGCTCAACGCGTTCTCAAATGCACAGGATGTTCATAAGGCGACAGCAGCTGACGTTTTCGGCGTAGCGCTTGATGAAGTTAGCATTGATCAAAGGCGTAGCGCGAAGGCAATTAACTTCGGTTTGATTTACGGCATGTCAGCTTTTGGTCTTGCCAATCAGTTAAACATTAGCCGCGGGGAAGCGGCGGAGTATGTCGATCGCTATTTTGAAAAATACCCTGGTGTTAGAAAGTACATGGATCAAACCCAGGCGCTAGCGGATGAGAAGGGATATGTTGAAACCCTGTTCGGTCGGCGCCTCTATCTACCGGATATTCACGCCGGCAATGGTATGTTAAGAAAAGCGGCGCAACGCACGGCGATCAATGCGCCAATGCAAGGCACGGCCGCCGACATTATCAAGAGAGCGATGATTGATATCGATAATTGGCTAGCAATGGGTGAGCTCGATGCGCGCATGCTATTACAGGTACACGATGAATTGGTATTCGAAGTGAGCGAGAAAGATCTCGATCAGCTCACCCAGGGAGTAAAGTTTCGAATGACATCGGCGGCGGCATTGGATGTGCCTCTGGTTGTCGATGTTGGTGTTGGAGATAATTGGGACGAGGCGCACTAGATATAGAATGAACAGCAGGTCGCGCGCTAATCGGCGGCAGATTCATCGATGCTATCTGCTTCATCGATCATATCTGGTGAAGCAAGCCAGTCACCAAGTTTCGTTCTCGCCTCTTCAACGCCGACATTTTTTAGGGAAGAGAATAACTGCAGCGTCACATTGTCCAGAGTAGCAACTTCTTTTTGTACGGCCAGCAGTGTGTTTTGTGCCGCACCTCTTTTTAGTTTGTCCGATTTTGTTAGCAAGATATGTAGAGGCAAGTCGGATTGCACTGCCCAATCGATCATCATGCGATCGAATTCCTTTAGCGGATGCCTAATATCACTCAACAAAATCAAGCCAACTAACGCCTCGCGTTGACGTAGATACTGTTCCAGCTCGCGCTGCCAATTGTTTTTAACTTTGAGCGGAACTTTGGCAAATCCGTAACCGGGTAGATCTACCAAGTGTCTGCCTTCGCTTAATGCAAAGAAGTTGATGAGCTGAGTTCGTCCGGGCGTTTTACTAATACGGGCGAGACGATTGTGGCCAGTAATCGTGTTTATTGCGCTAGATTTACCCGCGTTCGAGCGCCCGGCAAAGGCTACCTCGGCCAGAGAGTCGGTCGGACAGGCTTGCAGATTCGCCGCACTTATTACGAATTCGGCTTGGTTAAAATTCATTTTTTTAATACCTTTTGCAAAATCTTTACTCCTCGCGCGCAGCTTAGAGATCGAATGACGCATTTTCTATCGTCGAATTCGAGGATAAATAGAGTCACTGCGCAATTTGCGTTATAATTCGCGGCCGCGATTTGTAGATCTTGTGCCCGAATCGTTAGTTTATCTGAATTTGTTGGAAGTGACCGAGAAAACCCATGAAGAAAACAGTAATAGCAGTACTTGCAGCCGCATTTGTAGGCCTAATACCCAATTTACTCCTCGCCCAGGGCGATGCTGCTGCGGGTCAGGCTAAATCTGCCCTATGCGGCTCCTGCCACGGCGCGGATGGCAACAGTCCTTTGGCAATGAACCCGAAACTAGCGGGCCAAAGCGCTAGATACATGGTTAAACAGCTTCAGGACTTCAAATCAGGCGCTAGAGCTGGCGTGACTATGGCCGCTATGGTGTTGTCCCTGTCAGATCAAGACATGGAAGATCTCGCCGCATGGTACTCCTCTCAGCAGCCTACATTACAAGGTGCGAATCCTGAGTCGATCGAATTGGCTCAAAGGCTCTATCGCGCAGGAAACTCCGAAATCGCCGTTGCTGCGTGCTCAGCTTGTCACTCACCTACAGGAAAGGGCAATGCGCCGGCAGGATTCCCGTCACTGAGCGGTCAGCACGCTGAATATACACTGCAGCAATTGAAGGATTTCAGATCGGGAGTCCGTCAGAATGACGGTGGCGAGATGATGAGAACTGTCGTTGAGCGTCTTACCGATAAGGAGTTAGAGGCACTGGCTAGCTACGTTTCCGGCCTCAATTAGTCCTAAAAGGAGCCCGAACGAGCTTCCAAACGCCGCGTGAATCGATTATTTCGCCGAACCGGTCGTGTATCGGTGTCAATGAGATAGCGGGAATGGAGACGCTGTGATAGTGTTTTTTACATAGGAAACTTGTTTCGTAAATGAATTAGATAGCTAACAAGACAGCTAAAGAGATGGAGTTAAACAATGAAGCGATCAATACAGTTTTTAACCTTTGTACTGCTAATGCCTTTGGCATTTTCTAGTTTTGCTCAGATAGAAAGATTCGTTGCAGGCACTCACTACACTGAGCTTGCTGCACCTGCAAATACTAATGACGCAAGCAAGATCGAGGTACTGGAAGTATTTTGGTACGGCTGCTCTCATTGCTTTAGATTCGAGCCACTAATAGAGAACTGGGCAGCGACTATGCCTGCAGACGTCGATTTTGGGCGCTTTCCGGCCATGTGGAACGGCCTGATGGAAGTACATGCTCAGGTTTACTACACCGCTGAAGCGATGGATGTCTTAGGCATCGTGCATGAGCACGTTTTTAACGCGATCAACATAGAGGGCAATCGACTGCAGAACGAAGGCCAAATCGGAGCTCTTTTTGCGAAGTATGGTATTAATGAAGAAGAATTCGCCAAGTCCTTCAACTCATTCTCGGTGAACACTAAGGTTAAGCAAGCTAAGCAGCGCATGCAGGCTTACGAGATTCGCAGTACGCCAAACATGATTGTTAATGGCAAGTACCTCGTGGCCACCGGCCAGAGCGTTTTAACTCAGGCAGATATGCTTGATGTTGTTGATTTTCTTGTAGAAAAAGAGCGCCAGCAGCTCTCAAGCGCTGGCGAGTAAAGCCGCGTTAAGTAATACCAAGGCCGCTCTGAGCTAACTCAGAGCGGCCTTTTTTATGTCAATCTCATCGCTCTAGAAGCTCTTCGTCCGTTAACTTCGCACAGCCTGCAGTAGTTCGCCATCAGAGAGTTCTAGAACAAATTTACGCCTTAAAACTATTTTGCCGATATAAGAGTCTTACATCAGTGATTTAACAATTTATTCAATAGTTTAGCCCCGAATTGAGGCGCTGAATTTTCCTGCTCGAGGCTACTAGGCTTTAGGCCGAAATTTTTCAGTAAGAACAAATTCTATGCCCAGCTTTGCATTCGACTACTCGCAGTGGCGAGAACAATTGACGGCTTATCTACCGCCTCAGGTACGGACCTTGATAAAGGGTGCTTCCGGGCGCGAGCTCATCAAGAAGGTCGAAACTAGTTTCCTGCTTTTCGATAACAAGATCGTTCACTTGGAAACGAGGAATGCTGTAGAGATTGAAGGCACTGATGCCCTGTCGATAGCAACGGCCTGCGCAGAACTACTAACAACTCTTACCGCCGAACAACGTAAAGTATGTGCCGCTTTGTTGCTATTGCCCGCGAATTTTTTCGTTGCAACGACAACTACAATGCCCGGAGTTGCAAAAGAAAATCTGGTTTCTGCACTAAAACTTCAAGCCGCTAGTATTTTGCCTAGCCTAGAGGAACCTCTATCTTTGGCCATCAACTCACTTTCGGCAACCCAAGGCGATGAACACCTTGCACTGTGGATTCTAGAGACAACATTGTCCGATCTATTCGACGCCTTCGCTGCGAAAGACATTTTCCTTGCTGCAGTGAAGCCGCGGTTCATGAATGGCAGCAGTGAAACCTCCAGTGAAGCCAATGCCAATAACGACGAGAAAATTAGAATCCTCGATGCAGATGAGACGACTGAAACTTGTGTAGTTATAGAAAATGATATTCTCAAATCTATGCTGCATGTGCGCAAGCAAGACTTGCAACAAGAAGTGTTCCAACAACAGTGGCAGGAAACACTGGCACAAGAATCTTCTGAAAACGCAATCGAATTGAATGATGCCGCAGACTACTACTCTCGAATAGATGCTCAGGCGAATCAGGAATATTGTTTCTTTCCCTATGGCGCACTAAATGCGACGCGTAGAACGGCTCAGGGAAAACAAACGCTAGCCGCCGCCGCTGCCGTAGTTGCGCTGCTTTTCATCGCCTATGTTCCTTTCTTTTTGCAATCGTTGGAATTCAGATCCTTAGCGAACAAGTTGGAAATTCAAAGAGAGATGGCAAGCGATGCGCGGCAAGACCAGGCTGCTGTTGTCAGCTTCGAGAACGAGTGGGGATTGATCAATGACTTTCCCGAGCAGAGGCTACGTGAGGCGATGTTTACGTTACAGAATATATTGCGGCCCGACACGCTGACCTCGATGGAAGTTTCAGAGGGCCTAATAAAAATTCAGGGAAGTAGCAACGAGCCGCAGGCTATATTGCAACGCCTTGAACAGGATTCGATGTTTACCGAAGTCGTGTTCTCAAGAGCAACTAACACCCGAAGATACTATATCTACCTCAGAATAAGCACGGTTAATTTCGAGGGATACATGGTGCGATACTTTCC
>MEHZ011622613.1_pt1 | contig 12365 bp, 10 predicted proteins | sample 897221 | NCBI WGS metagenome assembly MEHZ01 (sample SAMN05514161, study PRJNA337945) | marine metagenome | isolation source: marine surface water | place: Arctic Ocean | collected 2007-12-13 | reverse complement strand
CCTTATCCAGTGCCTGTTGAATTACTGAACGCCGAAGATACAACAGGTGCGAGTCACTACACCGACCCTGTTTGGGACAACACGCGCATGAATAACATCATGGACCATTTTGCTACGGTCTATTTCGATCACTATCTCAAGCAGATCGAAGGTCGCGAATCTTATCTTGATGTCATCCCGGATGGCGCCGACGCCGTGTATTCGGTCACTCGTGGCCAGCAAAACGATGATCATACCTATTGGAAAGGCTTCGGCCCCAATACGGCAATCGGGCTCAAACTCGAGCGACTCCAGCCCGGCGAATGAGTTATTTGACAGCCAAGCGAATCGGCAGGACGCTGATGTCCTGCCAGACGTTACCTGTTACATAGGGATCGCTAGCTAGCCACTGGTCTAGCTCAGCTTTTGAGTCAAACTCCACAAACATCGTAGAACCAATCATCCGCTCTGCTTCGTCGAGAATTGCACCTCCGGCTATCAAATGTCCTGCTTCCTTGAGCTGGTTGGCTCCGTTGATGTGTGCTTCACGCACAGACATTCGTCTATCCAGCGCGCCGTCATCTTTGCCGTCATAGGCGGTAAGCAAAAATTGCATAGTCTTTTATCCTTGTTTGTAGTGCTGGGATTATCTCACGATGGGATCAAAATATGCAGGGTCTCTTAATCGGCTCAGGTAATCAGCTCAGACATTGGCCTGTTGATAGAGCTCAATGAATACGGGCACCAAAGAAGCAACGAGTAGAATTGCCATGCAGATGTTGAAAACCCGCACAGTGTTGGGGTTTCGCATGAGTGTCTTAAGCGAGGCGCCGCCCCACAGCCAGAGCATGATGCAGGGTGCTCCGAAGACCAGGAATATTAAGCCGATCGTGATTACCTGCAACACGTAGCCTTCGCCGAGAGTCGTATAGGTGACGGTGGCTCCTACCGCCAAGACCCAAGCCTTTGGATTTACCCATTGGAATGCGGCGCCCTGGACAAATGTGAACGGCTTACCCTTAGCTTCGTTAGACTCTGACACAGGCGTTGTAGCAATTTTGTAGGCTAAGTAGCTGAGATAGACGGCGCCAGCAATTTTCAAAACTAAATGCATCGCTGGATACACCTCGAACAACTGGGCGATGCCAAGTCCTACGGCGAGTACCATGGTCGGAAACCCAAGAACAATACCCAGATAATGCGGCATGCTGCGGCTGATTCCGTAATTCAATCCTGACGCCATTATCATGGCGTTATTGGGGCCAGGTGTCACACAAGCGGTGATGGAAAAGGCAATGATTGCTAAATATTCCATAGTGATATTTCAAATTTTATTGTTGGTTTTTGCTCTTTTGCTAGCTCTGGTTTTAAAGAAGGAATAGGTCGTCTAGCCAGAAGAAATTGCGTTTCTGTAGCTGCACTAATTAGTGTTTTATTCGAGCTGTTAGTGTTGGCCTTGGTAGATAGGCCGTTTTTAGACTGCGCGGAAGTATCTCCGAGGCCCCAAATTTTGTCAAGGGACTCGCTATTCGTCAGGGTCTGCGCAATAAAGAAGAAGGTGGTATTGCGCGGCAGGTGACGCTAGTATGCCGCCATGATTTTAAGCGCGCTAACACCCATCTTCGCCATTATTGTGTTGGGTTTCTTGATCAGTCGCACGCCGCTCTCTAGTCAGGCCGTGTGGTCGGAATTAGAACGACTAACCTACTATATATTCTTTCCTGCCTTGTTAGTGCTACGGCTATCGGCGTCAAGTTTTGATTGGCAAGACATAGGCGATATCAGTAAGGTCATCGGGCTGGCACTGTCTGTCATCACGGTGCTCATACTGTCCCTGCGGAAGCTTGTCAGCAGCGACTTCGCATCCCTGAGCTCCGTCTATCAAGGCAGTATTCGCTTTAATACCTATATTGGGCTCGCCTGCATCGATGTTCTCTATGGTGACGGGGGGCTAACTACGGCGGCGCTTTGTCTTGCGATCTATATACCGTTGGTGAATATATTGTGTGTGGCCTCGTTAACCGGAGGTGGGGAGGGTGGAACGAAGAGGATCAGTCGCGTCATCAACTCAGTTGCAACAAACCCCTTGGTTTTGGCTTGTGTCGCGGGCATCGTTATCAGCTACACAGGCTTTACTATTCCATCACTTGCCGAGTCTGTGATAGAGATACTCAGCCAGCCAGCGCTGCCTATAGGCCTGCTCGCTGTAGGGGCGGGAATACGATTCGTGACTTTAAAAGAGCAGAGTTGGCAGTTACTGGTGGCTGTGATCAATAAGCTTGCTGTATTTCCAGCCCTAGTATTAGCGGCCTGTGTACTGTTTGAAACACCCAATAGCGTCGCGGTAATACTCTTGCTACTAACCGCATTACCCGCTCCACCGTCAGCTTATATTCTCGCCAAACAACTCGGTGGCAACGAGAGTCTCATGGCGAATATCATTACTTTGCAAACCCTTGCGGCTTTTTTCGTGATCCCGGTGTGGATAGAGCTTGCCGACCTCTATCTCTAGTTTGCATTAGCGAATCTAACGTTTTTAGGATAGGTTTTATCAATACGTAAACGTTGCCGCAGAATACAGTGGCGGTGTAAAGCCTGCTCATCACGAGTTAAATTTGTAGTCTATCTGTAATGATTGATTCACTTAAAAGGGCTGGTTTTCTATTGAATAGGATTGTCAGTAATAAACAAAAGGTTTGAAGTTGGGGGCTGGCAAGCTCCAATAGTTCCGGCCATACTGCTAATCATGGTATTCAATACACGCATTTCACAGTACAGCAACCTAGAGGAAACCCTTAACGTCTCTTCTCATGCTCTGGGTTTTGCCTTGAGTATTATTGCCTTAGTGGCCTTGCTGCTTCACTCAATGCCAAATGGCGACATATTGACTATCGTGAGTGTTACGATTTTTGGTTGCAGCCTGATAATTACCTACGCTGCCTCTACGCTCTACCACAGCAGTCGCTCACCGTTGCGGCGCCGTCGATTGCGCATCATGGACCATGCCAGTATCTATCTTCTGATTGCGGGCACTTACACCCCTTTTGTCCTGGTCGTCCTGCAAGGCTCCATCGGCTGGATTATGTTCGGCATTTCCTGGGGAATGGCACTTGTTGGCATCACACTAAAGATATTCTTTACCGGCCGCTATCGACTGCTATCCACACTGATGTATTTGTTTATGGGTTGGCTGATCGTGTTTGCTATAGTCCCGCTGATAGAAAAAATGCCTGTCATGGGGATGCGTTGGTTGGCAGCGGGTGGCCTAGCCTATACCCTGGGTGCGATACTCTATGCGATCCGAAAAATCCCATTTAATCACGCCATCTTCCATATATTTACAATGGTAGGCAGCATCTGTCATTTTGTCGCAGTATACCGGTACGTGATTTGATCTCATTAATTCTTCTAAAGTAGCTAACCCAACCACTAATTAGCTGGAAGTAAATGAAATCGCTTCCAATGGAATCGACGCTAGGTATGTCGCCATCTTCTGGCTTGTCGTATTCCCTAAGGTCTTCCAGAGCGAGCACAGTTTGCAGCATTGGTTTGCGATGATGCTCTTCAGGTAATTTATCAAAGTGCAGTTCTTGTGCTTTCCACACAAATCCGTCGCGTTCTACAGCAGATGCCTTCTCAAACTCGGTGGGAAGGAATGCTGTTGCTGGGCCAGCCATTTTTTTATGCCGGGGAGTGTTTAGAAAGCCTCTTACGTTCTTGATTGTGGATCTTTACAAAAATAGAGGTGCGTCAGAAATGACTCTTGCTGCGCATCAATTCTGGGGACACAGAAACTTATAAATTATGGAGCCCACAGATCTGGTAGTTTATATCTGAAATAGTCGATTAAATTTTATTGCAAGCCCTCGGTTTCGTAGTTCCATCGAACTTGGATTCATGAAGGGGTCGGTATCCTGATCGTCACTATAAACCACGAAGAGTTCGCTGCCCGGCGCCCACTCCCAACGAAAACGTAAGTTGGAACTGAAAGAGTCTGCTCGAGAGTCGTACTGCACGAGCCCGCTAAAGTACATTCGCGGCGTGATCGTGTAGGTTACCCTGAAGCGACCTAGTTCAGTTCTGAAGTCTCCTTCTGGCAACTCAACTTTGTTAAATGAATAGCTGGGTTCTACGGACAATTGAGGAGACAACTCGAGACGACCGGCGCTAAGACCGATAGCAGTATTGGTTCCACTCCAAAAATCACCGACTCGCAGGGAGATCAGCCCGCTGAACTGTCTCTGTGTTCCAAGGCGGTAAGTAGCACTGTAGCTGGTAAAGTCGTAATCACCCGGTTGCAGAGTAACGTCAGACGCGATCTGAAAGGGCCTGCTTAACATCTCGAATTCGTCGACTATGGAGACGTTTAAGGAGTCACCTTCTTCGAATTCAGTGGTAAAGCTGACTTCATGCTTGCGAGTCTCGAGATCACCCGTACTTGCTGACCAAAATGATTCAGTGTTTGCTTGTAGTACAAGGCGACGTATTGATTCACTGGACGCTATACGCGGGCTGAATCTACCGCCGCCTTCGTATTGCTTGAAATTGTTACGGCGTTTAAAACCAATCTCTGGATTAAAATTATCTTCGACAACCAAATAGCCGGAGCGTAGGCCGTAGCGGTCAGCGTTGTAATCGAAGTTGGCCATGTAACTCGAGTCATCCCCGTTTAAACCTGTCGTATCGGTTTTCGCGGCGAAGGCACTAATTTCGAAATCGTCCATGAAGTTAAATTGTCCATCGACACCGTAGAGTTGATTAGAGCCAGGGCTAACTGTGGACTCACTGCGGTCGGTCAGAATCATACCGATCCTGCTGCGGCTTAAAATGTCTCGTTTGACGCGCAGCACAGAAAAGTCGGTAGATTCGATGCCATTTAGACCCCCGCCGTCTGTACTGATGTTCAGGGCGCCGATGTCGAAATCACCAACCTTGCCGGTCAAGCGTCCACCGACATTGATCGGCACTATCTGCCCCTGCTCCAGACCAATACGACGACTAAAGAACATGGTCGGGATGTCGAGATTGCGCGGCTGGGTAAAATCGAAATTGCCTCGTCCCTCGAGAAAAAACTCGCGCTTCTCAGGGAAAAACAAACTGAAGCGCGACAGGTTGACCTGGCGCTCGTCCACCTCTACCTGCGCGAAGTCGGTGTTGTAAGTAAAGTCTGCGGTAAGGTTGTTGGTGATACCGAACTTTACATCGACACCAGCCTCGCCATCGAATTCATTCTCAATTTGAGGATTGCTAAGTCGATTCGTTGTGAGTGTTCCTAGGCCATAGGGCTTAATTTCGAGATTGAAATTTCGGGGAGGAACCTCTAACGCATTTAACGTGGCAGCTTCAGAAATTCGCCACATGCCGGCCACTAGACTATTTCCTAGCGCGGCGGAGATCGGCAGCTCAGTAAGATACGAAGCTTCGTTGAGGCGTCTGATGATGCGACGGAACTGAATGCCCCACGTTTGATTCTCTCCGGGTGTGTAGCGCAGCGAGCGAAAAGGGATTTGCATCTCAACAGTCCAGCCGCCATCGAAGCGTGCTACACGCGAGTCCCAGACGATATTCCAGTCAAAGTTCACGCCGCGCCCTCGGTCACCCTCGTTAGCTATGGCGAAGTCCGAGAAGCCTCCTATTGGTGTAACGAGAAAAGCGACGCCATTACGTCGATCTAGAAAGGTATCCAGCATGACGGAAAAGGAGTCATTGGTGCGCAGTTGGCTGGTATCGCGACGCATCTCGTTGGCTACCCAATCTTCTTCGGGCACCGATTCGTAGTTGCGTGCTGCTACATACAGATTGTCGTCGTCGAAGTAGACCCAGGCTTCGGTTCGCTCGCTAGCAGGCTCGCCATCGTCGGGAAGTTGTTGAATGAAATAATCCGCTGGTGCGACTTGCGTGTAGATACCTTCGTCGAGGACTCCGTCAAGTTCGACGTCACCATCGTAGCGAACTGCCTTGACTGTCAATCTTCCATCCGCGTCCTCACCTACCACCACTTCCTGGGCGGAGGCACAGGGAATCGCGCATCCAAAAATAACGGATGCGGTAAGCAATACAGTAGAACAATAAGGCCGAATCTTTAGGAGAAAATTGTTGCAAGCAGTGCATGTGTGAAGCCACTTCATTGGATTTTCCCTCGCCGATTTTGGGTGCGTAGTCCCCGTTGATCTTTAGTGGCTAGCCGCCCCCAGCGAAGGACAGTGAGCTCATTGCAATCAATCCGTACACGACCCCCGCGATTGACAGGCAAGTAAACAAATAGCTGAGGCCTAAATCCATAGAGCGTATGTCGATGAAACCCGCACCCGCAGCAATAAAAATCGGAGAAAGGTTCCTGTGACTGGCAGGACTTCGTTGCCACCTTTTGCGCTGCGACGCACAAAGTGAAGCCTATGCCTTGAAACGCAAACGCCGGTCCGACAATAACGAGATATTGGCGTCCTGCCTCCCATACCCGTGGATCACTGGTGAACCAATCGAGGAGTAGGCCTGGCGATACTGACCAGACAAGGCTTACAGCACCTGTCAAGAAAGTGGAAATACACCCACCCATGCGCTGTAAACGGCACGCCGCTTCTTAGGTCGAATCTAAATGATAAGCCTAAGCACCGTACATGGTAGAGCCACCTACTACCGTTCTAACAATCTCGATGTTCTTGATAGTGTCTGGATCAACGTCGTGCGGGTTGTCAGCTAGAATTACAAAGTCGGCTAGCTTGCCGGCGGTGATGCTACCCTTAATGTTCTCTTCGAAGGATGCATAGGCGCCATTCATGGTGCAGATTTTCAGTGCCTGATCCAGTGTGATTCGCTGATTTGGCCCCCACACGCGGCCGTCAAAATCTTTTCGAGTCACCATGCTCTGCAATGCCATCAATGGCTCATAGGGCCCGGGCGTGTAGTCTGAGGCAGGGGCGACTGGAATGTCATAGTCCAGAAATGACTTGTGCGCAAACATCCAAGCCATCTTGTCCTGTCCGTACTCCACCCATTTGTTGCCGTGGTAATGCACGTAGGTATAAAACGGTGCCGGAATGACGCCCGCAGCCTTAATGCGCCGCAAAATGGAAGGGTTCACTAAGGAGCAGTGTTCGATGCGATGCCTCGCATCCGGTCGAGGCCAAAGCGACTGCACTCTCTCGTAGGCATTCAACACCATGTCTATGGTGACATCCCCATTGGCGTGTATGCCGATCTGAAAACCATTGCGATGTGCGTTCTCAACCGCCTCATGGATTTCTTGCTGTGACATGGTGAGAATACCGTAGTCATCTGGGCGGCCCACATAGGGAGTGCTCATGCGCATGGTGCGCTCCGATGCGGAACCGTCTGCCATAAATTTAACCGCACCTATGCGAAACACTTCATCACCGAATCCGGTGCGCACGCCCGCGTTGACTAAGTCCTCGAAGAGCTGGCCGCGTGGGAATAGACATACTCGGAAACGCATGTCGCCTTCGTCGCGCGCATCTTGAAACGCGATCATATCGTTGCGAGACCCGCCGGTTTGTTGCACCGAGGTTAGGCCGGCTTTGGTCATTAATTCAGAAATTAGCTTAACGCCATCACGGCGCTGCTCTCGGGTGGAGGTGGAAGGAATCATTGCGCTGAAAACGTCGCGGGCTCGTTCCGCTACAAGCCCCGTGAGTACGCCATTGGAATCTCTGTAGAAGCGACCATCATCAGGATCGGGAGTCTCAGCAGTAATGCCAGCCAGCGCTAGGGCCATACTGTTATAGACGCCTGTGTGGCCGCCACGATGACCGACCACTACGGGATTGTTTGGAGCTACCTCGTCAATGTCGAATCGATTTAGTGGGCGACCTTCTGCGAGTTTAGTATCGTCATATTTGAAACCTCGTACCCACTCACCGTCGGGGGTTGTATCTGCACGTTGTCGCAGGGCGTCCTTTATTTCGGCGATGGAGCGCATATCGACATTGACCTGCACTAGTTCGTTCACGCCAGCGCCCGAGGCATGGGTGTGCGCATCTATAAATCCAGGCGTGACAGTCATACCCTGCGCATCGATAATCTCTGTTCTCGACGTGGCCAGATTTCTGATGTCTGCACTTGAGCCTACTGCAGTAAAACGATCGCCTTTCACGGCGAATGCTTCGGCCGTGGGTTGATTGCTATCCACCGTGAGCACGCGTGCATTTAACACGACATAGTCAGGAGCGGCTGATTGCAGAGGCGCTGGTGCAGCGGCGGCCAATGCAGACTGAGTGGGAAGTCCAATACCAGCTGCTGCTAGTGCGCCGCTTGTGCCGATGAATTTTCGTCGAGAGAACTTGCGAGAGTTGTCAGTAGTTTTAATGTGCTTGGTCATGCGGGCCCCCAATCGTTGAAGAAGGTTTTTGCTAGCGAAGTAAGCTTTGTGTAACTACCGGCTAACTATAGTCCTTGTATTATCGAAGAGAAAGTTTATCTGAGCGCGCTCGAGACTATTCGAATTCACATGCCCGAGATCGTTGCAAAATATTCTCGGTAGAACTACACTTAATCGCATAACTAGTTACGTAATTAGTTACGTAGTTGATAACGTAATTGATTAGCTGATAGGCATCGCTATGCTGCAAATCTATGAGAATACCGGGAAAATGGCCTTAGGAAGTCGCCTCAAGCAATTGAGTGAGGCGCTGGCAAAACAGGCTGCAAGGGTCTATCAACTGTATGAAGTGGATCTGGACCCGAAATGGTTCCCCGTCTTTTACACGCTGAAATCAGGAAGCTGCTTGCCTATTACAGTTATCGCTGAAGCAATCGGTCACTCCCATGCGTCCGTTAGCAAGATAGCGAAGGAGATGACAGCTGCAGGGATTCTCAAGAGTGAAAAATTGGCTGGCGATGCGCGGGTTAACCAAGTTTGCATTACGGACAAGGGGCGGTCACTTCTATCTGGCTTTGAGCGCCAAACCGGTGACATGGAGGCGGTGGTCGACGAACTGCTGGGCCAGTGTCAGCATAATATCTGGGAGGCTATTTCGGAACTCGACTACCTTCTAGAAGAAAAGGACGTCTTCGCTCGAGTGAGAAGTAAATTTTTGGACAGGGACAAAGAGAATATTGAATTGATCGAATACAGGGCAGAGCATGCCACGAGTTTCCGTGACCTAAACTATGAGTGGATCAACAAGCATTTCGAGATTGAAGAGTCCGATTCGGCGATGCTCGACGATCCGGAAAAACAGATACTCGCCAAGGGTGGCTACATCGTGATCGCAAAATATAAGGGTAGCGTCGTGGGCACCTGCGCTTTGATACGCCATGATGCTAATCGCATAGAGTTGGCGAAGATGGCAGTGGATGACAGTGTGAAGGGTAAGGGCATCGGCTATCTGTTAGGCCAACGTTGTGTTGATAAGGCTAAAGAACTAGATTTTCGTCAGGTATTTCTCGAGAGCAACACCAAACTTAAGCCGGCGATAAATTTATACAAGAAGCTCGGTTTTAAGCGCATCGTAGGCGAGCCGTCTGCCTATAAGCGCTGTAACATCCAGATGTTGCTGACCTTCTTAGATTGAGCCGAAAAACCTGCTATCCCATGGTGTAACTTGCTGTGCTGGCGGGTATTATCGACTAAGCACTCATCTAGCAAAGATCGGTAGGAGAATTCTATGATTGAGAAATACTCGATGATTATTATCTACTTCTCAATATTGATATTTCTGGGGTATCGCGCGTCAAAACGCGTCAAAAGCATGAGTGACTTCGTAGTCGGTGGCAAGTCTCTCAGCTTCTGGGTTGCTGCTTTTTCTGCGCAGGCAACGGGCGAATCCGCATGGCTATTGCTTGGCCTCACAGGCATGGGTGCGATGCTGGGCTTCAGCACCTATTGGGTAGTGGTCGGAGAACTGTTTGGCGTAGGTGTCGCCTGGTTCTTTATGGCGAATCGCTTTAAGCGTCTTACCGATAAATACGATTCGATCACAGTGATTGACTATATGGGCAGCCGTTTCAAGTCTAAGACTAACGTGCTGCGATTAGTGTCCTCGATTGCACTTTCAATCTTCGTACTAATATATATCTCGGCGCAAATCGACGCGACCGGCTCTGCCTTTGAAAGCTTTCTCGATTGGGACTATCACACCGGGGCAGTTGTCGGTTTCCTGGTGGTTGCTACCTACTGCATCGCTGGAGGTTTTCTTGCAGCAGCCTGGACCGATATGTTTCAGGGAGCCATGATGCTGGTGTGTCTCATGCTGTTGCCTGCGGTAGCCTACCTCTCGTTGTCCAATAGCGGTTCTATTTATGACGGTCTCTATGCAATAGAGCCTGGGCTGGTCAGTATATGGGGGGCGGGTGGCTTCACGCTGATGAACGCAGCGGTGGTGGTCGGCATGATGTTAATCGGTCTTGGTTTTCTCGGCTCGCCGCAAGTGTTTGCCAGACTCATCGCTATTCGCAGCGAGGATCAAATAAATCGCGGCAAGTGGGTCGCCATGTTGTTTACACTTCTGGTGGATTTCTCTGCCGTGAGTATCGGTGTATTAGGCCGTTATATATTTACGACACAAGGTATCGAGCCCGATACGGTGTTAGGTAATGGAGCGCAGAATGTTCTTTCTGAGTTAGTCGAATTCACATTTCCACCGCTAATAGTAGGTTTATATGTTGCAGCAGTTTTGTCTGCGATTATGTCCACCGTATCATCGTTGTTGGTTATGGCGGCTGGGTCTGTTACTCACGATCTGTATGCGAAGATTGTCAATCCAGACTTGACCGATTCTCAGGCGGCAAGGCTGTGCCGTGTTATAACAATTGTATTTGCCGTTCTCTCCTTAGGTCTAGCCATTACAGTTTCGATCGCGTCACCACAGCGAACTATATTCTGGTTCGTTATTTTCGGTTGGGCGGGAATCGCTGCTACGTTCTGCCCGATGATGCTCATGTCCCTCTTCTGGACTCGATTCACGGAGAGGGCAGCGATTGCCTCAATGATTACCGGCTTCTCCATGACGATGATCTGTAAGTTTGTCATTCAGGATATGGAGTCCATTGGGCCTATTTTTGTTGCGCTAGAAACAATGCCGCCATCGTTTCTTTCTGCGTTGATAGTTGGTTACATCGTCACTATTGTTTGGCCTGATGATGAATTGGCCGCACAGTATCAGGCTGACCTAGATAGCATAGGACATGGTCTGAGCGGCATCGAGGCTAGGCCGGTAGAGTCGGTAGTTAATAACTAGTCGAAATTTGTATTAAATGAATGAAGGAGGATCCCCGTGACTCTGAGTAGAGAGCAACTTGAAGCACACTGGATGCCGTTTACCGGCAATCGACAATTCAAAAACCACCCAAGAATGATGGCCTCTGCTAAAGGTGCGTACTACACGGACGCAGATGGCAAGAAAATATTCGATGGTCTCTCCGGTCTGTGGACGTGCGGGCTAGGCCATGGTCGCGAAGAAATTACCGCTGCTGTCAGTGCGCAGATGTCCAGCTTGGATTACTCGCCAGGTTTTCAATACGGGCACGAGCTTTCTTTCGAACTTGCGAATAAAGTAGTAGAGCTGACCCCTTCAAAGCTAGATCATGTATTCTTTACAGATTCCGGATCTGAAACAATCGATACGGCATTAAAAATGGCGCGCGGTTATTGGCGTAGCAAAGGCCAGCCGGGGAAGTCTAAGTTTATAGGCAGGATAAAGGGCTACCATGGGGTTAACTATGGGGGTGTTGGTGTGGGAGGCATTGGATTCAATCGCAAGTTGTTCGGTCAGTCCGTGGATGCAGATCACATGTGTGACACTTTGCTGGATGAAAATAAATTTAGTCGAGGAATGCCCGCGGTGGGCGCGCACCTTGCTGATGAATTAGAGCAGTTGGTGCAGCTGCATGATGCCTCTAACATTGCCGCAGTAATTGTCGAGCCCCTATCTGGCACCGCAGGTGTCTTGCCGCCTCCGGTTGGTTACTTGAATCGACTGCGTGAGATTTGCGACAAGCACGACCTGCTATTGATCTTCGATGAGGTTATCACCGGCTTCGGTAGAATGGGTTCAATGACCGGCGCAGAAGAGTTCGGAGTGACACCGGACATCATGACTCTTGCTAAGCAGATTACCAACGGCACTATTCCATTAGGCGCTGTAGTAGTTGGGTCTGAACTGTATGACACTTTCATGGATAACGGCGGCCCAGACTATATGGTTGAATTTCCCCATGGTTATACCTACTCCGCACATCCTGTCGCCTGTGCCGCAGGTATCGCTGCACTAGATGTATTGGTCGATGAGAAGTTGATTGACAATGTGAAGAGAATGTCTTCGAAGTTTGAGGCTGCGGTACATTCGTTGAAAGGTAGCCCTTTCGTGACAGACATTCGCAACTATGGATTGTCTGCAGGTATTTCCTTGGAACATTATCCTGGTGAACCA
>MEHZ011646277.1_pt1 | contig 12371 bp, 9 predicted proteins | sample 897221 | NCBI WGS metagenome assembly MEHZ01 (sample SAMN05514161, study PRJNA337945) | marine metagenome | isolation source: marine surface water | place: Arctic Ocean | collected 2007-12-13 | reverse complement strand
TCTTCACCGCGGTATGGGTGCCTTCAATATTGTGTTTTGGGATCTATTTCAAACTTATGGCGATAGCGGGGCGGAAATCATGAGCCCTATGACGCTATTTTATATCGCTATGCTAGTTTTTTCTCTAATGATCGCAGGCCTCTATTTTTCGGTTCGTGAATTCCTTTCCATGAGCAAAGAGCCTTCTCAAACTAAAAGCCCATCACCTGTTAATGAGTGAATAGCAGTAATAGGATCAGAGCAATACTAAACAATTGTGTTTTGCTCTGAGCTTTTTTTAGAAGTTTGCTAAAGGCTTCCTACTTACCTGTAAATAAAGTTGTGTTAATTCAGGCGAGTTAATAAATGCTACTTTTATGACCATCCCACCGTGGCGTGGCGTGGCGTGGCATCCAGATTAGATCAGCATCTTTCATTCGCTAGTCAATATAGAGATTAGCCTCTTGCGCCTGATTCGACTTAATTATCAAAACGTATGTCCTCAAGAAGTCTGGAACCTTCTCAGCCGTGCCGCCGATTAACTCCTCGGACATACGTGACCGAGAGATGGCACCCATATACCAATATGCCTGCCCACAGCTCGTAGGTTTCCTGCTGCAGGGCCACACAAGCGCGCCTTGATCTCAGTCAATGGTCACCGCAGAAAGAATCCTGCCTCGAAACTCTGTCGAGGACCGTGCCTCTGAGTATGGCTGTAATGAGGCCTACAAGTCGCTGAATGATCCCGAACTATTTTATGTAGAGTCTTTGATTGGTTCGGAGTAATCTTTGGTTATGCTTAATGCACATTCGAAAATCCTACTATCTTTGCTGTTTGTTCTGTCGACGTCTCACTTTTTATCCGCACAATCATCCTTAGCAGAACTCCTAAGACAGGATGAGGCACTGCAGGATACAACAATAATTGTTGTGCGCAGCGCACTCGGTGCACAAAAACAGACTATCGTTGTTCGTCGCAGCACATTCATCGTCGAGATTGGCATGTATATCCAAACTTACCGCACAACGCGCAATGCAAACACGCTAAAGAATATCCAGAAGCGCTACACACTGGCGAAGTCGGAACTACTGGAACCAAGACTGCCGGCTACTGTGGAAGAGTTGGTCTCGATTCTAGAGATGCTCTAATCCGCCCTATTGAACCCCTCTTGTAAACGCCCTTACTCCCTTGCCTGCGTCTACTAGTAATCGCTTTTCCCAATGATAATGATCGTAACAAATTGTTTTACCAATGATGTGATCTCGCGTATCTTTGCCTCATAAAATCTATTTAATGTACTAAGAGGACAACATGGAACAGCAAGCAAGCAGCAATCAAGTGACTCATATTCCAGAAGTGACATTTATGACTCGGGTTCGCGATGAATCCGTGGAAGGCGAAAATCCATTTACCTGGATGAACATTACGAGCTCCGAGATTTTCAGGGGCAAACGCGTAATCGTCGTTGCACTGCCAGGTGCATTCACGCCGACGTGTAGCAGCACCCACCTACCCGGCTATGAGAAGCACTATGCTGAGTTGAAAGAACTGGGTGTAGATGAGATTTACTGCGTTAGCGTCAACGATGCATTCTCGATGTTTCAATGGGCAAAACAGTTAAACGTCAAAAACGTGAAAATGCTGCCAGACGGCAATGCCGACTTTACTCGCGAGATGGGAATGCTAGTGAAAAAGGAAAACCTTGGCTTTGGGTCTCGCTCTTGGCGCTACTCGATGTTGGTTGAGGATGGCGAGGTAGCCGCACTCTTCGACGAGGCCGGCAAGGTCGACAACTGCCCTGATGATCCGTTTGCACGCAGCGACGTAGACACTATGCTGCAACACTTAAAGTCACTGTGAAAACCTAGCCAGCATTACTCACTTCTACGGTGGCTTACGTGATCCTTGTGTGGCCGCCGCTTCCTTTACATCGAGAACAGCACAATTGCTATTCTAGGGCAGAATTCTCGCCTGAAACGGTTTGTTGGAAAGGCCGCTGAGCTCGACTGAGCGAAAGTAAGTAAGCCTGCGACCATTTGAGGACATCGTTGTCACCTCAATATCTACAGACTCTGCATCCAATGTTGCAATATGCACCGGCTTCGAATTCTGGGAATTGTAACCACTACCCGTGTCCACTAAACGCGTGCCCAATAGCTTGTCGCTACCGGCTCTAAACACACGCACTTCGGAACCCGCCATCACCTGATGGCCGTCTTCGTTCAATACCAATACTTGAATCGACTGAGCTCTATTTTCTGTTAGATCGTTGCGAAATAAATAATGCGAACCACTTGGGTCGTTGGCAGCCAGAGATAGATCTAGATCACCGTCTTGATCATAATCGGCAAACTGAACACCATGGTCGGTGTCATTCGCCATTACGTTGTTGGGTATCTGATTCTCGAAATGATCGCCTTTGTTGATGTAGAGATAGTCCGGCGTACCAGGCTCTCCGCTTACATAGCCTACTATGTACAAGTCTGGCAAGCCGTCGTTATTCACATCGCCCCACACACCGGTGACGATATGATCGTGCGTTGCGACACCCATCTGCCGCGCCACGTCGGTGAAGGAGCCATCGCCATTATTTCGAAACAGGGAGTCATCACCGTATTCGGCCACATACAAATCTAGGTCGCCATCGGCATCAAAGTCCGTAATCGCGCAGCCGACGCCACCATCGATAAGCGGCCTACGCGCCTGGTCAATGTTTAGTTCCATAGCCACATCGCTGAAGCGCCCATCTTCATACTTGTACATGCCATCGCGATCGCCACTTTGATTGGTGGTAAACGCATCTAAGTCACCATCGCTATCCATATCGAACCAACAAGCACCTACTGTTCTGCGAGGTTCAAAGAATCCAATCTGCCTCGCCACGTTAGTAAAAATACCCTCGTTATTTTGGTAGAGCCGATTGGTAGATGTCCTAAGCGCTACATGCAGATCCAAATCGCCATCGGCATCATAGTCTACGAAATTAAGTTGCCGAGTTGCACCGATAAAACTCACACCTTTCTCCACACCTACATCAACAAAAATTTTTTGGCTTGGTTCGAAATGATTGCTGATTTGATTTTCCATCAGCACGTTGGGGTTCACACCATCGGCATAGGCGATGTACATATCAAGGTCACCATCGCCGTCATAGTCGCCCCAGGCTACTGCGCGGGCATTACCTGGATTAGTAATCAGATTCACCGAATTACCTACATCGACAAAGCCGTCGGCTCCCCGGTTTTCATAGAGCCGCAATGGTCCGTTAAGGAAGACTATGGCGAGGTCCAAGTCTCCATCGTTATCATAGTCTCCCCAAGCATTCGATTGACCAAACGGGTCGGAGAAGGTATCGGTATGCACTGCAGTGAATTCAACATCGGCAGCGTACGCATTCAAAGTAACAATGACCAAAATCAGATTCGCGCAGCACAGCGATAGAAATTTCCTACTTCGTTCTGAACTCAATTTCGACTTTCCAAGCATGGGCTATCCTCTGAACAACTGCATCTAACTAGAAATATACTCATCGGGTCAACACGTCCTTCTGGACTTATACCAATCACTAGCTCTAAATCGGATCGCCTAGAGGCAATCGTAAAGCAGGCGTTGGAACAGAATTCTCAGGCCGATGCTGCCAGCGGCGAACATCGGCGGCAGCAGCAGTCTGATGTGCGCTCGCATTTCTGCGTCTCTCCATTTGATTGGCCAATTTATCCAGACGATCGTAAAGTACAGCTTTAACTTCGCCGGAGCTATCCGCACTGCTCGCTTGCACCATCATCTCATCTATAGTGACTCGCTGTACCACGTGTAAAAGCTGCATCTGATAATCATCATCGAGCGTATCTGCATCCCATGTGACTTCTAACAAACGATCTATAACTTCCTCGAGATCAGGGTAGTCACCCAAGCTACCGTACGCAACCAATCTTGCCATCCGTGCCGGGTGCAGCACCTGCCTAACAGACAAACTTGCAGAACCCTCAGCAGCGCCAAGCGCATCGAAGAGCAAACCTGTGCGACCGGGAAATGGCTCGCCCTGCGTATAGCGATAAGCGGGAGGTGGAATTAGATCCAGAATATTTCGCGGCAATGTCAGAAAGTCTACCGATAAAGTTGAGAGCACCGTCTCCAATGCATCTCTTTGTTCCTCGGCATCGATAATAGCGAAAGGGATTTGTCCGTCGCCCCTCACAGTATATTTGTAGTCTGCGCCACCTATGCTTTGCGCTGCCGAATTCAGCTGGAATCGATGGTGCATATAGAGAGGTAAAAGCACATATTCAAGCGTAGAAAGCGGCTCGCCATTGCGAATCAAGGCTGGGCCAAAATTTTCCAAACCTATTCGGCGCACCTCAATCTCGTGTTTTAAATGATCAACCAGATTTGATCCATTGTCCCAGACACCAGCAAACTGATGACCAGCTCCAACAAAATTATTGTTGTTATGCGCCATGAATAATAGTCCGCGATCTAGACTTTCCTGAACTATTTTCTCCAGCTCTTCAACCTCATCGGCGTCTGGGGAAAATTGCTCATAGGCGTACCGAATAGCTAACTTGTCGTACTCGCCAATTCTTTGTACGTAAGCATTCGATAGATCTATCTTCCCATCGGCAGTGATTTCGACAAGAGGAGCCGGATAGTCCATAACGCTTTCTCGGTCGTAGGAGCTGCTCAAATAGTTGTGTGGAAAACCTAAGGTGTGGCCTACTTCGTGTGCTGCAAGTTGACGCACCCTATCTAGCGCCATATTTACTGAGGCTGAATTGTTATCTGCTATCGCTTCCAAATAGTCAAAGCCGGGAATGAGACCTTGTCCATGGAGATAGTCCTGCCTCAGTCGTAAGCTGCCTAGATTCACATTGCCCTTTATGATTTCTCCAGTGCGCGGATCCATAACCGAACCACCGTAGGAATAGCCTCGAGTTCGCCTATGGGTCCAATGAATCATGTTATAGCGAACATCTTGCCCGTCAACTCCTGCCGGCAATTCCCTGACCTGAAAAGCGTCAATGAAACCAGCCGCTTCATAGGCCTGGTTCCACCAACTCGTTCCTTCAATCAATGCACTCTTTATAGGCTCTGGCGTGCCTGAGTCGACATAGTAGACAATGGGTTCAATTGCTTCCGAACGAGCTGCACTAGGATCCTTTTTCTCCAATCTATGCTTGCCCACCAAGCGAAGCTGCAAGTCATCACCGATCGCCGTGCTGTAGTCTTGAATAGTGGGTCCGTTGGTGCCAATTCTTGGATCGGAAATTCGCACCTTGAAGTTGTTATCTGGCAGCTTAACCAATGAATGATGCTGGCGCAGAGTGATTGCACCTCCAGTAGCGGCAACGCTATTCACAAGATTTCCTGGATTACTACTCGTAAAGGTAAGCATCGATTCAACTTCTATGTTTTCTGGAAAAGTTTTGGTGTTCTCCAAATAGAATGCGCTACGACTTTTGTCCAAGGTGAAATTTCCCTGATTGCGATTGGCGATGGCTCCTGTCACGTTTCGCGCATCACGCAAAAAGAAACCAGACGCATCTACTAATACGCTACTGCCACTTGTTGCTACGATATCGAAACCCCAGTGCACAGAAGGTGCAAAGGCATCTTCTACTGACTGTCTTTCCAAGACATTGTCATTCGAAGCGCGGTATTTGTAATTCGGCTGCACCAACAACACTCTAGGCCCAACTCGCTTCGCTGATAAAACATAGGTCCCGCGCAATTGCCCCCGGTCGATACCAACCGGATTTGAGCCCAGACCAGAGCCCATCGATATTTGATATAGAAACTCAGTATCAAGCTTATCTATCTCCCAGTACATCTTACCTGCGGATTCGTCCCAATAGAGATTGAAATACCCTTCCATTCGACTTGAATTTTCCACAACATCTTCTATCGAGGGAAGATTTTGTGCATTTGAAAACGTAGAGGAAATAAACAGTGTGAGCGCAAAAGCTGAGCGCGAGAATATTCTCTGAAAAGAACATATTGCTTTTGGCGAGAAATCTAACGTTACCATTTTTAAATACCTCAACCCCGACAAAAGCTATCTTCGAGCAGATACTAAGTTAGGGAGAATAAGAAATAAATTTATTAGAGACTAACACTGTCCTTATGCTTTTTGTAGAGATAAGAATTACTTAACTCGTCGAACTGGCTTTCAATTTACTGGGCAATTTATGCGCTCCTTTTTGGAACAGCTAAAACAATAGATAGAGATAATTTTGCCCAGTTTTGTTGCACTTGTGCCTGGGTAAAAAAATGGCCCCTTTTATCGCATAAGAAATATTTTCATGAATCATCCTTCAAATTGGCTACGCTAGATTTCGTATCACATTGAATGTACAGTTATGCAATCATATACTGCACGATTTAGCCGCAACAAAACCGTACCTCGTAGTCGCCGACCGAGTTGAAAACCCTATGCTGCACACGACACTTCCACCAGCATTTTCACTATATCGCTGTTGCGCTGCGCTATTTGTAGCTATCGTGCTGGCCGCCTGCGCGAGCAAGGCGGTTATAGCTCCTGAATTAGAAGAAGCTATTCGATGGTATACCGGAGAGGCGGGCACCGTCGATGACACACGGGCTCGCATCTTGCTGGAACGTGTAGCAGCTGATGGTGATGTGTTAGCCATCATGTGGTTAGCCCGTGTATATTCCACAGGCCGCATGACATTTCCCCAGGACAAGACTAGAGCTGCAGAAATAGCTAGCACAGTTATCACTGAGGTTGAGCAACTAGCTGCAGAAGGAATTGGCGAAGCGAATTTCCTAATGGGCACGGCATACGCTGAAGGACTTGCTGTACCTATAGACCCAGCTCAAGCTGCAGCTTGGTATCGTAAGGCCGCCGTATTGAATGTCACCTTGGCCCAGCATAATTTGGGAAATATCTATGCGTCTGGGACTGGTGTTTCTCAAAGTGATACCGAAGCAGTGTACTGGTGGTTTTTAGCTGCCGAGAAAGGCGATGCCATCCCACAGTTCCGCCTCGCTGAAATGTACGAACTAGGAAGAGGTGTAGAGCAAGATCTAGAACAGGCTATTAATTGGTATGGTGAATCCAATCGACGCGGAAATCGAAATGCTGCAGCGGCTCTAGAACGTCTGCAAGATGCTAACTAATCAGCTCGTACAGTCGGATATTCGATCCCCAGCTGATCCGTGTAAGTATCATATTGGCTTGGATCGTAATAGAAATCTTGCATGGCAAGCCGAGCGAGATGGCGGCAAAGTCCATGTTCTAATTGGCAACCATGAGGCAATGAATATCTATGGCGATCTGCGCTACGTCGATCCCGGTAAATACGCCGCATTTCGCACACGCAGTTCACGTCGCGTGCGCGATAATTTTTATGACGGAGACATTGAGAAACGCAAGCTAGCTGACCCAGAATTTTCCGCCAATAGAGAGTTTCGCCAACAGTGGGAAGAATCTATTCCACTGGGCATGCTAGAACATCGGGTAGCGTGGGGCCCAGAGGGCGAAATTGGAAGCCGGGTGCGGCAGCACAATGCTGTCATCAAAATAAATCGAACTCTCTTCCTACACGGAGGCATTAGTCCCGAAGTCTTGGATATGTGTATCACTGAAATCAATGAGCAGATACGCCTCGAGTTGAATGGAGGTCTGGGAGAAGAGTCTGGGCTCTCAGAGGAAGAAACAGGCCCACTGTGGTACCGCGGTCTCGCGACAAACGACGAGGAAGTAGAAAAGCCACACCTTGAGCGAGTGCTAGCGACCTACGATGTTGACCGAGTCGTAATAGGACACACGCCGGGTTTAGGAACCATTGTTCCTCGCTTTGAAGGACGCATGCTTGTTATCGATACTGGTCTTTCCAAATCCTATGGCGGATTTCGCGCCAGCCTCTTGCTACAGAATAATGAAGCAACAACGCTACAGCGTGAACAGGAGATACCCGTACCCGATTCCAAAACTGACTTACTTTCCTATTTTGAACGCATCGCGGAATTGGAACCGAAGACCAAGGCATTACAAGTACGGATAAGTAACTTGGCTTCATCACCTTTATAGAACATCTCGAACACGGCACTCATCAAAACAAGCTTTCTTCACCCTCAGAATTATTACCAAAAAAAAAGGCGGCTTCATTTTTGCAAATGAATTCCGCCTCTTCTTTGTTCTCTAAGCGCTTATAGCGCTTAAATTGTTACTAACTAGTTTCTATAAGAACTAACCGGTGGCAACTGTGAACCAGACAAGTCATCAGGAACACTTCTCTCAATTCTAACCGTGTGGTGTAGCGTACCGATGCCCTCGATGCTGGCCTCAATAGTCTCTCCATCAACAAGAAAGCCGGAGCCCGTCGCGCGCTCAACTCGGCCCGCTCCCGTTCCGCCAGAGGTTCCACTCTGCATAACATCGCCTGGGAAGATCGTGATCAGCGAGGAAGCATACTCGATCAGCTCAGGAATGTTGTGAATCATATCGCCAGCTCGAGCTTCTTGGACGGTCACGCCGTCGATAACCAGAGTCTGATGTAGGCGTTCCATAGGATCGCCGTAAAATTCCTTTGGCACGATCCAAGGACCATGTGGCGCGAACGTATCGTGCCCTTTGCCAACAAACCAATCCGAACCGGAGCCGTAGCCACCTGGTGGACGACCGCCGCGGTCAGAGATATCCATCGCTACCATGTAACCAAATACATGATCGTAGGCGCGATCTGCGGAGATGTACTTGCCTGAACGGCCAAACACGACAGCCATCTCGACTTCCCACTCGATGCGGTCACGGCCGTAAGGCATGAGGATATCGTCACCATCACCGATGATTGCGCCGCGTGTAGGCTTCAGGAACAGATAGGGAACGCCGCGGTTCACTTGGCGATTAAGAGTCTGAGCTGCTCGCTCATCGTCGTTGCAGCCTTCGCAGGCGTGAGTGTAGAAGTTCACAGCCGCATTCATGAGTTTGCTCGGATATTGAAGCGGCGCCATGATGTCCACCGAACTTACAGGGTGTACATAGTTCGGCATATCGCCATTCAACAGATCCTCTGCCACAAGATGGTTTACTATCTCGTAGACCCGATACTTAAGGCCGTATTCGTATTGTGAGATCACCCCGATCAAGTCGCCGGGTATAGTTAACGCTGCGTAACGAGGTATAAGCTCCAACGCGCGGTTAGCAGCGGCAAGATCGACGATCAACTCGTCGTTCTGTACGACTAGACCAACTGTTGGTATGCCATCGATGGCAAATGTTCCAACCTTAAACGGCATAACCGATTCTAGATCTTGGGCGAAGACGCTGGCTGAGCTGGCAAAAAACGCAAGCGCTGCTGTGAGCGTCAGAGCAATTAGGGACTTTCTTTTCATTTTTCTCTCCCGTGCTGGGCACTAACTAATTGGACAGGTTTTTGTACTTAAGTAGCAGACATCTCACCTGTATATAAGACAAACAGAAGGTATCCCCACCTATGGCCTCTTGTCCAGCATTTTGAGTGCTGTTCGAAGCGGAAAAATGAGGAAACAGTCCGCTTATCCGTCGATTCGGGATAAGCCCTATTGTTCCGTCTTTATTTTAAACTCATCACCCAATGCTGGATTTATATAGTTATCGGAGAGAACGCGATCCGGATCCGGACGTACCGACAGGTAGTCGACATGCACAGGCACTTCTAGCCAACCATGGGGAGTGCCAGCTGGGATGATGATGATGTCACCCTCTTTGACATGCTTGGCTATCCAATCACCAACGATCACACCACTGCAAGACGGGCCATTTAGGACAGTAGTGACATTGCTATCAGGCGCGAATCCATTGCCGTTCAGGATAGTGCCACCGGTGACCAGCGTGCCAGAACCGGAGGCGATATAATACGTTTCTGTCTGATCGTAGTGCATGATGCCGCGCGCATTGCTGTTGCGATTGCTGCTCGTAACGCCACAGGGACGATCTGGATTTGGCGTGGACTCGCCACTGGCGCGCTCGACTGGGCCTCGATGGATGATTCCAACGGAGAGATTTAACTTGCCGATGTTGCGACTGACGAGCTGCCGGTCCACACCCGGAAGCTCGTTCACCATCTGCCATTGTTCTTCGGTAATGTAAGTAGCGTATGATTCGTCATCCTGTGCCACTGCAACTACACCTACTAGTGCAATCTGGGTAGCGAGCAGGGATTTAGTAAAAGTGTTCATGAAAATCTCCGTGTTTTTATTTGGTCAAGATTCGTATCGAACCGTTTCAGCTTAGCCCAGACGATTATCCCAAGCCAGCCTCTCACTACGAAACAAAAGAGTACACACACAGGCGCTCAAGAATTTAAAGCGGATAACACCAGCAGCTACTAGACATCGCTAGCGATTGAAGAACGTTTACACGATCACGGTAGTGCATAAACAACCAGTTCCGGCACCGGCGTGCTGCCAACACTAATAGCGATGTATTGACGACCATCGACAGAGTAACTCATAGGTGCGCCACTTGGATTGGCTGGAATTTCAATTGTCGCCATCTCCTCTCCAGTTTCTTTGTTGCGGGCAACTAACAAAGGGCCATAGCCAGCGTTTTGTCCGTGAATTAATAGGCTCGAAGTAACGAGTACTGCATGACGCCCGCCGCCACCAAGTGGAGGAAGGTCGATTCCTTCTACTGCCGGGTTGTTTTCAACTTGCGCCGAACCGGCTCCGTTTGGAACTCGCCACAGTATTTCTCCGCTGTTCATGTCGAATGCAGTAATTGTGGAATAGGGCGGCTTTAATAGTGGCAGGCCTCGCGGTCCCGCTACACCCAAAAAGTTCAATCTAAAGTAATTGAAGTTCGACTCATCCCCATCCAGGGTTCCCATACGTGGCACTGTCGCACTATCTCTGGAGGGAATAAACATGACTCCGGATTCAGGGTCGATACCCGCTCCAGTCCAGTTGGCGCCACCACCTGCACCCGGCATTAATATCGTTCCGCGCTTGTTGCCTTCCGGCAGGCTGGGCGGAGTAAATAGAGGCCCGTAGGTGAAATTCTCCAATTGTTTTACTGCCTCTGCACGAAGCTCGGGGGTAAACTCGATAAGATCATCTTCGGTGAGCCCTTGCAGAGCAAACGCCGGCGGCTTGGTTGGAAAGGGTTGAGTTGGGGAGGCTCGCTCCCCCGGAAGGATGCCCGCAGGTACTGCGCGTTCGATAATGGGCCACACAGGAACGCCCGTAGCGCGATCGAATACATAGGTAAATCCTTGCTTGGTTACCTGTGCTATTGCCTTGATTTCTCTCCCATCAACGTTGATATCGATCAGGTTGGGAGCCGCTGGCGTATCGTAGTCCCAAAGGCCATGGTGAACCATTTGAAAATGCCAGACTCGATCCCCAGTGCTGGCATCCAGAGCCACTAGGCTTTGTGTGAACAGGTTGTCGCCTGGCCGATGGCCGCCGTAGAAATCATTAGTCGATGCTTCGGTTGGGAGATAGACGTAGCCCAATTCAAGATCTGCACTCATCTGTGTCCATACACCACCATTGCCGGTGTAGCGCCACGATTCTTCCTGCCAAGTCTCTACGCCAAATTCGCCTCCCTGTGGGATGGTATGGAAAGTCCAGATCAGCTCACCGGTACGGATGTTATAGCCACGAACCCATGTGGGTGGACGTTCCTTGAAGCGAGGACGATTTGAGGTGATGTGTTGAACTACCAATACGTCTCCCACAACGGTAGGCGGCGACACACCGCCTAAAGGCTGAGCGCCCGTGTAGTCGAGCAAATCACGCTCAGCTCGTGGAATATCATTGGTCATATCGATGCGCCCGCCGGCGAAATCCGTGTCCAGCTCGCCCGTCTGCGCATTCAGAGAAATGATAAAACCGTCATTGGTTGTCATTAGCACTCGCGACTCACTGCCGTCACTCCACCAGGCTACTCCGCGGTGATGGAAACCAAGGGGGCTGTTTGAAACACCAGACATATAGACTTCGGGATCATAGCGCCATAACTCTTCACCGCTGACCGCGTCCAGAGCAACTACCTGGTTTAGGGCAGTCAGCAAATACAACACCCCATCAATCATAAGTGGTGTCGCCTGAAGCCGACCGAATCCTACTTCTGCACCGGGACCCAATAGGGCCTCGAAGTCCAACTCGCCGTCGATGGATTGCCAGCGCCACGCTATTTCGAGTCCAGCAAAGTTGCTCCCATCAATTTGGCTCAGGCTTGTGTATTTGGTGGAGCCTGCATCGGCAGCATAGCTGGGCCACTCTCCGTCGCTGTTGCCGTTCTGCGCGAAAGCAATTAAAGAAGTAGAAAAAATTAACGCGCCTAGCGTACTGGTTAATGCCCTATGACGATTGTGACGTGAACTATTCATCTTACTGGCTCCATTGTTGTTTTAGTGCTTCCCGGTCTACTCTTTTGCCGCGCAGA
>MEHZ011567141.1_pt1 | contig 12372 bp, 10 predicted proteins | sample 897221 | NCBI WGS metagenome assembly MEHZ01 (sample SAMN05514161, study PRJNA337945) | marine metagenome | isolation source: marine surface water | place: Arctic Ocean | collected 2007-12-13 | reverse complement strand
TCATTCACTTTGGCAACCACACGATTCAATTCAATTAAATCAGAGGCATAGGCTTGGTAGTGTATTCCTAGAAATCCCGCCAAGAAAAGAAATGTTTTTAAAGTAAGTGTATTAATTATTTTTCCCATGAGTTACTAGTTTTAGGAAACGAATGATTTCATTCAACTTCAAAAGTGGTTCTTTTGATGAAAGTTTAGGAATTTGCCCTGCTTTTCGATAATAATGCTTGGTTCCATCTTTTCCTCTCTTGATTAATCGACAATAAATTTCATTTTTTCGAATTTCTAACATATCAAAACCGGCTTCTTCTGCTAAACATCTAATTTTAGTTTCCTGAGTAAGTGCAAATACTTCGTCGGGTGGCGAGCCAAAGCGATCTTTTAATTCTTCCAAAAACTCATCAATCTCATTTTCCCCTCTCATTAGTGCCAGCTTTCTATAAGCTTCAATTCTGAGCCTCGGTTCATATGTGTAATGATCCGGAAAGAATGAGCCGAGGAGAATAGATGAATTATCTTCTTCCTCCTCTTCGGTGGGAGCGCCTGAGGTTAGAAAATCAATACGAACCGTAGCCGATGGACGAAGGGAGATTTCTTCTCCTTTTAATCGAGAAACACTTTCCCTGAGAAGTCGACAATACAGCTCAAATCCAATTCCTGCGACATGACCACTCTGTTCACTCCCGAGGAGATTTCCTGCACCCCTAAGTTCGAGATCTCTTATCGCAATTCGAAAACCTGCACCAAAGTTGTTTATTTGTCGAATAGCAGACAGTCTTTTTCTTGCCTGGTCAGATACGGTAAGATGTCTGTTTAGAAGAAGATAGGCATAGGCTTGCCGATCAAACCTTCCCACTCTTCCTCGAAGCTGGTAGAGTTGTGAAAGACCAAATTTATCTGCGGCTTCGATAATAATAGTATTACAATTAGGAATATCTAATCCGGATTCTATTATCGTGGTGCATACCAGCATATCAAATCGATGGGCAACAAAATCGGTCATTACTTCTTCCAGTTCTCCCTCGCTCATTTGCCCATGACCAACTCCAATTCGTAACTTGGGGAATTGGGCTTCCAGTTTTCTTTTAATGGAGTGAATTGTTTTCACCCGATTATGGAGGTAGAAAATTTGTCCTCCTCGTCGAGTTTCAGTTTGAACAGCTTGCTGGATAACATCAGCTGAATTACTCACCACCTCTGTTTTGATTGGTCGCCGGTTCACGGGAGCAGTTTCAATCGCACTGAGTGCCCGGGCGCCCACCATTGCAAAGTACAGGGTTCTTGGGATTGGCGTTGCGCTTAATGTGAGAACATCCACATGGGCGCGAAGTTTTTTGATAGATTCTTTATGCTGAACTCCAAATCTTTGCTCCTCATCAATGACTAAAAGGCCTAGGTCCTTAAAGATAACATCTGGGCTAAACATACGATGAGTACCGATCAAAATATCGACTGATCCGGCCACAGTTGCCTGAATAATTTTCTTTTGTTGGGCAGGGGTACGAAATCGACTTAACATTTCTATCGAAATTGGATAGTCAGCCATCCTTTGCCTGAACAGATTAAGGTGCTGTTGGCAAAGAATCGTGGTCGGAGCAAGAAATGCGACTTGTTTCCCATCCATTACTGCCTTAAACGCCGCACGTAGTGCAACCTCAGTCTTGCCAAAGCCCACATCTCCGCAGATTAATCGATCCATGGGTTGTTCTTTTTCCATATCTTCCTTCACTTGGTTGATCGCTTTAAGTTGATCGACCGTTTCAGTGAAGGGGAAAGCATCTTCAAATTCCTTCTGCCATTTTTCATCGGGAGCGAAGGCATGACCTTTATTTGTATCGCGCGTGGCTTGTAATCGTAGTAAATCAGCAGCCAAATCAAGTGCAGCAATTTCTGCTGCTTGTTTGGTTTTAGCCCAGGATTTCCCTCCCAATTTAGCCAATTTTGGACGGGCTTTTTGTAAACCGACATACCGAGACAGGAGGTGAGACTCCTGGAGTGGTACATGGAGAAGCAATCCGTCAGCAAATTCGAGGGTAATTGCTTCTTCCTTTCTTTGCTGGTCTTGAATATGACCAAGTTTTTTGAATTGGCATATTCCATGTTGGTGGTGGACAAGATGATCACCCTCAACTAGTTCTGAGAAATCGAGTGCCTGATCAACTTCTTTTCTTCGAACTATTGCCTTTTTAGAACGGGAAGGCCTTCTACTTCGTTCCCTCCCTAAAATTTCTCGTGCGGTGGACACCACTAATCCGTTCGACTTATCCTGAATTAACCGATTGAAAAACCCATGATTTTCTTTTGGTGATACTGAAAAGCCTGCTTTCAGACCGATGGAAAGAAACCGTGGATTAAGCCTTTTGAGGGAGGTTTCCTCTTTTATGATTTCAACAATTCTTTTTTGTTCGGATTCTGCACCTGCTGCGATAATAATTTCGCTTCCCTCATCTTGTTTTTTTAAAAGTTCAAAAAGATAAGCGGTTCTATGCTTTTTCTCACTTTCAAATTGAGCACTTCCAATATCGATGAGTGGACTTTCGGTCTTAAGGAAATTAATCGAATTCACTGGGAGTTCAATTGCGTCAAAATGTTCAAAGATTCCGCTCCCAGCTTGTATTTCGCTAGTGCCTAGAAAATGATCTTCTTTTCTTTTTTCTTGGTTAAGGGCATAGGCAAAATTGGCCTGACTTGTTGATGGTTTGTCCGAAGTGTGAAAAACTAGAGGAAATTTTGAGATTAACTCTTCTGGCTCCCTGAGGATCCATGAAACTGGATCAGATAGGTATTGAAAGAATTCACCTTCAAATTCGATCTCTTGGTTCGATTGGGCGGATGAAATGATTAACTCACCAATTTCTTTATCTCCCCTTTGGGTGGTCGGATCAAAAGTACGAATCTCTTCAATTTCATTACCAAAAAAATCAATCCTAGCTGGGGCAGTTCCATTGATCGGATAAATGTCAATCAGACCACCTCGTACCGAAAATTGTCCTGGTTCTTCGCAAAGAATTTCAGAGGAATAATCAAACTTAGTGGCTAGGGTAGTACATAAATCGTCAAAATTATGCTCCTGACCTGGTTCAAGAATAAGTTCAGATTCCTTTTGATGCTGATACTTAGGACATGGACTAATGAGTGCTTCCGGGGTGGTTGCGATCAGTAGTAAATGGTCTTTTTGTCGGTTTGACCTTAGGAGTGTCGAGAGGATGGTGAGCCGATCGCAAATTTTCTCAAAGGCATCCGGGTGATTGCTTTCAGGGATGCAATCAAACAGATGAAATTCAATTTTTTGATCTGGATTAAAGCTTTCCAGAAAAGCGGCCACATCTTCACCCCATTCTTCGGCCTTAGGGATACTTTCTTCAATAAGAATGGCAATGGGGTTGCCTTGGTCTGCTAAAAAATTGGCAGCAAGTGCCGGGGTTGCTGCTTCCGGAAGAGAATGAATAAATGTTGCCGGTACCTTCTTGGGGATAAGTACTCGTTTCATTTTATATGGAAGTATTCTTAGATGTTACGTCGTTACTTAATTTAACAAGGGCTTTTTGTGCGGCTTCTTCTTCGGCTTCCTTTTTGGTTCTTCCTATTCCTGTTCCCAGTGTTTTTTTCCCAATGATGAGATCAACCGCGAATTTTTTTTGATGGGCGGGACCTTCTTCTTTGATTATTCGATAATGGATTTTATCTGAAATCGCTTGATCTTGGATAAGTTCTTGAAGTTGCCCCTTGGGATTATATTTGGGTTGTTCGAGTTCTAGTTGCTTGGGTATATCCCCAAACCATTTAAGAACGCATTTTTTCGCACATTCCATCCCTCCATCCAAAAAAATAGCACCAATGATGGCTTCGAGTGCATCTTCAAGAGTTGAACTTCTTCGATTACCCTTATTATTAAATTCGGGCTTACTCATGATTAGGAAGTCATGAATTTTCAGATTAGAGGCAATCTTTGCTAAAAAACTCCCACGAATAAAAACTGCCCTTTTTCTACTGAGGGAACCTTCGTCCTCCAGGGGGAAGGTATTAAAAAGGGCTTCAGTTATAATGGCACTTAGAATTGAATCACCAAGGAATTCCATCCTTTGATTATCTTGTTTTGATTTATCGTGTTCATTATAAGAGGGATGAGTAAGTGCCTGAAGAAGTAAATCTTGGTTCTTAAATACATAAGAAATATTTTTTTGCAATTCATCCGGGGCGAATTCCCCCTTGGTCTTTGGGATCATTTTATATTGATTTGAATTTCAAATTAAGTATTCCCATAAAAAAATTAGACGAAAAATCGTTTATTAACTTCTTTAGCTAAAGCCAAATATGCTTTAGCTCCTACTCCATTGGGATCATATTGGAAGATGGTTTTCCCAAAACTGGGTGCTTCGCTTAATCGTACAGTTCGAGGTATTGCAGTTCGGAAGATCTCATTGGGGTAATGTTTATTGACTTCCTGCCAAACCTCATAGGACAGGCGAGTTCGATTGTCATACATAGTCATTGCAATCCCTCCTAATTCCAGATTTGGATTAGCTCCGGATTCTTTGAGTTGTTTAATCACTCCGGTAATTTGGCTAAGACCTTCCAAGGCGAGGTATTCAGATTGCAGAGTGATAATCAGGAAGTCAGCTGCACATAATGAATTCATCGAAAGCAGCCCCAAGGTCGGTGGGCAGTCTATTAATATTGCCTGTAATCCATAATTATTAGACAAATTATTTAAAGATTCATGTAGTTTTACCAAATAGTTTTCTTGGCTACTTAGCTCAAGTTCCGCGGCCGCGAGATCAAGTTCGGATGGGATGAGCCAAAGGTTTTTTTCGTTTGTGGCTACAACACGGTCAGATAAATCGCTACCGGTGAGCAAAGGTTCGTAAATACCTGCGCCTGGCTTCTTTTCAATACCTAGCGAACTCGTGGCATTGGCTTGGGGGTCCATGTCCACTAAAAGAGTAGGGATACCAAAAGAAGCTAATGCAGCCCCCAAGTTGACGGTCGTAGTCGTTTTTCCAACTCCTCCTTTTTGGTTTGCGATGGCAAAGATTTTTGCAGACATGATTACTTTTTACTAAGAGCGTTTTTTTTTCTGTCGAGTCGTAAAGTTATTTATCTAATATTAATTTCTAGATTTTGCTTACTCAAATGAAGACCCTTTTTTATTATTGGATATTCTGGGATTTGATTTGAATGACCAAAAAATTCGAGAAGGGACCAATTAATTGATTCCAATCCAGCCGCAAGTGACAAGGGGCTGGCTCCACCTAAACGAGGATTGATCTCAACTAAATGAAGGCAGTCATTTTCATCTACGATGACTTGTGCAAGAATATGTCCTTTCAAACCCTTAATCATGCCTACAGTTTCCAAGATCTTTTTTGTCCAATCAGGATTTTTGAAGGTTTTCGTTTCATGTGATTCACCATTGACCACAGAAATTCTCCATCTCAAAACAATCCCATGAGGTTTACCTTCTTGGTCAATCCACGTCTCAGCACTAAATTCCCGACCATTTATTTGAGGTTGAAATATGGGATCTTGTAAGCAGCTTAAATGAACCTCGACCTCTTCCTTCTTCAAGTTTAACCCAATTGAACGAGAAGCGGATCCGATTCGTTCTTTTACCACGAAACGATCGCATGAGGACGCAAGTGTGTCCATTGAGAGACTAGTCTTAATTGACGGGGTCGGTGCATATTCCAAATGATTGAAGAGGGCATACTTATCTTCGCACAAGGCAATCGCTGTAGAAGAAGAAATCATCACACCAATTTGATTTTCGAGTAAAAACTCTTGATGCATCGCCCAAAACTGCAACTCTCCATCCCTGGTCGGAATCACAAACTGAATTTTATTTTCTTTGCAGAATTTAAGAAGAATATCTTGATTTAAATCTTTGATATAGGGCATTTGTACGAAGTGCTCAATTTGCTTAGCACCGATACAATGAATGTCAGAATCTGCACCAACGATTTTGCAGTTCGGGTCGATCAATTGAGCCTGATTAGCAACAGATTGAAACAGGGCAATCTTTGCTGAAAGACTGGAGAAGAGTAGGGTGAATCCTTTAAATGCTTCCACCATTATTGGGGAGGTGGGTATTGTTTTAAGTATTCTGATTTAAGACAAGATGCAATCACTGCATCCACCCATTCCCCATCCACTTTTGTATCTTCCCTGAGCACTCCATCCCTTCTGAAACCTGATGCTTCCACTGCATTCACATGAAAGGAACGATGAGAGTACGAGTAAGTGTAAATTTTATTTAAATCGAGAGTATCAAATGCACACCTCATTAATAAATTAAGAAATACACTACAATCTCTTCCATATTGAAAAGTATCTTTTCCCCTTTCGGTTTCGAGTAAGAAAGAAACTTCAGCCCGTTGATTTTCCCAATCAATATGAACGAGTCCCCCATAGCCAATTAAGGAATTCTCGAAGGTGAAACGAAGCAGTATTAAATCAGGTTGCTTTTGAGACAAGCTGGGTTTGACGACATTATCAAAGTAATTCTTTTGTTCAGAGGGAGTCAAAGGAGCAGATTGTCGAAGAGCTGACATTTGTTCATTTCTCCACTTCATAATCGTTTCCGCATCTTCCATTCTGATGGAGGTCAACTCATACCCACGAAATGAGCTACGGAATCCTTTTAAAATAATGTACCCAGGAGAAGATGGGCTGGTTGACGGTTTAGTAAATTTTTTAAAATCCATTATCCTTGGTGTAAAAATAGTCTTAAGGTTTCAAGTACTCGATCCTGTTCTGCTTCATTTAAATCTGCATACATAGGAATACTTAGACAACTCTGGAAAAACTTCTCTGCTCCTGGTAGTTGAAAGCCTTCGAGTTGTTTTTGATAATAAGGATGCTTGTAAACGGGGATATAGTGAACCTGCGTAAGAATGTTTTTACTTTTAAAAAATTTATAGGCCAAGTTTCTCAGATCTTTATCCTTAAATCTGATTACATACAAATGCCAAGCATGTCCATCTTCGTAATGGGGCCGATCAATATGTTCCTTAAAAGGGCTTTCTTTGAGTAAATCCTCATACCTTTGGGCCAAATGCCTTCGTTTCGTTAAGAAATGATCTAATCTACTAAGCTGAGACAGTCCTAATGTTGCCTGTAAATCAGTTAATCTATAATTCCATCCTAAATTTTCCTGTTCGTAATACCAAGGCATTTCATCGTTCTCATTAAAAGGACGATTGATTCCATGACTGCGTAATTGGCCCGCTTTTTCAGCAAGTTTCTGGTCGTTAGTCAATACGGCTCCCCCTTCACCAGCACAAATATGCTTCACTGGATGAAAACTCAGAGTAGAAGCAAGTGCATACTGACCATTTGCACTGGATATTTTCTCTCCTTCTTCATCTCGAGTTGAAGCACCGGGAGAATGGGATGCATCTTCAATGAGAATGAAATTATGTTGAGATGCCAGCTTTGCACACTTGGCGAGAGGGGCCACCGCACCAGCGAAGGAAACTGGGGTAATTAAATTATTTTTTTCTTTTTGTTCTTCCGATACTTGAGATAGGCATTCTTCGAGCGATTCGATTGAAATAAGCCCAGTCGCCGGGTCCACATCGCAAAACCGGACATCGGCTCCTTGGTAGCGAAGAGCGTTCGCAGTGGCAGCAAAGGTAATTGCGGGGACAATTCCTACACTATTTGAATTAATTCCGGCGGAGGCATAGGCTAGGTGTAAGGCCGCGGTGCCACTTGAGCAAACGATAGCATGCTGGACGCCAAAGTAGCCCTCTAGGGCACGCTCAAACTCAGGAATTCTTGGACCTTGGGTAAGAAAGTCAGAAGTCATTGTTTTGGTGAGTAACGAAATGTCTTCTTCGTTGATACTTTGCCTAGAATACGGAATTACATCCATCTATATAAATAATCAAATATGTGTTAATTTTCCAAGCTGAATCGATCTGCTTACATCAGACTTGCCCCAATCGAAATTGATGTTAATCAAAAGTAATGACAATTCTTGGCTCTGTGATCGCTCGACTTGGAAGCAAGCGTCTCACCTATAAAAACCTTTTACCTTACCAAGGCGAACCTCTTGTAGTTCGTGCTCTTCGTAAACTACTAGAGTCGGGAAGTATAGATCGAGTCGTATTGTCGACCGATAGTGAACTGATCGCCCGAACCTGCTTAATGGATGGCGTGGAGATTCTTTTTCGCCCTGAAATTTTATCGGGCGACGAGGTAGCCTCGATTCCGGTTTTCCAGCACATTGTGGAGCATTTCCCTTGTGATTTGCATGTTAATTATAATTGTAATTTCCCCGAGTGCGAACTTTCTGTGATTGATCAAGCAATTTCAATTGCCCAGGAAACGGGAGAAGCCCTCTCTAACCCTTTTGCGGTTTGGGCTCAAACCAATGAGTGCTTGGCCGATTATGGAGATCCATTTAATATTACCGCGACTCAATTTGATGCGCCTGGAACTCATCCACTTGATATTCATACAATGGAGGATCTTTTAGAGGTTCATCGTGTGCATCAAAAGGATTTTTCTTGGGACAAAATAAAAAAAAGTTAATTTTTCTTTAAAGTTTTATGTAGGTGGTCGACTATAGAGAGAGATTAATCATTCAATGGAACATCTAAATTTAAAACTTCTTCTGAGAACCTTGTATGTCATAAGTGTTCTCTTTTTTGCATTTCAAGCATCAGCAATTGATACCAAACGTTTCGATTCTCCGCCGCTTGCCCGTGGTGAATATCTAGCTTTTACCAAGCCAATCACTTTAAGTTACGGAACAACAGCCCTACCAGTCGATCGTCGAAAGTTGATTATGCCTCCAAGCGTCACAGTCGTTACTACCACGGTTAAGGAAGAAACCAAATCTGAAAGTTCTTCCGTTCAAGGTGATTTCCCATTACTTCCTTTTCAGGATGCAAATTCTTCCAGTCCACAGCGTCCTTCGGTAGAATTATATGAAAATATGCCCATGGTTGCTCCACCAGTTTCTTTACCACTCTCAGACCCATTTCAGGAAACTAATTCATTGGGTGTCAACAGCACTGATGAACTCCTTGAAGTCTTTGAATCATCAACTATAAGTCCACCACGATCAAGAATACAGGATGTTCCATTTGTGCCCCCATATACAATCGCTCCTGATAACATGCGTGTCACAAACAAAGCCACATACCAGAGACGTCAGCGATGAATATGTTAAAAAAATACAATTTATACTTTTTCTTTTTAATCCCCACTTTCCTTTTGTGTCATCAAACTTTTTCACAAAACAACTCAGGGGGAACTGAGCTCAAATCCATAGAAGAAGTTATCGAAGGAATCGATTCTCTGCTAGGGGATATTAAAAAGAGTTCAATCGAACCCGCGTCCTCCTCTTCATTTCCCAATTATCCAAGTGAACCTATTTATGATGCCCCAAAAGCAGAATCGGGTTCTTTTCGAGTACAGAATGAGCTCATGCCTGATATTTTATTAAACGATAAGGCTCAACCCCCAACAAAACCTTTGTTTGATGAACCTCTTAATTTAGATGATATCAATCCTCAATTGGAGGCTCGACAACCCACCACTTCGAGACTGCCTGTTCAAAATGTTAAATCCTTTCAATCCGCTCAACCCATTCGAGCAGTAGATTATCGCAGTGCTTCACTAGAGGAATTATTACGCGAAGTGGAATTATTGGATTTACCTATGCTTGAAGCTCCTCTTTCGGTTCCAATGCCCTCTGTTCCATCATCCATGGCTAGACCACTTTCAGTTCGTCCAACTGAAAAGCTTAGTCAATCAACTGTGATTGAAACTCAAATGCTTGGTAATCAAGCTGAACCGAGAGAACCGGTTGAAATTGAAAATTACACAGTTTTGGGAGAAGGCATTGACTTTGAATTAAAAGAAAGAATTCGCGAAGCAATCATGGAAACTCGCAGAGCATCGGGTGGAAGTGATAATCCGTATGTTACTCGTTCCGTATTTAAAGCAACTTCTTATTGTAATCGTGTGCTTGGTCGTTTGAATGCACCACACCACAAGCGATATCGTCGCGATGTTTTATTATCCTTAATTAGCATGCATGAGAGAAATCAGGCTTGGGTCGATGCGGCTAAATCATACGAGAGATACTTAGAAGAGTTTGCTTCTGACGACTTGTATCCCTTCGCAGGGCATGAGGATGCTCCAGGCATTCCTGACTTGAAGGCAGGGCTTGGCTCGGTGGAGAAATGGTTAGAGGGTCGTACGCGGGGTGCTCCTACAATTCCAGAAACACACATTCGAGCGGGAAAAGTATATCGTGCCTTGGGTGCTCATCGGATGGCGTTAAATAAATTTTATGATGCGATCAATGCCACTTTAACTCTTCCTCAGAATCAGTCTTTCGAATTAGCTGAAAGGAAAAAAGGAAAAGCTCTTGAAAACCGAATGGATTCTGAGTCCAACCAAGCAATGTTTGAAATTGCCGAAACCTTTATGGATTCCGAAGATTATAATAATGCGATCAAATTTTTCGACCGTTTATGGAGACTCGAGCAACTAGGAGATTCAGATCGGGGTAATGTACGTTTTAAACAGGGACTTGCTCATTATCGTCGTGCTCGAGAGAATTTAAAGAAAGAAGAACGCATGAACCGCTTATCTCCAGATAAAAGAGAGGATGTTGAAATTAAGTTTGATGAGACACCCCGAGCTGACTTTGCAAAGGTGAAAGAATCCCTGCGTGGTTATGGTACACTTTATCCACAAAGTGCCTATGTTCCTGAAGCCCATTATCTTTTGGCTCTGACTTATGAACAACTGAACCAAGATGAAGAATCGGTCGCTGAACTGCTTAAGCTTCTCAAAGAGGCCGATTTTAACCCCGAACTTATTATGAGTATGGAGAATTCACGAGCGCTTAGAGATCGTGATTATATCACCCTCAATAAATTAAAAGGAATTTGGAATTTCTGGAAAAAGAAAACCGGCAATTATTTGGCGAATAAATTTTTCGAAGATAACGAGTACTTTAATGCTTACCGAATTTACTCCGCACTTCGTGATGTTGATAATTCTCCCTCATGGCAGGTTCCAGTACTCTATCAAATTGCTCTATGCGAAGAAAAATTGGGTAATTATGTTCAAGCAACCGAGACATATTCATCCATAGAGGAATATGTAAACTCCGTACAAGAAGCCCGAGAGGGAATGGCCAATAATAAATACCTAAGCTTTGTATTTGGAATGGCGAAGTGGAGACGCGAACAACTCGAGGACACGCGGGCAATTCGTCAAGCGGTGAATAGATATGGGATTTATACAATGCCTAAAAAAGCAGATCCCGCATTATCCGCACTCGAGAATTAATTGAGTCAAATCTTTTACAATTTATTCAATTCTTAATGGAACCAAGAGAGGTCATTAAATCTCACCTCCTCCTCTGCGAGGAAGTCTATACCATTCTTTTAGAAGAAAACACTTGGTTGAAAACAGAAAAGCAAGCTCCCTCGATGGATCTTTTAGGACGCAAGCAAATAATCTTACCTCAATTAGAAGAATCTCTTGCCAACCTAAAGAAATTAAAACCAGAATATTTCACTCCGTTTGACGATTCAAAAAAGCTTGTCAATCAATCGCATTCAAAACTTTTACAAATTTTCTATATCGATCGGGAAAACGAGGAATTATTGCTCAAGCTCACTCAACCGACCGAACGGCAAACTTTTAATCGATTTACAACTCCACCCGAGGAGATTGATGATATCCATAAACGATTGCCAAGTGAAGAAGAAGAGGGAACAGAAGGGGAGGACGAAGAAAAACCTCCTAGTTTACCTAAGTAAAAGTGGCGGAAGGAGAGGGATTCGAACCCCCGGAGCCGTTTCCGGCTCAGCGGTTTTCAAGACCGCCGCATTCGACCACTCTGCCATCCTTCCTAGTCTTGTAGATATAATTTATTAGTACTATACCAAGTAACTTGCAACAATTTTAGATGGGTTAAATTAGATTATTATTTCATTTATTTTAAAAGAATTAACCTATGTTTAGACTTACAGTAAGAAGGTTTATTTCAAGAATGTGATTAATTTAACTTTCAAAAACACCCGTATTTTTATCTTGTTTTGATAAGCTGGTATATTGTAATTGAAAATCAATTAGTGGCTAGTTTTGAAAACATATTTTATTCATGGAGGCTACAAAACAAGTTTTTAATTGTGCACATCTAATTTTTTCTATGTGGACGATCTTTTTATCATTGAATAGCCCGATTTTTGCATCCTGCCTGGATATTTAGTTCTTCGACTGAAAAGGGGCATCCAAATGGCATGATCGTCCTGAATTAAGAAACAAGCTAGTCGGTCGGGTCGATTGCTTGCTCAGGCAACCTCCGACTATTAAGAAAGTAGTAAAGGCCAGCGAG
>MEHZ011309594.1_pt1 | contig 12377 bp, 9 predicted proteins | sample 897221 | NCBI WGS metagenome assembly MEHZ01 (sample SAMN05514161, study PRJNA337945) | marine metagenome | isolation source: marine surface water | place: Arctic Ocean | collected 2007-12-13 | reverse complement strand
ACCATGGCCTTGCTCACTGATATGTACAATGCTGATAAAATCGCATTTGTGATTGGCCATGATGCTGCACATCACATTTTGAGCCATCTTGATTGGCAAAAGGGATGGTCGATTGATGTGGCGTCTAATCTTAGTGCTGCTGTTGGTGGGCGATCATCCGGTGAGGGGGCGAGAAATTATGAGCTGGAGGCTGATCGCCTTAGCGCACATATGGCCCTGCGTGCTGGGCTCGGTCCGGTGTTAGGTGTCGCTTATTTGATGCGTATTCCTGACTGGCGTAATAAGTTCCCTGGAAGCCACCTGCGCAACGCTGACCGAATCGCAGGCGTGCGTGCAGCAGTTTCCCAATGAGGCAATTGGGAGTGGTGCTGAGTGACAGGGGCTCGAAGTACGCTGTGTCAGGCTGTAAGGTGACGGATCGTGCTGAGATTTATGTGGTGCTCAAAGAGTTAAAACGCGACAAGAAATACGCCAATGCTACTCATAATACTTGGGGTGTTCTGATCAATGGGGTGCCGCTGAAATCTGATGATGGCGAAAGTGGCGCGGGCCTGGTAATTCTGCGAATGCTGGAACACGCTGAGCGTCAAAATGAGCTAATCATCGTTACCCGCTGGTATGGTGGCAAACACCTTGGGGGCGACCGCTTTCGCCATGTCCAAAACGCCACACGGATGTATTTGGAGCGGTAGGGAGTATTTGAAAATATTTGTTTGGTATTATTTGACTAAAATATTCCAGTTGGCGCATAATAGTTCAAGCATCTTTGATGCTCTGCTGAAGAGTGAATTACTCCGCCTGAACCACTTAATTCGTCGTCCGCCCCCAAAGATCATATTCCCCGGCCTCTTCAACGGCAACCCGAACGATATCTCCGGGCTTTAGAGCTTCGGCGCCTTCGTCTATGAACAGGTTTCCGTCAATCTCGGGTGCATCAGCTTTGGTACGGCAGGTAGCAATGCCGTCGGTGTCGATCTCATCCACAATCACATCTATTGTCCGGCCAACTTTAGCTGCTAATTTGGCCTCTGAAATTGTCTGCGCTTTCTCCATGAACCGATCCCACCGCTCCTGTTTGAGCTCTTCGGCTACATGATTGGGCAGGGCGTTGGATCGCGCTCCGTCGACATTTTCATATTGAAAACAGCCTACGCGGTCTAGCTGCGCTTCATCCATCCAATCCAATAGTGTTTGAAATTCAGATTCGGTTTCGCCTGGGTAGCCTACTATGAAGGTGGACCGTAGGGTTATGTCAGGGCAGTCGGTACGCCAAGCTTCAATCTCCTCCAAGGTTTTGGACGCCGCCGCGGGGCGGGCCATGCGTTTGAGTAGATCTGGGTGCGCATGTTGAAACGGGATATCTAAGTATGGAAGAATCAGTCCCTCCGCCATCAACGGGATTAGATTACGCACATGTGGGTAAGGGTAAACGTAATGCAGGCGTACCCAAACACCGAATTGGCCCAACTGTTGCGCTAGGTCCGTGATGTGCGGACGAATTCCTCCCTCAGCGGTGTCTTTGATGTCAATGCCGTAGGCGCTCGTATCTTGGGAGATCACCAGTAACTCTTTCACGCCAGCCTCAACCAATTTTTCTGCTTCCCGTAAAATGGCACGTGGGGGCCGGCTGGTCAATTTGCCTCGCATATCTGGGATGATGCAGAATTTGCACTTGTGGTTACAGCCCTCGGAAATTTTTAGATAACTGTAATGGCGGGGGGTCAGGGAGACGCCAGAGGCGGGCAGAAGGTCCACAAAGGGATTCGGGCTTGGTGGTACTGCTGCATGCACCGCATCCAGGACTTGCTCATATTGATGCGGGCCGGTGACGGCCAAAACCTTTGGGTGTGCCCCTATAATATATTCAGGGTTGGCGCCTAAGCAGCCAGTGACAATCACCTTGCCGTTTTGGTGAAGTGCTTCCCCAATGGCTTCGAGGCTTTCGGCCTTAGCGCTGTCAAGAAATCCACAGGTGTTCACAATAACCGCTTCTGCGCCGGAGTAATCAGGACTAATCGCGTAGCCTTCAGCGCGTAGACGTGTCAAGATTCGCTCACTGTCCACTAAAGCCTTCGGACAACCAAGCGACACCATACCGATAGTAGGTTGGCCGGGCCGCGGAGTTTGGATACGGGCTTTTGGCGCGATATCAGGGCGGATGTTGGGAGGATTCTGTGCCATAACCTGCCCTATACCATGGCGAGATCCAAAGTGTAGAGCAGATTGGCTAATTTATAGTCAGTACAAGCTATCGGCGGCGGTCACGACGACTGGACATCGGTTGAAACGCAACGCCTACATGAGCTTCGCAGTAGGGCTTACCAGTTTTAACCGCTAAACCGCAAAACCAAAAATCGTCTGTTGCGGGATCACCAACAGGCCATTTACATGTTTTTTCGGTTAATTCCATCAAACTAATTCTTTTAGCGGTCTTTTCCACTTCGCTAACTTTTGCCAAGGCCTCTGGGCTTATTTCATTGGCTGATGGCTGCGGTGGCAATGGCTGACCTGCAGGAATAATTTTACGCACTGCTGGCGGAGTGATCCGTACAGTTTCAGGTGCTAAAATCGGCTTCGGTGGCGCTGCTGGCACGGCCGGTTTGGCTTTCATCCCAGCTTTGGCTTTATCCTTCGCGGCGGGCTTTGCTGTCGTGGATGTTACGCGATTTGACAAGCCCAAACGGTGCACTTTACCAATTACAGCATTGCGGGTCACACCGCCTAATTCTTTCGCGATGACGCTGGCCGATTGGCCTTCGCCCCACATTTTTTTCAGAACGTCGACGCGTTCATCAGTCCAGGACATAACGCCCCCCCTTGAATTTAGTGGCAATAACGGGTGAAACCCATGCAAGGAGCCTACTTTAGGCCCAACTTTGGTTAAGGACAACCACCCAAACGGAGATAAGCTGTGACAAATGTTTCAGAATACGGCGTTCGGCGCTTTGGACGTGTTAATTGGCTGGGCGTTTGGACGCTCATTAGGCGCGAAAATATGCGCTATTTAGCGATATGGCAGCAAACAATTTTTGCGCCATTAGTGACTGCAGGCCTTTTTTTACTAGTGTTCTCCATTGCCATAGGGCCTGGTCGATCTGATGTGATGGGGTTTCGTTATGTGACCTTTCTGGCCCCCGGGTTGTTGATGATGACAGTGATACAAAATTCTTTTGCAAACACCTCTTCTTCGATGCTTTCGGCTAAGGTTATGGGGTCAATCGTCGATACACTGATGCCACCGCTCTCTCCTCTGGAAATGACAGTGGGATTCTTGGCGGGAGGAATTGGCCGTGGTTTAATGATTGGTGCTGTTTTATGTCTGGCCATGGGCTTCATGCTTGGGATTTGGATTACGCATCCGATTTGGACATTTACCTTCGTTATTCTCGGTGGGATGTTTATGGGCGCACTTGGATTGCTGGGTAGTATCTATGCCTATAAGTTTGATCAGATGGCGGCGATTTCTAACTTCGTAATTACCCCATTGGCATTTCTGTCGGGCACGTTTTACTCGATTCGATCCTTGCCGGATATGTTGCAGCCGATCATCCACTTTAATCCGATGTTTTATATCATCGATGGAGGGCGTTATGGCGTATTGGGCGTGTCTGATAGTAGCCCGTGGCTAGCGCTTGTGGTGATTTGTGTCGCAAATATCTGTGTGGTAGGCTTGGTTTGGTACTGGTTGGCGAAGGGCTACAGGTTAAAATCTTAGGGAATTTTAACCTGGCTTATATTTTAGCTTTTCAAGATTGCAGCACTTTGGTATGTAAAAGTTATGAAAAAAATCATCGAAATGCCCTTGCGACGCCGACGTCTCTGATATGACCGCGGCCTGATGCCTGCGTGTTTTTTACTCTTGCGAGCTTCCTTGCCACTTTGGTTTTCTCTCTTTGCCCAGCCAGAAAGACCTTGTTATGATCCCTTCGATCCTGCCCACTTATAGTCGTGCACCTCTCTCTTTTGTATCTGGCAGTGGTAGCTGGCTGACCACTGATGATGGACGCCGATTTCTGGATCTTGGCGCTGGTATTGCGGTTAACAGTTTGGGCCATGCGCATCCGGAGTTGGTTGCGGCTTTGACTGCACAGGCAGGTAAATTATGGCATACCTCGAATCTTTATGTGATTCCTTCACAGCAGAAGTTGGCTGATCAACTAGTAGATCTTACCTTCGCAGATACGGTATTTTTTACCAATTCAGGCACTGAGGCCTGCGAATTGGCTGTGAAAATGGTACGTAAATATTTTTATGATAAAGGCCAGCCGGAGCGGGTTGAGATTATAACTTTTGAAGGATCTTTCCATGGCCGCTCCTCTGCGGGAATTGCGGCTGCGGGTTCGGATAAGATGACAAAAGGCTTTGGACCTTTGCTGCCAGGCTTCGTGCATGTGCCGTTTGGTCTGCATGACCCGTTACACGCAGCCATAAGCCATAAGACAGCCGCAGTGATGATTGAGCCAATCCAAGGTGAAGGCGGCATAAGGCAGGTTCCTGACCATTGCCTGAAAGGCCTGCGTGATTTTTGTGATAGCCACGGTATTTTACTGATTTTTGATGAGGTGCAATGTGGCGTTGGCCGTTCAGGTAAGCTGTTCGCTCATGAATGGGCAGGGATTGAGCCCGATATAATGATGGTGGCCAAAGGTATTGGAGGTGGTTTTCCAATCGGTGCGGTGCTTGCCAGTGAAGATGCAGCAAGCGGCATGACCGCGGGCACCCATGGCTCGACCTATGGCGGCAATCCGTTGGGCTGTGCCGTGGGCTTTGCTGTGCTTGAATGTGTGGCTACGCCCAAATTTTTGATGGACGTGAATCGCAAGGCTAGTCTAATGCGTCAAGGTCTTGAGGGGCTGATTGCGCAATTTCCAGATGTGTTTGATGGTGTGACGGGTAGCGGATTGATGCTGGGCTTGAAATGCAAGGCCAGCAATATTGATGTGGTCAACGCAGGCTATGCAGCTGAAGTTCTGACTGTGCCTGCAGCTGAAAATGTGGTCCGGCTGCTGCCTGCGCTAAACATTCCTGATGAGGACATAAAAGAAGCATTTCGACGACTGGAAGCTGCAGCCCAAACTGTTCAATCTGCGCATTAGTTGGCGCACTCAGAAATATATGCGGCCAGTGCGTGTGAGAATGTGCCCCGCCAGTACTTAGGATATTCATAACGATGCAACATTTCCTTGATATCAACCAAATTGATCAGCAGCACTTGCGTGGCATTTTGGATGATGCGACCCGGATCAAAACGGCGCGAGCCGAACTGCCCAAAGGTACTTTAGATAAAGAACAGCCCTTGGCGGGCCAGATGGTGGCTTTGATCTTTGAAAAACCATCCACTCGTACCCGTGTGAGCTTTGACCTGGGTGTGCGTCAAATGGGTGGCCAGACGATGGTCTTGTCTGGCAGTGAAATGCAGCTGGGGCATGGTGAGACGATAGCTGATACCGCTCGAGTTTTGAGTCGCTATGTAGATCTGATCATGATCCGCACCTTTGAAGAGGCCACGCTGTTAGAAATGGCGGAATATGCTACGGTGCCGGTGATTAACGGCTTAACTAATCGTACCCACCCTTGCCAAATTATGGCTGATATTATGACTTACGAAGAACACCGTGGCCCTATTCGTGGCAAGCGGGTGGTGTGGACTGGTGATGGTAATAATGTCTGTGCCAGCTTCATTCATGCAGCCGGTCAATTTGGCTTTGATTTTGTATTTTCAGGTCCTGCAACCCTAGACCCTGAAGCTGGGTTTGTGACAGAGGCGCGGGCCAAGGGCGTTAAAATTGAGATCATGCGTGACGTTGCAGCCGCTGTCAGGGGGGCTGATTTGCTAGTCACGGACACGTGGATCTCAATGCATGATAGCCAAACAGCACGGGAGCGGCGCCATAATCAACTGCGGCCCTATCAGGTGAATGACGCCCTGATGGCTGAGGCTAAACCTGACGCTTTATTTATGCATTGCCTGCCTGCGCATCGCAATGAAGAGGTAACCAGCTCAGTGATGGATGGCTCTCATTCGGTGGTGTTCGATGAGGCTGAGAACAGATTGCACGCGCAAAAAGCTATTATGCGGTGGTGCCTTAGTTAGTGAGCTTGGTTTAAGGTCAAGTTTATGGATAAAATATGGGAAAAGGTACTGGTTGTTTTTGGCCCGAGGTTTAAGGGTGGCTTAAGATTTTAATATAAAGTGGTTTCTCATGTCCTTGAACGTTGGATGTCTGGTTCGGAAATTCGATTGGAAGAGCAAATGGCGCTCGTCTAATCCTTTGCAATGGGTGGAACAACGGGGCTTTACTGCACTGTCGGCCCCTATCCCGGAAGCGCATCCTGACTATTTCCAAGATCCCAATCAAATCGTGGTTTTCTCTCAGAAAGGCCAAGAGATTTGGTTAGGCCTGGGGCTGTTTCATGTCTTTAATAAGATGTGCCAATCGGGCAACTTTACTGGCTTGGGCACTGGCGTCGTGATGGTTGCTGAAGACCCGTCTGGGTATTTTGGTGCACAGGAGTTTTTTGATGGTCAGCTCGGTTGGGGCTCGCAAGTGACCACAACTCCACCCAGTATATGGACGCGGCAAGCTGCGTCAGCGCAAAAAAAACCAAAACTAAGTGATACCCGTAAAGCTGCGATTGATGGAATTGCGGACCTGCTTGGTGCTGATCCAATATTGATTGGAATCTGTGTGACAGCCGAAGGCAATGACGCGCCTTGCGGGATTGCCTGGCATAGTAAAAAAGGCCAATGGGTTTTGGCTTTGTTGACCGCTGGTGGCGAGAAATTTCAGGAGATTGATTCGCAATCATTTTTACCTTGTGGTGTATTGTGCGCGCTGTCAGAGCATCCTGCGGGCTGGTCTAAATATTGGCGACAGAGTGATTTATTTGCGGCGATGCAGGAACATTTGAGTCGTGCTTGGTGTGGGGTTGGATTGAGTGAATTCTCGCTCAATCATCCGATGCTGCGTGGGGCATGCCTTTTAGTGGAGTTAGATTTTGACCGCTAAGTACGGCAAACTATCAAGACCGTAATGGAGAGTATGATGATACAAGCGAATATGGGGTTGATTGGTGTGGGTACGATGGGTTCGGCCTTAGCGCTCAATATTGCAGAACACGGCCATGACGTCGCCTTATGGAACCTTGATTTTGCGGCGGTGGACGGCTTAATCGCTTCGGCTGGTAATTTAGCATCCAGGCTGGTGAGATGTGAAACCGTTAAAGCGCTGGTGGGTGCCATACCCAAGCCACGTGCGATTATTTTGTTGGTCCCTGCGGGAGCTCCTGTTGATATAATTATTGATGAGTTAATCCCGCTGCTGTCGGCGGGTGATACGATTATTGATGGGGGAAATTCTGATTTTCGTGACACTATTTCGCGCACCAAGCGTTTGGAGGCAGCGGGTCTGGCCTATCTTGGAATTGGAGTATCGGGCGGTTCAGAAGGCGCGCGGCGCGGCCCCTCGATTATGGCCGGTGGCACCGCTGCGACTTATGCTAGCGTCGCTCCGGTACTGGAGGCGATTTCTGCTAAATACCTTGGGGATCCCTGCGTCGCACATTTGGGTCCCGATGGGGCCGGACATTTTGTAAAGACGGTTCATAATGGCATTGAATATGCCGACATGCAGATGATCGCTGAGGCTTATGGATTGATGCGTGATGGCTCGGGTCTGGCTGCCAGTGAAATCGCCGCTGTGTTTCGTAGTTGGAACCGAGGTGCGTTAGGGAGCTATTTGATTGAGGTCACAGCCGAGGTTCTAGCCGCTAAGGATCCGACCACAGGCGAAGAAATGGTTGACATGATCGTGGATCAAGCTGGACAGAAGGGTACGGGACGCTGGACGGTGATTGAGGCTATCCGCATGGGGCAAACCGCGAGCATCATCGAGGCGGCGGTTGGAGCGCGTGTGTTGAGCTCGCAAAAGGCCACACGTGAGTTGGCAGCGCCTTTACTCGTGCCTGCTGGCACTGACATAATGATCCCAATTTCTGAACAAGATCTACAATCTGCCCTAATTGTGGGGCGTGTGCTGGCTTATGCGCAGGGGTTTAGGATTTTGAATGCTGCCTCTGACGAATTTGATTGGTCACTTGATTTGGCGCGTATCGCAGAGATTTGGCGTGCAGGCTGCATTATTCGTTCGACCATGTTGGATGATATTGCTGCGGCCTTCCGCACAGAGCTGCATGAGGGCCATTTGGTCTTGTCGGAGCATTTTATCAATGTCTTGACTAGTAATATCGCAGGGCTGCGTCGCGTGGTCTCGGCGGCGGTCTTGAAAGGCCTGCCTGTACCTGCTTTGGCGGCGGCGTTGAGCTGGTTCGATACCATCCGCCAAGCGCGCGGCACTACTGATTTGATCCAGGCGCAACGTGATTACTTTGGTGCACATTCTTTCCAAAGGATCGACGCTATAGGAAGCTACCATGGCCCATGGCATAGCACGAACGACGTCTAGGTTAATACTTACGGGGTTTGGCGCGCAGAGTTGGATCTGCTTGGGTTGGATCTTCGGGCCAAGGATGTCTTGGGTATTTCGCCCGCATGTCTTTGCGAACATCTGCATAACTACCTATCCAAAACCCTGGAATATCCCTTGTAACTTGAATTGGCCGATGCGCTGGCGACAAAAGGGTCACTTTTAAAGGCTGCGCACCAATCATAGGGTGGCGGGTTTGACCAAACATTTCTTGAATACGTAATTCTATAGAAGGATTTTCGCCACTGTAATCAATAGTAATTTTTCGGCCTAACGGAGAAGTGAATTGCGCTGGGGCAATGGTTTCAAGCTGGTGTAGATTTTCCCAACCGATAAGGGCGTGCAACGCTGGTAGCGGGTCAAAAGACTTCCAATCTTGTTCGGTGGTCACTCCTACAAGATAAGGCGCCAGCCAGCCTGATAAATTTCTCAGTAAAGCCGCATCAGATATTTCGGGAAATTTGTCATTATGCGCTGCGGCTATTCGGGACTGCAACAATTTTGCTGCCTTCGGCAGCCGCAGGCCTAGTTGCTTTATTCCATCCAGCATGGCCTCGACCATTGCTTCGGGAGGGGCCTGTGCCCAAATATCGTGTGATAGTGTAATTGCCCCCAGGACCTCAGAGCGGCTAGCCATAATGCGCCTGTACCGCTTTGACCAAGCACAGGTGTTCCGCCATTTTATTTGCTTACCAAGCACTTCTCGTAAGTCAGCCTCTGCAATGGGTAGTGCGCGGCGGATTTTTGGGTCTGGGCCAGTGCTGTGATGAGGATTTCCCAATTCGGAGATTACCAAAAACGAGGCGTTAGCCAAAGAGTCATCTAAGGCCAAAACCACACCTCTGCCCCCGGCCATAATATACCGCGGCTGTGGGCCTGGCCTGCGCTGCGCCACCCGTTCAGGATAGGCTAGCGCCAAACACTGGGCCGATGTGAACACAGTGGCTGCCCTCCGTTTGGGTGCAAGTGTGCCCAAGCGTTTAGCTTCAGTCTCAATACGTTTCAGGGCTGATATGTCACGAATTTCTTTACTTAAGTCACTGTATTTTATTTTTTTACCAATTATTTTTAAAGCGGGGGTGAGGTCAGATTGTCTGGATACCAAAATATCACGGTCAGACAGCAGGGCGGCTAGTGGTGCTGCAATATCCCCAGCTTGTACCAGCATTTGTGCAAGGCGAGGATGCAAGGGCAGCTTGGCTAAAGCAGCGCCATGCGGTGTTAAGCGGCCATCAATCACAGCACCAAGTTGCACCAGCAAACTCTGTGCTTGTGCCCATGCTCCGGGTGCGGGCGCCGTGAGAAAGGCCAAGTCCTCTGGCCCTGTGCCCCATTGCGCCAATTCAAGGGCCAGCGGAGCTAGATCAGAGATTTGTATTTCTGGTGGTGCATAGGCGGGCATTGCGCCCTCTTCTGCTTGTGCCCACATTCGGTAGCATTGCCCCGCCGCAATCCGCCCGGCGCGTCCAGTGCGTTGGATGGCCTCTGCTTTGCTTACTCGCTCTGTGACTAGTTTTTGGAGTCCTTTGGAAGCATCATAGCGGGCTCGGCGGGATAAACCGCAATCTACTACCACTCGCACGTCCTGAATGGTCAGGGAGGTCTCTGCGATGGCTGTGGCCAAAACAATTTTACGCAAATAAGGCTCTGGGCGAATGGCCAATTGTTGTGTGGAAAAAGGTAAATTCCCCAGCAAAGGCCGCAGGATGCAAGTACTAGGTAGCTTGTCTTGCAGAAGGCTGTGCGTCCGCTTGATTTCGGCTTCACCGGGGAGAAATACTAAGATTCCACCTTCAGTTTCGGCTATAGCCTGTAAGATTAGGCTGCTGGCCTGCGCTTCTAGGGATATATCTTTGCTAGCTGGACGCGGCAGATGGATGATCTCAACTGGGTAGCTACGCCCGGCGCTAGTCACAATTGGCGCATTACCCAAGAGTTTGGCCACAGGCTCTGCGTCCAGGGTGGCGGACATGACTACAAGTAACAAGTCATTGCGTAGGGTTTCGCGCACCTCCCAAGCTAAAGCTAAACCCAGATCAGCAGCTAATGAGCGTTCGTGAAACTCATCAAATATTATAGCTGACACACCTGGTAGTTCGGGATCAGATTGTAGCATGCGGGTTAGGATACCCTCTGTGATCACTTCAATGCGGGTATTGGGCCCGATTTGGGATTGGCCACGAATACGGTAGCCTACGGTCTCACCTAACGCCTCTTCCAGAGTTTCCGCCATGCGCTCTGCGGCGGCCCTCGCGGCAAGGCGCCGGGGCTCTAGCATCAGAATTTTGCCGCTGCATAGATCTGAGTGTAAAATTGCCAAAGGAGTTCGTGTTGTTTTACCTGCCCCCGGAGGGGCCTGCAGAATGACACGGCCTGACGCTGTCAGGCAGTCGAGAACTTGCGGCAGTACCGCATCTATTGGCAGATTAAATTTCACTCCGCTCTTATCTGCGAGAAAACTGGGCGCGTCTATGGGTGGGTTGCATCTTCATTTTTTACATTTGGAAACCCTCAGTCGAAACATGTTATTCAGCTGTTAATGGAAAGTGTTGCCATATGTCATTTTGTCGCCAGAATAACCTGCAATGTGCTGGTATACCGCGGTGTAATTGGGTTTAGATTTTACCTTGGCAGCTGATGCATTGACCCTTATGGATTTCACCATACCCGCACAAATATACTTTTACTTGGATAAATGGGGGCGCTGGCCAGGCCGGCAATGTTGTTGAGAAGTTGAAGGCAAAAACCGCAAAAGAGTTTTCAGCAGGCTAGCTTTCCTCTTTCTTGAAGCTATAATTGAATACCAAGATAAGGCATTGATCCTTGCAATTCCACAGGCTGCAGATAGATGGTCAATTCATATTTCGTAGAATCTTAAACTAGGCGAGAAATAGCCTTGGAGGATCGATGAGCAAACAAGACTTCGCGGTAGACAAGATAGCGCGGAAGATTGAGTTGGGTGACCGGCGGGCTCTTTCGCGGGCAATTACTCTCGTCGAAAGTTCGCATCCGACCCACCGTGAGCAAGCAGCTGAGCTGCTTCAAGCTTTGCGCACTGACAGGCAGGCGATTCGCATTGGGATGTCTGGCACTCCGGGCGTGGGTAAGTCGACGTTCATCGAAAGCTTTGGTCTGCAATTGGTGGAAAGTGGTCTCCGGGTTGCGGTTTTGGCAGTGGATCCGTCTTCGGCCATCTCTGGAGGCTCTATTCTCGGCGATAAAACCCGTATGGATCACCTGTCGCGCCATCCTAGCGCCTTTATTCGGCCATCGCCCAGCCAAACCCACCTTGGTGGAGTTGCGCGCCGCACCCGGGAGGCAACTGCGCTCTGCGAGGCTGCTGGCTTTGATGTGGTGTTGATTGAAACCGTGGGGGTTGGACAGTCTGAGACTATGGTGGCCGAGATGGCTGATTTGTTTGTACTGTTGTTGGCACCTGCGGGCGGGGACGAACTGCAAGGGGTCAAGCGCGGCATCATGGAGATGGCAGACTTGATATTGGTCAACAAAGCTGACGGCGATCTGAAAGCCACGGCCACGCGTACATGTGCCGATTATGCTGGCGCCCTGCGTTTGCTGCGCAAACGTGGGCAGGATCCTGAAGATTTCCCTAAAGCGTTGATGGTCTCGGCGATTGAGGGAAATGGGCTCCGCCAAAGCTGGGTGGAGATGCAGGCTTTGGTGGCGTGGCGTAAACAAAACGAGGTTTGGCAAAAAATTCGCGCTGATCAAAACGCATTTTGGTTCAATACTGAGCTACGCCATGCGTTATTGACGCGGCTTGAAAATGACCCTGAAGCGGCTGCAGCCTCCTCTGCAATGCAAAAAGCAATCCGTGCCGGTGAGGTTGCCCCTTCGGTTGCGGCCGAACGGGTGGTGCAAAGCTTCCTT
>MEHZ011294224.1_pt1 | contig 12384 bp, 11 predicted proteins | sample 897221 | NCBI WGS metagenome assembly MEHZ01 (sample SAMN05514161, study PRJNA337945) | marine metagenome | isolation source: marine surface water | place: Arctic Ocean | collected 2007-12-13 | reverse complement strand
CATCTTTTGCCTCCAAATTTTCTATATAAGTTGGGCGCCGTGTGCGAAAAGAATTTTCTTTAACTTTGTTTAGAAGGTCCATAAGAGTTTTAATTTCATTTTGGGACAGCCCATTTAAAACAAAATCAATATCTTTTAAAACAACAGGCACGGCTTCATTGAACTTAATTTGTCCGGCAGCGGTTAAAAATATCAGAACATTTCGTTGATCTCGGGATTCGCGCCGTCTTTTGACCAGCCCATCGGACTCTAGCGTAGCCACGGCTCGGCTCAAATTTGTCCGATCTGTATAACTGCGTTCTGCTAAAGCATTCACATTTTGGCCATCAAATTCTTGTAGATTAGCAAGTACTCGCCATTGAACTGGCGTAATAGCGAACGGCCTTAAAATTTCTTTGAGCGACGTATAGTTACGGACATAAATTGCGCGAATTAGGGTCGTTGGGCACGCATCTGAAATATATGCGTTAAAACTCTCAACCATTCCAGTTTCCATATAATTTTCTTCATTAATTTATTAAACTTAGACGAAATATGAGGTAATGATACCTATTAACCTTGTAAAATCACTTGTGGCAAGTTGGGATTTCATCCAGAATTAATTGACTGTAATAAAATTACCTAATGGGAGGTTTAAAATGAAAATTCTTGGTCGTAAGGTTGATAACGCAATTACGGCATCGCTAGCTATTATTTCTATTGGAATTGGTCTAACTGAGGCGAAAGCCGACCGACTCGCGGATGTCAAAAAAGCAGGTGTTTTGCATTGTGGTGTTGTGCCTGGAGTGCCAGGTTATGCTTTTCCAAATAAAGCGGGAAAGATGACTGGTTTCGACGTTGATTTATGCCGCGCAGTTGCTGCTGCAGTGCTCGGTGATGCCGATAAAATAAAAACCACTAAGATGTCACTTCCAGTTGCATTTAATGCGATGAAAGCTGGAGCCGTTGACTTGGTTACTCATCGATTTACATGGACGTTCGGCCGAGACGTTGGGCAAGGTTTGGATTTTACACGTGTAATGGTGTTTGATGGACAAGGTTTCATGGTTCGCAAAAGCCTAGGCGTAAAGTCGGCAAAAGAGCTTAATGGGGCTACTTTTTGCCAATCTGCCGGAGCAACAACGGCGGGTAACGTCTCAGACTTTTTTCGCACACACGGTATGACGTTTAAACAGGTCACATTTGGAACTATGGGCGAAGCTCAGAAGGCTTACGATGCCAAACGTTGCGATGTTTATGTAACTGATAAATTTGGTCTTGGTGCCCGCCGCTTGTCGATGACAAACCCTGATGAGCATATGATTCTTCCTGAAACTATTTCCAATGAGCCGATTTCACCTATGGTTGGACACGGTGATCAAGTGTGGAAAGATATTGTTGTATGGACATTCAACAGCCTTATTTCAGCTGAAGAATTCGGAATTACTAGCAAAAATATTGATGATATGAGAAAAAATAATAAGAACCCCTTTGTTCAACGTATTTTAGGCGTGACCGGAAAGTTCGGAGCAAAGATTGGGCTAGGAAAAGATTGGGCCTACAACGCGATTAAAGCGGTAGGAAATTATGGCGAAATATGGGAAAAACATCTGGGTAAAGACAGTCGATTAAAAATGGGTCGAGGAAAGAATACGCTTTATACTAAGGGTGGTTTACTCATTTCACCGCCTTTCCGTTAAGCTGTAAAAATAATTATTTGATTTATATGGGTGCCGCGTTTTTTTAACTCGGTACCTATTAATCTTATTTTCTCGAAATATATTTAATGCGAACCCTATTCAGTTTTTGGCGTAAGGAAGGCTTGAGATCACTCACATATCAATGGGGAGTGGTCGCAGCACTGGTCTGTGTTTTGATATGGGTATATGACACTGCCACTACCAATATGGCCCGACTAGGGCTTAAAACAGGTTTTGATTTTTTAAATGATGAAGCCGGCTTTCCAATTAGCCCCGCTTTAATACCATATACCCCACAGTCAACATATTTGGATGCAATAGTTGTAACCTTGCTAAACACTATTACGTTGTCTGTCATAGCTATTTTTCTCGCTACTATCTTAGGATTTTTTATCGCAATATCTAAGCTCTCACCAAACTTATTGCTTCGTAAGTTTGGTAATGCCTATGTTGAGGTGTTTCGGAATATTCCATTGTTACTTCAGCTTTTCTTTTGGTATTTTGCAGCGCTAAAAATGCTTCCTGGTAAGCGTTCTTCAATTAACTTCTTTGACGTCGCATTTCTAAATATTGAAGGCTTCTTCTTTCCTTTGCCAGTTCTTAAGGATGAGGCGCAGATTATTGCATATACCCTCTTAATAGCCCTCTTAACATCTTTTGCTATATGGATATGGGCTCGTAACCGTCAAAGGAATACTGGGAAACCGTTCCCATCGTTATTATTAGGGGTAAGTCTAGTTATTTTATTGCCCTTAATAGTTGCATGGGTATTAAACTTTCCCATTAAATGGGATATCCCAAAATTTGGAAAATTTAATTTTAACGGCGGTGGATCACTTGAACCGGAATTTACTGCAATGTTATTCGGCCTCACATTGTATAATGCTGCGTTTATTGGCGAGATTATCAGAGCAGGAATTCTGTCTGTTCATAAGGGACAAAAAGAGGCCGCCGTCTCAATAGGTTTCACTCAAATGCAGACTTATTCTCAGGTAGTCGTCCCGCAAGCTATGCGTTTTATAATCCCACCAATTACAAATCAATATTTAAATCTCGCAAAGTCGACTGCCTTGGCAGGAGCAATAGGATATGCGGACTTCTTTTGGGCTATGGACGGCGCTATCGCACCTCAGACTGGACAAGTTATGGAACTACAGGCTGTTACCCTTGCGGGTTATCTTGGAATTAGTCTCTTCATAGCGATGTTAATGGCAATTTATAATCGCGTGACGCGAATTCCAGGAAGATAGCTAGACAAGATGGAACCGATTCAAACTTCTTTTAAGACTCCGAAGTCTCCACCCTTCCAATCCCAGGGAGCCAGGCTTTGGTTGCGTTCGAACTTCTTCTCGAGTTGGTTTAATACCCTAATTACCATCTTATTACTTTATGCAATTGTTACTTTAGGCATTTTTATTTTGGAGTGGGCTTTTGTTAATGCGGTTTGGTTCGGCGATTCAGCGAGGTCTTGCCCAAATAGCAATGGAGCATGCTGGGCTTTTGTTACAGATCGCTGGCGTCTATTTGTCTACGGTTTATACCCACACGAACTTTATTGGCGAGTGAATATTGTATATATTTTAGCGTCTTTAACAATTTTATCATTCTTATTTTCGTATGGACGCACGACTAAAACATTTCGCTTATTAATGATCACCATTTTTCCGGTAGCTGCGTACATTCTGTTAATTGGAAATTATTTTGGCCTTAAGTATGTTTCCCCTGAGGATCTTGGTGGGCTACTCCTAACGCTGGTTATAGCAAGCATTTCTATTCTTGGCTCAATCCCTCTAGGACTTTTTTTGGCGCTTGGACGAATGTCCAAACTAACGGTCATTAGCAAATTATGTATGTATTTTATTGAATTCTGGCGTGGGGTCCCCCACATCGTTATTATTGTTATGTTTGTAGCCCTTTTACCAATATTTATACCAGATGGTGGTAAAATAGATGTAGTTGTTAGGGCCTTTATTGCTTTCATAGTGTTTAATTCTGCCTATATGGCAGAGGTATTTAGAGGCGGACTTCAATCAATACCCAGGGGCCAATTTGAAGCCTCTCGAGCGCTTGGCCTATCCTATTGGAAAATGATGGGCTATATCATACTTCCCCAAGCAATGCGCAACTCTGTTCCAGCGCTTGTTAATACTTGCATCAGTATTTTTAAAGAAACCACAATTGTAATGCTAATTGGTTTTAGTGACCTACTTGGAATTATTCAATTATCGCTTGAGTCATCCGATTGGGTCGGTCCACCACATATTTTTAGTTCAGCTTATACCTTTGCTGCATTGGTTTATTTTATTTTTACTTATGGAATGTCCAAATATTCGGAGAGACTGGAGAATCGAAGTAATGTCGATTTATAGAATAGGAATTTCTCATGGCCGTTGATCCCATAATTTTATTTGATTGCGTAAATAAATGGTTCGGAAACTTTCACGTCCTACGAGATATTGATTTAGTTGTTGGAAAGGGTGAGCGAATTGTAATCTGTGGTCCTTCAGGATCAGGAAAATCAACCCTTATTCGATGTATCAATCGGTTAGAAGAACACCAAACCGGTAAAATTATTGTTGAGGGCTTAGAACTAAATGATGACTTAAAAAATATAGACTCTATTCGTTCCGAGGTAGGCATGGTTTTCCAGTCATTTAATTTATTCCCTCACATGTCGGTATTGGAAAATCTCGTAATAGGGCAACATTTAGTGCGAAGACTACCTAAAAAGCAGGCTGAAGAAATAGCAATAACATACCTTGAGCGTGTAAAAATAGCAGATCAAGCAGATAAATTTCCCGGCCAACTCTCGGGCGGTCAGCAACAGCGTGTTGCTATTGCCCGGTCTTTATGCATGAAACCAAAGATAATGTTGTTTGATGAAGTAACCTCTGCCCTTGACCCTGAAATGGTAAAAGAAGTATTGGATGTAATGGTGGACCTCGCAGGGGAAGGGATGACTATGTTGGTCGTTACTCATGAAATGGGGTTTGCCCGCACCGTTGCAGACCGGGTAATTTTTATGGATGAAGGGCAAATAGTTGAAGAAAATTCCCCGAGCGCATTCTTCGACAACCCAGCTTCAGAGCGGGCTCAAAATTTTATTGGTCAGGTTTTGCACCACTTTTAGAATAATATCCAATATATGTTAAGAAGCGCAAACCGTCATAGAATTTCTATTTAGCCGTTAAATTGTGAGTTATAATTAATCTGGGAAGTTTTATTCTAGTATAGTCTGAATTAATTTTTTTTAATTTTAGTTCCCCAATGTTAGCCTAAAGTAACCGCTTGTTATTCAGCCTTCTATCTGGACCACGTTTTAATTTAGCTTGGTTGGCAATTCATTGACTGCAGCATCAATTAGTTCATCTGCTTTTATTTCCGTAACATTTTCTATTAGAAGTTGCCTTGTGGCGGCTAAGGCAAGGTCGGCTGTCATAGCGCGAACTTCGGCTGTTGCATCCTTTTCGGCTTGAGCAATACGATCCATAGCAAGTTTTTTGCGGCGTTCAAGGGATGCCTCAAGATCAGAAGTCATGAGGCTCTTCATGGCTAATGCTTCGTCGCGTGCTTGGCTAATAATTGCCTCGGCTTCTTTTTCCGCGTCCACGATTTTACGCTTATAGTTGGTTACAAGGTCCAGAGCTTCTTCCCGGAGTTTTGTAGCCTCTTCAATCGAGGTTTCAATTTCGCTGATTTTCTTGTCCAGAGCTACCGAAGCAAATTTCCAAACTGGCTTTGCAAAAATTAATACAAAAATGATGAAGGCAACTGCTACCCAAAAGGCTGGATCAGCATAAAAAGCTTCCGGTGTGGCGTTTTCCGCGCCTGCTGCATAAACCTGCGCAATCATTAGTGGCTCTCCTCAGATGTCACTGCCAGGGAAGATAAAATTGCTCTATTAACTGCATCATCAGCAGGCATTAAACCAATAAGGCGCTCCGTTGCCTCGGAAGCCACGCTTGTTGCTGCATCCTGAATCCCGGACATTGCGGATTCCTTTGCCGCATAAATGTCTCCTTCAGCAGTTTTGATTTCATCAGATAATATTTTTCCGAGTTCGTCTTGTCTTCGAGCTGCTAGGTCTGACATTTCTTGGATCGCCTCGTAGATTATAGTGCGGGCGTGCCCCCGTGCATCGGACAACAATTTATCATAAGTCAATGCGTCTACATCTGACTCATTTTTAAGGTTTTGCGCAGCATCCAAGTTGTCGTCAATTCTTGATTGCCGTTGTTCCAAAACGGTGCCAATCCGCGGTAACGCTATTTTAGCCATCAATACGTAAAGGATAACGAACGTAATGACGAGCCAAATTATCTGTGGCGAAAAAGCAGAGATGTCTAATTGTGGCATATTTTTACAGCCTGTCGGTTAAACACTTTATTGATTGGAATTGGTAATATTAACCAAACAGGATCAATAGAGCGATAGCGAGTGCAAAAATAGCCAAAGCCTCGACAAGGGCAAAAGAGACCCAGGCTGTTGTTGTTACTGCGTCAGCAGCACCTGGATTACGTCCAACTGTACTTATTAAAGCTGCCCAAATCAGGCCGATACCGATACCAGGCCCAATAAAACCTAAAGTGGCCAAGCCTGCGCCGATCATTTTTGCTGCTTCTAATTCCATTTTATTACTTCCTTTTGTTATTTTTTGACAAGTACTTACCCAAATTTGAACTTTAGATTAATGCAAATGAATTGCGTCGTTAATGTAAATGCAGGTTAATATAGTAAAAATGTATGCCTGCAAGAATGCGATAAGAAATTCTAATCCCATGACGGCTACTAAACCAGCTATTGGCACAAAGCCAAAAAGGCCAAGAGGGACTACAAAGCCACCTATAACTTTCAGTAAGGTGTGGCCAGCCATCATATTAGCAAACAACCGAACACTTAGGCTGAACGGACGAGTAAAATAGGAAATAACTTCAATGATTATCATTAGAGGCGCCAGAACAATTGGCACACCAGCCGGCAGAAAGAACGCGAAGAACTTAATACCGTGTTTAGCAAAAGCAATGATAGTAACCATAACAAAAATAAGGAGTGCCATGGTGAGCGTTACAGCTATGTGGCTCGTGAAAGTAAAGCTATACGGGATCATGCCTATAAGATTGCCAAAGAGGACAAACATAAAAATAGAAAAAATTAACGGGAAGAAAGCCCGGCCTTCTTTCCCAATATTGTCACTCACCATTTTGGCAATGAACTGATATGATAATTCGGCGAGAAGTTGCCAACGTCCGGGAACACCCGCACGAGGTCGGACGGCCAAGACCATTAGGGCTGTTACCGCGATCACAGCTAACAGCATGAAGGCAGACGAATTGGTGAACGACGCATCCAAATCTCCGACCTTAATCGGAACCCATGCTTTGATGACAAATTGTTCTAGCGGATTATGTGCTTCAGCCACAAATATTCACCTTTTAGTATATAACTACTTTGTTTCTCTAGCCTCGGAATGCTTGTCACTCTCAAAACCAACTCTATATTTTTGACCATTTGTTATCCGAAAAACATTCCATAAACCTGCAAAATTTCCCAAAAACAAAAATCCAATTAAAAACCAAGGTTTGGTTCCTAACCAAGTATCGATCATAAAACCTATTCCACCACCAACAATCACCGCGACAATTAGTTCTGTGCCAATTCTCATGGCTTGCCCTTTGCCATCTTCAGGTAGTGCCGCCTTTTTGTTTTGAGCTCCCGCAGCACTTATACTGCGTGCATGTCGCAAACGTGTATCAAAGTCCTTGGAGTTTTTGCTTTGATCATTCGAGCTTTGCGACTTGCTAACCGCAATCAATTAAGAACGACCATTTTACAGTGTTTGGGCAAACGACAAAAAACTCCCCGTTAAACTAACCTACATTCGTAATTTCGGAACGAAACATATCTGCCTGATAGATACCTGTCAAGATTCAATAGCAAACGAGTTTGATCTCATAACCTATTGGAATTATTGTTTTATTTGGAGTATTTTAAATTATGTTATATCACGTAACTCAATGGCTTCTCCAAGGTCGACGGACACAAGTTGCGAAACACCTTGTTCGCCCATTGTTACCCCAAAAAGGCGGTCCATTCTAGCCATTGTCATGCGATGGTGGGTAATAACTAAGAAGCGTGTTGAAAGCGTATGAGCCATCTCATCAACCATGGTGCAGAAACGATCAACATTGGCATCATCCAGCGGGGCGTCAACTTCATCGAGGACACAAATTGGAGCTGGATTGCACATAAAAACAGCGAATAACAAGGACAATGCGGTTAAAGCCTGCTCACCACCTGATAATAAGGAGAGTACTTGGAGGCGTTTTCCGGGCGGGCTCGCCATAATTTCAAGGCCTGCTTCAAGAGGGTCGTCTGATTCTACCAGTTCGAGATGCGCTCGGCCACCACCAAATAAACGGACGAAAAGGCCTTGAAAATGTTTGTTTACCTCTTCGAATGAATCAACAAGGCGTTGGCGGCCCTCTCGGTTAAGCTCATTAATCCCACGACGCAGCTTGCCAATCGCTGAGATTAGATCTCCGCGCTCTGCTGTAAGGGTTTCAATTTGATCGCCGAGTTCTTGAGCCTCATTTTCGGCTAATAAGTTAACGGGGCCCATACTCTCACGTTCGCGCAGCAGGCGCTCAACGCGCTTTTCGGCGCCTCCAAGATCAGGCATTTCTGCGCGTTCTTCGATACCAGAGAGCTCGTGCAAATGACCGGGGGCACAATCAAGGCGATCTTCCATACGCTCAATCAATGCTGTAGAGACTTGTTCCGCTTGTTCAACAGCAGCTTCTGCTCGGACGCGCTGCTCGCGTATCGCGGCCAGGTTGGTTTCGGCTTCACGTAAGCTACGGTCGGCAATAGAAAGTTGGGTTTCAGCCTCCGCTAGTCTGTCAGCGGCATCTTTTCGTCTTTTTTCTGCTTCTTCGACTTTTTCAAGAATTTCTTGATGACGTCGTTTAATGTCTTCGGGTTGTCTGGCAAGACGTTCGCGCTCTGCCTCAAGGGTCTGTTTGCGTTCTGTACGCTCTTCTAGTTGGGTATTAGCTTCTTCTTTGCGGGTCTTCCAATTTGTCATTTGGCTAGTAATCGCTTGCAGACGGTTGCGGCGTTCTTCCGCTTGGTGGCGGAGCGTATCAAAAGCAGCTTGTGCCACGACCAATTCACTACGCTTTTCACCTACGACAGCGCGTAGCGAGTTGACTTGCCGGCGACCTTCCTCGACATCAGTTAATTTCCTTTCAGCTTCTGAAATATCTTTGAGGCCTTCTTCCGCTTCTCCCAGGTCTGCGGCAACTCGGTAAGCTGTATCTCTGCGGGCGGAAAGTTTGGAATCATTCTCTGATGTTTGGCGCTGTAATTGCGTCATTTCGTTCTGTGCCGTATCACGTGTGGTTTCGGCCTCGCGAACGGCCCCACGGGCAATTTGCTCATTTTTTGTGGCTGTTTCAACTTTGTCACGCGCAGCATCAACATCAATTTTGGCTGTTTCCGCTTTAGTGCGGGCACTCTCTAAGCCTTCTCGGGTGTTGGCGAGGCGATTACGTTGCTGCAATTTAATTGCTGCGGAAGTGGGTGCTTCAGCGGTTGATGAAAATCCGTCCCAACGCCAGAATGCGCCATCTCGTGTGACAAGCCGTTGACCTTGTTTTAAATCGGCCAGCATCCGCCAGCCTGTATCTGCATCTGCGACAACGCCTATTTGTGATAGCCTAGATAGTAAAGCTTCCGGGGCTTTGACAAACTTGCTGAGTGGTTCTGCACCAAAGGGAAGAGCTGGGCGGTTGGCATTATCTGGCAGTAAACGCCAATGTACTGGAGCAGCTTCGTCAGTTGCGGCGCTGAGATCGTCGCCGAGTGCAGTGCCGAGTGCACTTTCCAGTCCTGGCTCTACAGTAACGGCATCAATTAACGGTGGCCAAAGATCCGGATCGCCGGTTTCGAGAAGCTCCGCCAAAGCCCTGACTTCAGCTTCCAACTTAGCTGCTTCGGCCATGGTTTCTTGCGACCCGACTTGAGTTTCGCTTAACTGGCGACCGGCCTCAATGCGTGCTTGTTCTGCTTCTTCAACTTGGGTACGAAATTGTTTCAATGCATTGGTTGAATTGATCAATTTAGCTTCAGCCGCGGCAACAGCCTGTCTATCAATGGCATCTTCTTCTAATTTTGATATTTCTCCTTTGAGTTCCTCATTGCTGGAACTTAGGCGGGCCTGTCTTGATTCTAACTCTGTACGACGACGTTCAAGATCGTTGCGCTGGGCTTCGTGACCAGCAACCTTCTGGGTCAATTCACCAAGTATGTTTTCTTGTTCGTTATAGTCGTTTTTAATCAAGCTAAGCTTCTCGCCGGCTCGGGCAATGCTGCCTTCCTGATCTTCTTCGGTGCCATTGATACGGAGATTTTCTTCTTCCAGATTACGAATGGCCGCACTTGCATCAGCCGCGAGTATACGCTCCCGTTCCATATCTTGACCAACTTGGACAAGGCGAGTTTCACATTCTTCTTGTTGGGCCGAGAGGCGGGCTTCTTCTTCTTCAAGACTTTCACGGGCTAGAGTAAGCCGCTGCAAGGCCGCGGCGGCTCCGGCTTCTTTCTCCCGAAGTTCGGGTAAATGGGTTGCCGCTGTTGCTTGTGTTATTGAGGCAGCTGAAGCTAGTCTGGTCATTTCGGTAACTGCGATTTCAGCCGTACCTAAAAGCTCCTTGCTTTTCTCCAGTTCAAGGGAGGCTGTGGTCCAGCGGATTAGAAATAAGGTAGCTTCGGCTTTGCGGATATGGTCATTCAGATTACGATAGCGGGTCGCTTGGCGGGCCTGTTTGCGAAGTGATAAAATTTGGGCTTCAAGGGTCACCATAATATCGTCGAGCCGCTCTAGATTTGTCTCAGCACCCCGCAACCGGAGCTCAGCCTCATGGCGGCGGGAATGGAGGCCAGAGATCCCTGCTGCTTCTTCTAGTAGTTTGCGGCGCTGGGCGGGCTTAGCAGATACGACTTCGCCAATCTGCCCCTGGCTGACTAGGGCCGTTGAACGAGCACCACTGGCGGCATCAGCAAATAATAAGTGGACATCTCTTGCGCGTACTTCCTTAGTATTTACCCTATAAGTTGACCCTTTCTCTCGTTCAATTTTTCTGGTTACTTCAATATTTTCTGAATCATTAAATTGCGCTGGGGCCCCACGCTCAGAATTATCGAGGGCTAGTCCCACCTCAGCAATATTTCGTGCTGGGCGATTGCGCGAGCCAGCAAAAATAACATCGTCCATTTCACTGCCACGCATTTGTTTTGCTGACGTCTCCCCCATTACCCACTTTAATGCTTCGACGAGATTAGATTTTCCGCAACCGTTTGGTCCGACAACGCCGGTCATGCCGGGCTGAATATCTAATTCTGTTGGATCAACAAAAGATTTGAATCCGGTAAGTCGAAGTTTAGAAAACTGCACTAGTGACCACGCTCCCTTATAATATTCACTATTTTTTTAATTTGGCTAGTTCAGCATCGAGAGCTGTGCGCAGGTGCTCTATCGTCATTGATCCCTGCAGAGCCTTTCCATTGATAAGGATCGTTGGCGTTGACTGAACATTAAATTTTTTATCGCCGTCGTTTCTGATTTTCATAATGCCGTCGTATATGTCTTTATTACTAACGCAGGCTTCGTAGGTTTTCTGAGAAATTCCTGAGAGCAGTCCAACCTGCGCTAGGGCGCCAGCTGGGTCCGCTACTTTTGCCCAATTTTGCTGCGTACGAAAAATAATATCGATGATTGGAAAATAACGCTCTTTTGGCGCACATCGGGCCATCATGGCAGCAGCAAGTGCTAGCCGGTCCAAAGGGAAGTCTCGGAAAATGAATTTTACTTTTCCAGTTTCGATATATTCCTTTTTTAAGGCCGGAAAAGGCCCCGCATGAAACGCTGCACAGTGTGAGCAGGTCATTGAAGCATATTCAATAATCGTCACTGCGGCGTCCATTTTACCGAGAATACGGTCAGATAAAATCTCTTTTATTGGAGGCAGGCTAATTTCTCCAATTTTACCCTGGGCCTGTGCTGAGGTAATGCCAACTAGTAATAGGCCAATAAGAAGAACTGCTTTGGCTGAAGCCTGTGTAATCTTCCTTATCATTGTTTTTACTACATGTTTGGACAAAGGGCTCTCCTGACTACTATATATTGATATATATATATAATTGGCCTCACTCCAATCGACAAGCCGTGATTAAAAATAAATGGTTAGAATTAGAAGAAACTTGGGGATAACTTTAAGAAGTTAAACGTAATTTTAGGGCAAATTACCATCCCAATCACTTTGAAAGTTTAAAGGTTGTTGTAGGGCAGAATTAAGGTGGCTATTGGGTTTGGTTTTGAGCCCTAATCCGCTGTCTTGATTTCGGTTCCAAGGGCGCGCAACGCTTTTTTTAGCTCGGGATCACTGATGAAATCTAAACGTTCATCTAGTACCGTTTGTTCTTTTAAGGTGATTTCCCGCTTTTCAACGAGCACCTTACTACTTTTCTTTGGCAGTGCGCCTTGGATTATTTTGATATAGGCCACAGCCCGGTACCCGAAATGCGTATTTATCCGGTCGAGCAGTTGGGTCTCTAAATGTTGTAACTCCAGGGCAAGGGCCGGGCTGTCAATGCGTATATGCAGGGTGCCGTTGCCGCGTTCGTTTCGGGGGTAAATAATTTTTTC
>MEHZ011602103.1_pt1 | contig 12419 bp, 4 predicted proteins | sample 897221 | NCBI WGS metagenome assembly MEHZ01 (sample SAMN05514161, study PRJNA337945) | marine metagenome | isolation source: marine surface water | place: Arctic Ocean | collected 2007-12-13 | reverse complement strand
TTAACTGTTAAGTCACTTCCAAGACCTGTAAGGCCTGAGCCATCACCTGTGAATGAACCATTAAATGAACCTGTTATAGTTGAACCACCATCAGCATCACCAATTAGTTCTCCACTTACTCTTGCACTACCAAAATCAGTAGCTACATCAAGTAGTTGTCCTGATCCTGAGATTATACTACTTCCACGTAAGTCAAGTTTAGTATGAATGATTGCTGCTCCAGCTGCAACAGAATCGTTAACAACTGCACTAGCTGCTAATTCATCAGCACCAACTGCATCATCTGCTAACATTGTGTTAATTACTTTTTGAGCTCCTATTGTAGAAACTCCAAGTGCACTTACAGTTACATCTCCACTCATGTCAGTTAATTGACCTGAACCGGATATTACAGTTTCGGCTTGAAGTTTAGTAAGTACATTTGCATCAAAGTTTGTTACTGTATCAGCATTTACTTGTGAAGAACCACTAATTACACCATCAGCTTGAAGTTTAGTAAGTACATTTGCATCAAAGTTTGCAACGGTTGTAGCATCTACTTGAGATGAACCACTAATTACAGTTTCAGCTTGTAACTTAGTAAGTACATTTGCATCAAAGTTAGTAACTGTTGTAGCATCTACTTGGGATGAACCTGAGATTATACCACTTCCATTAAAATTAAGTTTAGTATGTGTGATTGCTGCGTTAGATGCAACCGAATCGTTAACAACTGCATTAGTTGCTAATTCATCAGCACCTACTGCATCATCTGCTAACATTGTGTTAATTACTTTTCCAGCTCCTATTGTAGAAACTCCACCTGCAGCTATAGTTACATCACCACTTATATCAGAGAATACCTGAGATGAACCAGATACTACACCTAATGTTTGTTGATAAGCAAGTACATTTGCATCAAAGTTAGTAACTGTTGTAGCATCTACTTGAGATGATCCAGAGATAACTCCATCAGCTTGTAACTTAGTAAGTACGTTAGCGTCAAAGTTTGTAACTGTATTAGCATCTACTTGAGATGAACCACTAATTACACCTAATGAATTTAAGTGAGTAGTGTTATCGGTATTAGTATAACCAGCTGGTATTCCAGTCAAGTTAGAACCATCACCATATAATGTAGTTGCGTGTACTTCTGCGAATTTCCTAGTAGAAGAACCTAAATCAATTGCATCATTAGTTTCTGGAATAATATCTGAACTAAGTGCAGCTCCTAAAGAAACTGTATCAGTAGCTTCATCACCTATTGTGATGTTTCCACCCAATGTGATGTTACCTTGAATATTTGCATTTCCAGTCAAATCTAAATTTGAACCTGAAATGATTCCTAAGTTAGAAATACCAGTTGTGGTAATAGTACCAGAACCTAAATTAATAGCTTGATTAGCTGCAGTTAATACAGTAGCTACACCAGCCGAACCAGATAAAATACCTGTTCCACCTGTTTGTGCGGTTGCTTTAACTTCAAGATTTCCACCTTTTGCTAAGATGAATAGTTTTTCATCAGTTGTATTATAGTAAGGTATACCATCTACTGATGTATCATAACCAGTACCAGTTAAATCTGGTGTTGATGTACCGTATATTATTTTATTTGAAGGGGTTGCCGTTGTAGCAGAATCACCAAAGAATACCATCGCATCTGAGTTGGTCGATGTTATTGCGGATGAACCTGTTATTATGAGTAGTTCGGCTTTTCTTTTAGTTGAATCCTTTATACTCTCCAAGACCCCTTTTCTGTGTCTTATAATTTGTGCCATTTTGTTTTTTTGTCCGTTATTTAATTAATTAGAAATTACTTGAAACCTTTATTGTTATACAAGGACATCTGCCTCAAAATAAAACACTATATAGTGTTAACTTATAAATATTATTTTTTTAAATATCACCACCATCTAAAGTGGTTACTATTACTATATCTTCAACACCACTTGAAAAGTGTGCTGAACCTGTATTGATAGCTACCGCTCCTGCGGTAACTGTGATACCATCTCCTTCACCAACTGATAGGGTAGCTGCACCACTTGATGCACCACCGTTTAATCCATCACCAGCTACTACTGAAGTTATATCGCCAGAACCACCACCAGAACCAAATCCAGTGAATTCAGCCCATGCTACTGAATCGGTAAATGTACTTACATAATCTGCCAATGTTACGGTAGCTTGGTAAGTTTTAGCTTCATCTTCTACCCACACAACTTGTTTATTATCAATTCGTGAAATAGGAATATTCGCTAAATCATCATGCTCTAAAACTGTATAAAATGCTCCTTTTATTAGACTAGCGTCCGCAAGAGCAGTTCCAGCACTACTGGCTGCACCGGTTAACGTTAATTTTGAACTAATTGCTGGCATATGTATTCTCCCTCATTATACTATAAATATTCTAAAAATCACTTATCGAACCAGAACTTGGTATAATTTGTAATCTCATGTTAGTTGCACTATTTTGTTGGTTTGCTCCTATAACAAACCACTCATCATAACCATCTTTAGTAGAATCCAATACAATAGAGTGAACTATCGATGGAGTTGCTCCTAATGGTGCAGATACACCATCTGCATATTCTACTAAAATGTATTCACCAGTTGTACTACCACCAGTACCATCTGTCATAGATGTTGGTATTCCTGTCATTGTTGAACCACTTGGTATTACAAATAGTGTTTGAACCCCAGTTCCCCAAGTCATATTTCCTGCTGTTCTAATCGCTGCATTGAAATCAGAACCACTTATCGTACCACCTAAAGTAGCGTTTTTACTACCGGCTAATGTTATAGAACTACTTCCAACATCTCCAGCTTTTAATTTATAATAAGGTGATGCTGTATTTGCTGTATATCCTGTTACTTGAGGTGGAACATCTGAATTAACTGATGATGCCCCCATTAATGCATTGTAACTTGCTGCAAATCCTGCATCAGATCCATAGTTAGAGTAGTAAATATATCCTGTTGTTAAAGTTGCTGATGCATCTACCACAATACTTTCATTTGTTAACGTTACACTTTCATTATAATTATCGGTTACTGTAATATTAACTGAGTATGTTCCTGCTGCTAACGAACCAGTTGGTTGTATTTCAAATGGTGATGAAGTTCCAGTAATATTAAATTTATCACCATCGGTTCCCGCGAGGGTAAATGTAAATGGTGAATTAGATTCTGTATCTGTTACTACTAATGCACCTGCATCAGAACCACTTGTTGCATTATCACTTTCATAATTTGATGAAGATGTAAATGTTGCGGATGGTGCAGAGTTACCAAATACAGTAGCAGTTACAGAACCACTACCAACATTTCCATATTGATCTCTAAATGTTATATTAGAAATAAGTCCACTACCAACTTCAGGTGTATATCCTGATGTACCTGCTATTGCTGGGTTACCAACATCACCATCTTGGAATATACTTCGTAAAGAAGATAATGATGGTTTAGTTAAAACAGGCTTAATATATTTGTTATATAATGCGTATCCTAATGGATTGTATGTTTGAATACCTGATTGTGTTCTTGAATTATCATTCCATTCTGGAGATAATGAACCACCATCCCATAAGGAAGAATATTCCCACATATTAAAGTTTAATAAGTAAAGATATTCTATTACTGCCAATTCAAATGTAGCTTCAGTATTATAATCTTCATCACCATAATCAGTTAAACTAAATACACTATTATCTACTGCTTGTTTAAATGCAAGGAACAATTCACGAGTTTTCCAATCGGAATCCATACCAGGAATCCAAGATAATCCATTTACTGAACCATCAACACCACCTCTTACACCATAAGAATGTATTGTGTGCATTAAATGTTCAACAACCTCTGTAATATCAGCATCTCCACTACCACTTGTAGCAGAAGAATTAAGATACCAAATCATATCCTTAGTTGAATGCGAATCTTGAAAGGTTTGTAATCCTGAATAACTTGAATAGTTTGAATCATTTAATGGATTTACAGAATAATCTGTTCCTGCGCCTCTAAGTACTCTTTGAGCGGTAGGGAAATTTTGATGCCATGTTCCTAATTCACCTTTAAGTGTTCCAATCATATTTGCTTGTGCAACATCATCGATATCTGCACCAGAACCTGTAATCATTAACTTAACCACTTGAGCTACTTTTTCAGTAAATAAATCTGGAACTGCAGATTGTCCGCTAATTGCTGCACCTTGTACTATTTTCAATCCATGTGAATGAAGTGATTTACCATATAATGTACTATTTGTAGAATCAGTTGCAATTGCCGTACTTGTATAATCTGTATTGATTACCGAACCACTAAAGTGATATCCTGTAGTTAAATTACCACTTGAATCAATAGTTACCCCTTCTCTTGAAGATGTATACTGCTGTACAACAGGTGAACCATCTGATGGAGAGTATGTTACACTAACTTGTGCTGCGTTTCCATTGTTGTATCCAGTCGCATCTCTATATACACTTTCACTTTCTGCTGATTCAATACTATAAATTGATGTATCACCACCAAGAGTACCATTATCCGATTGTGCTATTGTTACAGAACCACTATGAAGTGTTGTATCAAATCCATGAACATCTTCAATTGATGCAGTATAATCATATTCAGCAGCTGGTACGGAAGTTGAATTTACTAATAACTTCATTACACCAGTTGAGTTACTTGGTGTAAAATAAGTTGAATTATAGTTACTCCAAGATAATCCTGCAGCTAATATTGAATCACCCTCAGTATCAGTAAGATTTAATCTTACAATTTCAGAAGAACCAGTTGCTTGGTTTGTATTTGTATAATATGTTTGAGTAGAAGAAACAGTAGGTGCATTATTTTTAGCTACGTTAACCGTTATTGTATCTGTATCTGTATTTCCATACTGATCTTCCCAACCAATTGTTGATGTTATAGTATCACCAAAAGAACTAGCACTACCACTAATTGCAGTACCAACGGATAATACACCAGAGGATGTGTTAATTGCAATCAATCCATTTGATGATGTAAACTCTTTAGCTACAGGTACACCGTAATTTGTTGAGTAAGATACTGATACTTCACCTATAGTACCACTTCTACCATTTGAGTTTGTAAATATATTTCCTGATTGCGCTGATTCAATTACGTATAATGTACCATTTGTAGTCATACTACCATTATCAGCTTGATTAATAGTAATAGTTCTACTATTGTAAGCGGTTGATTTACCAAATTCATCAGATACACTTACGTTATAAGAATAACTTCCTGCTGATAAATCAGAAGCAACTTGTAGTTCCCATGATGATGAATCAGAATTTTGTGGTACTGCGTTGAATGAACTTGCATTTGTACCACTTAATGTTAATCCATAAGGAGTATTTCCTTCTGCATCACTAATAGTAACAGTTTCCATGTTAGCCGAACCAGTTGCTTGATTTGTATTGTTAACGGTAGTAGCACTAAATACAGCGGTTGGTGCTGAGTTTTCAGCAACACTAAGATTTAAAGTATCAGTTGTTGTTGTACCAAATGCATTAGTAAATGTAATTGTAGAAGTTATTGTATTTCCACTAACATAATTACCACGAACATCAGAACCCAATGATAGGTTACCGTTTGAGTTAATTGATACTACTGAATTTGATGATGCCCAAGTTCCACTTTGATTAGAGTTGTAATCAGCCTGGTCACCTGTTCTACCATTTGAACTTATTCTAATTGTATTTCCAGTTACGGCAGATTCTATAATATAAGGACCTGCGGACCAGTTATCAGTAAGAGTAGCTGGTGTATCATCTGTAATTGGAATTGTTATAGTTGCTGGAGAAGATGCGTTATTAAACCCATCCTTAACAATAACCGTATATTGATATTCATTAATTAAATCAGAATTTAAGTAAACTCCACTCTTACGAGTTACATTACCACTTGAATCCATTTGGAATGGATTTTCATGTGGGTCTGTTAATTGAGATGCTCCACTATAAGTTCCTTGAGTAACATCTACATTATCTAATTCTAATTTAGTTAAAGTAAAGTTTGAGAATGTTATAGTATCACTTTCATTATCAGCTGCTGATATTGAATCAACAGATGCTCCATTTGATGAATTCTCATTTATAGATGAAAGTGTTTGATTATTAATTGTTGGTACTAAGTTATCAACTACGTTTATAGTAATTGGTAAGTAAGACACTGAATCTGCATCTTCACTAGCTTCATAATGTTCATCAGATGCTGTAATACTAAATGTATATGATGTTAATTGTTCGTAATCCAATGAACCTGAATTTTGTTTAATATCTAAGTAAGTACTTTGGATATCAACATCAAAGTGTTCGTTATCAATTGAACCAGTTGTTATTGTAATTGTATCAGATTCTACATCTGTAAAGAATACTCGTTTTACCAACGTATCATTAACCGAGTTTTCGTTTAAATTTGCGGTTACAGAAGTAATAATAGTACCACCTACTGAAGTTTCTCTAAATTTAGGAGCTTCATTAGGAGTTACGATTATGTAAATATCCTTTTCGGTTGAAGTATTAAAGGTATCAGTTACTTTGACTGTTACCAAATGCCCTAACCCACCACCAACAGCAGATGTGTTGAATGAAGCAGAAGTTGGTAATGCTGCTAAAGTCATTAGACCATTTGATGCTACTGAAACTAAATTATCTGTATAGGATGCTGCGGTTGAGAAGGTTAACGATTGTCCTTCAGGATCAGTTCCGGCAACTGTTACAATTGTTGAACCATTTGTTGTATATTCTGCAATTGTTTGATTTCCAGTTGTTATACTTGGTGCACTATTTGGATAAAATACTGCATTTAAGAATTCTTGTACCGAACCACTTGTACCAGGATTTACTGTATCAGTAAATAAATCTCCTAATTTATCATTAGATATGGTTCGATTACCATCGTAGGTAACATCTCCACCACTAGCAGATATATATAAACTATCACCTTCTTGGGTTAATGTTACATTTGTACCAGCTACAATAGAACCACTAAGAATATCACTACCATTTGTTATTTGTGATGAACCACTAATTACACCACTTGGAAGTGATGTTGATGGTAATGTTATTGTATTACCACCAGTAATAGTAAGATCACTACCATCAATAGTTAATGTCTGTGAATCCGTCTCACTTGTTAAATAAGATGAAGTTGCTGCAGTTAATGCATTTACTTCACTTTGTATTGAACCGGTGAATGTTTTTAATGCATCAATATTAGTATGCGATAAATCACTAATCTGAGATTCGGTAATCGTTACTTGTGAAGAACCACTTATAGTTCCAGTTGGAAGTTGGTCAGAACCTGATATTGTTCCTTGTGGAATTTCAGTAATATAAGATGATGTAGCTGCAATTAATGCATCTACCTCACTTTGTATTGAACCACTCACTATACCAGTTCCACCTAATACTTGAATAGAACCACTAACTAATCCACTTGGTACATTTGTTAATTGAGTGAAATCAGATGTTCCACCACCGGTTCCGAATCCACTTTGGAATGCTGAGGCTGATATATATGAATCTGTAATTACATTAGTAATTTGCTGTGATCCACTTACAGTACCAGTTGGTACTGATGCGGCTGCGAATGCGTTTATTCTATTATCTACTGATTGTGAATAATCTGTTCCAATGATATCTGCATCTAAAGTAGATTGCTTTACAACACCATCATCTGTTAAAACAGTTCTAACACCATCTTGGAAGAATGAACTTGTATTATCTAATTGAATATTTCGCGATTCTGCAATATCACCACCACCAATTAAACCACTTCCTGCAGCAATAGTAATTGTAGTATGGTCAATATTTTCATCCGTAACATAACCAGTTGTATCTTGTAATGTTATTTGTACAGATCCACTTAGAAGTCCAGTTAACGCAATTGATTGGGATAATTGAAGATTATCCATCTTCGTATCTAATGATGAAGATACAGTATCTACTGATTGAGTAGTTGCGTATGTAGTTTCAACTACATTTAATCTCGTATCATGATTAGATGCCGAAGCAAATGATTCAATTAAACGTGTATCATGATTAGATGCTGAAGTGAATGATTGGAGTAAACGTGTATCAAATGATGCTGAATCTAATAGATAATCATTTAATTGTACAAATCCACTTGATTGTTTTGTAATAATCCAATAAGGATCATTTATTTTTACACTACCAGTTATACCATTTACATCAACTACATTGAATCCAACCTTTTCAGTACCAGCATCATATGATGATGAAACAAGTGCATGAATTACAATATCTCTATCAAAGTTGGTTATATACACTACATCATTTAATTCGTAGCTTAAACGTCTAGTTGAATTAAGTTGGAAAGTAAATGGAATATCAAACGATATATCATTAGTAGATGCTAAACCTGATCCACTCTTTATGTATTTGTTATTCCAAACCGTGTTTGATAAATCATAATATAAAGCTGCTCCACCTTCTAAACCATCTAATCTATTATCAAGTGATTGTGACTCAATTACATGAGATGCACTAAAATCATTTAATATAATTAAATTATTAGATACAGAAGAACTAAAAATTGTTTCTAATGTAACTGTTCTAGTATCAATCGATGATGAGAATGGTGTAAACTCTATTGATGATGATAATACATTACTTCCACCAAATAATTGAACAGAACCACTTACAGTACCATCTGGTAATAATGATTCTACTTGAGAAGAACCACTTATTGTTCCATCTGGTAATAATGATTCTACTTGTGTAGATGAACTTACAATTTCACTTCCACCCAATATCTGAGTTGAACTTGAAATTATACCATCTGCTTCTAATTTTGTTTTTATTGTAGTATCAATAGATGAAGTGAATCCTTCTAAAGAACCAATTCGTTGATTACTAGCTGTGTAGTGAGATGCAAATGCATTATCATTTGTAGTATCAACTTGATTTATTAATGTTACTATTTCAGCGAAAGAATCTTTATCAGCATCAGATGATAATAAGATTGCATCAACTCTGCTTTTTTCGGTAGAAATTGAGGTTTCAACAGATGAGCTAAATGTATTAAATCCAGTTGTATCGGTTATTGTTACTTGTGCAGAACCTGATACTACCCCTTCAGCTTCTAATTTTGTTTTTACATTGGAATCAGTATAGTGTGTTAAATCACTAATTTGAGATTCTGAAATTGTTATCTGTGATGAACCACTAATAGTTCCAGTTGGTAGTTGAGTTAGTAGTGAACCACTAAGTACACCTTCAGTATCTAATTTTGTTTTTACATTGGAGTCAGTATAGTGTGTTAAGTCACTAATTTGAGATTCGGTGATACTAATTTGAGTTGAACCACTAACTGTTCCATCTGGTAATTCAGTAATATAAGATGATGTAGCTGCAGTTAATGTATCTACTTCACTTTGTATAGATGAACTGAATGCTTCTAATGCTGTATCTCGTTGTCTACTTGAAGTATAATGAGCTGCAAATGAATTATCATTTGTAGTATCAACTTGATTTATTAATGTTACTATTTCTGCAAACGTATCCGTATCTGCACCAGCACTATCTAATATTGCATCAACTCTACCTTTTTCAATATCGATTCTGGAATCAAATGATGCAGATTCAGTAGAATAAGATGAAGTAAATGTGTTTAAAGCAGATATATCAGTATGTGCTAAATCCGATATTTGTGATTGTGTTATTGTTACTTGAGATGAACCACTAACTACACCACTTGGGAGTTGGTTAGATCCACTTATTAACCCACTTGGTAGTTGAGTTAGTAATGAACCACTAAGTACACCTTCAGTATCTAATTTTGTTTTTACATTAGAATCAGTATAATGAGTTAAGTCACTAATTTGTGATTCTGAAATTGTTACTTGAGTTGAACCACTAATAGTTCCAACTGGCAATGAATCAACAACTTGTTGAGAACCACTAAGTACACCTTCAGCTTCTAATTTTGTTTTTACATTAGAATCAGTATAATGAGTTAAATCTGAAATCTGAGATTCAGTTATTGTTACTTGAGTTGAACCACTAATAGTTCCAACTGGTAGTTGATTTATAAATGAACCACTAAGTACACCTTCAGTATCTAATTTTGCTTTTATATTAGAATCTGATAAATGACTTAGGTCACTAATTTGTGATTCCGTGATAGTGATTTGTGATGAACCACTTATAGTTCCACTTGGTAATTCCGCCACAACAGAACCACTTACAATACCCTTAGAATCGATGTAAGTCTGTACATCGGTGTTGGTATAATGAGCTAAATCCGATATTTGTGATTCTGAAATTGTTATTTGAGATGAACCACTTATAGTTCCGGCTGGTAGTTGAGATATAAATGAACCAGAAACTACACCACTTGGAAGTAATTCAATAATTTGTGCGGATGCCGATACGATTCCGGTTGGAACATTAGTTAAATCAGAATACTCAGATACATTACTACCAGTAGGAATTGTAATACTATTACCGCCTATTATGGTAAGTTGGTCACCAGATATAGATAAATTTTGTACATCAGAGCCAGTTCCATCTAAAACAGCATGGAATGTAATTTCATTTGATGATGAGGTTATTGTTACATTTTGACCTGGAAGAAATACAGGTGTATTTCCTATTTGAGAGTAGTTAATACCAGTTATACCACTACCATCACCAATAATATACGATGCTGATACTGATGATCCAGTAATATCACCGAAGATGGCGTTAGATCCAGTAGCAATAATATCACCCTGTACGTTGAAATCCCCCTCGATTACCGAAGCGGTTACTACACCTTGTATCTGTTTACTTTGAATTAATGTTGCCATTCCTATCTACTCACTATTTTACCTTTTACTTCAAAATCATCGGCTGTATATAAACTTTGATTCAACCCAATTGATTTAGTAAAATTTATTGTTAAATTACTACCATCATCCGTTAATGTATAAATATCATCTTCTAACTTCAAGCCCGATAGATATATATCTACATAATCAGATAAAGTATCAACTTCTATCTCTTGAAATATAAATTTCTTATTAGATAATGTTAATACCAACAATCCATTTATTATGGCAACCGAATTTGGTTCATGAGTATAGATAAACGTATCGGTTATCACCTCTAAAACTAAATTTTTAAAACGTGTCCTATCGTTAAATGGAGCTATTATATTTGGTTTAACTTTACTCATAATGTTTCAACATCTCCTTCTAATTTTATAATATCAGATGAACTTAGTTCATATGGAAAATTTTGTTTAACGAATTGTATATGAAAATCAGTTCCAAACTGCTCAACTACGTAATCTTTTTCTAAAACATATTGCCCATTTATAAATATATCAAAACGTGCATGATCGTTTCTAAATTTTCGTAATTTTAAATCTAAATCTGATAATTTAGCGTTTGGTATTTTCCAAATCCAATACAACGGATGATTGGGATTATGAGACACCAATTGATACTCATTCGGAGAATGAACTTGTGTTAATATTTTTTGTAAATCTTTTAAAGCCATTATAATTCTATAAATTTACCAGTTATACCAATTTCATCAGTAACTTCTAACTCATATCCAAGTTCGGTTGCTGATATGGCAGAACCTGTATTAAAGTTAAACATAATTTCGTTATCGTTATATGAACCTGTGATAGAATACTTAGGAGTTGGTATGTGAACACCATTGATATATACTCTAAATCTATCATCTTCATTAAATGTACCAATTAATTCAGGTGGTATCTTTGGAAGATTAACATTTACAATTTTTATTGAATCACCATCTACAAATGTACCTTCTTGTGAACCACGTGTTGCAACAAAATCAATAACATCTGAATATTCATTGTACATTTTCTGCTCAACTTGTGAATTTGTTCCAGTTCCACTAGTCATATCAAATTCCAATCCCCAAACAATCTTTTTTGGTGAAAATGATTTGATAGTAGTAAGTTCGTTATCAAATTTCTCAGGCAAAAGGTATGCATTCACAATCATCGTGAAAGTTGTACGTACAATTCGTTGAGAACCTTCACCAACTTCAGTAGTATTATCAAATGAATCGATTTTTACTCTAAATTTAAATCCACTTTTATCTCCCCAGTACTCATCGGTTGCATATTGGAATGCTTCTACGATTTCATTCATGTGTTCTGTGAAATCAGTCCATATCATTACCTCATAACTGATACTTACGTAATCAGGCATGGTAATATTGTACTGCTCAACTGGTCTTTGAGTACCAGTCATTGCAGAAAATCTATCGTATTTGTGTTTTTTTGAGAATTTGGTAATAGTTGGATAGAAAACATTACGATTCATTGAAGAAGGCATTGTTTCATCTCGGTTTACTGAATTTCTCTTAAACATAATAAGAGGAATTTGTAACTGGCCTTGCTTATCTCTAAGGTATCCTTCTTTTTGAATAGATTTC
>MEHZ011607545.1_pt1 | contig 12439 bp, 16 predicted proteins | sample 897221 | NCBI WGS metagenome assembly MEHZ01 (sample SAMN05514161, study PRJNA337945) | marine metagenome | isolation source: marine surface water | place: Arctic Ocean | collected 2007-12-13 | reverse complement strand
CTATTCTGCCCAGATAGGGCCCCTGGTCTATCCGATTGTTACGGTGAAGAGTTTGAGAAACTCTACACGGAGTATGAAAAGGATGGTCGGGCCAACGCTACCCTTCCCGCGACTGATTTATGGAAGGCCATCCTGAAGAGTCAAACGGAGACTGGGACTCCTTACATGCTCTACAAAGATGCGTGTAACGAAAAGAGTAACCAGAAGAACTTGGGTGTGATTAAGAGTTCTAACCTGTGCACGGAGATCATTGAGTATACGGATAAGGATGAAACCTCGGTGTGTAACCTGGCTTCAATCGCCCTCCCAAAGTATGTAAATAGGGAGGCAAAGACATTCGACTTTGACAAACTACACGAAGTGACAAAAATTGTGACCAAAAACCTGAATCGAGTTATCGATCGAAACTTCTACCCAGTGGAGACAGCCAAGCGCTCCAATATGAGACATCGCCCGATCGGTCTCGGTGTCCAAGGTCTCGCGGATGTGTTTATTTTGTGTGGTCTCGCATTCGATTCCGAAGAGGCACGTTTACTAAACGCCCAAATCTTCGAGACTATGTACCACGCCTCCCTCGAATCGAGTTCTGAACTGGCCCAAGTGGATGGTTCGTATGAAACCTTTGAGGGTTCACCCGCGTCCCAAGGTATTCTTCAACCCCAGATGTGGAGTGGTGAAGCAAAATACCCGTACAGATATGATTGGGTTGAAATGTCGGCGCGTATCAAGAAGGATGGTCTACGTAACAGTCTTCTGATGGCACCTATGCCAACAGCCTCAACAGCCCAAATTTTGGGTAACAATGAGTGTTTCGAACCCTACACGACTAATATCTACTTGAGACGCACCCTCGCGGGAGAATTTGTTGTGGTGAACAAACATCTCGTCGACGATCTAAAAAAGGTGGGACTTTGGTCAAAGGAAATGAAGGATATCATGGTGAAAGCTGGTGGGTCAATTCAGAATATTGTAGACATCCCAGATGACATCAAGCAGCTGTATAAAACCGTATGGGAAATCAGTCAGAAGTGTATAATCGATATGGCGGCCGATAGGGGGAGGTTTATCGATCAGTCACAATCTATGAATCTCTTCATCGAAAGCCCTACCCTATCAAAGCTTTCGTCTATGCATATGTACGCATGGAAGTCGGGTCTCAAAACTGGAATGTATTATCTACGCTCAAAGGCTAAAGCCCGCCCCATCCAATTTAGTTTAGAACCAGATTGTGTCGCGTGTTCAGCTTAAAGTTTTAGTACTAATGTACAAATAGATACGACATGGCAAAAATAAATGAAGCAATCAGTAACCTCGAAATCGCCGAATATAACAACAGAAAGATTGTGTTGTCCACTAAGCACGGTACACCCCTGCGTATTCAGTTTCCGAGATTATATATGCCTTTCGGTGTATCCGGTTTCACACCCGAAGTGGGTTTGACCAAATACAATATCGACTTTGCCCTAAAGGGGTGTGATGAAGAAGAGAGTTACATTAAAAAATTTTACGATGGAATTCGGGAAATCGAGGGTAAGATCATTGACGATGTGGTTCGTCAAAGTGATAAGATTTTCGGAAGTCCTATGACTAAGGAGGAATTGATGCCTATGTTTAATTCAAACATCAAAGAGTCCCCAGATAGGGAACCAAAATTTAGGGTCAAGGTTGACACAGATCATCAAGGACTTATTAAGGCGGGTGTTTACAACTCTGATAAACTTCCCATTAAGAGTGAGGTTCATAACGGTCTCTATTCAAGAAATTCGGGTCATGCTATTGCTGAACTGAATAGTGTGTATTTCTTGAACAAGAAGTTCGGATGTACTTGGAAACTTCACCAGCTCGTTGTGTATGAGCCGCAAAATCTAAAGGGGTTCCAGTTTATCATTTAATAACGGAGATTTTGGGGGAGGGTACCCTGACCTCCCACAGGTGAAACCATACCGGAACCAACCTGGTTCATAAACGCCGCGTTTGGTTTGTAATTGCGCATACCATTGGGCATGTTCACGTAAGCACCTCCATTGGGTCCTTGCATGATACGTCGCCCAGAGTTATCCATATAGTTCATTGGCATTTCCTCACCATATTGTAAGCCATTCCCTTGGGCCTCTATACGAGCCTTCTCAAGGGCTTGGTTGTGAGCTTGTTGAGCCATGTTCATAGCTTGTCGGTGCGCTTTCTTGGCCATATTGCGACCCTTCTCGATGGCGGCAAGTGCCTGAGTCGTCGTATTCTCAGCCATCTTGCGACCATCAGCTTGCACCTTATTAGCTATCGCTTTACCCTTTTGATTGGCTCGTCCATTAGTTATCTTATTTTTGTTACCATTCACTTTGTTGGGTGACACCGCGCCAGCACCATTGGTTGTCGCGTTGTTTCCTTTAGCTATGGCAGCCAAACCAGTGGCGGCACCCTTCGCCTTGTTAGCCAAACCGGGAGCGGCAGCCTTCGCCTTGTTAACCATACCCTTCGCTTGGGCAGCCAAACCGGGGGCGGCAGCCTTCGCTTTGTTAGCCACAGCCTTCGCTTGGGCCTTCGCTTGGGCGAGTAGCCCGGGACCTTGTGCCTTGACCTTATTAGCCGCGGCCTTCGCCTTCGCTTGTATTTGAGCCATCATACCGGGTCCTTGGGCTTTGGCCTTCGCAGCTAAAGCCTGTCCTTGAGACTGTGCTTTCTTTGCCATGGCAGCACCCTGTGACTTCATCTTGTTCATAAAAGATCCGCCCGCAGATTTAGTTTTCTTGGCTGGGGCCATTTAGTATTTACTGATATTTTTTTTATTACAAACTATTTTTTAGTCGCCTTGGATTTCACTCGGCGTTTGGGCTTGGTCAATAAAATATGATAAATACCCTGAGCTTCCTTGAGAAGTTTTCCCTGGATTCTCATAAATTTGGATCTATCGACATTTAACCGCTCTTTCGCCTTACGGACAGAATAATTCCATAACTCTACAGTCATTCTTATTTAGTACCTAGATTTTTTACGCTACCATCTTTTCGTACGCCTTGGTCCCAGCCTTGGGAACCCTGTGGAAGCTACCATCCTTGGACTTCTTCTTCGCCAAATCGACGAAAGCCTTGAACGCGGTCTTCTTGTAGGACTTCTTGGAAGCCTTACTCGCCGCCTTGGAGATGATCCTACCATCCTTCATCTTGAGGTCTTTCTTGGTGAGACCACCACTCGTTTGTTTAGCATTGCCATGGAATACTTCAGCGCGGGAACCAACAGTCATTTATCTTACGCTCTGAAAATTTTTTTGATGTCCAATATAGATATTTTGTCTGTAGTTCTGTTCACTGGGATTTGTGTCTTCACGCGCTCATCATTCAGCACCTGTGAACACACAACAGATTTATGCCCCTGGAGAGCCATCATCTCTTCCTCCACACTGACAAAACGCGGACATTCTTTGTAAACTAGCTTTTTAACATACACCTGGTGATGTTGTCCTGTGCGATGACTCCGACCAATCGCTTGGAGTTCAGTGGCAGGATTCCATGAGGGGGCTGTGATATATACACGCGTTGCCTCCTGAAGATTGAGACCTTGGCCACCACTTTTGATCTGGATGATGAAAACAGCCCCACTCGAAAATTGTTTGAAAGAGTTGATCTGCCTGACCCTCTCATCCTTGGGTACAGACCCGTCGATTCGGAATACGGGACATTTCATCCGTGACTGAATGTAATTCATTTCACCACGGAATTGACAGAATACCAAACTCTTTTCAGTGGGGTGCTCATCAATCAAACGAATGAGGGTTTCCATTTTATTGGAGACACCCTCCCACTTCGTGGGTACAACTCCATTCTTTGAAGCCACCCCATCGAGATACATCTGTGGCCAAATCATACACTGCCTCGCACGAAGAAGACACTCCAAAATTATCATGTTCTTGGAATTGAGACTTTGGGCATTTTTGAAAGCATCTTTAATCACACCCTGTGCTTCCAGAAAGACAAACTCATAGAGGGCCTTTTCATCTGGAAACATATCAAGCTCGACATTTTCAAAGTGACAGTCGGGTAATCGCAAACGCTCACTGATTTTTGCCAAATCATCCTTCGTTCGTCGAAGAATGTAGATATCCTTGATATCCTTGGTCATCGCCTGAACACTCGACTTTTCAAAACCAAAGAATACACACAGGGACACAAAGTCATTCATTGAATTGAATACAGGGGTACCTGTGACAACCCACTTGATGTCGGATTTCAAACGACACACACTCTTATAGAGTTTTGAACTTTTATTTCTGATTTCATGAGCCTCATCTAGAATGATGCGGTCCCATTTGACATAGTGTAGGGGGGTGACACCTCCATTCTCAGCACCCTTGACGGTGATGACAGTGTACGGTGCAATGGTAATATCACAAGTGTGATCAATTTTGCGTGCAGATCCATCGAAAATATTCACCTTGAGATCGGGTGCAAATTTTACAATTTCCTCACACCATTGGGTGATTATAGATTTGGGTACGATGAGGAGTGTGCGCTTTTTCTTATTCCCTAGGAGAGTAGAAATAAGCTGCACGGTCTTACCCAGACCCATTTCGTCACATAAGAATCCACCCTTGGGACCAGTTTCTTGATTTTCCATATTAAGCATCCACATCACCCCCTCCTTTTGGTATGGGGCAAATAGACGCCCATTTAGGGTCTTTGTCGCCAGTGCATACTGGTCGTCAATCATCCTCATAGGGGTCCTCGTCAGAAAGCGGCTCGATGTTACAGACAACTGGTTCAACTTCCTTTTTCACACGGGTTTTCTTCAACTTAGGTTTGGGAAGTTCATCAATGTGTTCTCTAAAATAGAGGACTTTGTCCCAAAATTCCCTCATAACTGGGAGATAAGTCGTCCACCACTCACGATCACGCTTCACGTTCACAACGTCGAATTCCTCAGGTTTGGGCCAATTTGTTTCAGCTGGTTTGTATTGAATAAAATCTGCCTCTTCTAAGTCTAAAATCTCCATACACAATTGAAGTTGGGGCATGTAGTGGATGGGGACTTCCCCAGGTATAATCTGTCTCATTGGGGGGCATTTAATCTCCACGAGTTTACCAGATTCGGATACACCATCGGGACTCCCACCGAGCCAAGAAAGTTCGGGGTGTGGGCATAAACCGAGTTCGTGTACAACCTCCCCATGTCGCTCTTCATATAAAATACGCGCTTCATCCTCATACTTCTCTCCGTGTCGTGTGGCTGCGTTACCCGTAAACTTTTCACCGAGACCACATTTTTTTAGTAGCAGATCGGCGGGTGTTTCATATTTATTCACACCGATGGCTGTAGCTGCATCACTCGCAGTCAACATATTACCACGGAGAGCGAGCCATTCTTCTGACTTCTGTGCGGCATATTCACGTTCTAGGAGAGCTTTGACGTTAGGATGCATCTTAATTATCTAAGGAACCATTCTTTTAAGTAGATGGGATGTGTCCATTTTTCTTCAAATATTCAATTCCTTGAAAAAAAAGTTGTGCACCAAGTTGTTCAGCTTGTTTTTTACTTTTTGCGATACCCCGACTCACAAAGTTATTGTCGATGTACACATCGATGAAGAAATTACCATCTTGATGGTTCGCCACCCGATATTCCGGGAGTTGGTGATTGTTAACCTGGCAATAACGCATCAGATGATCCTTGTAGTTGTCATCCACCATTATAGAATTCAAATCGATGAGTTCTGGATTGGTGTAAATCCGGAGGACAAACTCCTTCGCATGAAGGAGTCCTAGATCCATATAGATAGCCCCAATGATTGCCTCAAAAACATCTTCTAGAATTTTGGGGTTATTATTCCACCCATTTCGCATACCCTTCTCGTCCATGATGACCATAGTATTCAAATTGAGGGATTTTGCGATATTAGCTAGGGTTTCACCGCGAACGAGCTTTGTACGAGCTTTCGTGAGGAAACCTTCTTGGCGACTCTCGTATCGATCGAATAAAAATTTGGTGATTACGAATCCGAGGACGGAATCACCAATAAATTCAAGGGTTTCGAAGGATTCATTTAGATTTTCATATTCTTTTATGGCAGATTTGTGCGTAAAAGCCTTTTGGTACAAATCTAGATTTTTTATCTTTGTACCAACAAGTTTTTCAATTTGTTCTTTCGTTGGGAAAGACAACATTGTTATTATGAGTATGTTTTATTTTTTTAAGCCTTTACAGGTTCCTTCTTGATGTAGTGAGGAGACAGGTACTTCTGGAGGTTCAGGTAGGTCACCACAACCTCAGGGGGTGGGGCGAGGAGAGCACGGAGCGTGTCGTCAAGGACAATTTGGCGACCGTTCTCGGGGTGCTTGAGACCCTTCTCGAGGATGTACTTGTTGATAAACTTAGTCACCTCAGATCTGGAAATGAGATCACCTTCGGGAAGTACAAGGAATTCACGCAACTTAGGTGTGATTTCCTGCTTTCGGTTGAACCCGTTGTTCTCAGCACGCTTCTTAGCCTTTTCACCATCGGGATCCTCTTGGGTATTCTTGATCTTACGGATGAGCTTGGTGAGAGTCTTAACTTCGGCGCGGAGGGCGGTGATTTCGGTTTGAATGGTTTCAAAAGACATTATATCTTTTTTACAGCGTTAATCTTTAAGTCATAAAACACGAGAAAGAATAAGGTGATTATCGTAAAGAAACCAAACATATAATCACGGTTAAAAAACACACTTTTCTTGCGACTACTCGAGGGGCGCTTCAGGATCCTGAAGGGTTGTCTAGGTGGGGTACCTGGGGTTTGACCAGGGCATCCACCAGCACAACACGCACTCGGACACGGTGCGACATTGACACCCCGTCGCGCGCCACAGAATTGATTCTTCGTTGGGTTTCCCACACCTTTAAATGTGTAGCATCTACATTCGTCAATGACGCCACAGTCCATAATATTATATCACAATATAATAATGGATGAAAAGACTTACCCAAGGGAGACCATTGACAAATTTGTAAATGATAATGTTCTTTTCAAAGATCTGAAGCTCAAAAAGTATTTCGATCGGGATGAACCGAGGGACCTGAAAAAATTCAGGGATCGGATTCACAGTACATACCCTGGTAAAGACTTTGAAAAAATGATATATGTCTTTGTAACAGATTCCATTCGAGATATCATCCTCCAAACTGTTGGAGAACTGACTGACTTTCTACGTTCTTCGGGTGATCTCATCGTCAGTGGTGGTGAAGCCTTCAATATGTACGTAGATTTCAAAGATCGTATCGTCACGAGTGATATTGACGCGAAATTCGTCCCTCGCATGAAAACGGATGCCAAGTATTTTGGGAAACTCCAAGCATTAAAACTGTTGTTATGGAATAAACTTGGTCAGCTCTCACAGCGTTTAAATATACGCATCAGAAACCGTATATTGGAACAGAAGGGTAAACTCACAAAGTTTTTGGGTATAGGATTCAAAAACAAGGGACCGTTTGTAACTAGAAGATACACCCTCATCAAGAAGAAAAAGACGAGGGGTGACAATACCCCAGGGAAGGGTGACGTGTTCATAGACGTTGAGCTGTTTGCGTTAGATCTCAATCTCCGGTACTTGTCCCCAAAAACTGGTAAAATCCAAGATTTTACAATGGGTGGTATCCTCGACATCCCATTCATGCGCCCAAATGAGTTCGGATCAGATGTTTCCAGAACTAAAAAGAAGGGGGTTACTTACCGGAACGCCAAAACTGGTAAAATGGTCGTTAACAATAAGATTTTCGTTGCCAGTAAAGAGTTTTTAATTGAGGATGTCTATCTGATGCATAAACTCAAACTACGCCCAGAGAAGAAGGAGAAGGATAGGCAACGCTTGATTGTGTTGGGGAAGATGTTCAGTAAGAGTGTCAAACAAACCGATTCCATCGATGATATCTTCAAAAAGGTTCGAACTAAGATTAGTACAAAACCTATGCCCCTCATTTCCCAGTACAGGAATGTCAATATTAAGGCGGCTTCGAGGGTAAACCCCCGTAATTACAGTCAGTTCACAACCGAGCCCATGAAAGAACGTCTATCCAAACAACTTGTGCATGGATTAAAAACAGTTGTTCCCAACACAAAGATAAGTAATAATTACGAAAAAACGTCAGGGAATCAACGTTTTGATCTAAAAACACAGAAATGGAAGACAGTTACCAATGCGTCGTACGTCAAAAATGAACAAACATTTAGACCTAAAGAGGCACAGAAGATTGCGAAAAATCTCAATGTCAAGAAAACGTTGTACGGTTACAGACCGAATAGGAACGATTGGGTTTCTAAAACGATTCTCAATAAATCATCGAATATACCATTTGTTGGGTTAAAGAAATGATACGCATCACATGTATAAATGCTGTACAGTCCCCCTACCAAAGGTGATGATGGTCTCTATTTTGTGAAGGCTCTCAATGATACCAAGCGCAAGTGTATGGTTCAACTCAACAAGGTCAAGGTTTCTGAAATTACAGGGGAAGTTGTATTTGACCTCGTATCTGAGGCTAATGCGGATAAGTTGAAGGTTGTGGATGCTGGAAATCTCATCGCCGCCCACGAGAATGCATCTTCGTGGTTTGGAAAGGCCCTCTCGGAGAAGGTTGTTGAGGGTGCTTACACCCCCACCATTTCTAACGATCAAATTACAGGAGACCGAATTGATGCTACTAAGGTTTTTAACTCAGCACAGGGAAATATCGATTTTGATACTGTGAAATTGGGTAAAACCTGTGACGTCATCCTCGAATTTTCCGGACTTTGGTTCGCGAAGAAGGCCTTTGGCTCTTCTTGGAATATTGTCCAGGTCAGGGTTCATGATGACCCAATTCTTGACACATACCCAGACGAATATGCATTTGTTGATGATGACGACCAATAAAAAAATTCTTATTAATATATAAAAGATGATCGCTAATATGCTCAAGCGCCACCAGTCTAAGTTGGTAACTCTCGTGGCCATTGCCGTAGTTATCTACTTACTCACCACTCTCAACTCTACATCCCAATATTCCATCAGCGAGCGTGAATATGTTGGCTTCGGTAGCGGTTCCGCGATCGGCCCTGCGGCGGCTGCCCCTGCGAGTGCCGGTATGCAGAAGGGTACCGGCCTCGCCTCGTCCCTCCTCCCCCGTGAGGTGGCGTCGGATGAGGATTTCGGTCAGTTTGCCCCAGAGGACATCCTCAAGGGACAAAACTTCCTTGAACCCCGTCAGCAAGTGGGTTTCCCCGAAACTATCGGTGGCAACCTCCGCAATGCCAACCAACAAATCCGCGCGGATCCCCCCAACCCCAAGGATCCCTTCGTGTGGAACAACTCTACCATTGTCCCCGATCTGATGCAGCGCAGTTTGTGCGCTTAAAGATTTGGTCATACTAGATTAATATACTATGGCTTCAGTTTCCAATGATCTCACTGGGAACGTCGCCAAACTCGTAGAACTTACCAAACAACTCTCTGAAGCGAAAGCTGATATCAAGATCCTCAACCAAGAAGAGAAGCGTCTCAAGGAAAATGTGAAAAAACACATGGTTGAGCAGGGCATTGATACCATTAACCTCAGGAAAGGAAAAATCAGTATTCGCAAGTCTGTGCGAAAGGCGGGTATGAGTAAGGATGCTGTGAAGGATGGGCTTCACACATTTTTTGGTGGCGACGAAGCCAAAGTTGAAGGGGCTTTGAACGCTATTAAGGACGGGCTTAAAACAAAAGAATCAACCTCTCTCTCGTTAACCGGTATAAAAGAAAAGCAACATAATGAAGATAAGTAAGAACTCACAATGGTTTGGAGCCAGTACGTTTACGAAGCGACCACTGGTTTTGATTCATACGTAAGTGATGAAGAAGAATTTAATGACGACACTCACCTGAATATTGAAGATTGGGAAATCACATACTCAGATGAACTCGGGACGATGTGGGATATGATCAGGACACTCCTACATGACGCACAAATTGAACACACAGGGGAATTTTGTGACTTTGTTGAATTTTGTTATTGGCAACACGACAGTAACCAGGGTCGTGTAACGTGGGAAGATGGGGAACAGACGAAATGGTATGAACAACGTGTTGCGCACATTTGGACCAGTCTCAGACGGGTTATTGACAATAATCATCTTCACGAAGAAATGATGCACGGCGCCACCTTTTACGACTTTATGGATTTTTCTAAAAATTATATGTGTATATATTAAATGTTACCAGATCTCACGACGCAGAAAGTCGCCATCCCCGCGGCGCTTTTTTTGGCACTAAGCCCCGGTGTGCTATTAACCACCGATGGATCCAAAGTGTCTTTCATGAACCGCAAAACCGACAAAATGTCCGTCTTTTTCCACGGACTCGTATTCTTTCTAGTGTACAGCCTGATCGCCAAGGTCATGGGTCTCGTCCTCACAAAGACCGATCTCATTGTGACCACAGCCCTATTCATCGCCCTGAGCCCCGGTCTACTGCTTACCATCCCCCCCAAATCGGGAGGTCTTACCGGGTCTGGACAGATGAGTCTGGAAGCTGTATTGACCCACTCGGTAGTCTACGCCCTAGTGTTTGCGCTTTTACGTCGCCAATTTCCTCAGTTCTACTAAGTAAGAAGATGAAGTATCTCATTCTCGGGCCGGCCTCAATGGGGATCTTTTCTCTCATTGGTGCATTGAAGGCACGAGAATCTAAACTAGCAGATGTTCAGGAGATTTCCGGATCGTCAGCTGGTGCAATCATAGCTCTATTTTTAGCTAAGGGGATGTCTATCGATGAAATTCTTAATTTATCTTTATCAATTAATATTCCCAGTTTTGTTAAAATACGTATAGGCTCCTTTTTTAACAAATTTGGTTTTGTTGATATGGGGCCTATACGCAAAAAATTAGTAGATATATGTGGATCTGATCCAACCTTTGATGATTTGGAAATGAAAATATATGTTTCCGCATTTTGTATGAATAGCGGGGAAACAGTCTATTTCTCTAAAGATACACATCCAAATATGAAAGTCATCGATGCCGTGTGTATGAGTATGGCAGTCCCGTTTATTTTTGCTTGTGGGACGTACAATGGTGAAACGTACGTCGATGGTGGTACAAAGGAGCAATACCCACTCGTACCGTTTTTACAGAAAAAACCACACGAAGTGTTTTGCATGAAAATTAAAATGGATCAAAGATACCAGGAAAAAATAGATAACCCTAGACAGTTTGTTGAGACTCTAATTAGATCAACCCTATCTAATCGTGTTGAAGATGTACACCCGATTGAGGTTTTAGAAATAAATGTAAAAAATACAAACATATTTGATTTCAATATGAGTTATGAAGAAAAAGTCAGATTATATAATTTAGGATATTTGACTATGTAATTACTTTTTTTTGTTAGTTTAAACTATATGAAAGACCCGTGCAGATCTAGCGCGAGTGTGAAAGTACTCCGGAACGTTGTTAAAATCAAGACCGGAAAAACGACTAAACTAACAAAAAATAAGATTTGTGAAGCGTATACCAATATCCAGGCAGGGAAGCTACCCCTACCCCCATTGGTCCTTACATCCGACAGGACGTACCTACTCGATAAGAACTCACCATTGAGTTCGAGTGATTACGACAAGTTATTCGACAAGTCATCTAGTCGAGTCATTTTGAAGAAAATTGCTGCCAAGATCAGTATCAAAAAGGTAGAAGCGTTGACTAAAAGTCAACTAGTAGACACCATATTGAAACGTCTCAAGTTTTTGGATATATCCGAACCTATTAAACTTGGTAAAAGGCAATCATCCCCAGTCACAGCAGTGAAGGCTCCCATAGCAGTGAAAGCTCCCGCAGCAGTGCAGACCACAGTAGTGAAGGCTCCCGCAGCAGTGCAGACCACAGCAGCGAAGGCTCCCGCAGCAGTGCAGACCACAGCAGCGAAGATTTTATCCACAATTACAGGAAATGTAAACACGAAGGATACAAAAATAACTAAAAACAACGTTTCTGAACAGGGAAAAACTCTACTAGGTAACAGGAATTATGATTTACTCTTTGATCCCACCACAAAGCGCGATGAACTTGTCCGAATAGCGAAGAAAGTTGGTATAGTGGAGGTCGATACTATGACAAAGAAAGAGTTAATAGAGGCAACAACAAAACGTGTACGATTCATGAGTAACAGGGGTTTGACACCAAAGACTATGAAAACGGCTAACGTACCCTTTTTCCCTAAGCCTAATACTCGCCCCCCACCTATAACAACCCCTGCGTTTTTACAACAAAAAGCGAGTGTGGGTGGTGGACCTCCAACCGGTGGACCCCCAACTGGTGGACCCCCAACTGGTGGTGTACCATCTTTCTTAAACGGACGTAGGGTAGTACCAACACCCCCACTCCCCCCGACGCCAGGTCCACCGCGACCCCCTAACGTGAAGCCAAACAATGTGAAGCCCGTCGTGCCTAACAGGTCAAACAACAAGGT
>MEHZ011659900.1_pt1 | contig 12440 bp, 9 predicted proteins | sample 897221 | NCBI WGS metagenome assembly MEHZ01 (sample SAMN05514161, study PRJNA337945) | marine metagenome | isolation source: marine surface water | place: Arctic Ocean | collected 2007-12-13 | reverse complement strand
ACTGATACTTGGATGAACCATTCCGTATTACCGTTTGAAATTGCAGCCTATGGATCTACAATTCACAACGATGAAATTATTATTTCTGGAGGAATCACCGGCACTGGATTCAATTCTCTGTCAAAAGATGTGCATGGCTACAATCCACTCACTGGAGCCATGAGCGTCCATTCACAACTACCGGTGGACATGTTCGACCATACAATCACAGGTACGAATGGTACAATTGTATATGCAACTGGAGATTTATCGATTTACCGTTTCTCGTCATGGAGCACCAACTTCCACAGTCTTTCCGAATATTTCACGAATCCTTCTTTCTATGATGGATGGGTTACTTCAGATATCTTAGACCTTCGAAAAACGGTAATGGGAACATCATCTCCTGTATGGCTGCAATTATCCGGGATGGCACCGAGCGATACTTCACTTGAATTACAATACAAGAGCGGCGAAGATTCGAACTTACTCGGAACTTCCAATTGGCTCCCAATGGGACCAGGAAATATTTCAGAATACTTCCAAGTTGGAAACCATTCATTGATGCTCGTCGGTCAAGAAAAGTCCTTCTTCCAATATCGAGTCAAGTTCAGCACAGATGAACTCAATAATTGGAAAATACCAAACTTGGACAATGTCAAAATATATTCCGAAGAATCAACGCTTCTTGGACAACACCCCGTCTCTCTGCATCCAAATGCAGCGCCAATCGATTTGACGACGTTTCATTCCTCCTATGCTGCGAATTCAACGTATTCTCTCCTTTTACATTCAACCAACAGTGATGGATTTACTCTACCCAACAGCAATCCCGCAGAAATCACATGGGATACTGTGAGTGAAACATTTGTAATCGACGATCCTGATGGCCTCTTGAAACAGAGTGACATCAATGTTGTCGAACTTTCAACATCATCAGAAGGTGATGAAATGAAATGGAGTATTGCCATCGAAGAAGGACTGCCAAGTGATTACCTTGCGCTTGAGATTCAAACTCATGGCCTTCATGAAACCAGATATAGAAGCCCTGACACCATCAATATTGAGAATATACTCGACGTACATGTCATCGGCTATTCATCCTCTTTTTCGAGTCAAGGAGGACCCGAAGTATCGACTGGCGAAGTCTTCCCCAATGGAGCTCAATTCGATGTGACGATCGACCATAGTTTCAATTCAACAGCGACCCGACTGCTCTATGGTGTGATCGAAGGACGGTTACATGTCGATGTCGAGAACTCAAACTTTGGATGGTTCAATTCAACAAGTGAATGGTTTACACTACAAACCGGCCAAGAAACAGTAACGACACATACCCTTCCAAACTCCAGTTCTGGTGATGCTCGAATATGGCTTGAGGCACGCACCCAAGACGACTTCATTCTCAATGTGAATCCCTCATCGAAGCAATTCATACTGAATGTTGATGCTCCACTTCAAACTTCCACATCGCCAAGCAGTGGTACTTACCTCAATGAAATCGCCGAGCGAAATGTTGAATTTGAATTCTATGATGTTGGAGGATTCAACGATGCGACAGTGCAAGCCTTTGTCTGGATTGAAGCGCTCCACGATAGCGATGCAAACGGACAATATTCAGCTGATGAATCTGTTCCATCACCACTCACATTTACCCATACAGGCGATTTGTGGCTGCTCAATTTGACGGTCAATGACACAGCGAACACAGACCACCAAATGGTCCATGTCACACTCGAAGGGACCAACTTAGCCGGTAAATACATTCGAAATGCAGAACTTTACCCTACCAATGGTTTACTCTCTTGGATGAGCCGAACACCCGAAAAGGCCAATGTCACTTTGATCGAACCTTTGTTTGAAACATCTGCAAATGGTGCTCAACGCCTTGAACCAACCATCCAGGTCGGATGGAAGGTGGTTGTAAGTGACAGCAATACCCTCTCCGACATCGCCCACGTTCGAATTGAACTTGGTAATGATGAAACTCTTGGGATGCGATACAATACCAACTTGGATACCTGTGAAGAGATGGATGGTCGTATTCAAGTTGAGAATTCATGCTTTGCGACAATAGAAAATGAAAGTTTAGTGATCCGTTTCATTGGTAGGGTTGATTGGACTTTTGTCAATTCAAACATTGATATCGGCCACCTTGAAGTGCAGGTTGATGATTATGATGGCACCAGTGTACACGCTTTAGAAGGGCAATGGGTCTTAGAACGGCAAATGTCCATACTCGTCGAACCACTTCAAGACATTGATGGGGCAGTCAAAGGTGAACTTACAACGGGTTGGAATATGATCTCTGGAGAATATGTACAGTTGAATGCCACGATTAATCATCTGGTCAGTAACACATCGTACAACGGATATGTCTCCGTGTTTTGGAGAGGGAAAATTCAGAATGATTTCTTTTCCAATAGTTTTTCTGCAGAAGTAGTTAATGGTCAATTGTCTGCCCAAATTCAAACTCCAGCGGGATCTGGGCTCTGGCACCAAACCGTGTTGGAAATATGGGACCCTTATGATTCTGAAAATTTGTATTCGACTGAATTACCGAACATGAAATTAGATGGGAATGCTCCTGTTCTGCTTCCTTCAACATTGACAAGCGGAATTTCCCGATACCATTTAGATAACGTCGAAATTGGTGTCAATATTGCTGAGGCGAATTCATGGACGCAGAACCTTACTCTGAATTGTCAAATTCAATCGTTAAACTTTGAATGGCCGATTCTTACGCTTAGCCGCGAGTCATCGACTGTGTTTGATGGAAAAACGATGTTCAGTTTCATCTATAATTTCACAGAGCAAGGAAACCCTTCGACCCTCTCGACTCAATCGAACATCGCTTGCTGGGCAAGCGGAAGGGATGATGCGGGCTGGGAACTTACTGCATCGAATGGTAATTCTGCCAACAACCCTTGGCTTATATCCTCACTCAGTGACATTGGCCCTGATTTAGAGATTCGTTCAGTAGATTTTGAAGGCGACACGAGCCAAGGTTCAAAATTACGAATGGAAATGCAGATTGTAAGTTCAGGAGAAAAAATTGATGTGCCATTCAATATTACAATCAGTATCGTACAAAATGAAGTTTCAACCATTGTAGGCCGTGAATTAATACCGTTGATTGGAGGGAATACTGCAGTCAATATTCGTGCTGCTGTCACCGTACCAAAGGGCGACTGGACACTTGTCATTGAAGTCGATGCTGAACAAGGCATTTGGGAATTAGATGAAATGAACAATAAATGGTCACAAAATTATTCCCAAGAAAATGATGCAATGTCAGGAACTCTTGTCGCGATTTCTGCAGGCGGAGGAGTGTTGGTCTTGATTGGACTCGTTATGACCTTACTGCGGAAGAGAACTCAGGATGAAACCATCTCTACAGAACCGTTACCTGCAAAGCCACTCACAGGCCCTCCTTCACGAGCAGATGGAACAAAGAAGGTCCCTTCGAATCTCAAAGGTCCACCTCCGAAAGCACGCGTGGATGTGTTACCATCTGAAGTGAAAGCTGCTCCATCGATGCTAGAAGTTGGTCGTTCGGTTTCCGACTACACCCAACTTCCTGGAGGCGGCGACTACCGATATGAGGGAAGTCAAACCTTCTACTCAGGAACACCCTGTGGCGAATGGAAACAAAACCCAGACCAATCCTTCACTCGGATGGAATAAGGCCAATGCCTAACTTCTTCAAGAAGGACTGATTGTTTATCCTATGGCGAGTGAGGATATCGAAGATATTCGGCGCGTTCTTGCCATTTGCTTCCGAGACGGTGAAACGCTTGGAGCGTTAGATATTGAGCGAATCATTTCATTTGACATGGAGTGGGTTGGACCAGATGAAGCTGAGAAAGTGGTTCAAGCCTTAATTGGCAAAGGTTGGCTTACGGGTGAGGAAGATGCACTCACACCAACCGTCTCACTCACCGGGGTTCAATCACCCCTCGGTTGGTTCCCTCGGCCATCTCGATTACTTCACCCCGTTCACCCCGAACAGCAACAACCTCTTTCGAACACAAGAGATGACTCCAAACCTCTGCCAAAAGCATCCGTACCAGTCTCGAATCATACATCACTCCATACTTCAGATTCCAAAGACCCTCGAGCAAAACTCACCCAGAGGTTGGCCAAGTTTATTTCGAAGTCATCTGAAATATCACTCGATGAAGTCGAACGGAGAGCAAAACGTAAACAACAAGCATTAGGATACGTCAGTACGTGGATGTGCCTTGCACTCGTGGCCCGGGAACAGAACCTTTCAATGAAGGAGATCACTGACGCATTAGCAACTCGGTGATTATCCCTCGATAACTGTTCCATCGTCTTCCTCAAGAACTTCTTCCTTATTACGTGCAGAAAGTTCGATCAAAACCGGCAAGAGAAGTAAAGCGAGCAATAACGAAAAGAAGACGGTGACGGCAGTAATTAATCCGAAGTCTTGGATAACCGGCATAGGTGAGAACATCAGAACAAGGAAACCGAAAGCAGTGGTGAGTGCGCTCATAATCAAAGCCACACCTGTGGTTGAAAGTGCTGCACGCAAAGCCTCCCAATGCGAATCTCTTCGAGCCAGTTCAACTTCAATTCGACGCCACATGTGAATCGAGTAATCGATACCGATACCAATGGTTAGCGCAGTCACCATCACGGTCAAAACATTCCACTTCAAACCGAGTATGAACATTGAACCAGCGACCCAAAGTGAAGCCAATGCGACTGGTAAGAGAACAGCTATGGCTGGAACAACACGCCGTGTCAAAACCAACAGGACAACCATTGAGACGAAGAGTGAGATGACCGTTGATTTGATTTGAGAAGTATTCAAACCATCGAGTACGGTTTGCAAAATGACAAGATCACCGGTCACATACAAGTTTGCATGATTCTCGAGATTGTACCGGAGCGTACCTTGTTCAGAAGTGCTGCCGAGTTGTTCTTCAATTTTGCTGATGACAAGTTGAGACTCTGCTGAAGTCGATGCTTCAACACGGACTTCTGTTCGGAAATAGGTGATTTCACCATCGGTTAAGTGCACCGTTTGTTCAATACGTTGCGCCCAAGTTTCACCCGTCAATGCATCCGCAACAGTTTGGTTCGTAGAAAGTTCATCAAAGGCAGAAGCTAGATTCAGTTCGAGAGAGGTATTCTTGACATAAACATCACCTGCATAGACTTCAAGATTATTCGCGTCGCCAAAAGAAACGTCTCTTAGAATTGCATCTCGTAAAACAACATATGGTCCTTCGTATGATGGCGAAGGTGGTGAATTGTCAGTCCCTACAACGTCATGGTTCGCTTCGAAGTCCTTGTGTAGACCTCTGAGTTCATCGAGCATTAATCCGTCACCAGGTATGCTTGAAGATGGCTCAAGTGGTTCAAACAGAATGTAAATCAATTTCCAACCTGCGCTATCGTAACTTGTTGCGATATCCTCTCGGACTTGCATAATCTCCATATCTGGGTCGACAAAGTCTGCGAGGTCAAAATCTGTTTCAAGCGACGCTGCACCAAAAATGGAGATACCTGAAATCAGAATGGTCACCAGAATGACTGTAACTTGCTGCTTTTGTTGAACGGCAACTATACTTCCAACAAGACGAGGCATGGTGATGGCTTGACTCTGTTGCACATTCAAGGCCTTTTTGCGGACGACATGCAAGGCGCCGACAACAACAGTCGAAGAAACAAATGCGCAGAGAACACCAAATGCAAGAGCATACCCAAATGTTGCTAACGGTGGCAAGGGTGAGATGACGTTCGCCAAAAAGGCTGCTACGGTTGTTACAACTGCTAAAGAGAGTGGAATCGAAAGTCGAGCACAAGCACGCAACCACGCTTCAGCGGGGTCTTCTTGTTCTTTATGAATCGCCGAGAAGGCACGTTGCAAATGGATTGCATAATCAATACCAAGTCCAAGTACCAATGGTGCAACTGCAACTTCGAGAGCTGTAAATTGGATGCCAAGTAAATTTAAAACACCGTACGTCCAAATCAAAGCAAAAGAGAGTCCAATCAGCGGGAAGGCGACATCGTTAATCGACCGGAAGGCAATGGCCAGAAGTATGATGACGACCAATAAAGCGAGGATAACTAACAAGGCCAGGTTATCAAAAGTACCTTGGTCAATATCATAGGAGATAAGGTCAAGAGATGCCACACCGTAATTCAAATCAGAAGATTCTGAAAGTTTGGCAAATTCCATTCGGAATTGGTCTTGGATCACTTTTCGCTTTTCGACATCAAGATCCGGGTCAATTTCAAGCACCCAGAGAGTGGAAGATGCTGTAGGAGCTGCATCACCAGTTCCGTTCTTAAGATATTCACAACTTGAATCAACATTCAAATCACTGTGGAGGAGAGCGGAAGAAGCGTAACGAGCTGCGGAAAGAAGTTGGTCATCGGCTGAGAGTGAACACACGGTGTCCTCTTCAAACAGAAGGTCGAGAATTTCGCCCCATGAATGTATGGAGTTCAACGAAGTACCATTTGCCTCTTCATCAAGAGCCAATTGTACGATTCCTGGAGTTGTGGTCCAAACGGCAACAGCATCTTGACGCTTAGAAGATTCATTCTGCATGTGTGCAAGATGGTTATTCATCGTCTGAAGAGATTCTATAGAAAGTATGTTTGAACCGTTATCCGCAGTAACATGAACAAAGAGTGGCCTTGCTTCATTCGGAAAGTGTTCATGGATTCGTTCATGTGCATCACTCGATTCTGAGTCGGGTGCAAAATCAGCGAGGTCGGTATTAAACGTCGGTGGTGAGACGACTAGATGTGCGCTCAGTGCCACAGTAAACAGAAACACAACGACAAGGATAACGGGTGCCAGACGTTTGAACGATGGAGCCCAACCGGCCATCCGTTCTTCCAATGACTCGGTATCCATTACTGTTGCGAAGTAAAGGCACTAGAAAAGAGAGAGGGGTGGAATCCCTCGAAGATGTGGTTTTCTGAGAACATTAAGATTCATCCATGAGGGTATTCCGTCCATATTCAAGGAGAAGAGAGGGAGAAGGTTCAAAACAAAGTGGCAGGTCGCAAGAACGATTGCAATGCCAGTTAAAGTCCTCCTAAATGAAAAGAAAGAACTTCGCCTGCGCGTCATTGGCGAAAGTCATACCGCTTTGCAAATGCTCCGAGAACGCCTAAACGTTAGCAGCAAGGTCGAATATGCAAACTATTTCCCAGGACATCCTGAATTGGACGACCCTGAATTCTATATCCGCATCAGTGGAAAAAACACCTCTGACAAGGTCTTGAAAGAAATTGTTTCTGGACTTGCAAGTGAATTCGCTAGCATCAGCCTCTGAATGGGGTATTCCGATGACCACATGGACGGATTCTCTCGCAGAATCCATCGGACTTGACGGCTATGCCACGAATACTCTTGGCATAGGAGGCGTTTTGAAAGCACGTGTTGCTGATTTCCGTGTCGAAGAGATTTCGACTCCTGTTCATCTCGAAAGTCGTGGACGGTTTACCGTTGCTCGGATCATGCTTACCAACTGGGAAACCAATAGATTCTGCAACACGTTGGCAAAAAGCCTCTCAATTCCTCGCAATCGTATCTTTTTTGCTGGAACAAAGGACAAGCGAGCTGTGACCCAACAATTGTTTGTCATCGATGCCCCCCAGGGTAAGGTTGCCGCTGTTGAAATTCCAGATGTAAACATCGAAGTACTCGGTCGAACACATCAAAAAATAGGATTCGGCAACCACCGTGGCAACCGGTTTACCATTGTTATTCGAGGCTGTGCTAACGAAGACGGCACGCCAATGGCTGTTGAAGATGCATTGAAAGAAGTTGAAGCCATTCAAAAAGAAATGGCTTCGAAATTAGGCGAAGATACGTTTCCAAATTGGATCGGACCTCAGCGGTTTGGCGCAGGAAGGCCTGTGACCGCCGAAGTTGGAAAGCATGTTATTGCTGGAGATTGGAAACAAGCAGCACTCACCTATATCGCGATGGCAGGAGAATCAGAGAACGCAGATGTTGCTGCCTTCCGAAAGCATGTCCGTGATAATGGACCATCGGAAGAAGGGCTTGAGTTAGCACCGAAATGGCTCGGTTTTGAACGGAAAATGGTTGAACATCTACTTCACCGCCCCGAGGATTATATCGGAGCGTTTCGCAAACTACCAGGTAATTTGCAATTGATGACTGTCCATGCATTGCAGTCGGTCGTGTTCAACAAATCTCTGCATGCACGACTCGCAGCCAATCATCCAATCAGTTCTCCAGCCGCGGGGGATTTTGTCGGACGGATTGACGAAAAAGGTCAACTGGATGCCCCAAGCTGTGTATTGGTTGAAGAACGGACTCTCCCTCGTATCATTCGAAACTGCCAACTTGGCCGTCTTGCTCCAACTGGTCCGCTACCTGGAAGTGAAATCAAAACCTGCGACGGTTTAACCGGCGATATCGAAAAAGAAATCATTGAACAAATGGGCTTAACAGATGTCAGTTGGGAAGTTGAGGCTATTCCTCGACTCTCGACACGTGGCACTCGACGATCCTTGGTAACGAGTTTCAAGGAAATGAGTGTTGACAGTGTACCGATTGCCAACGATGAATCAATGGGAGAGCGATGGAAGGCAGGACCTGTCAACAACAGCCGCTGGCATCCCGATGGAGCCTGCATACGATTCAGATTCACCCTTTCTTCAGGAAGTTATGCAACAACATTGTTGAGGGAATTCATGCGATGTCCCTTGCATCAATTGTGAGATACACAACATATCGGTCGTAAGAGATACGAATTCAATCAAGATGTCTCAACATGAGACGAGAAGAACCATCACTTTATCGAAGTGAGACTAAACTCACTGTAATTCCTTTGAGTGAAACTCAAAGAAGGCCCATTGAAAGAACTTCGATTTCACCGACGCCAGGAATATCGGAAATTTTTCCTTCCAAAGCATCTGCAAGACCTTCGCCGTCATTCATGACCACGTGAATTTGAACAAACTTGAGTCCGAAAGCCAAAGGTTTGACTTCCACGGACTGGATATTGTAGATCTCATCACTGAGGCCTTGAACTGCTGTTGCGATTGCATCAGCATCAACGTTCTCAACATCCGAATCAGGATTGAGTTTGTATGTCATTGCTACCATACCCATAGAATCACCTCAGGGCCCCTGGTATTGGCAGGTTGGGCAGATGTAAATGACACCTTGATTGCGGCAACGAGGACTACGTCCAATCGGTGTGTCGCATCCAGGGCATGGGAATGAAGTCGATCCGGTTTCCACAAGTGGAACTCCGGACGAGGTGCAGTTTGCGGCTCTTTCAGTCATAATAGGTCCTCAGGAACAAATGGCCCACGCCCTCCCCTTCTTTATGGTTGCGTGCTGAACCATCTCGATTTAGCAGTGAAATGTAATCTGGAGCATCCGCCAATGACAATCTGGTACAGTTCTATCGGCCGAGTACATTCAAACGTCCATGACGGCCAGTGCTTACGACCAGTTCCCCATTCCTTTCGCGGCACCATCCCGATTCAAGAACAAGAATATCACCCACTTGGACGCGCTGAATCTGGTCGCCCCACAAGACAATTCCAACGAGGCCAGTTTCATCGCGACCACATGCCGCAGCGACTGGACCAACATAATGTTCTGAATAGACCATACGTCGAGGATAGATTCGAAGTAAAACGACTTCAAGTCGATGAACCGGTTGGTTCACTTGTAAGTCAGCAATTTTTTGACGGCGACTGGTGGTTTTCTTACTCTTCTTCAGCGTTGTTCGGTTTTGTACCATGAGGTGAGATTCACCTCAATGCACATCAATCTATTCGCCTTTCTTTTTCCGCATAGAGAATGAAGAAGTGATGATGTCGGGGGCTTCAGCAATGTCATCCCCACTGAGTTTGAGATTCAATGCTGCTTCATACCTTTTCAGAACAGATACTTTGCGAAATTTCCATGGCATGAAGTGTATGCAGATGAGGTAGACTTCAGATGATGAATTCCGTGAAGCATGGGGTGAGTAGCGACGAACGTCGTAAAAAAACGGTCGGATGACTTCGATTAATTCCTCAACACCAACGCCCTGAAACAATTTGGTAACGAAAGACCCACCTTTCGTTAACAGTGGAAGTGAAAAATCAAAGACAAGTGAAACCAAGTTCATGGCAATAGCTTGGTCCATATCCCATTTGCCAGTGATATTTGGAGAGATGTCCGAAATGATTGAATTTAAAGGGCGGTCATTTAATTCCAGAAGAACACGCTGTTGAACGTGGGGCTCCGTGATGTCTCCGACCATAAGAACTGCACCCTCTACGCGTTGACAGGCTTCTAAATCGACGCCAATGACCCAGCCATCTCCGCCAACCAATTCGGTTGCAACTTGGGCCCAACCCCCTGGGTGGCATCCTACATCGAGAATAACATCACCTTTGCTAATCAAATTAAAGCGCTCTTGGATTTGCTTTAATTTGAAGGCTGAACGGGACCTGTAGCCGCTGGCCTTGGCTTGCCTACGCCAAGAATCACGCTTGTGATTTTCAATCCAGTGGTCAGCCATACTCATTCCTCCTAACTCCCCTTCGCCACGCTCCTGTTGATGAAACCTCGCTTTAATTCAACACCGAAACAAAGAGATGAAGGGGGTCGGTATCCTCGGCGTAACATGAGGGGAGGTTGTTTGAGTTGAAACCTCCGCTTTTTGTTGTTTCATGTCTTGTTTCCTTCCTGCTAATGGCTTCCTGTAGTCCTTTAGTTCAGGGGGAAGTCATCGACCCATCCAATACATTGCTCAACCCAATTGCAACTGAATCCATGGGTCGTAGTCTCCTGGTTGAAGAAGTAACGACCACATGGTGCCCGACATGTGCCCAAATCGACCCATACCTGAAGGCAGTAGCCGATTCACACGGATCACGTATTGCTATGGTTGCTTATCATCCCTCAGACGGTGAAGATGCTTTTCAACCGCCTGCGGCTCAACATCGTATCAATCGACTTGGCCTTCTTCATGGCGATGCAATACCTTCGCCGACTTTCTTTGTCGAGGGTAAGAATCCTCGATCTGGCACCGAGGCTTGGAGTGATGTTCAACGGGACATACTTGACCTCGAATTAACCCGTCAAGATACGACACTTTTGCAGTTTGAAGTGCATCGTACTGATGAAGGCATCACAGCTCGTGTGCTTTCTTTTACCAACATGAGTGTCGAACTCGAGAACACGCAATTGACTTTCCTTGTTCTTGAACACCAGAAGACAGTCCCAGATGGCTTTGTAAATCCAGGTGAATTAACTCGTGACCGTGTAGTGGTGGCAACGGCTGAATGTGACTTCAACACTTCAACCATTCCAACTCAACTTGGACTCATGGGTGCGGACGTCAATCAAGGATGCAATATTGATTTTGAAATTTCATTTGAAGACATGAACGAATTCAGTATTCTTTTGATTCATGAAAACACTGAAGATGCAATTGTAAACTCTGAAGCATCGCTTGGAACCTATGGTGCAGTTGAATTTGCATACCGTTCACGTGACGCCCCCGAATCGTGGTCACTTGCCAATGTTCTCTTGATGGTCGCAGCAGGTGCTGGACTCGTTGCGATATGGCCGCGTAAGAACTAGAATCACTCGGATACAACTGGAATCTTCCGGATTTGTGCACCCGAGTGCCGTAAAGCGGCAATACTCCGATGCAAAACTACACAGATTTAATAACCCTCTGCGACAATGTAATTGTAATGGCAGAAACATGGGAAGACGTGACCAAAGATGGAACGCAACCTCTCAAAGAGTGGGTTGTCGAGTATACTGTAGTGGTGAATGAAGAAACGAACCAGCACCTGAACATCATGCATGGTGAAGATCTTGCAGATGTTCAAAGAAGGTTGTTGCTTGAACTCAGAAAAAATTATGCTGAAAATGAACGTATCGATGTCACTGTTCAGCGAATGGAAGAAATCAAAGCCACTTCAGAATCAGTGACTTTTGAAGGGTGCTTCACACCTTAATTTGCTTTCGTACGGTAGTGGACTTCAATCACTTCACCGTTCTGGAGAAGGTAATCATCGAAAGATGTCACACGGTTATCCTCAGTTGCGCTTTCCCCTGAAGCATGGACGTGCATGACCATTTCATGGGTTGCATTGACTCGATAATCAAAGATTCCTGTTTCATTGAAGTGGTGCCCCCAGATGTCGAAAAAGACACCTAATGAGATATTACCTGGGTCATTGAGTTCGATATGAAGGCGTCCTGTATCATCGTGTGTGTGTATCGTATGCATGTAATTCTCATTGCCATTGCAGGCATCTGTTTGAATCCCAATTGCAGATTCAACGACATACGGGTTTCCATCAATGAATACTTGGAGAGTGATGTGGTCGTGGCGTGCTAATCCACTGTGTTCAACACAATCCAACGACAAAGGGTCTGGCGAATCTGCTGTTGATGCCTGAGCTTCACTTGT
>MEHZ011442036.1_pt1 | contig 12478 bp, 9 predicted proteins | sample 897221 | NCBI WGS metagenome assembly MEHZ01 (sample SAMN05514161, study PRJNA337945) | marine metagenome | isolation source: marine surface water | place: Arctic Ocean | collected 2007-12-13 | reverse complement strand
ATGACCGACGACGAAATCGGCGAACTCCGCGCCGGTTGCATCAACGCCGCCCAAAAACAAAAAGGTGTCACCCTGCGCTGAGGATCGTTGTCTGCGAGCGGGGTACCCCGATCGAGACCATGATGCTCTGGACGAGCGAGTAGCCAGGCTCACCGCCGACAAGGCGTGACGCCCATATCGTGGATTGGGCATACGGGCGTCACGCTCCGATCGGTGTGATGGGCTACTGATCGGGTTGCACTTCCGGATCGCCGAGACGGACGAGGCCAGCCCACGCCATGATCTCGCCGCTTCGGGTTTTGTACACCTGGTCGCCGACGAGATACGCCTCGCCTCGGCCCTGTACGTGGCACCGGCCTAGTCGCCATCGTTATCGAACTGCGGCAGCGGCGCCAGATCGAGTTCATCGATGGCACAAGCACAGCCGATATCCATATTGTCGACGAGTGCGTATTAGCCGGGGTTCTGACAGGTCCATGCCGCTACTAGCGCCGTTGACCTCGTGTTCGGCCCCAGCCATCGCCAAGCCCGCCGCTTCTGCGACACACTCCGCCGTGACCTGTTCTATTCCTGCTGGAAGTCCCGCCGGCTCTCCCCAGTTCGAGGTGCGGCTAGGGCGCTCCCATCTCTGCGGCCGAAGCGCCAATCGAGCTGTACATCCCAACACCGGCACCTGCCAGCATCGCTGCACCTAGACATGTGGCTTCGGCGACCAACGGCACCTGAATCACGCGGCCCCCAATCGCTCGTTTGCGTTTCATGAGCCGAGGGATTCGAGTGCCGCCGCCGGTGGCCACATGTCTCACCTGGCCTGGCTGATCGAGGTCCGCCGCCCAGACCATCTTCTCGAACAATTCCTGGCCATCGATGGCAAGCGATTCGATCATGTCTTGTTCTGGACCTCGACACTCAGCGGCTGCCAGATAGTGCGCGAAGTCAAGGCCGGCTTCAGCCCGATGAGCGTCGATCCGGCCGGCGCCGTCACCGGTGCCGGTCATCACATAGGTCAGGTTGGGCACGACATGAACGCCCTGATTGAGCTCATCTGGCCATAACCGCCCCGACATGTCTGGCTCCGTGCGAGCAAGGAAGAACGCTTCGGCCGTGCCGATTGAATCCAGAATGACACCCGGTTCTGACACACCCATTGCCAACGCGGCGCAGACATGGTCCTGTCCCCCGCGGACGATAGGCAGGTTGCGAGCCAAGCCGGTATCTGCGGCTGCTTCGTCGTGCAGCTGCCCAACGACGGTCCCTGCAGGGACCAGTTCGCCCAGCAAGCCTCTACGGATGCCGATTGCGTCAATCAGTTCATCTGACCAGCATTTGTTACTGAGATCCAATACCAGCGTTCGCGACGCCAGCGAGAAGTCTGTCGAGACCTCACCACAGAGACGAAACTCTGCATAATCGCCGATGTTGAGCCAGTGACGGCCAGCTGCATATGCCTGGGGTTCGTTGTCACGTATCCACATGAGCTTGGGCATGCCGAACATCGGATGAGGCACGACGCCGCAGATTGCTGCGGTTGCGTCGAAGCCGACATGGCGATGCCACCAGTCGATCTGCGGCTCGGTTCGATAATCGAACCACGGGATGATCGGATAGACCGGCTGCAAGTTGGCGTCCAGCAGCACGCCTGCTTCGGACATGGAGGTACAGCCAAGAGCGATGGGCTCGATCTTTTGCTCACGGAGCCGGTGGGCTACGGAGCGCAGCGCCGAGCAACACACCGCCCACAGCTCAGCAGGGTCATAGTCAGCATGCCCGTTCGTGTGGTGACGAGTCGGCGTTGGTTTAATGGCCTTGGCTAGTTCCTTGCCACCTGGTGAGAATGCCACGGCCTTGATCCCGGTTGTCCCGACATCGAGCCCAAGTAGCGCTGGCGACGTGCGCGTCAAGCCCGAATCCAGAACTCATCGCCAACAGTGATGTCCACCGGCTCGGTGTGATTGGCCAGTCCGACAATAAAACCGCGCATGCCGTCGTCCAGGAACGCCCGGTGCGGAGCGACCTTGTCTTCGGGCGTGCGTTGATCGCCCAGCAGGTACCTGGTGAACGGCACACACGGCTTAGCGACTTCGGCACCGGTGAGCTCAATGACCCGGTCACGGCGGCGAATTTGAACACCAGGGATCACCTCGGCCAGCGAAACCTGCTGGTCAAACTCGACAATGATGTCCTCGGCTGCGCAACCCAGCGCGGCGACCCCGAAGTGCTCGGCCATGGCCACGTAGTGGCTGGTGAAACCGAACGACAGCAGTCGATGCGGAAGATACGTGCGGTGCTTCTCGGTTGCGCCGATCACCCGGGTTGGATGAAGCCGGTGATGTGCCTGCAGGATCGCTTGCTCGCCAACCAGGCCAACCACACCGTCCGGGCTCAGCCACAACGACTCGACCTCGGTCAACAGATCATCTCGGTAAACACCGTCGTGAATCATTCGATCCGTATGGATCTGGCACAGCACGATCGACCCAAGCTTGTTCCACTCACCCATACAGGTCAGGTTAGGTGACCAGGGTCAACCAGGCCTTGCCCGAAGTCAACCAGTGCTACACGGGTCCCGTGTTGCGCTGGTTGCATCACAAACCTCACGATCGCCCGCGATCATCAGCTCAGTTGCGGGTATGTGTTGCTTGTTAAGTCCGCATCACGCGTAGGAGCCGCAGAACTCATCACCGAGGACTTTTCCCATGGCTCCACGCTACGCAGCGTCACTATGCGAAACCCGTTCGGGTAACCCGCACAATGTCGCAGTGATGAAAAAACCCACACGGGCTCTCTGGTCACCTCAACGCTGGGCAGGGTGTTTAGCTGGTTAGAGCTTTTCGACTTCGAGGTCGAGTTGGGCGAGTCCGCGAAGGATAAAGCTCGGCTCGTATTCGAACGTGTTGCTGTCGCTGAACGACGGCATCTTGATGCGCTGGGTGAGCTCTTCGAACGCAACCTTTCCTTCGAGTCGGGAAAGCGGCGCACCGATGCAGAAGTGATGGCCTTTGCCGAAGGCAATGTGCTCTTTCAGGTTGTCGCGGCCAGGATTGAATGCCTCGGCATCGCCGAAGGTCCGCTCGTCACGGTTAGCAGCACCGAACATGACCCAAACGCGGGCCCCCTTGGCCAGCTCGTGACCGTGGAACTCCAAATCTTCGGTCACAACTCGGAACAGGCCCTGGTTTGGCGACGAAACCCGCAAGCCCTCTTCGACCAGGCCGTTCCAGCTTCCTTCGGGGTCGTTATGCATCTGGTCCCAGAACGTGGGGTTTTCGATCAGCATGCGCATGGTCTCATTCAAGAACTTAGTGGTGGTTTCGTTGCCGGCCACCATCAGCTGTTGAACGATGCTGAACACTTCGGCAAACTCAAGCTTGCGCGTCTCGCCCTCGGGAGTGTCAGGATCATCGAAGTCAGCGTGAGCGATATCGGACAGGATGTCGTCCTGGGGCTCGACCAGGCGGTTCTCGTATTCTGAGAACCAGTACTGCTGGCACTCGACCTGTTCACGAGCGGCCTCGAGACGACGCCCATCCGTGATACTCGCGCCAAGCGCAGCAACGGCTGCGTCGGACCACACCTTGATGTGATCCTCGGTCTCGGGTGCCATATTCAGCGCAAAGCGGATGACTTTGACCGGGAACGACACCGCAAAATCGGCATGAAAATCAATGCTTCCCTTCTCGGGAAACGCTTCGATCAGTTCAACGGCCACCTCGCGAATCTTGTCCTCGAGAGCGGCGATGCGCCGGGCCGAGAATGCTCGGGAGACGAGCTTGCGATACTTGGTGTGATGCGGCGCGTCGATCGTCAGCATCGTGTTTCGCCGTGGCCAGCCCTCCGCCATGATCTCTTCGACCTGCTGCATGACTTCGCTATCACCTGCAGTGCCAGCACTGGCCATGCGCGACGAGAACCGCGTCGTGTCGCGAAGGATCTCATTTACGATGTCAAGCCGCGACGCAAAGTACATGCGGGTCTGCTCGTGGTAGAAGAGCGGGCCAGCGTCACGTAGAGCCGCGTAGTGATCGAAGGGGCACTGCTGCACCTCTCGGTCCATGGGGTTGTACGTGCTCAGGTCGACATTGGCCGTATCGGTCATACCTACATCTTCTCGCACCACACCCCCCTGCACCTAAGAACAAAGCAAAATTGTTCGAGCGTTCTATTTCAGCGGCCGACGCGAGTTCGAGCTGCCGCGGGTGATTCGGCGACCCGACCTCGGGCTACGGCCTCTTTGCGGATCAGTTTCACTGGTACACCAATGGCGTCGCCCGGAGGGAGAACGTGGGCTGGATAGAGCGCAATCTTCTGTTTGTCGGCGATGCGGCCACCGTTCAGATCGAGGCCCCGAGCGTTCGTTCCCTTTGTTGGCTCGACTGTTCGACCGTCCTGCCATTCGAGATCCCACCACCACTTCTTGACGGTATTGATGGCACCGTTGCCCACCCGATCGTCAAGCTTTGCAATGAATGACCGGGTGAACGGAAAACGTATTGCGGCCCACAACACGGCCCGATCGGCCAGAACACCCTCGATGTTGAAGGGGCAGGTCTTCATACAGCGGCCGCAGGCTGCACCCTTTTGATTGCCCAGTCGGTACTTGGTGCACTTCTCGACGTCGGGCTTCCACATCTCGGCGCCGTTGAACATGATTTTCTCGCCGAATGAGATGGCCCCACATGGGCATTCACGAGCGCACTTGGTGCACTTTGAGCAGAAGTCCTGCAAGCCGAAGTCAACGAATTTGTCAGCAACGATGGGCATGTCGGTGGTGACCACGACCGACTTGAACCTGGGCCCTACAAATGGGTTCAACACCAGCTCGCCAATGCGGCTGAGCTCGCCGAGCCCGGCACGAAGGACAAGCGGGATGTGTAAGACATCGCTGTCTCGGTTGGTTTGGCTTCGAGCGCTCCAGCCAAGCGATCGAATGTGCTCGGCCATGACACCAGCGATCTGGGCGCCTCGCATGTAGGCCCGCATCGACTGCGCGCCGCTGACCCAGTCGTCGCCGCTAGCTCCTTCCATCGTCTCGTACCCCTGATCGAGCAGAATGACGATGGCGTTCTGATGGTACGGCTCGATCTCTGTGCCGTCGCCCTTGTGTGAATACCAGGCGTAGGTGGGCACCTGGCACACACCGACCATGTCGCCACCAAGGTGATAAGCCAATGCCTTCAGGTCATCGGTGTTGATGCCAGGATTGGTGGTGCTTGGATGAACAGCGTCGGCGACCGGCCCGTCTTGGAACGGAACCATCTCGAGGATCTGTTGGCGATAACTGTGCGCCTGGGGCGTTTTGTACGCGAACACCTTTACGTCTGCCTGGAACTTTGGCCCCATATCACCGTGCATAGCCCGAGGGAAGCCGCCACCACGCACCGGCACCCGCGGCACCTCATCTTCGATAATCAATGTGGTTGATTCGTCTACCCGTTTGATTTTCTCCATGGGATAACGACCCATGTGCAATGGGCGGTGATCACCATTCAGTCGCTGGAGCCCACCTCGAACGCCGCCATGGCCCAGCAACCATGCGGGCCCTTCGGTGGTCTTGGCCTTTTCGATCAGCGATCGACTTGCCAATGGGGCATCTGGCGCCAACTCCATGTCGGTGCTCACCACCGATAGCGCAAAGCCTGTCGTCAGGAACGGAGCCCGCAAGGTGCCTCCGTCGACCTCGACGAGCCCTGCCTGTAGCGCTACCCGCTCGATGTCGAGTTCGGTCGACGTTGGCGTGTGTGCCTTGGCAGCAAAGCCCAAGTTGCGAACGTAGTCGGCCATGATCACAGCAAGTTCGGTGGCCCGCAGATCCGCGGCGCCTTGGCGAGTGCCATCGATCCAAGCATCACCAGGTTGTGAACCCTTGATCTTGCGACTGAATGCAACCAGAACCACCACGGCATAGCGATGTGGGTTCGCAACGCTCGCGTGCCATACATCGGTAGGGATCAGGCCAGTCCCCACCATGTCGGCATCAAGGAAATAGCAGCCTGCCTTCAGGTTGTTCGCTCGATCAATCGGGTCATCAGGGACCGGCGCCATTGGCGCAACTGGACCATCGAGTTGCGTGTTCAGCAAGTCGACGTAACGACCAAACGCGTGCCCGACATTCACAGGCCCGGCGGTGTGCTGCTCGACAGGTCGGGCAGCTATCGACCCGTCAAGTCCTGCAGGTTTCGCCTCGGGATCGGACAGACGCGGCAACTTCTCCAGGGGAAACGGCCCAAGGTGCACTGGCCGTTTCTTGTGCGAAAAGAGCTTCATCTCCTGAACTTAGTGCTGTAAGTTCCTCCCTGCTTCGCTTGACTCCCACCATTGCAACGCAGGCACCCGTAGCACCGTTCGCAGCTCACCGAAGCGCTGCGCTGCTTCGGTCCCGGGCCAGTCCAATGGCAAGAGCGCAGCCGGCAGGTCCGGATCGATCAGCGGAAACCTTCGCCAGCGGTGCACAAGTCCTGCGAGTCCAGCAACGGCGGTCAGTCCAACACTGCCGTCCAGGTTCAGACGTTCGACGTCGGCGAGAAAGTCGACATAGGCCTGGCGCAACGCCGGCAAGTCCCACGCTTGAGCGACCAAGTCGGTCGGCGACCCAAGATCGCCAACCTCGGCACGAAATGACGTCGCTTGCACGCCCAGACCCGTGAGTAGGTCAGCAGCAATTCCCTCGTGCTCCAGCCGCGGCGAAATCCAGGTGCCGTTGCCAAGTGTGCCGAAGCCCGCCCAACGGAGGCTGCTGGCCATGAGGTACCGCACATGCCGATCCCGTTCGGGCATGCTGGCCAGAAGCACCACCCACCGGCCGTCCCACGGTTCGACATTCGTTCCGAACGTGTAGATGCGCTCGGCACCAGATTCGAGCAGCTCGCGAGAGCGCTGAGACAACGACCACCGAGTCTGACGACCGACCTTGACGCGTTCCAGCCAGCCTCGATCGTCCATCCGAGCCAGTGCTTGCCGGGCTGCCTTGTCGCGTATGCCCAGCGTCTCTGCAGATGCGACGATGGTCTTGGTCCACGCGCTGCCGCCGGTCGGCAAGACGAACTCACCCAGCAATGTCAGCAACAGCGCACGGCTCGAATCTGCTGCCACAGAGCCGTCACGATTAGTGCCGAGTAATTGTTCGTGTTCGGAAATGACGTTCTACACCTGACTAGCGAATCACTTGGGAGTTGTAGTATAACTACACAACCAGGCTCAGAGGAAACCAGTGATCATCGACTTCGCAACCGAACCCGGCGAGTACCGCCACTGGACGCTCGATGTCGATGGTGCGATCGCAACGCTCACCATGACGGTCGATCCCACCGCTGGCCTTCGCGACGACTACGCGCTGAAGACGAACTCGTATGACCTGGGCGTCGACATCGAATTGCACGACGTCGTGCAGCGACTGCGCTTCGAGCACCCAAGCGTAAAAGCCGTTGTGCTGACGGGCGGGCTCGACAAGATCTTCTGCGCTGGCGCCAACATTCAGATGCTCGCCGGGGCCACCCACGAGCACAAGGTCAACTTCTGCAAGTTCACCAACGAGACGCGCAACAGCATCGAAGACGCCACCGCGAACTCGCAGCAAATCTGGCTTGCAGCGGTCAACGGAACTGCTGCCGGGGGCGGCTACGAACTGGCCTTGGCCTGTGACGAGATCCTGCTGATCGATGACCGATCTTCAGCCGTGTCGTTACCCGAAATTCCATTGCTCGCCGTCTTACCTGGCACCGGAGGCCTGACGCGTGTTGTCGAGAAACGACATGTGCGCCGAGACCTGGGCGATGCATTCGCAACCCGATCCGAGGGCGTCCGCGGGCAAACCGCGCTCGACTGGAACCTGGTCGATTACATCGCCCCCGCCAGCACATTCGCCGAGCTGATCGCGTCACGGGTCGCAGCCCGAGTCGGGTCCTCTGACCGCCCCGACGTGGGGACAAACACACCTGGTGTTGCGCTCACGCCTCTTGAGCGCACCGTCAGCGACGAGCGCATCAGCTACCGCCACGTCACCGTTAAACTTGACCGCAGCCTTGGCACGGCAACGATCTCGATAGCGGCGCCGGATGGCCCCGAACCCGGTGATGGCGCCTCCCTCGTCGCAGCTGGCGACCAGAGTTGGCTTCTGCGCACCGCGCGTGAACTCGACGACGCCATCCTGCATTTGCGGTTCAACGAAACAGTGATTGGCACGTGGGTATTCACCACGACCGGTGACGCAGACGCAGTTGCCCAGGCCGAGACCGTGATGAGCGCTCACCCGGACCACTGGCTGGTCCGCGAAGTCCATCTGTTCTGGACACGGGTCCTGAAGCGCCTCGATGTATCGGCTCGGACACTGATCACCACCGTCGAGCCCGGCAGCTGCTTCTGCGGCATCCTGGCCGAGTTCCTGCTCGTTGCAGACCGCAGCTTCATGCTCGAAGGAACATGGGAAGACGACGACAACTCACCTCCTGCCGCCGCTGTTCGGCTGACCACAGCGAACACCATGTTCCCCATGAGCAATGCGCTCACCCGGCTAGAGACACGATTCTGGCAACGACCCGATGCGCTCCAGGCGGCGCTCGACACTGTCGGCACCGCCCTCGATGCTGCGGCGGCCGTCGCCGCCGAACTCGTCACCTTCACGCCCGATGATCTGGACTGGCACGACGAGCTGCGACTCGCCTATGAAGAGCGCAACAGCTTCTCGCCCGATGCACTGACAGGCATGGAAGCGAACTTTCGCTTTGTCGGGCCCGAGACCATGGAAACCAAGATCTTCTCCCGGCTATCGGCCTGGCAGAACTGGATCTTCCAACGCCCGAACGCAGTGGGCCCCGATGGAGCGTTGCAACGCTTCGGTACCGGATCCCGTCCCTCATTCGATAACCAGAGAGTATGAACCATGACTGTTGTCGATATCGACGCCAAGATCCCAAACAATGTGGGTCTGGCCGATGACCGTCGCCTGCAACGGGCACTCGAAGGCTGGCAGCCCAAGTTTGTCCGCTGGTGGGAAGAGATGGGACCGTCCGCGTTTCAACGCAACCCCGTGTTCCTGCGAACCGCCATCAGCGTCGGGCAACAAGGATGGGCCAACTTCGATCATGTCGAGATGCCTGACTACCGGTGGGGCATCTTCCTGGCTGACCAGGAACCGAATCGCAAGATCGCATTCGGCGACCACAAGGGCGAAGACGCATGGCAAGAGGTCCCCGGTGAGTACCGATCTGACCTGCGGCGCCTGATCGTTGTCCAGGGTGACACCGAACCAGCTTCTGTCGAGCAACAACGACACCTGAGCCTGACCGCGCCATCGTTGTACGACATGCGCAACCTGTTCCAGGTAAACGTCGAAGAGGGCCGTCACCTGTGGGCCATGGTCTACCTGCTGCATCGCTACTTTGGCCGCGACGGTCGTGACGACGCCGACGAGATGCTTGAGCGTCACTCTGGTGACGAAGACAACCCCCGCATCCTGGGTGCGTTCAACGAAGAGACGCCTGACTGGCTCTCGTTCTTCATGTTCACGTACTTCACGGACCGAGATGGCAAATACCAACTTGCTTCGCTTCGCGAATCTGCCTTTGACCCGCTGTCACGCACCTGTGACTTCATGCTGAAGGAGGAGGCGTACCACATGTTCGTGGGCGCAACCGGCGTGGGCCGAGTCGTGCAGCGCACGCTCGATCTGATGCGCGAGCACGACACCGACGATGTGCAGCCATTCGGCGGGCTCAACCTGGGGCTGCTGCAGAAATACATCAACTTCCACTACTCGGTTTCGCTCGACCTCTTCGGGTCCGAGACGTCGACGAATGCGGCCAACTACTTCGGGGCCGGCATCAAGGGCCGCTTCCAGGAAGAACGACGCGACGACGATCACCAGCTCAAGACGGTGTATCGCAACGTCCCTCACTTCGACGAGAACGGCGTTGGCTTGCGAGAAGTCACCCAGCTTGCTGCGCTCAACGAGACGTTGCGCGACGACTATGCCGAAGACTGTCAGAAGGGACTGGATCGTTGGAACCGCGCCATTGCTGACGCTGGCGTCAACATCACACTTACGCTCCCTTACGGGGGCTTCCACCGCCAGGTCGGCACCTTCCGTCACGCCTATATTTCGCCCACCGGCCGGTCCATCAGCGAGACCGAGTGGAGCGAAAACGTCGGCCGTTGGCTACCGACCGACGCCGACCGCGCCTACGTCAAGTCGCTCATGGTCGGGGTCACCGAACTCGGCAAGATGGCAGGCTGGGTCGCTCCTCCAACACGCGGCATTCATCAAAAACCAGTCGACTACGACTACGTCCAGTTATAACGCACCGCCGATGAACAGCTGACTGGAGAGGTGCAGGTGTCCCGAGGAGCCGCAACTAGGAACGGGTACCGAGTCCGCGTCTTACGCCATCGCAAGTTCGCGTTTGTGGCGTTTGCGAGGAACGAGCGAACGCCACAAACTGGTGCGAGTCCACAGCAAAGCGAGGAACTACTTGCACTGAATCAAGAGCCAAATAACGAAGACAATCAACCCCGAGCGTCGGCGATGGGTTCTGCAAGAGTGTGGCGGTCGCCGTTCCAGCCGTTGCTCGCAATGACTGTTTCGCCGAAGTGGCGGGGCCTATCTTCGAGCGTTGTCGCCATAGTGTCGTTCCAGCGATTGAGATAGCCGAACAAGGAACAGACCGCGACGATGGCTGCTATCTCGTCGTCGCTGTAGTGCTCGCGGGCTGCATCGAAGTCGGCGGGCGTGGCGGCGTTTGGTTGTTGGCCGGAGTGGAACGCGATCCGCAACGCTGCGCGCTCAGCATCGCTGAAGTGCTCGCTGGTCTCAAAGGTCCAGATCCCTTCGAGTTTTTCGGGCGGCACGCCCATACGTTCGGCCGTGTGACCGGTATGTGCCTGGCAGTAGCGGCAGCCGGCACCCACGCTGGACATCATGGCGACCATCTGGGCCAGGTCCCGAGGAATGATTGGGTTGCCAAGCACCGCGGCGCCTAGTCCTTGGAAGGCAGGCAGCAAGCCAGGCACGCGGGCCATGGTGAACATGGAGTTCGGCACGAATCCCATCATCTGTTCGACCAGCTCGAAGCCTGGTTCGAACTCGGCGAGGTCTTCGCGAGCGAGCGGATCGATATGTGCCATGGGTGCGTCCTAGCCGAGTGTGACCGAAGTCAGATCATCACACACGATGACCTCGCCCTCGTAGCCGCTTTGGCGGACGTCGTCGATGAAAGCCTGCTTCTCACCGTCGTTAAGCGGAGCAGGGATGAGGTGGGTCAGCATGAGCGTCGGGATCTCGAGTTCCTTCGCCTGCCGCCCGATCTCTCGGGTGTCAGCGTGATAATCCATGATGTAGCGCATGTGCGGCGGACGTTCCATAATGCGGTCAAAGCGCATTGCTTCGTAGACCACGATGTCGGCGCCCTGCGATAGCTCGGCCATTTCGTCGCATACCTTGGTGTCACCCGAGATGACCACGGCGCCATCAGGCGTCTCGACCCGATAGCCCACCGCCCCTTCGACCGGCTCGTGACGCACCTGACCTGCAAGCACGCGAACTTCGCCGCTCGCCCACACCTCGGCTGGATTCTCGGGCACATCGAAGCCGACAGTTTGCGCCTTGGGCTCGGCTGCCCGGCCGTTGTGAATGGCTCGAACCGCCAAGTCGTTGTCCCAGATCGAGAACATGCGATCCAGGAACTCGGTGGTATGTCCGTTCGGGGCCACGACGGGAATCGTCGGCCAGTCATCCTGCCCGTCCATCACCCAATGAGTCAACAAGAGATCGGTGAGACCAACCACATGGTCGCTGTGGTAATGGGTCAGGAAGATCCCGGACAACTCAGACACGCTGGTCCCCATCTGCACCAGGCGGTTCAGCGTCATCCTGCCTGCGTCGAACTGCAGGCGAATATCGCCGCACTGCACGTGGGTGCCAGCGCCGGCCCGATCGGGATTAGGAATCGGCGTTCCGGTGCCTGTCGTGGTCACGAACGTTGTCATGAACGCACAGTAACCGTGGGCCAAGTGTCGGTGCTGACCATCAGCCGCCCCGAACGCCGCCGACGGTCAGATAATCAATGCGATGGCTCGTGTCTGGACTTACGCTTGGATCGTGGGTCAACGGGTCGATGCCCAAATACGCCAGCGCGAGATCTGCTGATCGCAGCGACCCGTTGACCCAACCCTGCATATCTGAAATCACTTCGTTGCGAAGCCCTATAGAGGCGTTGCGGCACGCTCGTGTCCTCGTCCTGTTGCATCGTCGACGTGAACATGAGTTGCAGGTTCTGCAGGCCAGCCCAGAAGTGGGTGTTGGTCAAGTCGCAATAGATCGTTAGCGCTGCCGGGCCGCTGGGAATGCCGTCGCCCGAATGCAGCGCGTAGAACAGGTACTCCGCGTTCACCGGAAAGCTGCTGGAGTTCGGACCGAACTGCCCCGGCGGGCTGGCACCTCCACGTTCCCACCAGGCCTGATCGAAGTACAGATTGATCTTCATCTGCG
>MEHZ011565827.1_pt1 | contig 12490 bp, 11 predicted proteins | sample 897221 | NCBI WGS metagenome assembly MEHZ01 (sample SAMN05514161, study PRJNA337945) | marine metagenome | isolation source: marine surface water | place: Arctic Ocean | collected 2007-12-13 | reverse complement strand
TGCATTCGATCTCGTAGTATATTGCAAAACCTCATAAGCGATTTTTAAAATTTTTATACAAAAACTTATTTTAATCTACCTCTGATACGTAAATAAATCACTATAAGCATAGCTTGCAAAATGATGAGGCCTCACAAGCTGTGTTATGACGCACTAATGAATTAAGCTAACCTTGATTGTTAAACGTCTTGAACTGCGATATTTGCCATCTCTAGGATCGCCTCACGGGTGCTTGCAACAGCTATAAAACGAGCATTGTGGCAAAATTTGGCACCTTTGACACCGGTTACATCTTCGAGTTTACTATCTGTCAGACCAGCCCAGGCGGACGGTAAATCAGCGCGTTGATCAAAAGTATGGTTTGACAATTTAATACCGTTGAGTGTCCAATCATTACCACGTGGATGAATGACAAACAGGATGTGATCAGCCTTCGCGTCATCAAGAACAGAACGATAGGGCATGCCTGCCGGAAGCTCGAGTATTTGTGATTTTCCAGCTTTATCAATTGCCTCCTTTACAATGCCAAGGGCACGAACTTCAGCCACAAATTTACAAAGTATCGCTTCAATAAAGCGGACCACAATGGGTAATGCAACAAAAAATGCATCTTCATCAGCAGTTGGGGACATGTCATCAAATACTGGTCTCAAGCTTTCTAAAAGAGTTGGCAAAGTCAGGTTTGCCAGTGGTCCCGCGACAGATAGTTGAATGGCTCCATTGTCGAGTAAATCAATAGGTAGTACAAATTCCACATCAAACTTGGCGTGGACAATCTCGATTTCCTCAGCAGGAAAATTCATTTTCACCAAATAATCTCGTCCGTAGTGGGCCCAGATCAAACCAAAAGAGCTAAAAGGTTGACCATCATTACGAAGGGGGCCAGGACGCTGATGGTGATCAAAAATCTGTGCCTCAGCATCATAAAGACCACCCACATCGTAAATAATTTTATCAGGCGCCGGAGTGACCCATAATTGATCACGGCTACGTTTCAACTGAGCTTCAGGAAACAGTCGCGTCAGCACCGCAGAGGACAACAATTCATCTGCATGGAAGCCACCAGAATGAGTAATAAGATGTGTGATGGTCATGAGATGAGTTCCAAAGAATAGATAAAAGAAAAAGGTTCCAGATTTAATGATCTTCAAAGGATATCAAAGTTCAGGTAGAATTATTTTAGCACTGCACCAGTACACATACTGTGACTAGTTTGACAACCAGTTTAGTTTGTTTCAGCAAACGAACCTTGGTTCTTAATCTTTACCACAACCATTTCTAAAAGTATCTCCAAGTCGGTATTGGTGGTTTTGAAATAAATATTATTAATATGTTCGAAACTACATCACCATACTAATAATAAAATTATGTTTGAATTATGGGTCATATATTGTAATAATTATTTAGATAAATATCTTTTATAAAATCTACGGATAATCATTTATGCCCTTAGCAACACGATTACTTGATCATCCTATAATCACACCCAAAACGCATCCGTCGATTGGTGTAAATATTCAGGGGCCGTCGTTAATCCGAGTACCTGACTGGGTGGTGGCGCCATTGGGCCGTTACTACTTATATTTTGCTGACCATAAGGGCAGTTACATACGGCTTGCTTATGCGAATGAGCTAACAGGGCCATGGCTCATCTATGAACCAGGTAGCCTCCATCTCTGTAATTCTTTGTTCCCAACAGATCCTCCAGCTACACCATGCGAAGCCACGACAGATCTTGAATCAGCCTATTCCCCATCAACGGGTCGGTCACATAGTTTTCATATTGATGCGAGCACCCCTCATATTGCTTCACCTGATGTGCATGTCGATCACAAATCAAAGCGCATCGTGATGTATTTCCATGGTCTTGAAAGTTATGCTAAACAAACAACGCGCGTTGCGACTTCCACTGATGGGATCGATTTCACTGTGCTACCAGAAATTCTCGGCAGGTCCTATTTTCGGGTATTCCAGCATGATGCATGGAGCTTCGCGTTGGCAATGCCGGGCCAGCTTTACCGTTCGCGTGATGGTCTTCGTGGGTTTGAGCGAGGGCCAATGCTGTTCAACCCGAATATGCGGCATTCTGCATTATTCATCCGCAACAACGCGCTGCAAGTTTTTTGGACCGAAGTAGGCCAAAACCCTGAAGCTATATTGCATAGTAGTATAGATCTTTCCAATAACTGGATGGATTGGAAAGAAAGCAGTCCAGTAGAAATCTTGCGCCCAGAATTTAGCTGGGAAGGTGCTGATGCACCTCTGACATCCTCAGTCCGGAGTACAGCCTATGGCCATGTTAATCAGCTCCGTGATCCAGCAGTGTATGTCGAAAATGAGATAATTTATTTACTATATGCAGTTGCAGGTGAGAGTGGCATCGCCATTGCTCAGTTAGATATGAGCAGTTGAAAGGTTCCTATTGAGTTCTGTAATGGCATAATGTTTGCCTTAGCCTGAGCTAAGGTAATCTAAATGAGCCTATCAAAAGTTATAAAAAATACACACTTTTTTGCTTGAGATGGAAAAAATGTGAAAGAAAAATTGGAATGACAATACCTTCTAAATCTATTTAATAACTATGTTATAGTATATCCAACTCTTAACGCGGTGTTAGGATACTTATTGGTCTCTCCATATGTTTAATGAACTTATAAATAAAATAACTGTTGATATTAAAACAAAAGAAGGTCGTTCACGAAGTATGCCGACCAATGAAAATATAGCGTTCAAACATGCAGTTACACATCTTCTTAAAGATCTCTGGAAAGCGTTTAAATCAATACCAGTAAGAGAGTGTTTAATTAACTGTAAGAGTGGTTACTACTCTGAGAACTCTAGATACAGAGACCCTAATTTAAACTACCAACAAATGGAGGCTGCTTTTAATGGCCTTATCAAGTCAGGTCTTATTGAGATTACTAAGAGTGGTTCCTTAGGCCAAAAAGAGGTGAAGGAAGATGTTACCCGTTTTATAGCAACCGATGAATTGATAGATCGATTCAAATCTTTAAGAGGGCATCCAGCGATCATCCTAACGCCAGATTTAAGTAAAGAAACTATTATTCTTGGGAATACTATAAATGGGCATAAGGAAGCCATTGATTATAAAGATACCCCCAAGACGGAAGATTATCGTGATAACCTGAGGATGATAAATCAACGTCTTATAAGACACTGGGCTGACCTAAAGATTAAAGATTCTGAAATACCTATTTTAGAAAACCGTATTTCTAATCATAAAACAAAGGAGTCCTTGGATCTATCTGAAAGAACACTGGTACGTATCTTCTCAAATGGGTCTTTTAAACAAGGAGGTCATTTTTATGGCGGATGGTGGCAAAATATTCCTTTCGAGTATCGCAAACACATAACGCTAGATGGAAAAAAAACCTGTGAATATGACTATAGCCAACTAAACCCACATATAATTTATTTTGCATATAATAAAGAGTTAGGTTCTGAGGATGCCTATGATCGCGTGCTCGATGGCAAGCATAGAGATATTGTTAAGAAAGCTTTTAATGCAATGATACAGGCAAGTAATCCACTAGAAAGATGCCCAAAGGATATCATTTTAGATCAATTAGAAATGTCATGGGCTGAGTTAAGGGACCGAATACTTGAGGCACATAAACCTATAAGGCATTTGTTCTTTACAGGTATTGGGATGAAATTACAGTTTGAAAATAGTAAGATTGCAGAGAATATTATGCTTCAGTTTTATGAATTGAATGAGCCTACCTTATCAGTTCACGACTCATTTATTACGTATCCAGGATATGGATACACTGGGGGTTTAGAGGAAATCATTCGCAGAGCATTTTTTGATAGTTTCAGCAGCGATATTCCTAACTCACGAGAGGTGATTAAGTTTGAGCCAACCAATGATGTTCCACTTAAACTTTTAGATATCAAGTCAACCTTCAAGGTTGAAGAGGAGTATTCAGTTTGGCAAGAAAATGATAGCCTTTGGCGAGGTGGGTTTTAAAAAGTAAAATACAAGAAAGGGTTGTTAATTCTGATACTATGGCAATGTTTAATCAAAAAAACTCAAAGCATTTGTTTGCTATGGAAAGATTAATAACCTTGTGGAAGATAAAACGAACATGGAGTGTTGTTTTGGTTAGAAAAGAGAGGAATTCAATTCATTATCAACGATAGTACTATATAAACGATGTTCACTTTTTATTGAATGAACCCTTGTTAGCTAATTTTCTATTTTTTAATTTGCAACTTTAAATGGAGCCTTACAATGAACCTCAACACAGAATTTTTGAATAATTTAATCTCAGACATTTCAACTGACCAGATGATGACACATCTGCAAGAATTTTCTCGTTGGAAAAAACTGGCAGGTAGTACAGATGAAGCGCAGAGCTTGAGCTATATTCGCAATGTTCTCGACAGCTACGGCCTTAAAACGACCCTACTCTTCCATGATGCCTTCATAAGCTTGCCAGAAGCAGCACACTTAGATTTTCACAACAAACGCTTTAAGGCAATCACTCATTCAATGGCTTTACCCACGCCTGAAGCAGGCCTGACCCGCAAAATCATTGACCTTGGCCAAGGATCTCACACAACCTTCAATACTGTGGATGTGCGCGATCAGATTGTTCTAATTGACGGCATGGCAACACCCGAAATGGCAAAACGTTGCCGCCAAGCAGGTGCTGCAGGTCAAATTCACATTAGCCCACATGAGTACCTCCATGAAATGTGCCTTTCCCCAATCTGGGGAAATCCCGATTTTGAAACAGTACAAAATCTTCCAACCTCCTCCGTCGTGACCGTATCAGAAGAGGATGGAAAGGCGATCCGAAAACAACTAGCGGTAACGCCTGACATGACAGCTACCATCCACGCCAAAGTCGACACAGGGTGGCGAAAGACTCCAATTTTGATTGCTGATCTCGAAGCAGGAAATGCACCAGAAGATGCACCTTATATCCTATTCTCTGGACATCATGATACTTGGTATGAGGGTGTGATGGACAATGGCAGCGCCAATGCAACAATGATGGAAGTCACCCGCTGTATGGCAAAAAATAAAAATGCAATGAGGCGTCATTTGCGATTATGTTTTTGGTCTGGGCATTCGCAGGGAAGGTATTCAGGGTCAACGTGGTTTGCTGATCAATATTGGCATGGGTTGGAGCGGGACTGCGCGGTGCACGTAAACGTGGATTCAACAGGTGGCGAGGGAAACTCTCTTCTCAGTACCGCACCAGCCGCAACCGAATTATCCGAACTTGCCCAAGATGCTATTAAACAGTATTCAGGACAAGATCATGATGGCATCCGCATGGCACGCAATTCAGATCAGTCTTTTTGGGGAATTGGCATCCCCTCTCTTTTTGGAATCCTCAGCTGTCAACCCACTGAAACTGTTGGTGTGCGAAATGCTCTGGGTTGGTGGTGGCACACCCCACATGACAAAATTGAACGTATTAACCCAGCGTTTCTTTTACGAGATACGCAAATTTATGCACATGCATTGGCCCACCTTATTTCGGATCCATATCTTCCGTTGAACATCGCATCACAAGTCGCAGATTTACTTTCTAATTTAACTGAAATCCAACTGCCATCGGAGTGTAGCCTTTCTCTGACGGCTTTATGCGCCGAAGTTAAAGACTTGTACAAAGAGATGGTGGTATTCCAAGATAAGTGTCTCGAAAGCCCTGAAGCTTACTTGAAACGAGACAGGGTACTCATGCTAGTATCGCGACAACTGGTACCTCTGGATTACACCTATGGCCATCGACACAGCCATGATCCAGCGTTACCATTACCAAAATGGCCTAGCCTCGAGGCGCTCCGCAACCTTGCAGGAGAGACCGGAAGTTCAGATGCATTGCGATTACGCCAAGGGTTGGCAATACGCAGCTCAAATCGACTTCTTTCAAACGTGCGAAACGCACGTGCTCTCATCACAAGATAAGGATTACAAATATAAGCAGCAAAACAGATCAACAGCCAATTTTAAGCGTAGGTAACAGACTAAAGATAACAACTGCTTCCACGCGGCAAGCATCAGCACCCTGCTAAGGGTAATAAGCTAAAATGGCTTGACAGAATGCCGATAAATGCGGGTCTTACACCTAACGATTAAGGTTTCACCAGTACAGCAACCTTGGTACGCTTGAGGTCAGATCTAGGAGGATAACTATGAATTCAAGATACAGTGATAAACCAAACGTACTGTTGATCATTGCAGATCAAATGACCCCCTTTATGCTTGAGGTTTGTGGAAATGTGGGTGCCCAAACCAAGAATATGAAAGCTCTTGCAGATCGTGGTGTTCAGTTTTCAAATGCATATACGCCAAGCCCAATATGCGTGCCTGCGCGATCCTGTTTGATGACGGGGCTCTATACCTCAACAACGGGTTGTTATGATAATGGTGACCCTTACCCAAGTTTCATCCCAACCTTCGCTCACTACATGACCAATGCTGGCTATGACACAGTCTTATCCGGTAAAATGCACTTCGTCGGTGCTGATCAATTACACGGGTATAAAAGGCGCCTGAATACAGATATCTATCCATCTACATTCATTTGGTCTTACCCGTTGTTGTCTGACGATGATCCAAATGCGATGGCCTTCGATTTCGCAACACAGTACCAAGATGAGAATATTGGTCCAGGGTGGTCAACCGAATTACAATATGATGAAGAGACACAGTTCCGCGCACTCGAATACCTGCGGCATACACCAGATCAGCCTTGGATGTTAACAGTCTCATTTACCAACCCACACCCCCCATATCAGGTTCCACAAAAATACTGGGATATATATAAAAATGCTGATCTACCAATCCCCAAGTATCCCGATGACATGAATGAGAAATACTCAGATTTTGACCGTGCATTCATCCGTTGGTACGGGCTCGATCGAAAAGACATTCGAGATCCAAAGCACCTGATTGCAATGCGGCGTGGTTTCGCTGCTCTCGTACATTACATAGACGATAAAATTGGTGAATTGTTGGATACTCTAGAAGAACAGGGTCTACGCGATGACACCATGATCATCTTGACCTCTGATCATGGTGAAATGCTTGGTGAAAAAGGTTTAGTCCAAAAGCGTAGCTTATATGAATGGTCAACACGCATACCGCTGATCATCGAGTATCCGGGGGTATCACCAGCTGTCGTAGAGACACCTGTTTCATTGATCGACATTCCTGCCACCTTAATTGAGTTGGTCGGTCAAAAATCTGTACGTCCCTTAGAAGGCAGGTCATTGATGCCTGCAATAAGAGGTGCTTTCTTAGAAGAGATACCCATCATATCAGAATATCATGGCGAGGGTATCATGCGTCCAAGCTTTATGGTGCGTTTAGGACCATGGAAATACATTTATTGTCATGGCTTCTCCCCACAACTGTTCAATCTCGACACCGACCCCAGCGAATGGAATAATCTTACTGGAACCTCACAGGTCAAAGTTATTGAAGGCCAACTCAATGCGATCATTACTGACGGTCAATTCAATCTAGAATTCATCGCACAAGATGTTTGGGATCGGCTTGCCCAAAAGCAAGTGGTGAATGCCGCAATGAAAGAAAACCAAACGGCTTGGGATTATACGGTGCCCCAAAATGCGCAACAGCAATACGTCAGAAAATAATTGAACCATAAAGAGTTAGCTAATGAACACAGGGTTTATACCTGGTGGTGAGGTTCAAATTTTAAACAGACATATCATTCAATTCAAGCCGTGCGTCCCATACCACAACGCATTCCTGGCACCTTTGTGTCGCTGCTCTACGTGCCCGATATGCAGGATGTTTACGACACCCCTCTGCAAGAATTTGGAGTAATTCGATTTTACGCTTAGATTTATCTTCACTCATTCTGTAACAATAACAGAAGTTAAGTAGAATGAAAGGAATGAAGGTGATTGCTCGAAAACACCAGATGGGGGTCATACAACGTAAACGCCTATCGATCCTAATAAGTATTTACAGGGGCACTATATATAAGTTAATTTCCTCCAACCAATCTGATTTATAATATTTTGATGCGCAGTCCACTTAATCAGTTATTTAGTTTCAAGCCGGGAACTTAAGAGAGCGTCCTGCCTGCCATCATTCGCCGCATTTTTATAAATTCTTAAAAATACCTCGGTGATGGCGGCAGCATCTGGCTGATCACTCAGGAGTTCTGAGATATATTCCATATCTTTAACTGTGTTCGCGATTGTAAAAACATAACCATCATGCGTGCCTGAAATTGCCTTGGGAGCTATCCGGTCAAGACTCATTGAATGCCCCGACCCTTGGGATGAAAGTTTATAAAATTTCTCCCAATCAACCCCGAGATTATTAGCAACCTTCATGGCCTCAACAACTAGAGTGGCTGTACCAAGTGCTAAAAAATTGGAGATAAGTTTCGTCGTTGCTCCCATCCCTAATTCACCAAGCCGTTCAATTTGCGAACAGCAAGGTTTAAGAACATTACTGACCATTGCAAAATCATCAATATCACACCCTACTATCGCTCCCAACATAGCGTCTCTGGACTGCTGTTGCCCACCCGTAAGAGGCGCTTCAACATACTTTAATTGTGCGAACTTTGCCTGTTTGGCCAACTCTTTTACTGTAAATAGTTGATTGGTTGTACAATCAATTATTATAGTTTTTGGTAATACTAAAGGGAACAAAACATCACAAACTGACATCACAACTTGAGAGCTGGGTAGACATAGAATAAAGATATTACAACAGCTTGCCATATCAGAAAGCGACGTCATTTCCTTAGCACCCAATGCTACAAGCTCTTCGATAGGTCGTCGATTTCTGTGAGCAATGACGTTAACCTCATGACCAGCTTCCAGTAGGTTCTGCACCATACCCTGGCCCATAATGCCAGCGCCAATAAATCCAATTTTGTTCTTGTTGTACATAATTTTTTCTTATCCAGTTATCTAGATTAGTGCTAAAGTTTGGTTTGTTACTTTCATTCCTTAAGTGTGGCTAATGATTCAAGAAATATGTGGAAGATGGTTATTCTTTTTAACTAAAGGCTCCATCCACCATCTACGATCTGAGAGGTGCCAGTAGTGAATTTTGACTCGTCACTTGCAAGGTGAATAAGAATCCCTGTGACCTCTTCTGAAGTTGCAAACCTACCAATTGGCTGACGTGCCAAAAATTCTAGCTTTGCATTTTCGTAGTCTCCAGTTGCGCGCATTCTCTCCTCCAAAGAAGGTGTCATGATTGTGCCTGGGCAAAGGGCATTGCATCTTATACCTTCACTTACATAATCAGCGGCGATCGCACGCGTTAGTCCAAGAATAGCAGCTTTTGTGGATCCATAAAGGCAACGGTTTGGCGTTCCCTTTATAGATGATGCTACTGATGCCATATTAATAATAGACCCCTCTTGTTTTAACAACATGCCCGGCAAATAGGCACGGATAAGGCGAAACTGTGACCTAACATTTAATGTAAAGGAAAAGTCCCAATCATCCTCAGACATATCCATGATAGTACCATTGTGCACAAACCCCGCACAGTTAAACAACGTAGTCAAAGCTCCTGTTCTTTCTGGAGCATCGGCAATTGCAACAGGATCCAAAACGTCTAACTGGAAAGTTTCTATTTCGTTGTTTTCCTCAGACAGGGTCTCCAACGCACTTACATTTATGTCGGTAGCAAAAACCTTAGCACCTTCAGCTGCCATAGCTAGAGCAGCAGCACGTCCCATCCCTTGTCCAGCAGCCGTTATTAGGACTCTCTTGCCTAGCAACCTATTCATCAAATAACTCCTTACTTATATAAATTTAAATTTTTTATTTTATTAAAAAAACTAGCTTTCTATCTCATATTTTTGGTGAGTATTTGTTATTTATTATAAAAAATAAAACCAATAAAATTCATTAATAACTGTGCTGCCAGAATAGATGTGGAACCGCTTTGATCGTAGTCTGGTGCTACTTCCACGAGATCTATTCCTATTACTTCATGTTTTTTACTTATTTCTTGAAGCATCTCTAAAACGTCATAATACAGGAACCCCCCGTGACTTGGTGTTCCTGTGCCAGGAGCGATTGATGGGCAGAAAGCATCTATGTCTATTGTTACATATACTCGTTTATTACTAGGAATTCGTTCAATTGTTTTTATTGCGCCTAGTTTTCGTTGTTGTCTAACTGAGATAATATCAGATCCCATTTTTCGTGCATCGACGTAGCCTTCTCTTGCTGTTGATGAGACATTTCTAATCCCAATTTGTGTTAATCCAGTCACATAAGGCTTCTCTATTGCTCTTCTCATTGGGTTACCGTGCCCATATTTGACACCATGCCGAATGTCGACAAAATCTAAATGTGCATCTATCTGAATAATATGAAAAGGAGCCTCATCACTAAATGCATTAATAATTGGAATATTAACAGAATGATCCCCACCAATAATAACCGGAAGTGCTTTAGAGTTGAGTATTTTTTTTACACCATATTGAATATTTTTATGTGATTGTTCTGTATCTGTATGAATAATATCAGCGTCACCAATGTCTACTATTCTAACGTCCTCACCTAAGTAGGTTGCATCATCTTCATGATCATAAGCACCGCCATGACCAAATGAAAAAAGGGTTGAGGCTTCTCTCACTCCTCGCGGTCCAAATCTTGCACCAGCTCTGAACTGGGTACCAAAGTCGTAAGGTGCTCCCAGAATGGCCACATCAGCTTTAATATTATCCCAATCACCTTGATAAGTTTTTTTTGCAAATGTCGAGATACCAACGAATGGTAAGTTAAGGCGGCCAGATTCGTAATTGTGATCAGTCATTTTTATACTCACTTCAAAAAATAGCTTTTTTAATTAATTTTTTAATTACGGTATCGCTTCCAGGCAGAACCGTCTAGTCTACCTTCCCAGAAGAATACTTTTCTAAGAAACTATTCCACTCTTTAGAGTAACTTATTTATGAAAAAAGGCGTTTATAATAAAAAGAAATTTTAGCTCGTTATTTGATTTATAATAAAAAAACTTAAGAAATTATTTTAAAAAATAAAATAAATTATTAAAGATACTACACCAATAACTTTGATAAAAGCAGAAATGCCTATATATAAAAGGACGATTTTGTCAAATTTAGCACTAAGTATAAATTTTCCTAATGGGGTAGGTAGAGATTTTGCCACAAATACTTTGAACTTTTTCCAAAGTTCCTTAATCACCCTTACGCTATCTACCAATGTTTGTTTTAAATTTGCCATAAATCCATCACCTCAAAAGCGCCTGTAGTTGGTAGCCTAAGAAATAATCAACAGGCACATGATAGCACCTCTAAGTGCGCTGACTTCAGTTAATGTTCTTAAGTTATTAATAAAAAATAACTCTAAATATAATAAATGAAATAGATAGTATGAAAATCACAATATAAACTTTGTTTTCTATGCGCTCCCATCGCCCTACTTTCCTTTCGCTTTTTGTCATGCTTTTTAACCTATTTGCTCTAACACTCGTTATTGTAAAAACCAAAATTAAGACAAAAATACCACTAACTAATCCAATGACCATATCATACCCCCAAGGATTTCATTATAACTATCATCAAAAAATGTGAACAGGAAGATGGACACGTTCAAACTGGTTAGGGTTTTTCAGGTAGGTTTGTTAAGAAAAGGAAACTCTTTTAAAAAGATTTAGATATTGATGAAAAGATATTAATGCCATTTGGTAATACTGAATTTAAAGAAATATAATAAGTAATTTACATTTCATCCTACTATGACAGAATCCAATAAAGAATAAAATATAGATTTTCATTAAGAAAGGAAGACTAATGCGAAACCTTAATCCGATAAACTATGTCTCTTCCACTATTCATTCGTCGGATGTGGATAGGGTTTTCGGAGCAAGCTGGCAATTACTTGGCCCCACCTCACGACTTACAAATCGAGGAGATTATATTGCAGTAGAAATAGCGGGAAACAAAGTCTTTGCCGTAAGGACTAAAGATGGGCTTCAGGCCTTTCGTAACGTCTGCCGTCACCGAGGAGCACGTCTTTTACCAGAGGGAACTGGGCATTGCACAACAATCCGTTGTCCATACCACCAGTGGGTTTGGGGCGAGGATGGTTCCCTCTTAAACGTACCTTGGTGGGGAGACGATCCAGACTTTAATAAGAGCGATTGGGCTCTAGACACAGTAGAACTCTACGAATGGCGCGGTCTTTTGTTTATCTCTCTGTCACCCGAAATACCCCTTGAGGTTCAGCTAGGGGCTCTTGTCTTGGAAATCGAGGATGAACCAATCGAGAAGTATAAATGGGTGCACGAAGAAAGATTAGTCTTTGATGCCAATTGGAAAATTTACACTGACAATTTTGTTGAAGGCTATCACATTCCCGGAATCCATCCGAAATTTCACAGTGCTATTGAATTTGAAAAATTCGAAACACGTGCGTTGGAAGGAATGGTAAAAATGACAGCACCCCCGCGAGAAGAGTTGTTCTACCGCGG
>MEHZ011560315.1_pt1 | contig 12503 bp, 9 predicted proteins | sample 897221 | NCBI WGS metagenome assembly MEHZ01 (sample SAMN05514161, study PRJNA337945) | marine metagenome | isolation source: marine surface water | place: Arctic Ocean | collected 2007-12-13 | reverse complement strand
ATTTAGTTTTTTAAAAGCATCATTGTATAATTGGTCAGGATTATAATTACTAATTGAAAGCCCTCTTTCTAAAACAAGAGGTCTAGCTGTTTCTAATGTGCGATGAAGATTAGTTGAATATACTATATCGAATTCAATATTTTTAAAGACAGACGTCCAACGAGTCGCTCTTTGTCTTCCCTCTTCAGTTAGATGTGGATTTTTATTAGTTAAATCTGTTATGTTCTTTTCAGCATGACGAATAAGGTAATAGGTTGTTATTTCTTGTCCATAAGAAATCAATGGAGCGAACAATAAAACAAGAAGGAGCTTTTTCATTGTACTAATTTTTAGATACTTAAATATATGAATTTAACTGAACATGGATATCTGTGCTCCCCTCTAAAGAAAAGCGAATTTAACTTTACATTTGAGTATCTGATTTAAAGATTTTTAAGGCACTATTGTTTAGGAGTTTCTAGGTGTGGGCTTAAAGTTTCTATGAAATTCTTATATTGTAACTACCAATGCTATCAAAAAATCACTTCTTGTTTTAGAAATAGATTTTTCTATAAAGATTTTTTTTAAAAGTCAACATTTAGAAGCCTCTGTAAATTAAATAGCAAAGTGGAAGCCTAGAAAATAAAATAAAAGGAGAGGGCTACTAAAGAACGAATGATCTAAATAAATTTAAAACAATAGAATGTATTCTCGAAGAAAATTTTTGTCAAAAATGACTGTAGCAGGTTCCGCTATAGCTATCAGCTCACAACTCGTATTCTCCAACACTAAGAAGCGAGAGCTGGGCTTACAATTGTATACTTTTCGTGAGCAAATGCAATCGAATCCTTTAAAAACCCTAGAAGAAATTGCTTCCCTAGGAATAAAGAAAATTGAATCTGCTAAAAGCCAAAAAGGATACTATTACGGATTAAAACCGAAAGAAATGAAAACGGCCTGTGCTGATTTAGGGATGCAATTGGTGAGTGGTCATGTCCTTTTAGACGACGCCTTTGACCTTACCCTCGAGGAGGCTGCGGAAGCACAACAAGCCTTTTTGATTTGTTCTTCTTTGCCTACCAGCGGACAAACCCTTGACAATTATGAAAGGGTTGCCGAAGCTTTTAATAAAGCGGGCGAAAAATGTAAATCTGCTGGAATACGGTTTGGTTATCACAATCACGAATACGAATTTGAATCTGAGAACGGAGTAGTTCTTTATGATGTCTTAATGGACGAAACGGACCCAAATTTAGTTCACATGGAATTGGATTTAGGCTGGGTGATTGTCGCTGAAAAAAATCCTCTGGATTATTTCAAAAAATATCCTGGGCGTTTTCCTCTATGGCATCTAAAAGACATGGATTTAATCAATAAACGCAGCACTGAATTTGGTAAAGGAGGATTAAATATTCCTGAATTACTTGCACACCAAAATGACTCTGGTGTAGAACATATTTTTATCGAACAAGAAGAATATACCACAAGTCCTTTTGAGAGCGTTAAGCATAATATGAACTTTATGAATTCACTTTGGGCGATGACTTAACTCCAATAGGTTTTTTTGAGCATTAGCTTTTAGTTGATAAGATACTGACCACGAACATTTCGAAAGCATTCGACTAATCGAGCGATTTTCAATTGAAACAGGTTACTTGATAATAGTAATGTAAACTAAACTATTTATATTGTTATTTAGAAACATATTTATTAGAACTATGAAAAACTGCCTTCACATATATTTGTTTTTTTCTTTATTATCTAGCATAACTTTTGCTCAAGAAGAATTGGGCTACCAACTCCCTAAAAAGGAGCTATTGGAACTCGTTGATGTTAATTTAGCTCCACAAGTCTTGAGTAATTCAAAGAATTCCGTAATGGTCTTAATCTCCCGATCTACTTATAAAAGCATTGCCGATTTATCAAAAGCGGAGCTTCGAATCGCAGGGCTTCGAGTAGACCCAAAACGTTACATTGGAAGCAGAACGACATATTATAATAAAGTTCAAATAATAGACCTATCTGAAGGAAAAGATCCAATTGCAGTTAAAGGGCTTCCTAACGAGCCTCAGTTAACCAATTTTAAATGGTCTCCAGATGAAAAGAAAATTGCAATGACTCATACAACAGATGATAGAGTAGAACTATGGGTTTTGGATATTGATAATAGAAAAGCAACTCGAATAATTGAAAAACCTTTAAACGCTTCTATGGGGAGTTGTATTTCTTGGTTGAAAAACAGTAAAGATCTTTTGGTGAAATTCCTTCCAGAGAATAAACAAGATATTAATAATTCTTCAGTCATAGTACCTACAGGGCCAAAGGTCACTGAAAATAATGGAGAAAAAGCTCAAAACAGAACTTATCAAGATTTGATTAAAAACCCAACAGATGCTAAAAATTTCACTCAAATAAGTAAATCTGAAATTCGTTTAGTTTCTTTGCAAGGCTTGGATCGTCCCTATTTAGACACTCGGATGTATCGATCAGTTAGTGTTTCTCCAAATGGTAAATTCGTTATGGTATCATTTGTAAAACGACCTTTCTCTTACCTTGTTCCTTATTATAGATTTCCCACAGAGACTCATATCTATAATTTAAAATCTAAATTAATCAAAATACTTTCTGATATACCCCTGCAAGAAGTTCTTCCTAAGGGGTTTGGTGCTGTTTCTTCTGAAAAGAGAAATATTGGCTGGAGAAAAGATAAACCCTCCACTGTATATTATGTTCAGGCTTTAGATCAAGGTGATCCCCAAATAAAAGTACCATATAGAGATGCGATTTACCAATTGCACGCTCCATTTAATGAAAGTGCTGAAATTTTAACTAAAATAAAGAATCGTTTTTCAGGAATATTATGGGGTAATGATAGAAAAGCAGTTGTCTATGATCGCTGGTGGAGCAACCGAAATTCAAAGACATACATTTTTAATCCATCAAACTCTGGTGAGCTGGCAAAGGTTATCAATGATCGAAATTATCAAGATATATATAGTGATCCAGGAGAGTTTGTTAGGAAAAAAGGTTTATATGGAGAAGTCGTTTTAGCTTTAAACGGACATTATGCTTTTCGTATTGGAAACGGCTTTTCGGACAAAGGTCAATACCCTTTTTTGGATAAAATTAATCTGAATTCTTTTGAGACACAACGCTTGTATCAATCTTCTTTTTTAGATAAATATGAAAACCTCTATGACTATAGTATTAATGAAAATAAGCTTCACATTCAAATTGAATCAAAAAGCGAATACCCAAATTATTTCGTTCGAGACTTAAAACAGAACCTAATAGAGCAAATAACATTCTTTAAAAACCCATTTATAAAACTTGAAAAAGTGGAAAAAGAGTTACTCACATATAAGCGAGAAGATGGACTTGAGCTTAGTGGGGTCCTATATACCCCCGAGGGATTTGATAAAAAAAACCCAACTGCACTTCCAATGATTCTTTGGGCCTATCCTAGAGAATATAAAGATAAGTCCAGCGCATCTCAGAAGACAAATAATCCAAATCGATTTATATATCCTAACTGGGCATCTCCAATTTATTGGGTTACTCAAGGATACGTTGTACTTGACCGAGCTGCTTTTCCTATAATTGGCGCGGATAAAGAAGAACCTAATGACAGTTTCCGAGAACAATTAGTGGCAAACGCAGAGGCAGCAATAAATGCAGTAGTAGAAAGAGGCTTTGCTGACCCTAATCGAGTTGCTGTAGGTGGTCACAGCTATGGAGCTTTTATGGTTGCAAATTTACTAAGTCATTCAAACTTATTTGCTGCTGGAATTGCGAGAAGTGGTGCTTATAATAGGACACTAACTCCGTTTGGTTTTCAGAGAGAATCACGTTCTTATTGGGAAGCTCCAGAAATATATTATTCTATGTCGCCATTTATGCATGCAGATAAGATGAAAACACCTTTACTTTTAATTCATGGAGAAGCAGACAACAACTCAGGGACATACCCTTTACAAAGTGAAAGATATTATAATGCCCTCAAAGGACTTGGAGCTGAAACTCGCTTAGTCATGTTTCCAAAAGAAAGTCATGGATATAGAGCTAAAGAAACAATTTTACATTTGATATGGGAGCAAAATCAATGGCTAGAAAGACATGTTAAAAACAAAAAGGCGGAGTTGAATTTCGATAATAAAAAACCTAAAGGATAATTTATCATAACCCAAAACCCCTCAGGTATATGAGTTTTCTACATCTTCTTTCATTAAAACTCAACATGAAAATGAGATAACCGATAGCGATAGGTCAATAAAGTTAGATGAAAAGTAAAATGGCTTCAATATCATTAAGTTTAGAGACTGAATTAAGTAAATACTCGATTTTTTTGTAATTCAGCAGTTTTCTTTTAACCTACAGAGTTGGTGGGGTAATGTTTTGAAACGTCTATAAAGAAAAGGTAGTGTTTATAAATAAACTATGTTGACAGGAAATTAAATAAACCTTGAGATAACATGAAGGGCATTAAGGAATTCTATTTTCATTACATAAAACTTTATTTTCCTCAAGCATAACAATCAATTCTTCAATGGTCTTTTGATAGTTTAAGTTTTGCATAGATTCTTTCGAATGCCCCAGACTTGAATATATGGAAGTGCCTTTTTCATTAAGGCATTTAAACCATATCACAGGATGATTTTCTCCCATTCCAAAATCTTTATCGTTATACCATAACATATTACCATTAGTGATAATACTATTACCATCTATTGAATACAGAATTTCAGCATTATTTTTTTTAGGAGAATCAAAGAAAACGTACCATTCATCACTATGTTCCCAATTCTTTATGCTTAATTGAGAAAGAGTATCTAAGGGGTTTTTTTTAATTATTGTTTTTTGAATGTTAGGATTTAATGAATGATGAGAAAAATCAGCCCCAATAAGTTTCTCATAGTACCATGGCCAGTGATGTGAATCGTCAGCCGCTCCATGAATACCAAAATAAGAACCTCCATTTTCCATAAATTTTTTAAAACTAAATCGCTGATCTTTATTTAAAGTTCTTCCAGTAACATTATTCCATATTACAAGATTAAATTTATTTAATATACTTTCATTAAAAATTGCACCATTATTAGAAAATGTGACACCCCAATTATTTCTTTCCCCAACATTTTTAAAAAATTTTACTCCCTCTTCAATTGCTTCTGTATGAGAAAAACCATTTGTTTTGGAATAAACTAATATGTTAAATTTTGATTCATCAAGACTAACATTTGGCGGCGTCTTTTCATAAATAGGGAATCCATATTTAACCTTATAGAATAAAACAGAAAAGCCAGCTAATCCAAATACTGTAAGAGATAAAAGTGTAATTATAGTATACTTTAATACTTTTTTCATTGTTACTTTCAAAATGTTAATTTACAAAAACCTACTTTATTAAATCTATGCACTTCTAATCCTTTTCAATAAACCGTGCTATAGTTGAAAACGTTCTTCATTTAAATCATAATTAGCAAGGCAATTTAATATAGAAAATTATTTTTGCCTTTGATTAATCTCAATAACAAACCTTAATGATGTTTTCTTTTTAAGAAAAAGTATTAATTTCCGGGCAACAAACAGTATAATTTCTATGGATTTGCCAAAAATATTATTATTTATACTTTTTATACTTTTATTATTTTGTTGTGATGTAAAAAGCACCGATAGCAACGAAATAATTATTCAAGAACCTTGTGAGGGTATTTATACAACTGCCAATATACTAACTAAAATAGATGAAAACATATATAATAATGATGAGTCTGTTAATGAAAGCAGTATATATTCATGGTCATCCGACGAGACAAATAGAATTTTAAAAGGTAACGGAATACCTAATCATGAAGTAGGGACTTTTCCAAATCAAAACAACCCAAACACTATTAGTAAACAAGATGTTTCTGAAACATTTACTCTTTGTCCGAGAATTGTTTCAGAAACAGGAATAGAACTAGGTGGTCCAGCTGGAGCTATCGCTTTTGCAATAAATAGCGTGAAATTTGATCCAGGGACAGCAGGAAAGTGTGATGATAATGGTGTCTGCAGTTTAGCAAGGGGACAAGGAAATTGGAGTATTGAAGCACTTGGACATGATACATTTAATTTTGGAGATGATATGAATCATGCGCATGTTCAGCCAACAGGGGAATATCATTACCATGGTATGCCTGAACTACTTATCGATTTTTTAGGAGATAATCAGGGAATGACTCTTGTCGGGTGGGCTTCAGATGGTTTTCCAGTTTATGCAAGATACGGGTATTCTGACCCCAATGACCTTAATAGTATAGTGGTATCACTTCGCCCTAGTTACGAAATAAAAGTACAGCCAGATGAGAACCGCCCTGAAACTTTAACCTCCTTAATTGGCGGTCCGGGTCAACCAACAATTAATCCAAATACTCCAATTTTAATGGGGGCATTTACTCAAGATTTTCAATATGTAGAGGGGTCTGGTGATTTGGATGAATGTAATGGAAGAATTGGAGTAACTCCTGAATTTCCTGACGGGATATATTACTATGTAGTGACAGATGATTTTCCATATTTTTCAAGGTGTTTAAAGGGAGAGTTTTAATCTAAAGGAGGTATTTTAGAATTTAATGTTTTTTAAAAGTTTTTAATTTCCCTAATAATTGCCTGAGTAACTTCATTAGTATTGGCCACTCCACCTAAATCTCTAGTTAAAGTTTTACCATTGGCAGTAATTTTTTCAATTGCGTTTAATATCAATTTAGCCCCTTCTTTTTCCCCTAAATGCTCTAACATCATCGCAGCTGTCCAAATGCATGCAATCGGATTGGCTAATTTTTTCCCTGCTATATCTGGTGCACTTCCGTGAACGGGTTCAAACATACTAGGAAATTCTTTTTCTGGGTTAATATTAGCACCTGGCGCAATACCCATTCCTCCAACTACTGCTGGCCCTAGATCTGATAAAATATCTCCAAACAAATTACTAGCTACTATTACATCAAACGAGTCAGGACGTTGAACAAAATGTGCTGTTAATATATCAATATGAAATTGATCAATAGACACATTAGGATAATTTGTACTCATTGCCTTGAATCGTTCGTCCCAATATGGCATCGTATGGACAATACCATTAGATTTAGTAGCACTTGTTAGTTTTTTACCTCTTTTATTTGCCAATTCGAAAGCATACTTCATCACTCTATCTACGCCTCTTCGTGTAAAAATACTTTCTTGTACAGCTAATTCGTGGGGGGATCCTTCATTGAACCTCCCACCAATAGATGAATACTCTCCTTCATTATTTTCTCGGACAATATAAAAATCGACAAGACCAGGGTTTTTTAAAGGGGACTCTACTCCGTTTAATAACTTAACAGGCCTTAAATTAACGTATTGCTGAAAATTTCGTCTAATCGGAATTAATAAACCCCATAAAGAGATATGGTCAGGTACACCGGGATATCCAACTGCTCCTAAAAAAATACCATCACAATCTCTTAATTTATCTAAACCATCTTCTGGCATCATCTTGCCATATTTCTTAAAATATTCACAAGAATAGGTGTAGTTTTTATATTTTAGTTGGAAGCCACATACAGCAGCCACTATATTTAAAACTTCAACTGACTCTGGAATTACTTCTTTACCAATTCCATCTCCTGGAATAGTAGCAATTTGATATGTATTCATCTAGTTTTAAATTAAAAATTATAAAAAAGAAAGCAAAGCAGCTAAAGTCTCTTTTGGCGCTTCTTCCGGTAAGTAATGACCACAGGGGATACTACAACCGCTTACATTTGTTGCCCACTTTTTCCATTCTGTTATTACATCATATTTACTTCCCACAAAACCTTTTGCACCCCAAATTGCTAAAATGGGGCATGTTATTTTACGCTTATTATTTATGTCAATTTGATCGTGCTCTAAGTCAATGGATGCAGAAGCACGATAATCTTCACAGCTCGCTTTGATGGTTTCTGGAGTTAAACATCGCAGATACTCTGCAAATGCAGTTTCTGTAAAAGCATCACCATCTCTTCCCCATTGGCTAAATTTTTTCTTCAAAAAATATTCAGGATCTGATCCTATCATCCGTTCGGGAAAATCTGCAGGCTGAATTAGAAAAAACCAATGGTAGTAGGATTTTGCAAAATCCATATCAGTGGTTTTGTACATTGTATAGGTTGGAGCAATATCCATTACTACTAATTTTTCTACAACCCCTGAGTAATCTAAAGCCATTCGGTGGCCTACTCTCCCTCCTCTGTCATGTCCAGCTAATAAAAAACTATCAAACCCTAAATGCTTCATCAGCTTTACTTGGTCCTCAGCCATTACTCTTTTGGAATAAGGTTTATGCCTTTTATCTGTATGGGGCTTACTACTATCTCCATAACCTCTTAGGTCACTTGCCACAACCGTATATTTTTTAGCTAATTCAGACGCTATTTTGTGCCAAATAAAATGTGTTTGTGGATATCCGTGTAATAATAATAACGGCGGCCCTGACCCACCGATTATATAATTAATCGAGATGGAATCGTAAGAAAATAAGTAATTTTTAAAATCGTGAAACATTAACAAGTATTATACAAACTCAGGAAAAACAGACTAAATACCCTCAGAGTTTGTTAAAAGGGATTTTGAAATGCATTAAAGTTCCAAAGGATAGGAAGTATAAAATAAACCATCATAAATATAATGATTATTGAAATGATATTCATCAGTATACCTACTCTAATCATATCGGATATTTTCAAATAATTAGACCCAAAAACTACTGCATTTGGAGGTGTTGCTACAGGGAGCATAAAGGCACATGAAGCAGCTAATGTTGCACCCACCATTAGCATATAGGGGTGAACTCCAAGGATAACGGCTGTAGGTGCTAAAATTGGGAGTATCATTGCTGTAGTTGCTAAATTGGAGGTGATTTCCGTCAAGAAATTTACAGCAGTTATTGCTACTAATAGAATTATAAATAGCGAGAAACCATTAAGTTGAGTCAAGTTTTCAGCGATCCAAATATCTAATCCGCTTGATTGAAATCCTTGAGCAATTGCCAGCCCTCCTCCAAAAAGCAACAAAATACCCCATGGTAATTTTACAGCGTCTTCCCAATTCATGATCTTTTCAGTTTGGCCGTACTTTTTTTTAGCCTGAAAAAGAAACAAAGAAATACCACTTATCAGAGCAATTATTGAATCATCTAGGCTAGGAAAAAATCTATTGAGCAAAAAAGTTCTTAAAATCCAAGCTAATCCGGTAATCACAAAAACACACAAAACTATTTTTTCTTCATAGCTAATTGAACCTAAGTCTTTTAGTTGCCTGTTGATTTCTTCCTTGCCCTCATTAAAGTCATTTTTTTTGAATTTAAAAGCCACTTTTGTTAAGTATACCCATGAAATAGTTAACAGCATTACAGATATGGGAAGACCAAATTGAAACCATTTTAAGAAGCTAATTTCAACATTGTATACTTCTTGAATGATTCCGGCAAAAACAAGATTTGGAGGGGTTCCAATTAGAGTAGCTAATCCTCCAATAGATGCACTATATGCTATGGAGAGCATTAAGGCCTTGCCAAAAATTAAATTTTCATCTTCAGGACTGTTTTTCAAATCCTTCATCTGTTTAATGATAGCAATTCCTATAGGCAACATCATCACAGCTGTGGCAGTATTAGAAATCCACATGGATAAAAAAGCGGTAGCTACCATAAAGCCCAAAATTATTTTCTGAAGATTGGTGCCAATAACCTTTATGATATTTAATGCAATACGTTTGTGTAAATTCCACTTTTCAATGGCAAGCGCTAAGATGAATCCACCCAAATAAAGAAACACAAACCGGTGTCCAAATGAAGAAGTTGTATCTGCTAAAGGTAATGCACCTGATAATGGAAAAAGAATAATTGGCAAAAGAGATGTAGCGGCAATTGGTATAGCCTCAGTGATCCACCAAATGGCGATCCACAGTGTTGACGCTAAAACAGCATTGGCCTGGTCTGATAGCCCCTCAAGCTGAAGAAAATACCTTATTAAAACAAAGACCATTGGCCCCAATAAAAGGCCTATTTTTTTTGAATCCATTTTATATTTTATAATAACTTATTTTCTCAATAGACATTAAAATGTTGGAAGAAAAGCACAAAACACATTCAGGTCTATCGGATAAAATAATTTTGATGTTAATTGTCAATTAAATCGACTTTTAAAGGTGAAATTTTCTACAACGTTTTGTAAAAAAATAGAATTTTTCTGACTTAGAAATAACAGGTAAAGTTTTTGACCATTGGGGTCTAGAGTGCTAAGGCGTTTTGGGATGTTATATATTTCTTCATTTGTGAAATACTTATAAAAGGCTAGTCCATTAAGGTAGGTTGCATTTTTTGAAGGGTGTTTATCATCGTCATCAAAAAGGGTTAAGTCTGGGCGTAATTTACGTACTTCAGAAAAGAGAAGACCACAAGGAACTATATCAACATCTAGCTGAGTCCCCATTGCATTATAAGCTTTAGAAATAGAGTCAATCATTAGCGGGTTGGATTTATACCCCCACGTCATCATGAATATAGGAATAGCATTTTTACTGCGAATTAAATCCACCATTTTTTTACTCGTTTTAAAAAAAGTGTCTGCACCATCTAGGGCCGCTAAACTGTGATGGTTTATAACAACGTAATCAAACGTCTGTGTGTTAAGAATTTCAATTGTTTTTGTGCCTTTGTCCTGATTTAGGTGCTCTAATAAAGTTGAACCTGACACCAATGAATGTCGGGCTTCAATTTGCGTAGTTTCACTGAATTTAGACATTGCTTCTAATACTTGGGGAAGGTTATAGTAAAACGTAAAACTGTTTCCTATAAAAAGAACTTTAACAACTTCTTTTCCTTCTTGTGCAAAAGTATTTCCTGATAGAAATAAACAAGCAAAAAAGACGAATAATTTTGTTTTTAAATAGATCATTTTATAAGATTGGTAATTCCACTAACAGTAACCAGAAAGCTTAAAAAAAGGGCTCGCATTTTAAAATACAACCCCTTTTTTAAACCTAAAGAAACTTATTTATTAACTTCAGTTTTTACAAAGATACCCGGATCGTCAGAAGGGGAATTAGAGTTAGAATTTATTTCTGTAGTTGCATATGGCATTCTTTCTGGCCAAGGACCGCTTTGTGGGCCATCAAATAGGACATAGGGGACAGCTATATCGGCATCTGATTTTCTTAATCTTCTAGAATCATTGTATGGCATATGCATCCCAAACCCTGAGACGTATCTTTCTTCAATAACCTCTCTTAAGAATGCGATTTTAGAATCAATTCCATCAGTATTCTCAATTCCTCCACTTGCAAAATCAGCTGCATCATAAGCTGAATAAGAATAAACTTGATCTTGAAAATTAGAATTTAAATGACCACCTGTATTCATCCAGGCTCTAACTTTATTTAAATGAGGTAAACCATCTGACAGACTTCCATTACGAGCAGCACATTCAGCTAAAATCAATTCATTTTCGAAAAAGGTGACCATATTCTGAGATTCAGTCTCTTCAATTATACCCTTATTAGCTACACCGCCACTTGAATCAATTGTATAAAAGCCTTTTCTAGCGGTTTCATCAGTCTTAGAATTGTTTCTTGATAATGCATTACTACCATCTAACATTTGTATTAAATAGCTTTCTCCCTGATCGCTATTTCCAATATCTCCAGAGCGTGATCCCTCTAAAATAGTCCAAAAAAGATTTCTATCACCAGATCCTGCGTTACCAGGAGGATTATACATCATGTCTCCGTCAGCTGAAGAGATACCATTTTGAGCCGCTGTTAATGCATTAGCATAGTCTTTTTGATGAAGATAAAAACGTGCTTTTAACGTGTAAGCCGCAGCAATCCATTTTGCCTTGTCACCGCCAAAGTATATATCCTCAGAAATACTTCCTGAAGATGCCGAGTTTAAATCAGAAATCGCATTATCTAATAATGTTATAACACTACTGTAAACACTTTTTTGAGAATCAAATATTGGATCTGATATTTCAAGATTACCACTTTCAGAATAAGGTATATCACCAAACAGAGATGCTCCAGTACCCACAGCATGAGCTTCAATCACTTTTGAAATTCCTACTAATAATTGATTAGAAGAATTGTTAACTATGTGTCTAACATTAGACAATACACCTACATAAATTTGAAACCATTCACTGTTAGATTCAGCTGTTGACAAACTGAATCCATATATGTTTGAATATAATGAGGAGTATCCTATTAGTTGTCCAGTGTACATTCCACTAATTCGATTTAAATGGCCACAATTGATTTGAATATTAGCTAATTGCGCACCTGTTAAAAATAAGCGCTCTTGAACATCAGTAACAATGATGTCATTTGGATTGTCATTAATTCCGTCTACTAAGTCTTCACATGATATTATAAAGAGAAGTGAAAGAGATAATGTTATAGTATATATTATTTTTTTCATGTTTTCTTAATTAAAAATTAAAGGCTGCTGTAAATAAAACAGATTT
>MEHZ011481753.1_pt1 | contig 12505 bp, 9 predicted proteins | sample 897221 | NCBI WGS metagenome assembly MEHZ01 (sample SAMN05514161, study PRJNA337945) | marine metagenome | isolation source: marine surface water | place: Arctic Ocean | collected 2007-12-13 | reverse complement strand
TTTTTTCTGGTTCGTTTTATTCCCATATTTCTCTCCAGATGAGTGTTACCTTGCCCTAATTGTTCCCTAAAAAGTAAGATGCAAGGAAGATAAAAATTTAAGATATGGCTAAGTACTTGAATCCTAGAGGTTATTTAGGTTTAGGTATTTGATTAGAAGTCAGTTGCTCTATCCAGTTGAGCTACTGGTGCGTAAGGGGAGTTCTGTAAAGTATCACAATAAAAATGATAGGAGACAAACCATAAATTATGTCATGCTTTCGAAAAACGAATTATATATTGGAAGTCTGTTCATCAATAAAAGTTGAAACCCTCTCAAAAACTTCTGCCGACGAAAGAATGGACGTATCCAGCAACAAATCAAAATTTGATCTGTCATCAATATCAACTTTATAAAGACTTAAAAAATTTCTTCGCATTGTATCCCTTCGTTTTTGGCTGGTATCAATACTTTCTCTGATAGTTTTAGCTTCTTCAGTAGTACGTTCAGTGTCCTCCAGTATACGCCTTGCCGCTTCCTTCAAGTCACAGATTAGACAAATTCGGACCGAGTCCGGAACAAAGTAAAATCCCAAATGCGCATCCAAAACAAAATCCTCATTTTGCTCTCCATAGATCCTCTGCTCCTCATCAACCTGGTGATCCACTTCAGGATGCTCTGACACATACTCCACGAGAAATTGTGTGATGTCACTGTAGCCATGTTTACTGGACAATTCACGCATAAAATCACCGGTCCCTTTAGTTTTTAAACCATAATGCTCCGCCAGCATACGACGCAGGGTTGATTTACCTGAACCCGGGCTTCCGGCCAAAGTTATTTTCATCAAGATTCTATTCGATATTCTGCAGTTGTTCCCTGACTTTTTCCAGCTCACTTTTTATTTCAACCGAGGATTGACTAATCCCGGCATGATTGCTCTTGGAAGCCATCGTGTTGACCTCACGATTTAATTCCTGCATCAGAAATTCTGCCTTTTTACCAACTTCACGTTGAGACATAATTTCATCCATGTGTTCCAGATGAGTCCGGAATCGTACAACTTCTTCGCTAATATCAAGACGATCCGCAAGCAGAGCAATTTCCTGTTCCAGACGCTCAGGATTTATTTCAATACCCACTGTCAGTTGAGAAAAACGTTCCTGTAAGCGATCCCTGAATCGCTCCGGTTCTGCTTGCGAGAGTTTTTCAATTGAATTTACGATGTTTCCACATGAGGAAAGTCGTTGCTGAATGTCACTTTGCATAGCCTGTCCCTCACGTTCCTTCATTTCCTGCAGCCCTTCCAATGCCCTTGAAAGACATTCCCGGATCACTTTTTCACACTTTTCCGGCGGTTCCCCGGATTTGTTTTCTTCAATTATATTTAAACTTGATAAGTCTCGTGCGTCAACACCAACTTTTCTTCCAGACAAAGCTTCAAATTCTGCCAATAACTCATTGTAATGTTGTGCACGTTCCAGATTAAGTTTCAGTTTCTCTTCTGAGGCACCTTTTTCCAATTTGATTGAACAGTCAATTTTTCCGCGTGAACTAACAGCTTTGATCTGTTTTTTAATTTCAGGTTCCATAGTTTGAAAACCTAAAGGCAACCGACAGCGAATATCCAGAAAGCGCTGATTAACAGAGCGTATTTCCACCTGGCAAATCCATGTTTCCCACTGAGCATCTGCTGCACCAAATCCTGTCATTGAAATTGTCATTTATTCCTTATAAACTGATAATTGATTTAAGCATTATACTACTTCTCTAATTGACAAATCGCTCTATTCAAGTTATATTACAGGTTAAAATTTAATTACTTGCCAAAAGACTGATGACTTTGATAAACACTCTTTATCATATTTTGCGCCACTATTACAGAGTGTTTTTTGATTCATTCCCCTCTAAACTGCCCAGTGATCTTCAATTATACCAAAATGACTGTGAAGATCTGGTTGGACGTTACAATATTTTACTGAAAAAAATTTCAGAATACATGAAAGATCATTGTAAACAACATGAAGATATGCCATATAATTCAGACTTGATCCTCTCCTACCAAGATACTGATTCTTTTTTTCTGATATCTATTAAAGAAGATTTGGGAAACCTTACAGATGATTGTGAAGAGTTACTGGAAAAAGGTGAACTACATCCATCAGAAATTCAGCTGCACAATGATGCTGTCGAACAAAATATAAACAAGCTTAATGAACTGCACCAGTATTCCGAACAGATTGAAACGGCTCTAAATGAGTATGAAGAAAACATAATGAAAATAGAGGAAGAAATCTCAAATAATACATTGTGTAACTAAAATATTTCTTACATTCCAAACGACTGCCCACCACCATTTTTCTTCCAACAGTTTATCGGATCTCCCCAAAAATCCTTTCTCACTCTACTCTGTTGAGTTTCTCCAATTCATACGCACTTGCCGACTCCATAAACATCTGATAACGGGACAAAATCTGCACTGGATTTTCGAGTAAACCTTCAACCAACAATGAATTTTCGTAGAGTTGCTCCACAGTTTCTTCGAGAAAAGGGTGTTTTTTATTTTTCTGTAGAATTTCAGAAAGATTTTGAATTATTGGGTGTCCCATATTGACTTCCAGGTTACGCTTTTCCCCCTGAAATTTCTGGTCCATCATTTTCATCATCTTTTCCATTTGTGCAGTCATTCCATCCTTTGGAGTCACCAGAGAACATGGGTTGTCAACCAGGCGTTTTGAGTCAGAGACATCACTGACACGGTCCTTAAGCTGTTTTTTGAAAAATGCAAGAATATCACTTTTTTCTTCCTTGGAAAGAGAAGAATCTGTTGCAGACATGTCACTGTCATTAATCCCTTCTATATCTCCCTGGGATATATTTTTTAAAGTTTTTTCGTCATAATCCCTTAGATCAACAACCATAAAATCATCAATTTGATCTGTTAGAAACAAAACTTCCAAGCCCTCTCTCCGAAAATATTCCAGATTGGGATTGTGTAATATTGCGTCACGCGAACCTCCGGTAACATAGAAAATGTCTTTTTGTCCTTCACGCATCCTGCTGACATAATCTTTAAGAGACACGTCTGTAGAAGAATCTTCTGATATGGAAGAGTTAAAGCGCAACAGTTCCTTCAATCTGTCTTTGTTCTTAAAGTCAGAAGAAACTCCTTCTTTGAGCAAAGTTCCGTATGTTTGCCAGAATTTTCCGTATTTTTCAGCATTTTGTTCTGCCAGTGTCTGCAACTCTTTCAACACACGCAAAGTTAAACTATTTTTAATTTTTTCAATCAGCGCATTTTTTTGTACGTTTTCTCGGGACACATTCAATGGCAAATCCTCTGAATCCACAACCCCATTCACAAAACGTAAATATGATGGAAGGAGATCTGTGTTGCCGGTCTGAATCAAGACTTTCTGCGCATAAAGCGCAATATCTTTGCTCTCTCGTGCATAAAGCACTTCATTCCCTACTGATTCAGGAAAATACAACAGGGCATAATACTGAATTGGGGCGTCAATATTAAAATGCAAATGATGAAACGGATCCTGCTGACCATGAGAAATCTGCTTGTAAAACTCTTTATATTCCTCCTCTTTCACTTCAGATTTTGACTGCGTCCAAATCGCTTTTACCTGGTTGATCGTTTTATCCTTAACTTTTACCGGAAAAGGAAGATAATTAGAGTATTTTTTTATAATTGATTCAAGACGCCACTCACTGCAAAACTCCTTGGCATCTTCCTTTAGAAACAAAGTAATACGTGTGCCACGCTGCTTAAAATCAACAGGAATAATTTCATATTGACCTCCTCCTTCGGAAGACCATTGCCAGGCTTTAGCATCTTCTTGCCAGGAACGTGTGGTTAATTCCACACGATCTGATACCATGAAAACTGAATAGAAACCAACTCCAAACTGTCCAATCAGATTTTCTGCAGATTTGTTCTCAGTTTTTAACTGCTCTAAATATTTTAGCGTTCCAGAATTTGCAATTGTTCCTAAATTTTCAACCAATTCTTCCTTTGTCATTCCACAACCAGAGTCTTCTATAACAATCTTTCGCTCCTCTTCATCCAAAGAAATTGTGACCTGTAGTTCTGCGTCTTTGTCCAGAACTTTTTCTTCTGTCAATGTAGTCAATTGAACCTTGCTCAGTGCGTCAGAGGCATTTGAGACAAGTTCTCGGAGAAAGATTTCTCGTTCCGTGTATAATGAATGTACCAGAATTTCGAGAAGCTTCTGCATCTCAGCCTGATATTCATGTACTTCTGGTTTTGGCTTTGCTTTTTTACTCATATAATTTTTCCTTAATGACAAATATTGTTGTAATTTTTTATTAAGCTTTAATGCTACTTAAAAACATGCAAAATGAAAAGCCATTTAATAATATTCAACACACAGTTAGCTTTATTTTTTCATTAATAACAGTTCTTTAAATATTATTTTGCTGATAACTTAGTCAGCCTTCAGTACTCTTTACTTACCGTAACATAAATTTTATTACTTGGGATGGGATACCTATTTGTTGATTGTGTTCATTTTTTTATTTGGTGGGTTTAAGAATCATATTTGGATTACGTAAAATAGACTATATTGAATTCAGACAAACAAAAATTTTGACCATTATTTTAATTCATTTTAAATTTGGGAACTCATGACAGTGTGTTTGATCCCGGCTGAGGACAAATTTTTCAGATTTTTACAAATCCCATATTGCTGCATTTATTGAAATGACAACTCATTTTGAACTATTCTTCATGGATAATTTATAAAATGTCCGTTCGAATCGACTTTGCTAATAGTCCAGCTGATTTTGACAATGCGAGAAAGCTGTTTATAGATTATGCTGAATCATTGGGGTTCAGTCTGTCTTTTCAAGGCTTTGAGGACGAACTGGAACATCTTACCGGAAAATACGCAGCACCTAAAGGCTGTATCCTCCTTGCATGGGATGAGTTGGATTGTGTAGGTTGCCTAGGTTTGAGACCTTTAAGTGATGGTGTTTGCGAGATGAAACGTCTTTACGTTAAACCATTATACCGTGGTACTGGTTTAGGGCGATTGCTGACTGAAAAAATTGTGCAACTCGGTATTGATAAAAAATATACCAGAATGCAGTTGGACACCTTAAACAGCATGCAATCCGCAGTTGGTCTCTATAAGTCTCTTGGGTTTGTTGAGATAGATCAATATTACAACAATCCACATCCGGAAGTTGTGTTTTTTGAGCTTACTCTGGATTAATTGAAAGTAGCTTAATATTGCAGAGAATTCTTTTATTTGCTTTTATGTTTTTTCTTGGTTATCCTGTCTCCATTAGACCTGACGTATTTTATTTATACTTTTAATAACTAAACTTGGATCAGCTATGAATAGAACTATTATACCAATTGCAAGTGGAAAAGGTGGAGTTGGTAAAAGCTTTATAGCAGCTAACTTGGCAATTGCATTGGCGAAACTTGGCAAACAGGTTATTGTTGCAGACCTTGATTTCGGAGGATCAAATCTTCATACCTGTCTGGGAATACACAATACTAATCCTGGCATCGGAGATTTTTTGCGCGCACGATACAGCAAACTGGAAGATTTACTCGTAGAAACAGAAAATGAGAATCTCAAGTTTCTTGCTGGTGATGTTAGAAGTCCGTTTCTGGCAAACATGCATCACTCACAAAAAATGCGACTCATTAACAATCTGAGAAAATTGGAATGTGAATATCTTATATTGGACCTTGGAAGCGGAAGTACTTACAATACCTTGGATTTTTTTGGAATAACACAATTGGGGATGATTATCACTACTGCTGAGCATACTTCAACAGTAAACATGCTTACTTTCCTAAAACTTTTTGCTTTTAGAGTAATTGAGCGTTCTATGCCAAAAAACACTTTCCTTGACGAAAAGTTGAGGGACTCCTACAACCGCACTGTGATGGATGAAGTTCTGACCGTACGAGGTCTGTTGGATGAAATTTCTAAAATTGACAGGACTGTAGCACAAAAAGCCGAACAGAATTGGATTCGTTACAGACCTAGGATTATATTCAACAAATGTAATTTGCCAAACGAATTAGATCAACTTGGATCAATGGAAAATACTTTCAATCAAATTTTAATGCTTAGAAGCGATTTTTTTGGTTGTCTTTTTACCGATCCGGCAGTTTCAAAAACCTCTAAGGAACGTAAGACGTTGAATGTCGCGGCCCCCAATTCTGATATTCTTGAAGACATTAACCTGCTTGCCGACCGAATAACCCGCCTGTGGGAACAACCAATTAGAAATAGTGCTAACCTGCTGCAGTATAATGCAAAAATTCTTTTTAAAAAAAGGCAAAAATAGTTAGGACGCAGTGTAAATAATGTCCGTTCAAAAGCGCATCAGTTTGCTCATTACTGGGAAAGTGCAAGGTGTCGGATACCGTTATTCCGTGAAGCTCAAAGCTGAATCTATGGCAATTAGAGGCTATGTTAGGAACCAACCTGACGGGTCGGTTTTTGTGACAGTGCAAGGAGAGAATACTGCAGTTGAAAATTTTGTGAAATGGTGCTATAAGGGACCTTCGGCAGCTCTCGTTAGAGGTGTAGAAAAAATTCCTGGATCTATCGAAGACTTCAGTGAATTCAAAATTCTCTAATAACTAACCTCTCCAACACCTTCGTGATTCTGCTTGGAGATTTGAGAAACAAGTAAAATAACCGACTCTTACTCAAATATTTTTTCAATTATTTTTGCAAATTTATTTACTTCAACAGGTTTGATTACATAAGCATTCAAACCGGCTTTTACTGCTGCAACAATGTTTTCCTGTAATCCATCTTCGGTGACCATTAACACAGGAATTTTTTTGAGGTTTGGAACAGCGCGTATTTGCTCCAGCAACTCCATTCCACTCATTTTTGACATATTCCATTCCAGGACCACAAAATCAAAAATAGCTGATTTAAGTTTAACCAGGGCCGAGTAACCGTCATCTGCCTCATCCGTGTTGTTGTAACCCAGTTGTGCAAGAGTATTAATTAAAATATTTCGTGTTGCTGCAAAATCATCAACAACAAGAATTTTTAGATCTCTTTCAGCCGGCATACTTCTTTACAACGACTCTAAATGTATCAAACTTAACATATCAACAGCTTTTCAGTTTTTTAGGTAATACTGCATGACAGAAAACCAAATCTCAACATCTTTAATGGGTGCAATAGAATTGGCTGCAATAGTTGTTTATTGATCCTGTAAACGTTTATTTGCAATTGCAAGCTGGTCTGAAAGGATACAGACTAAGTTTTCAATGAATTGAACGGAAATTCGAGGTTCCTCTTGGGTAAGAGATAAAAGATCGGTCTTAGTAATCTGCAGAAGAGTTGAATCTTTTCTTGCAATTGCCTGTGCAGCAGAGTCGGCATTTCCTGTACATAGTGAAAATTCTCCAATTAAATCAAAATCTTTTCGAGTCCAGCAATAGCCCACAGAAAATGTATCGCTTTTTGCTGACACTTTTGATTCAATCTCCACTTCTCCTGAAGTAATAAACAAATAGTCACCTATTTTGGCATTAAATTTTGTTATTTTTTTGCCACTCATAATAGAGTGCGATTCACAATAAGACATTATTATTCTGCGCCATTTTTTACCAAGTTTCTCCCAGAATTCTGCTGGCTCAATCGATATCTCTGTCTGTTCTAAATTCTCATTTGCGTTTAACTTAGCCTCAAGACTTGTAAGGTCAAATTCTTTTTGTGTAAGCAACCTCTCATCTGTCTCCTTCAAGGAAGATTGAAGACGATGAGCCAGGTTCAAAAACAATTTGGCTGCAATTTTTGGATTACGTTTTTTAAGAGGTTCCAGGCAGTCTCGATTAACTACCAGTAGTCTTGTTTTTTCTGAGGCTTCTGCATTTGCACTTCTTTCTGCCTTCCTGAACAATCCCATTTCACCAAAAGTATTTCCCTTTTTTAAACGAACGAGGTCAGTACGCTTTCCATTTTTATCCAAAAAGATAGATATTGAACCACTCAAAACCACATACATTTCGTCACCAATTTCACCTTGAGTGAAGAGCAAAGTTCCTTTTTCCAAGTCTTTCGTGTAGGCCATCAGACTGGCAATTTTAGCTTCCCTGACAGTCATATTCTGAAACAGGTCAATTCCCTTTATAAATTGTTCATCAAATTTAAGCCCAACATAATCCCAAACTGTTATCAGCCCTGTTTCCATCACAACTGAAGGCAAATATGTCATATCAATTGCCAGACAGACGAGTAATGTGAATGCCGTAAAAGCACCAAACAAAACTTGAGATTCCATTTCTGATTGTACAAACAAAATGAATCCTGCTGAAAGAGCAATAGTAGAAAATATCATTGGACGTGCAACAATCGGTAACGTCTCCAAAGATGCCTTTCGTTTGTTACGTAGTTTTTTGGCATTTTCGTTGTAGTGACTAAGAAAATGGATTGTGTCGTCAACTCCAATTCCCAGTGCTATTGCGGCAATAACTGAAATAGTTACTCCAATTGGAATATTCAGCCAACCTAGTGAACCGAAAAATATCAAAATTGTTATTACATTTGGAAACAAGGCGATAACACCCATCTTCCAGGAAAGGAAAAGAATTGACAAAATGACAAAAACTATAACCAAGGCAAGAAAAACGCTGTTTATTTGCCCCTGAGCAATATTGTTTGCAGATTCACTGGAGAGTACACTTCCGCCTGTATAACTGAACTTTAAATGAGGTAACAGTTCAGGAACCTTTTGTAACAGCAAATCCCTCAGTTCCAGAAAAGGAGTGGAACCGCTGCTGCGCATTCTCAAAGTAACCTGCATCACATCTTCTGCATCACTTAAGAATTTTGGGCCATTTTCAGCAGTTTTATCAAAAAACTGAACCACTTCTTTGTCAGATAATTTATCCAGACCCCTCCTGTAATGTTCGAGGACATCAACAGGAGAATGCATTTTATCGATTCTAAGTCCTTCAATATTACCAATTTCAGTAACGTCTTTTACCTGAAAAAGCCAATCCTGAAGCTCCTTAAGTCCAAAAATGGTTTTTGCGGTTTTTAAAGGATTGTATGATAAATCTTGTTGATTTTCACTTTCATTTCCTGCCCTGAATAATAAACGTAGCGTATCTGTGCCGGACAATTCATCTTCTATCAACTTTAAGTCCTTAACCAGTTGACTGTCTTTCGGAAAAGTATTTGTAGAACTGTTTATACTCAGGTCCAACATGCCGAGAGCTGCAAAAGCTGCAACTGTCAGCCAAATCCAAATCAAACGTTTGGAATACAACCGAAGCCATTCTACAATTACTTGTAAAAAACGATCGAGCAGTCCACTATTATTTTCCGTTGGGGCTAAATCCGGCAGACGGAAGAAGTGCAGTAAAGCAGGTGCTAATGTCAGAGTAAATAAATTGATGAAAATTATACCTACACTTGAATACAGTCCTAGTTGCTGAACAGCAGGAATTGGACTAACTACAAGTGCAATAAAACCTGCGACTGTGGTTAGGGCTGTCACTGTAACAGGGACGGTTACTGAGGAAAGAGTTGCATACACTACTTCCGGAATTGTCGGTTGAGGCACCCCGGATTCCTTTGCTTCCCGGATCTGCAGAGATTCTATCTGGTATTGGTTGAGAAACTTGATCACGTAAGCACTGCCGACACAAACAATTATAGGCGCACAGGCCATGGTTACCAAATTAAGTTGGTCTCCAATCAAACCGATGATTCCAGCCGTCCAGAGAATTCCGAATAAGACAACTGACAGTGGCACAATTACAGCCCTGATACTCCGAAATGCAATTAAAAGCACAACAACAATCAGCATCAAACTTAAAGGAAGAATAAGTGCCATATCCTGGCGAATCAAACGGCTGGCCTTGTTAATTTGCCTTGGTTGTCCCGCATAAGCGATTCTAAGACTTTTAGCTACTTCAGAATTTTTCTGGTACTTTGACAACAACCCTTTCAGAATTGTTTGAGTGTTATCGGATTCAGGTTTTGATCCTGGACTGAAGGAAATTATCAGTGCGGCTGTGCTTAAATTTCTGGAAAGCACATCTCCTTCAAATAGGGGGTGATTTTTTAGACTGCTGACAATTTTGTTGATTTCAGTCTCTGCTTCAACCCGTAGTTTCTCAGAACTTGCACCGGAATTAATAAGCGAACAGTCCGGAACCGTGTCCTCAGGCGTTTCTGTTTCAGACTGTAACCCAGTTGTATCATCTGTATTCTCCTCCAGGCTTTCCTCCAGGTTTTCCTCCAGGCTTTCCTCCAGGCTTTCCTCCAGGCTTTCCTCTGTATCCGGTGTTGAAGATGAAGCCGTACTATTCAGGCAGGAAATGTCTTGTTCATATTTTTCAACAACAGAGAAACAAACAGAGCCAATACCCATTTGATGAAAATACGATTTTCCTGCACATTCACCTGAAGCTTGTGGAATATCCAGCATACTCAAGACTTTTGTAATACCGGGAACTGTAGTTTCAATGTCTGATTTCAAGTGACCAAGCGTCACAATGAATTCAAGCCCTATCGGCTTTTTTTCTGTATTGTGCAGAGCAATCACTACCACTTCTTCACTGCCAAATGCTTTTCTTGCATCAAGGAATTGCTGGTAGGCTCCTGAATCCCGCTCAATAAATGGTTCAACTGTGCTGTTGATGCGCAATCTCCCTGTTTCAGAATCAAACAAGCCGTCCCTTGCCTGAACAAAAAAGAAGGCACTCAGGACCAGAACTGCCAACAGGATTGTTTTGGGGAATTGATTTAAAGTAGTGAAAATACGGACAAACATAGATAAATTAGTATGCAGTAAATTTTTGGGTGTATGTCAAAAAAACTTGATTTGTTTCAATTTCATTTTTCATCATTTTTTGTTTTTCTGTTTTCAGACGGAAAAACTTTAGTTCCAGTTCCATGTTTTGTTTGTATTGCTCCCAGGTGAATAGTGAGGCAAAACCTTTTTGAACAAATGGCCATGTCTGATAATTCAGCAGTGTAATCCGCAGAGAGTTGTCAGGTGTTTTCAGGACGGCAACACCAGACACCTGATTTCGAATGACGTCCCTTGTTTTGGGAACAAGAACTGACTCGTTTTCATACAAAAAAATATGTGAGTTTTCCGGCACATCAATCGACTTACGATGTGAATATATCATCAGCCAGTAAAAATATGGGAAAGTCCTTTCAAACGAAGTAGCCAAGGCAAAATGAGGTGCCCTGACGGTTGAAAGGCGAATATTTTTCTCCTCTGTAATTTCAAAGGAATACAAGTTTCTTTTCTTAAAATAACCTGATTCCAATTTCCATACCATATCGCTCCATACTGCATCCAGCTCAAAAGTCAGGAAATCAGAACGAGTTTCTTTCTCATTGTAGTTACCCAACATTTTTTCAAAAGTACCCTGCAGTGAAGTTGACTCATTGTCTGCTTCCCCCTGATATTCAAGCTTAATATGCGGATTTGCATCGAACCAGTGAAAGAAGCCAAACCTTGTATCAAAAACATCACCTGTCCATTGATATTGCAAACCAAAATAATCACGTAGAAATGACGCTTTGCTTTCCTCTTCATCTTTTTCTTTCTTTTCTACTCCTTCACGAAATTCTGTAAACCTCATGCCAAATGTTTGCTGCCGAGTTGGAGATACGTACATCGTAGCAGTGTGTGCTCCTTGAAACCAGTTGTATCGGATAGAAGGAATGGATTCTTTGGAGTCGTCAGGATCAAAAGTGTAAAGCCCCATGATGTTGTTCATATGAAGAACATCAATAACTTTATCTAAATCAACTTTCCCCAAATCAAAAATCTGTGTCCCATAACGTATCTGATGATTGCCTGTGCGGTAATTTGAATATATTTCTCTTAAACTGGCAAAGCCGTCAAAAATACGCTTTTTATTCAACTCATAGTTTTGCGAAAAACTGACAGATAGACGGAAATAATTATACATCCGGGGAGATGTTTGTACCTTTACAGACTGCTCATAGCTAGAAACAAAACGGAGTTCTTTAATTTCGCTCAGCAACGGTTCCAATACTGACAGACCCTTAGTTTCAGTACCGCCTAACAAAGTTTTTACTTCGTGACTGAAGGAGATTTTTGGCTGATACTCTTCCTGTTCGGCCACTTGAATTTCGCTCTCCTGTATTTCAGATTCATCAATATTTGGAGTTTCTTCCTGTCCTAGCTGAGATGATTCTTCAGCAAGTGGGTCTTCGTCCATATCAAGATCCGAACCAGATTCGGCAAGTGGATCTTCTTCCAAACCAAGGTCTGTATCAGATTCGGCAAGTGGATCTTCTTCCACACCAGTATCTGGACTTGTTTCGGCAAGTGGATCTTCTTCCACACCAAGATCTGGACTTGTTTCGGCAAGTGGGTCTTCATCCATATCAAGATCCGAACCAGATTCGGCAAGTGGGTCTTCGTCCATATCAAGATCAGAACCAGATTCGGCAAGTGGATCTTCTTCCAAACCAAGGTCTGTATCAGATTCGGCAAGTGGATCTTC
>MEHZ011538551.1_pt1 | contig 12512 bp, 12 predicted proteins | sample 897221 | NCBI WGS metagenome assembly MEHZ01 (sample SAMN05514161, study PRJNA337945) | marine metagenome | isolation source: marine surface water | place: Arctic Ocean | collected 2007-12-13 | reverse complement strand
ACATCGCCCTGCTCACCCTGCACCGGGGCGAAGCCGATATTGCTAACCCCAAAGCCTCGCGCGCTCTCAAGGCTGAGGACCAGCTCGTGTGCTTCGACAAACTTGAGTCAATTCGAGCACTCGTCCCCAAACGTCGACGACGCTCAGCACGCCCTACCGTCCAGGAACTACCAGAAGGCGACGCTCTACTCGCGTGAGCCAAATTGCGATAAGCGCCGCATCGCTGCCGCGACCCAGCGCCGATCGCGTGTGGTCCACTCCTTGGAGCTGCAACGGCGTGGACGCTAGTGAGACCTCCCTCGACGCTTGGGAGGGAAAGGGAACCACATATCGTCACCAATTCTTACTGAGCGCGATGTTATGGCTTTGGGCGACCGCCGAGTGCTGCGGCAGTGGTTGTTGGTCGGCGTAGCTTTGGTGAGCCATGTTGGGGGCGCCCCCGTGGCCATCGAATCCACATCTGGTCGAGGTGGTTCGACCTCAAAGCTGTCCCAGAGCTTGTTCGTTGGCCGGCCAAGCACCTCACGCCACAACTCTGCGGGTCGAATGCCCACCCCGCCGACCGCTCCGGCTTTGGTCCTCGGCTCAAGTTCGAACTCATGACGATCAATGGTCAGGGTTAGCAAGTGGCTCGATACCGGCGCGACTTTCGACATCAGGACCGCAACCTCGTGTCGATGGTCGATAGCCGCACCATGTGCGCCTCTGTTGTTAGGGCTGCAGGTCAAATACCTGCAACGTGAGCTTTGACCAAGCCGCCACAATCGAACGAGCCATTCAGCCCAGACGCGCCTGTCGGTGCAGCCACCTCCAGGGCTCGCGAACATCGGCGAGTGCGCCTCAGATCTCGGCCACCGTTTCTTCATCCGGGCCAGACTGGGCTTCCCCCAAATGCCGGTCACGTGGTTTAGGCAGGCGATACCAGAGGTGCAAGTTTGCTTGGATCCAGCATTAGTTGCACGAGCGCGCCTGACGAGAGAGCCTCATCATGGAAGAGTCGCCAGACCTGATTGTTGACATCTACGAGCAGTTCGTATCGGTCGCCTTGAAAGGCGCATGCCCGCACCACGCCGCGGTAGTCACCCTCGCTGTCAGCAAGCACAATTGCGTCTGGGCGCACCGCGAAACGGTGGCCGTCCATCTCGATAATGGCCTCGTGCCCCAAGAATCGAGCAACGATCTCAGACTGCGGATCGCGCCAGACCTGCGCTGGCTCGCCCAGCCTCAGAAGCTCGCCTTGATGCATGACACCAACGACATCGGCCAGCGAAAAGGCTTCGTCCTGATCATGGGTGACGTACACCGCCGTCTGCTCCAGCTCACGTAGCAGACGAGCGAGCTCAACATTCAGCTCGATTCGGCGGCCTCGGTCAAGCGACGCGAGGGGCTCATCGAGCAGCAGCAGTTCCGGTTCTGGCGCCAGCGCTCTCGCCAGCGCCACCCGCTGGGCTTCGCCGCCCGATAACCCTTCGACGCTACGTGGCCCAAAACTTTCGAGCCCGACCAGAACCAACAACTCTTCGACGCGAGCATCTCGAGCACCAGCGTCGACACCAGCCATCTTCAGACCGAAGCCGATATTGTCGGCAACGCTGCGGTGCGTAAACAACGCATGATCCTGAAACATAAGACCGATTCCCCGCTGGTGCGTAGGGACGCTGGTGATGTCTCGCCCTTGCCATACAACCCGGCCCTGGGCAGGCTCGACCAGGCCGGCGATCGTTCGAAGCAGTGTTGACTTGCCACAACCGCTGGGACCAACCAGAGCAAGCACGTCACCAACTGCGATGTCCAAGGTGACATCGTCAACGGCGATCTTTTCGCCATATCGCACAGTGAGCGACTCGATCGAGAGCGTCACAGCAGGCCACCTGCCTTGGGATGAAGGCGGTCGCCAATGAACACGACGACTGTCGTGACGAGCATCAAGATCACGGACAATGCCATGGCTTGGCCTCGCAACAGATCGCCCGGTGTGCTGAGTAATCGCTGGATCGCAAGCGGGACCGTCAGCAGATCCGAGCGACGACCAACGAACGAGGTTGCACCGAACTCACCCAAGCTGATCGCGAACGCGAAACCAACTCCTGTGGCCAACGCACGCGCACCGATCCGCAGGTCGATCTCACGACGCACGCGGGCCGGCGCCGCCCCAAGCGTTGCGGCGGCTTCGCGCAGCGCCGGGTCAATAGCGCGCAATACCGGAACGACGCCACGCACGACGAACGGAATCGCTATTAAGGACTGGGTAATCGGGACGATCCACCAGGAGCTGCGCAGGTCCAACACGCCACGATCCAACGAGATTAGGACACCAAAGCCCAGCGTGACCGCCGAGGTGCCGAGCGGCAGCAACATGCCCAGATCAAGTACCCGACTGACCGATCGGGTGCCGTGCACGATGGCGAGCGAGGCCATGCCACCGATCACCAAGGCAATGCCTGCCGCAACCACCGCAAACGTCATCGAGTTTAGGAGCGCGTCAGTTGCACTGATCGGCAGCAGCCGTACTCGCTCGCCCAGCGCCTGATAATTGGCGAACGAATACCCACCGCCAGTGGCAACAGAGCGCTCGACAAGCACAGCCAGCGGCAGCCCGAGTACCAGCGCGGTGCCGGCCAGCGCAGCTGCAAGCCGGGTTCGCTGCTGGCGCGTTTGGGCCGGGACCGCTCGGTCAGCCACCAGGCCCTGACGTCCTGCGGCACGGCGTTGCAGCCAGCCATTAGCAACAACCAACGACACCACTGCAACCATCTGCACGATCGACAACGCAGCAGCGGTCGAGATGTCAGAGCGCGTCACGGCATAGCGGTAGATCTCGGTTTCGATGCTGGAACGGCGGGGCCCACCGAGCAGCAGGATCACGGCAAACGACGTAGCGCTAAACAGGAACACCACCGAGGTCGCGGCGATGATCGACGGCTGCAACCGGGGCAAGGTAACTTCACGAAATGCCTGCCATGGCGATGCCCCGAGCGTGCGCGCTGCTTCCTCGGGCCGTCGGTCAAGCTGCGTCCAGAAACCGCCGACGCTGCGCACAAAGACGGCAATGTTGAAAAATGCATGGGCCAGCAAGATCGCCCACACCGTGTGGCGGAGCCGGATCGTTCCCTGGTCCAGACCAAAGCGGTCCATGAACCCAATGAATGCTGCAGCCACAACCACGGTTGGCAGAACGAACGGCACAGTCACCAGTACACGCGCAAGCCGACGCCCAGCAAATTGTCGATTCGCGATCGCCCATGTGAGCGGAACGGCCAACGCGCCAGCCAGCAATGTGGACAACGCTGCTTGCCAGATGGTGAACCATATGACCTTAAGAAATCGCGAGCCGGTGATGACGTCGAGCAGCCGGTCTGCATCGAGCCCAATCCCGCGGGCCAACAAGGTGGCCACGGGATAGGCAAAGAACACCGCAACAAACGTGGCTGGCACCGCGGCCAGCATCATGCTGCGGATTGTCTTCATGTTGTTCTTGCTAGCAGAATCACAGGTGACCAGAGTCCCCGCGACAGCAGAAGCTTCAGCTCAGACAGCCGGCCGCTACCCCAGGACAATCTCGACCCAACGCTCGGTCCACGACTCGCGGTTGGCTTCGATCTCTTGCGGGCTGAGCGTCGCCGGGTTGTCAGCTAGCTGGCCGAACTCGACAAATGCCTCGGGCAGTGCAGCTTCACTGTTGGCTGGATAGACAAACATGTTCAGCGGGATGTCCTCTTGGAACGTCGTGCTGAGCATGAAGTCGATGAGTTGTTGTGCTTCGTCGACATGCTTTGTGCCGGCGAGGACGCCAGCAAACTCAACCTGACGGAAGCAGCTGTCATACAGCACCGCACTTGGTGCCGTATCGACCGGTGGGTCGGCAAAGATGACCTCGGCTGGTGGGCTCGAGGCATAACTGGTCACGATCGAGCGGGACCCGCCGCCAGCCCTATATTCGCCGTAGTAGGCATCGCTCCAGCCAGCGGTAATGGAAACACCATTGTCAACCAGCGACTGCCAGTAGTCCTCCCAGCCATCGCCGTAGCGAGCAATGGTGGCGAGCAGGAACGCAAAGCCTGGTGACGACGTCTCAGGGTTCATCGTGACGAACTGGTCCGCATTCACAGGATCAATGAGATCGTCGAGGATTGCGGGAGTATCGCCGGGCAACTGGTCGATCCAGTAGTTAACGCAAACGTCGCCATAGTCGATCGGCGTAACCCGGTTTTCGGGATCGAGCTGCAGCGCGGCGTCGACCGCAGCGAGCAACGGCGATGCATACGGAAGGAACAGTTCAGCGTCGAGACCACGCTGCAGGAACGTGTTGTCGATGCCGAACATGACGTCGGCGGTTGGATTGTCCTTGGTCAGGATGGCGCTGCTGACCAGCTGGCCTGCGTCGCCCGCAGCGACCTGTTCGACTTCGATGCAGGTCTCCGCGGTGAACGCTTCAAACACACCTTCGGAGACCACAAACGAGTCATAGGTAGCCAACCTGATCGACGTAGTGGACTCGCATTCTTCGTTAGCGAAGACGACGGCAGGAGCGTCTGCTTCTTCACCAGTGGCTTCGGTATCCAGCTCAGCAACATCTACTGGCGCTGCCGTGGGCCTCTCGGTTTCCGTCGACGCATCGTCGGCCCTCGACAGATCGGTGTCGTCGCTACCACCGCACGATGCAACGATCAGACTCACTATCAGCAGCACGATGGCTGCACGAACGGACATCTTTGGCGTACTCAAAGAACTATTCACAATGTTCCTCCGCTGGCATTACCCAGATCAGGTGTGCGGGTCGACGAGTGAACGTCCTCTCAGCCCGGTGTTTTCCCGAGCTCCCCGTTGTTAGGTTGGCTTTCACTATAGCGACCGCGCGAGCAGTCGCTTGTGTGACGTAGTAGCTACTGCCAGACGTGCGACAAAGTTCGGCTGCGCCAGCCATCAAATCGCTACGACCAACGCCAGTCATCTGCCCGACAGCCATGTCGAGCACGTAGCTAGCGGCGAGCTCGCTGAGCGACCACTGACGGTCAATGAGCGTCTGCCCCGGCGGCTTTTTCAATCAGGAGCGTGAAAGACAACGTCGACAAACTCAGCTCGCTGGTCGGGTCTTTGGAGCAAACCGTTACTGACGGCCAACCGGCGGCGGATCTGGTCCTTGTCGTGTCCGGTTGTCGCTAACAGGGTTGAGAAGAACACCGTCGAGGCGTGCGGCATGCGTTTTTAAGCACCCTGCTAGCCGTCGAGGTGTGCAATGACTGCGTCGATGGCCAGCTTGTAGCTGGTGACGCCGAACCCGCAGATCACGCCAACACACACGCCGCTAAGCAGCGAGCGTGACCGGAATTCTTCGCGTGCGTGCACATTACTCATGTGGGTTTCGACCACCGGGATGCCGCATCCGGCAATCGCATCTCGCAGCGCCACACTGGTGTGGGTATAGCCACCGGGGTTGAACACGATGCCGTCGGCCCAGGTCATGGCTTCTTGAATGGCATCGACCAACTGGCCTTCGACGTTGGACTGATGATCACGCAGTGCTGCGCCACGTTCGCCCGCGTAGGTGCGTAGATCAGCAACAATGTCGTCGAGCGAGCGGGTGCCGTAAACCTCGGGTTCACGAGTGCCGAGCATGTTGAGGTTCGGCCCGTTCAGGAGACCAATCTTGCGCATGATCAAAGGTTACTCGCCACAACCCACAGCAATGGGACGCCCAAAACGATCGCAACGTAACTTTCCAGAACTCGCCCGGCAGTTACGTTGCACCGAAATTGGCTACCAGCCTGCTGACCCACTCGCGGCGCGAGTTGCGAGCCCGTAGGCGAAAGACTCCGTTAGTGAGCGCAGCGAACAGCGACTACCCGCCGTGTCCACCAATTTCGCCGTTGGTGTACACCGTGACCAGGACCACGGCGATGACAATGGCGATGACGAGGAGTGCGCCAAGGGCGTACCACTGCAGCTGCGCCCGGCGGTTAGCCACCATTTGTGCTTGCTTCTTCTCGGTCGCATTCATCTTGGTGCCGCGGTTTTTTGCGTGCGATTCAGTCGTGCTCATGTTGTCCAAACCCATGGTCGTGGAAAAGTTGTTCCCGAACACGACCAGAATATGCGCGTTGTCGGCATTCGGGAACCTCAGTTCCTAAACTCTTCCTATGTCAGATGCGCCCGATGGATCAGCCAAATCCGCGTCCGGGCCTGTCGACGATGCCGACGTCCGCCCAGTAACGGCGTACCGCAACATCATTCTGACCGGCTTCATGGGCACCGGAAAGTCGACCGTTGGCCGCATCCTTGCGCGCCGATTGAGTATGGATCATGTCGACACTGACAAGATGATCGAGCGCCGCCATGGGCCTATCCCCCGGATCTTCAAAGAGCAGGGCGAGGACGGTTTCCGAGAGATCGAACGAGTAATCGCGAAAGAGATATCGAACGACAAGGGCTACGTCATCTCGACGGGTGGCCGCTTTATGTTGGACCCAGAGAATGTGGCGACCTTGCAAGACGCCAACCGCATCTTCTGTCTGGTCGCCGAACTCGAGGTCGTCATGGAACGGGTCATGCGTCGGCGCTCGAGCCGTCCTTTGCTTGCCGGCGACGATCCACGGGCGCTCGTCGAAGAGTTGATGCGCGAACGTGCCGATGGTTACGCCCAGTTCGAAGCTGTACCGACCAGCGAACGTCCACCGTCAAAAGTGGTCGACGACATCGTCTCTCGACTGTGACCAAGTTGAGCGTTCGCTAGCCAATTTTCTTGCGCTCCGCGCAGTTTCGGCTCGATGACCGAGACCAGGTCCGCTCCGTTGTTATCCGGTGTATCGGGCACCAGAGGTTCGTGCCCGAGACCAAGGTCGAGATTGGCCGTCTTGCGGCCGACTCGCCGCTCACTACCCTCAACAGCACCGTGATCACCAGTGACTCAGAAGTCAACAGTGTGATGCACACCATGACGAAACAATCGAGTGGAAATGCGGCAACTGTCTCTGGGACAAAGCTGACGTAGTTGGTGTAGCGCGCTCATTCGCCGAGAAGCTCTACACCAACGATCGCCCTATCAAGGACGGGTACTTGTACCCGCTGCTAGAGGCCGACGGCCTTTACCTGTAGCTCCGGCCAGGCACCTGCTGGCACAACACGCTTGCCCGAGAGATCATCTCGTCAGGCTCAGAGAACTCAGCCTTCATCGACCACAAGACCGCGAACGAAACCGAGCCGGCAGAAAAGATCGCCACCCGAGTTCAATGGCCACAACGTCGGCCCTGAACCGCAAGGCCACCAGGCTGGCCGAGGCACTGTCATTTGCGCCAAGGAACCGTCCATTCACGGTCTGACTCGAGCAGTATGTTCGGACATGGATCTTCATCACCACATGTACGCGGTCCCCAATTCGGTGGCACAGTGATGATGAGTAGCAGGTGATTGCATGTTCTTCCCTTATCGATTCGACCAGAAATACATCGGGCTGTGGTGGCCCCTTGGCGCCCGTGATGGCACTGATGGCGTGACGGTCACCAACGAATTGTTCATCGCGTCCTTTGGACGTTCTCGGGTGGAAACGCCGATCACGAACGTGACCGAGGCGCACATCACCCATGACTATCAGTGGTGGAAAGCTGTCGGAATGCGTTTGTCATTCGCCGACGACGGGCTCACATTCGGCACGTCTACGCACGGCGGTGTGTGCGTGCACTTCGACGAGAAAGTCCGCCGCGTCATTGGCTTCAAAGATCATTCGGCGCTAACAGCCACGGTTGACGACCTCGAAGGACTTGTTCATGCCATCGATGCCGCCCGCGGCGGCCACCCGGAATAGAGGACCTTCGTCCTTGATCAAACCAGCCAGATAATGCAACTGTTCGGCCCGCATCCTTTGGTTCGGTTGCTACCAAGACATGGTGTATCTGCACGTTCACAGCAGCGATGTGCCCGCAGAGTTCCATCTACTCGAGGACCTAGATGGCACCGGGCATCTGGACTATCTGGGTGCGCTGCGAGGTCTCGCTACGCAAGACCATCGTGCCCATCAGACGCCTACCCCACCTCAAAGCGCAACCACTGAACCGCCGTGCGCTGCACTCTCAACGGCGGCGTCAATCACCCGTTGCACAGCAAGACCTTCGTCGAAGCTCGGTTCAACTTGGGTTTCAGCCACGATGGCATCAATCCACTGTCGGGTCATCGAGCTGGTCGTCCGGAAAACGTCGCGATATGTGTTGTGCGCCGTATCGCGTCGCACGTCGCCCCAGATCTCATCCGGAATAGGCAGCTCTTGGCGACCCGTTGTGTCACCGCGGCGCAGACCCTCAACCTTTTGCACTGTGTCCCAATCACACGTGGCGTACAACGTCCCTTTGTCGCCGTGAACCTCGTAGTGGTGCGTTTGACCAAACGGTGTGCCTTCCCAGCACACAGCGCTGGTCTGCAACATGGCATAGGCGCCCGACGCATAACGAACCGTCATCGCCACGCTGTCTTCGGTCTGGTCATAGGCCGTGCCATCAGGGCGCGGCCCCCGTTCAACAAAGTTCGAGGCCAAGGCCGAAACCGACGTCTCGGTGTCATCGAGTAGCCACCGGGCAAGGTGGATCCAGTGTGACCCAAGGTCCCCGATGATCCCTGAGCCCGCAATCTCGCGATCGAAGCGCCACGAGTAGCTATCGTCGAAACCAAAGTCGGTGTAATAGCGAGCGTTGATGTGCAGGGGCCGACCGATATAGCCGTTGGTGATGAGTTGGCGTACCCACTGGTTCGACGGCATCCAGTGATACGTGAACGGCATCATCGTGATTACGTCAGCCTCGGCTGCAGCGTCGCGCATCAGGGCCGCTTGCTCGGCGTTCAGCGCCATGGGCTTCTCACACAACACGTGCAGCCCTCGCTCGATCGCGGCCATTGCAAGCTCATAGTGGCTGTCGTTAGCGGTCGCTATCACGACAGCATCAAGGTCCTGACCCTCGAGCATCGCTACGGCATCGGTGTAACTCGCTGGCACGTTCCATGTCTTCGCAAAGGCCGCCGCCGTGGTGGGATTACGCCCGCAGACTGCGGCAATAGCCACCGCCGGATGTTTGTCGAGCGAGGGGAAGTACATGGTGTCGGCCCACCAACTGGTACCGAACACGCCAACATTTACAGTCGTCATCGAGCGCGAACTGTACTCCGTTAGTCCAGCGAGGTTCCGTGGCTTCTGTGCGACATACCGTGCAGCGTCTGCACCGCTGCTACCTGCACAGACGGTCAGCGAGGTCGATGTTCTGTTTCAACACCCGCAGTAATGAAAATGGCCGTCCCCACATTCGGGGTACCCGCCGTACCACGCCATGTCTCTGGTAAAGAGAGGCTCAACTTCGACGGTCGCTCCCAGGCCATGCTGAATCGGGTGCGTCGTCAGGCTGAGTGCGGTTTCGTTCATAGACCAAGTGTTGCACGGTCGTGCCATCTCGTCTTGAAGAAATGACGCCTGATTAGTCCGCTCCACACATGTCAGTGCCAGGCACCGTCAGGTTTAAGGCACCGTTATGTTTAGCGGGTGAAGCCGGCGTCATTCAGCCAGGAGTTCAGCGAAACGGGCGGCCGTGGTGTTCCCACCGCTGATGGTGACCGCAACGGTGCGACCTTCGATCGGAACATGGCCATGGAGGACCGCTGCAAGGGCAGAGGCGCCGCTTGGCTCGGCAACGATCTTGAACTGTTCGAACAGCAGGCGCATGGTGGCGACGATCTCCGCGTCGGTCACGCTAAGGAAGTCGGTCGCGTAGGTGTTGTTAATCGGCCAGGTCAGCTCACCAGGCGACGTCGTCTGCTGGCCATCGGCAATCGTGACGGGAACATCGATTGTCACCCGGTCACCAGCTAGCCGCGACAACGTATGGTCATCGCCAGCATCTGGTTCGACGCCGAAGATCTCGATGGTGGGGTTCAGGTCCTTGGCGATCGTGGCCGACCCCGACAACAGACCACCACCGCCCAAACAGACAACAATGGTGTCGATCTCGGGAGCGTCGGTGAGTGCCTCATAGATAGCAGTGCCCTGGCCAGCCATCACGGCCGGATTGTCGTACGGCTTGATCAATGCCCGACCTTCGCGTTCGCTGAGATCGGCACCGATCTCCTCGCGGCTCTGGGTGTACCGGTCATAAATGATGACCTCAGCGCCATAGCCCCGGGTCGCAGCCAGCTTGTTCGGCGGCGCGTCGGTTGGCATCACGATCGTCGCGGACACTCCCAACAACTGCGCCCCCAACGCCACGCCTTGGGCATGATTGCCTGACGAGAAGGCAACGATGCCCGCCCGTTGCTGAGCGTCGGTCAAAGTCGCCACCGCGTTGTAACCGCCCCGGAATTTGAACGAGCCGGTGCGCTGGAAGTTCTCGGCCTTCAGCAGCACTCGGCCGCCGAGCTGGGAATTTAGACGGCGGGACTCGAGCAGCGGCGTGCGATGCACGATCCCGTCGAGCCGCTCTGCAGCATCGCGTACGTCGTCTGGGTTGATAGCAAAGTCCACCTGGCGAGGCTACGCGGGCGGTCACGATCTGTCTGCCAGTTTCATCGCATCCTTGAGCGGACAGCTCGTAGGGTCGGTTGATGAGTTCGTCGATACCGCTGTCTTTTGTCCTGCTCTCGCAGAACGTCTACCCCGATCCATCAAAGATCATTGCCGAAGCAGGCCGCCTCGGTCTGAGCCTGGCCCACGAGATGGGCGAGCCGAACATGCTCAATTTCCGTATCGAAGGTGGTGGTGAGCTGATCGTTATGCCTGTCGATACGCCTCATCCCGATGCAGCCACGATGCCCGTTGGGCCCGCATCACCCGAACCGTCGATTATTGCCGAACACGTCGGCCACATCGTGGCCACGGCACTCAACTTGCCCGAAGAGCCGATGCCCCACGACGTCGTAATGGGCATCGTGACAGCAGCACTCATTCATTCAAGTCCAGCCGTCGCTGCCATGCTCGGGCATGGCGCCATCTTTCATCGCTCCGATATGTTCGCCGCCTTTGTCGAAGCAGCCGGCACCGACATCGCAACAGAGATCACGGTCGACATCACCGCCGCTCGCGAAAGCGAGGATCGTATGTCGTTCTTAACCCACGGCCTTGGGCGCTACGGGCGCGAAGAGTTCTATGTCACCTCTTTGGTCAATAGCAATGGAGCGCTGGATTATGTAATGACATTGGCCAAGTTGATGATCGCCGACCAAGACGCAGTTCTCCTTACAGGCGACACCGTTGGCCGCACGCCCGACGAACAGATTTTGGTACAGCGCGTGCCAAGCCCAATCGACGGCAAGCCATCAGTGATTCGCCTGGACATGGACACCGAGGCACCCGGCAGCGCAGCATTCGCGCCTAAGAAAACGGGCTGGTTCCGATCCATTGGCGGGTCGAATCGGAAACGGCGCTAACAGGCGGGTTGGATGTAGTCGGGGCCAAGTTCACCGACGTTCGCAGCGCCGATGAGTTTCATGGTCCGCTCAAACTCGTCATGCAGGAACCCGAGTGCCTTGTCTACTCCTCGTTCGCCACCTGCGCCGAGGCCGTAAAGGTAGGCACGGCCGACCATGCAGGCAGTCGCGCCCATGGCAACCGCCTTTGCGATATCTGCGCCTCGGCGAATGCCGCCGTCGACTAAGACTTCGACACGATCACCAACAGCATCGACGGTTGCCGGCAGAAGTTCGAACGGAGCTGGCGAGGAATCGAGCTGGCGCCCGCCATGGTTCGATAGCGCTACCGCCTCGATACCCATGTCGGCGGCCTTCCGAGCATCATCAACATCTTGTATGCCCTTGAGCATGATTGGCCCTGGCCAAATATCGCGAAAGAGTTCGATGTCTGCCCAGGAGAGTGATGGATCGAGCTGCTCAGCCACATAGGGGCCGAGCGCCACTGCATCAGTACCATCTCGACCGTCGCCAGTCCCGGTCACGTTCGCAAACCGAATTGGATCCGATGTCGCAAAATCCAGGGTCCATCGCGGGTGGCGGATGCCGTCGAAGATCGTGTCAAGACCCAGCTTGGGAGGCAGCGTGAAGCCGCGGCGAATATCGCGCTCGCGGCGCCCAAGCGTGGCGAAGTCGACGGTGATCACGATGGCCTCGTACCCGGCCGCGTCGGCCCGGTTGATCATCTCTTTCACGAGGCCCCGGTCTTTCCATACATAGACCTGGAACCATTTGGGCCCATCACTGACTTCGGCGACCTCTTCGATGGAACGGGTACCCAGCGTCGACAGGGTGTAGGGCAAACCCATTCGCGCTGCAGCGCGGGCAACCGCTAGTTCACCCTGCGAGTTAGAGATGCGGCCAAAGCCAGTCGGCGACAGCGCCAGCGGCATGGGGATCGTCTTCCCGAGCAAGGTGGTTGACAGATCGACATGGCTCATGTCGCGAAGCACACGTGGTCGAAACAAGACATCATCGAATACTCGGATGCTGCGGGCCAGCGCTACCTCATCCTCGGCGGCGCCATCGATGTAGTCGAACACCCCTCCAGGAAGGTTGCGCTTTGCCATACGGCGCAGGTC
>MEHZ011541730.1_pt1 | contig 12515 bp, 18 predicted proteins | sample 897221 | NCBI WGS metagenome assembly MEHZ01 (sample SAMN05514161, study PRJNA337945) | marine metagenome | isolation source: marine surface water | place: Arctic Ocean | collected 2007-12-13 | reverse complement strand
TGAAATGCTTAAAGGAAAAACTATTGACGAAGCAAGAGAAATTAAAGATAAAGACATTGCAGAGGCCTTAGACTTACCACCAATCAAATTACATTGTAGTGTACTAGCAGAAGATTCAATTAAGAAAGCTATCAACGATTGGGATAGTAAAAGAGAAAAAAGACGACATAACGGAGGACCAAAATAATGCCAGCAAAATTTAAACCAAGCCAAACAATTAGAGATAAATCTGGTAAAACTAGAACCGAACACTTCTATATGAAGTCTACGTTGATGTCTGATTTAACCGAAGCGTTAGAAAATAAGAACACACTGCCTAAAAGACGTCAGAAAATTCGTAATGAACTTTTTAAACGCTCCATAAAAGAGTGCTAAAACGATTAGGAAATTTAATTAATCGTTTCCTAGAATGGTCTTTCCAACGCAACGCTACCAAGCAATTCAACAACCGACATAAAAAATAACGCTCAACTTTTGTTGCTATTTTGAATAAATAATAGTACAACAAAATAAGAGGGTATTTTATGTGGGAAACAATTGAAAGAATGACTGATGATAGACTATGGGTGTACACCGCAATAGCTGGTAGTATATTCAGTGCATTGTTTATTGCTTATATGCGTGATACTAAGATTGCGTTATGGTTATTTGGTAAGTGGGATTGGCTACTTGATTCAATTAGAGATAGATATGGCTGGACATGGTTTGACCAAGATCCAGATGCATGGAAATCTATTAATCCTAACATAGCAAGAAAAATCGAAGATCTTGATGCTCGCTTATTAAAACTAGAGAGCAAAAAGAAATGAGTGACGAAATTCAAACAAGAAAAGTTAATATTGAGTTAGAAGTAGATACTAATACAGTTGATAGTTCTAAGAACAGATTCCAAGGATGGATTGATATGGCGAAAGCTGTAGACGCATGGCGAATTTTTCCACGTTTATTTTTAACTGTTTATATTATATTACTTTACAAATGTGTTATATGGTATATGGGACTTCCTGTTCCAACAATGGAACAAAGTGGATTAATTAGTATTGTAGTTGGTGCTGGAGCTGCTTGGTTCGGATTGTATACCGGAACTAGTAAGAAGTAGCACTTTAACAAATAAGTAATAGTATGGACTATTACGAAATACTAGGTGTATCAAAAGGCGCTACTGCCGAAGAGCTTAAAAAAGCATACAAGAAAAAGAGTATGCTACATCACCCCGATCGTGGCGGTGATACAGAAGAGTTCAAAAAAGTAGCCGAAGCATACGGTACTCTTAAAGATCCCCAAAAAAAGCAACAGTACGATAATCCAAGTCCTTTTGGTCATGGCGGACAACAAGGTCAGCCTGGGTTCGGGGCTGGGTTTGCTGATATGAATGAAGTGTTCGGCAATATGTTTAGCGGTGGGTTTCGCCCTAGAGGACAAGCTAATATAACACTAGGTGTTAAGTTAACCTTAGAAGAGTCATTTAGTGGTAAGAGTTTAATTGCTAACTATATGTTAAACACCGGAAGACAATCAACTGTAACTATTGATGTTCCTCCTGGTGCAAAGGACGGCGACACTATAAGGTACCAAGGATTAGGTAATGTATTCCCGCAACAGGGCGCAGGCGACTTACATTGTAGAATACAGATAATGCCACATAGACAGTTTAGACGTGAAGATGATAACTTGTATACTGTACACAAAGTAGATGCGTTAGAAATGATTACTGGTGGTAAGACTATAGTTAGGACTATCGAAGGACGTAAGTTAGAGCTAAAGATACCTAAAGGAACACAGAACAATACTACGTTTAATATTACTGAAAATGGCATGCCTAATATTAACAATCGCAGGCGTGGAAACTTATATATAACTATAGAAGCAGAAATTAACATAGTACATAATGAAGAACTTATTAACAGGATACAAGAGATAAAAAATGAAATTAGTTAAAAGCCCAAACCCTTGGTTACAGAAAGTAGTAAAGGAATTTGATTTTGACACATTAGATGCTAATACTATTGCAACTGATATGATTAACCTTATGTTAGTTGAAGGTGGTATTGGCCTTAGTGCTAATCAAGTTTCACTAGATGCACAAATTTTAGTAATGAAGCCTCACTTGTTAGAAAACAAAGAACCATTTGCTATGATTAATCCTACAATAGAAAGTGTAACAGTCAATATGGAGAACATGCCTGAGGGGTGTTTAAGTTTTCCGAATTTATACTTATCGGTAAAACGTCCACGAGGAATTATAGTCAAATACCTTGACATAGACTGTAAAGAGTGTATAATAGAATTATACGATTTAGATGCTAGATGTTTTTTACATGAATACGATCACTTACAAGGTATTGAGTTCATAGATAGAGTATCTAGATTAAAATTAGACTTAGCAAAGAAGAAAATGACAAAACAAAGGAAACGACAATATGGTTGAACCAAGTAAAGAACTCCAGTTAGTTTTTGATAAAGCAATTAGTGATGCAAGATCACTTCAGCACGAGTATGTTACATTAGAACATATTATGTTTGCCATGCTGTGTTCAGAAAACTTTTATAATGTAGTTCAAGGGTATGGTGCAGATCCTGAGTTTGTAAAGGCTAATCTGGAACACTACCTTAAAGACAAACTGGGCGACATTAAGACCGAAGAGGTAAAATATAAGCCTAAAAAAACTGCGTCAGTAGAGCGAGTGCTTAATAGAGCATTTACACAAGTGCTGTTTAGTGGACGGCCAGAGATTACATTACCTGACGTTATGCTAAGTTTATTAAGCGAAAAGAAGTCAATGGCTACTTACTACCTTGAAGAAGTAGGCATTACTAAAGAAAAGTTCGCAGAATATATTAATTCAGAATTTGAAGCAGAGTACGAAGATGAAGAAATGAGCGGAGCCGCACTAAAGGCGCTACGTGCATTTACTACTAATTTAAATGACGATGTTAGAAAGAACAAAGTTGATCCAGTTATTGGACGTGACGACGAGATGGAGTCACTAGCATTAGCACTTGGCCGTAGGCAAAAGAACAACGTGCTTATGGTAGGTGATCCTGGAGTTGGTAAAACAGCAATCGCTGAAGGTCTTGCATATAACATTGTTAATGATAATGTACCTGAATTTTTAAAAGAGTACAGCGTATACAACCTCGATATTGGCAGTATGCTTGCCGGCAGTAAATACCGTGGAGACTTTGAAGAACGTTTTAAACTTGTACTTGCTGGATTAAAGAGCAAAGGCAAAACTATTATGTTTATCGACGAAGCACACATGATGAGCGGTGCTGGTGCTGGCGGCGGCAATAGTGCAAATGACCTTGCTAACATGCTAAAGCCTGCTCTTGCTAAAGGTAACATTAAAGTTGTTGCATCAACTACTTGGGAAGAATATCGTAAGTACTTTGAAAAGGATCGTGCATTAATGCGTCGATTCCAACGTGTAACAATTGACGAGCCTAGCAACGAAGTTACTAAAGATATCTTACGAGGTATTAAAAAGTACTACGAAGATTATCACGCTACTACAATTACAGATGATGCAATTGAAGCAGCTGTTAAACTTAGTGTAAAATATCAGTCAGATAAAAAGTTACCTGACAAAGCAATTGACTTGCTTGATGTTGCTTGTTCAAGATTTAAATTGTCTAATACACCTGAAGGTGAAAGGACTGTTGGCGAAGAACAGATCCAATTTGAACTTGGTAAAATGATTAATCTTCCAGCTGAACAAGTTGCAGAGAAAGAATCAGGAAACTTAATGAACTTAGGTAAGAACATTAAAAGAGTTGTATACGGGCAAGACGAAGCTGTTAACGAAGTAGTTGATAAGATCTTAGTAAGCCAAGCAGGACTAAAACCAGAAGACAAGCCAGTAGGTGCGTTTGTGTTTATGGGTCCAACTGGTACAGGTAAAACAGAAACCGCAAAGGCACTTTCAAGTGAACTAGGTGTTAAACTTGTACGTTTTGATATGAGCGAATATCAAGAGAAACACAGTGTTGCTAAACTTATTGGTAGTCCTCCAGGTTATGTAGGGCACGAGGAAAATGCAGGATTGTTAATTACAAAACTTCAAGAGTTTCCTAACTGTGTACTGTTACTTGACGAAATTGAAAAAGCACACCCTGATGTATCACAGATTTTATTACAAATTATGGACAATGGTAAAGTTACTGGATCTAATGGTAAGGAGGCAGATGCTCGTAATAGTATTATCATCCTTACGACTAACTTAGGTGCTAAACAAGCTGAAAAAAATGCAATTGGGTTTGATGATGACAGCGAACAGATTTACGAAGATACTGAACTGAAGAAGTTCTTTGCGCCAGAGTTTAGAAATAGACTTGACGGTGTAGTTACGTTTAACAAACTTGGTAAGCCTGTAATGATGAAAATTGTTGGCAAGTTCCTTGTTGAACTTAAGAACATGGTCAAAGACAAAGGTGTTGTTATTAACATTACAGACGAAGCATTAGACTACTTAGTAGACAAGGGATTTGATCCTAAAATGGGTGCAAGACCATTACAACGTGTTATTGACAAGGAAATTAAACGTCCACTATCAAAAGAACTACTATTTGGTAAACTTAAAACAGGCGGTACACTAACTATTGATATCGTTGACAATGAGGTTTCTCTAAATGTATTAGAGGAATCTATAGTTGAAAACGCATGATACAACTAAACTGTTTTATGATCAGTATGTTTATAAACTTACATTCATAAATGGCTTAGCCAGTATATTTCGAAACAAAAATCTAACCTATGCAAGAATGATACTTGATAGGTTAGATAGTTCCGAACAAGATGGCGAGCCCCTAGCTGTTAGAAGAGTCCGTAGAATAGAACCAGTGACTATAGCTCAGTTCAACGATGCAAAGAAACTAATTCAATTCTTTTACAAGTTTGATGATTATACATTAAGGATTGAATTATCTAAAATAAGTATCTATTCAAATTCAAAGGTATGGCTTACAAGTATTAAGGATGCAGTAGATCCTGAAAGTTTACAAGGATTTTGGGAACCAAATCCAACACACGCTAGTATACTTAAACCCAATGTCCTTATAACTAATTCGTATCCTAACTTTAATTATAAGGTTACTTTAGGAAGAGGTATAGGTAGTCCTGAGTTTGCAAAGTTCGCACTAAACAATCCTACTCTAATAAAAGCAGGTTCAGAGATGCTATCACGGTGTCATCATAAAAATTATATGGACGGGTTTTACTTTTTTGTTAGAGACGAAAAAACCCTTGCATTAATTAACTTGTTTCTATCTAACATACGCCGTATTGACAAAATTGTCGCTATGTAGTATTATTGATAAATACTTATATGGCACAGAGCGAATCAATATTATCAAATCAAACACATGTAGGCGACAGTAGCGTACAAACTCATACTGGCACTAACTTCAAAGGTGACGGCTATTACGGTCGTAGTGACGGTTTACACACTGTACAGTACACTATAACCGGGTTTCAAGGAGCAATTGACATACAAGCAACACTTGCAATTACTCCTGGTGCAGACGATTGGTTTACTGTTACAGGAACTAACTTAACAAGTACAGACGACAGTGGAGTTTACAACACTGGTACACACATTTACAGTTTCACAGGAAACTATGTATGGGTAAGAGCGTACATTAGCAACTGGACAGACGGTAGTGTAAGTAGTGTATTATTAAATCATTAAGGTAAGAACATGGATCATTTTATTAGAGTAGTAATGGAAAAACAAGATACATTAAGCGAAAGTTTAAATGAATCAATATTTCCGGGAAGTTATATATTTGAATCTGAGCAAGGCGCTACAGTATTTGAAATGCCAATTTCTAATGAACTTACAGCTGATCAAGCTGATGAGTTTGCACAACAACTAAGTGAGTACGTTTTTAATCGCGGGTATGACGACTTTGACATTGAGATATCCACTAGCGACGATCTAAGTATAGACGAAGAAACATACGAGGATGATGACGAGTTTTATGCAGAGTACGGTGTTATGCATTACAATGATGATGACATTATGGACGAAGCAGAATACCAAGGACGTAAAGTTAAACTAGGCAAGCCTATGCAAGGTGATGTTAAGAAGTTTAAAGTTTATGTTAAAGATCCTAAGACAGGCAATACTAAAAAAGTAAACTTTGGACACGGCGGTAGCAGTGTTAAAGGTAAAGCAATGAAGATTAAAAAGAATAATCCAGCACGTAGAAGAAGTTTCCGTGCTAGACATAATTGTGATAATCCAGGGCCGCGTACTAAAGCACGTTACTGGTCATGTAGGAAATGGTAGTATGAAGATATTCGAGTTTACCCAAAATGATAGCGAGTTAAAATTAAATTTTGACAGCATAGAAGACCTTGTGATTTACATGCGTAATGACCCAATGTTTTATCGTAAGGAATTTTTCCCATGTATGGCGAGCATTTCAGATAAACTTGATAAAGGTAAGACATGTGATCCAGCTAAAGACATTGGTCCATGTGTTGATAAAGCATGTGATACATACTGTAATCGTTATGATTTACATAGTCCTAAAACATTGTTTCCAATTGAAGACAGACGTGATATAGTAAACAAAGTATATCAAGAAGAAATTGCAAATCTTAAAGCAGGCATGTATAAGGCAGAATCGTCATGCTCTTAAGAGAACTGTTTGAAGAGCCTGGTAAGACAGCAGTAGTAGCATTTGGAAGAATGAATCCTCCTACTATAGGACATAAAAAATTAGTTAATAAGATTTTAGCACAAGAAGGTGATCCATACCTTTTTTTATCTCAAACACAAAAACCTAAAACAGATCCACTAGACTTTGGAACGAAACTAGCATTTTCAAAGAGATTCTTTCCTGGCGTTAACGTTGGGCATAGCGATGTACGTACACCTATTCAGATGTTACAAAAGTTACAAGAACTAGGTTATACTGACGTTATCTATGTTGCAGGAAGTGACAGAGTTGATAGTTTTGATAAACTGTTTAATTCATATAATGGAACTCCAGATAAAAAGGGTGACATTCCGTATACATTTAATAGTATTAATGTTATTAATGCAGGCGAGCGTGATCCAGATGCTGACGGTGCTGAAGGTATGAGTGCAAGTAAGATGCGTCAAGCTGCTGTTGACGGTGAGTTTGATAGCTTTAAAGAAGGCGTAGTTAGTCAAGACTTAGCACAGAGACTTTATGATGCTGTACGTAGTGCAATGGGCGTTAACGATAAAAAGCCTGTAGAAGAAACTAAACGTGGTACAAAGTAAATGGATGATCTAGAATATATAAAGAAGTTAGCTGGTGTTAACGAATTTAAAGGTTACACAGAATATACTCTTGAAAACATAAGCGATGCTGCAAATTCAAATGCAAAAAAGATGAAAGATCAAAACATAAAACCAGGCGACAAGGAATGGTTTGAACTTTGGTTTAGTCAGCCTAAAATGATGAATCAAAATATGCCAGGTGGATTTAGGGGTCGTAAAAAATGAGAATTAGAGATTTATTTCTAGAAGATGGTAGAATTGTAAAGGGCGTTAATACTACACCCGATGTTGATGTTAACTCTATTTCTAAAGAAGCAGGAAAGTTTGGTAACAAAGTAGACAAAGACGGTCGTCCACCTACACATAGTAAAAAAGTAAAAGGTAAGTCTACTAACGTACTGTTTAACTTAGGTATGGTTAATGAGTCAAAAGAGTTTGAAGAAGCAATGGGCGAAATTGCTAGTGCTACTGAAATATATGTTGACATGGACGGAGTAATTGCAGACTTCTTTGGCGAGTGGGCTAAACTTATGGGTGTAGACCATTTTTCAGATATTAAAGATGCTCAGCCTGCACTTCAAAAGATACGAGACACTGACGACTTTTGGTTAAGATTGCCTGTGCTTCCAGAAGCAAAGAATTTACTTAACTTGATTAAAGAAGTTAAAGGCGAATACAGTATATGTACAAGTCCTTTAGCAGATGATCCTAATTCAGAAAAACATAAACGAACATGGGTAGAAAAAAACCTAGCATTTTTTCCACCAAAAGCTGTACACGTTACACACAATAAACCACAATTTGCTACAGCAAAGGATGGCACTCCTAACATACTAATCGACGATTACGGTGTTAACATTAATGCCTGGGAAGCTGCTGGTGGTATTGGATTTAAATACAAAGATCATAAATTTGAACGTACAGCAAAAACTATTAAACAGCATCTAGATGTTGAAGAAGGCACTATGCTTGCTAACCCTAAAAACACATTTGTTACTAAATCAGATACTGCATACGACTTTATTAAAGTAGGCACAAACTTAGCAAACTTAAAAGATGTTCCAGCAGGTGCAAACGTAGACGAGCCGGACATAATGATTGCTCCATATGCAGGTGCTAAAGAAATGAAGTATCTTATGAAGCAACTTAATCGTATTGGTTATAAAACACAAGATGCATCAGGTTATCAAGATGCACACTACGATGAAACTCCAACTGGTGGCGAAGCTCCGCCGCAAATGAAAGCACAAGGTCCATTAGGTAAAATTAAAATATCTAAGTTACGTGGCGTACAAAAAGAAAGAACATACGAAAAGTTGGCAAAGCAACTAGAAAACGTATTAGAAGGCGACTATGCTCCGTTACAAATTGATCGCAAGGGTAGAGTAATTAACGGACATCATAGACTTGACGCACTACGTTTAGTAGGTGAAGAATATGCTCGTGTACATATGATTGACGATATAGTAGAAAATGTAAAAGAAACATATGCTGATGATCGAAGAGAGAAAACAAAACGTACACTTGCCAAACACGACAAAGCAATGATCAAAGTAGCTCGTGATTCTATTAAGAAGTACGAGAAAGACAAAGAAGATAAAGAAACTAATGAAAACTTTGCTGATGGTAAGAAAAATGGCAAAAGCAGACCTGGTAGAGTAAAGAAGTCAGGTGCTAGTTGTAATGGTAGCGTAACTGAACTACGTAAAAAAGCAAAGAACGCAAGCGGTGAACGTGCTAAAATGTATCATTGGTGCGCTAATATGAAGTCAGGTAAGTAATTTAATACCTTGAAAACGAATAAATATATTATAATACAAGTATACTAGGAACAGATAAAATGAAAATATACGAAATTACAAAAGCAAATGAAGCTAACAAGCTAGACGAATTCGTACAATTTTTGCCGTTGATCGTAGCTGGCGTAAGAATTGCTGGTCCTTGGGCTATTAAGCAAGGCGCAAAGATAATTGCAAAAAGAGGTGCTGCAGCTTCAGTAGCTGGAACAGTAGCTAAAAAAGGCGCTGGTGCTGTAGTCAAAGGCACTGGAAACGTTATCAAAGGTATTGCTAAAGCCCCAATAAAACATCCAATAGCAACTACTACAATAGGTGGCGGTGCATATGTTGCTAAAAAAGCAGGTGACGGTATTGAGTACCTAGTAGGCAAAGGTGAAGAAGGTATTGATGCTATTAAAGATAAAATTATAGAAGCTATTGGTGCAGATGGTTTTGCAAAAGTTGCCGCAATGGCATCTAAGTATGCTATTCCAGCATTGGCTGCTGTTGCTATTATATACGGTGGTAAGAAGATCTGGGACTATTTAAGTAGTGTAGGTGATCAAGAAGAACTTGCAACAGAAAGTGCAACAGCAGGAGCAACAGCTTCAGCTAGTATTGCAGGCGTTGCTAATCCAATTGCAGCTAACGCTAAAATCAAACGTGATAAAAACGGTGTGCCAATTGCTCCGCAGAAAAAGAACAAAGACGGCACTGCGGTAAACGCACTTGATATAAAAAATAACATTATGGGCGGCAAAGCCATTAAAAGGGTACAATAACATGAAAACTGAAGCAGATAAAAACAATGACGGTAAAGACGACATTACTGGAGCAGAAGTAAAACGTAAAGGTGCATTTGCACAAGGATTTGCAAAGGGCTATCAGGGAACTAGTAAATTCTTAGATCCAAACAGTCCGAAGAATTTAGCGACTTACCTCAAGAAAAAAATAACTACACCAGATAAAGATCTTCCAAACAAGAAAAAAGCTGGACAAGCTACTGAGGAAATTGCAAAGATGAAAGTTACTGCCGCAGACAAGAGAGCAAACACTCCTGCATATAAAAGAATGAAAGCAGGCGATCCACGTTATATAGATGCTACTAATGAAACAATGAAAGACCGTGACGCATATGATATAGCTACTAAAAAGTCTACTAAGAAACCAACACTTCCTAAAGCACCATGGGATAAAAAGAAAGATGACGTTAAGGAAGGATTAGCTGATAAAGCTGATATGGCCGAACGTGATCACGAAGTACAAATGGCTCGTGCAGACTTATATAAAATTGCAAAGTATGCTATCGAACTACACGACATGATGAAAAAAGTTACTGAAGCAGACGGTATTGAAGGTTGGCAACAAGCTAAGATTACTAAAGCTGCAGACTACATGGGTAGTGTGTTTCATTCATTAGATTACGATTTACGTTTTAATGAGCCTGAGCAACAGTTTGAAGAAGGCAAAAAAAGCCCACACAAAAAAGGTACTAAGAAGTACAAAGATCATATGTCTGCTATGCATGCCGAAAGTGCAAGCGATCCGTATAAGCAAGCATTATCAGATAAACTTAACGAAGCTAAAGGGCTTTGTAACAAATGTAGTAAGCCAAGTTATACTACGTTGCCAGAAGAAAAGCAAAAGGGCGTAGACGGTAAAGTATGCTGGAAAGGCTACAAAAGAATGGGCACCAAACAAAAAGGTGGCAAGACAGTAGATAACTGCGTAAAGGCCTAATATGTCACAAGATTTTTATGAACTAAGCTCTAAAATGAAGAAATTATTTCCTTCAAATCCCCAAGCTGATAGAGCTGCTTTAATGGGAATGGTCGATGGTGGTTCAGTTCCACAAGATGCACCACCCCCTACTGCAAACTATATGCAGGAAAGTGCAGACGTAGCACCTGGTAGTTTACAAATGGACAAGGACTATAGTATAAATGATTTTGCTGCACTTGCAGGTGTTAAACCATCTGGAAGACCACAGCCGATTATGGAAACAATAACCGATCATGATTATCAGCCTTTACCTTCTACATTTGAAGATAAAGATACACGTATTGCACAACTTGAAGAGCGTGTGGCTAAACTAGAAAAAATGCTACAAGAAGAACGCACTGACGAAATACTTCCAGCTGTTGCAGCTGTGGCAGGTAGAGCAGTTGCTGGCGCTGTAGTAAATAAACTTACTGCAAATAAAAAGAATAAAAAACCGACACACAAGATGCCAGACGGCACTGTAATGAAAGGCAAGTCACACAAAAAGCCATTTGTTAAAGACAAGGCACAAAAAGAGTCATTTATCAGAGATGAACTTTATCGTAAACTATCCGAATACGAGTTTAAAAAGAACTAACCTTTTTATTTTACTTTAGGTAAAATAACTGCTTGACATCCAAGCAACATTCCTGTATAATATAATAATTACAAACATAACTCAAAGGAGAACTTATGAGCAGTAGAACCTACGGGGCTGAGGAAAAGTCCAAGTTAGAGCGTCTTATTAACGAAGGCGTAACAGTAATGCAAGAAATAGAAGACCTTAATATGGGTCTTAAAGAAACAGTTAAGGCTGTTGCAGAAGAACTAGACATTAAGCCGTCTATGATTAACAAAGCAATTAAGATTGCACAAAAAGGTGACTGGGAGAAAGTTGCTAGTGAATTCGATGATCTCGAAACATTAGTAGTGACTGTTGGCAAAGATAAGTGAACAGTGTCTTAGCCTTTTGGAGAGATAGTTTAAAAGCAGATCCAATAGCACACTATGCAGAAATGTTAGGTGCTGTTGCTGTTATCATAGGTAGTTCAATACTTACATACACAGTGCTAGAGCCTAGGCCTGAGATCTTTATACCTTTCTACTTTGTAGGAAGTTGTGCAAGTTTCTTTGGAGCATATAGGCGTGGACTACCTTGGGTATTAATACTTACAGGTTGGTTCATTATTATGAACGTTATAGCACTCAGTAGGCTATATATTGTATAACGCCAAAGACAATTGTCAGGCATGTAGAAGGTTAAGTTGGCCACAAGCAACGAAGGAGAATAAATGAGTTACGTAGACGCATTCTTTGATCGCGACGCCGATATTATTCGAGCTGTTGAACGCAAAGACGGAAAAAGACACTTCCACGAATACCAAGCAAAATATACATTTTATTACAAAGACCAACGTGGTAAGTATAAGAGTGTTTACGGTGATCCGTTAAGTCGGATTGTTTGTAAGAGTACAAAAGACTTTAGAAAAGAAGTAGCAATCAACAGAGACAAAGAACTGTTTGAAAGTGATATTAATCCTATCTTTCAGTGTTTAAGTGAAAACTATCTTAACCAAGATGCTCCTAAACTAAACATTGCATTTTTTGATATTGAGACTGACTTTGATCCTGAAAAAGGCTTTGCTGATCCTAGTGATCCGTTTATGCCTATTACTTCTATAAGTGTATATTTGCAATGGCTTGACACAATGGTGTGTAT
>MEHZ011600100.1_pt1 | contig 12520 bp, 8 predicted proteins | sample 897221 | NCBI WGS metagenome assembly MEHZ01 (sample SAMN05514161, study PRJNA337945) | marine metagenome | isolation source: marine surface water | place: Arctic Ocean | collected 2007-12-13 | reverse complement strand
GACTGTGAAGAACTTAATGGCTCGACCTGAGTGCAACAATAAGGTGTCCATATAGGTGTCTATAGGCCGTAACACTAGATAGTAATCTACATTATCAATGCTATTATAATAGCATTGATAATACTATAGATAATACTAATTGAAAGTAATAAATAGTAGTCTATAATAATCTTGACTATCTGACTTCTAATCAGTAAGTTACAGGTTCAAGTCCTGTCTGGTACGAGACAAAATCAGTTACTTACTAAGAACAACCTGTACACCTGGCTTATCTCATTCATGATCACCACTTCCACTCAAGACTCCTCACTGGCCAAACGCCTGCAGCGGGAAACTACCGCTGAAGTGCTGTTTGACGAGTTTTCGCGGGGGCTTTACAGCACCGATGCTTCAATCTATCAAATCAAACCGCTGGGCGTGGTGGTGCCAAAAACCGAGGAGGACGTACTGGCGACCATCAGCATCGCTAACGACACAGGCGTTTCGGTGACGATGCGGGGCGGCGGCACCTCGCAATGTGGGCAAACGGTTGGGGACGGAATCATCATCGATGTCAGCAAACACCTCAACCGCCTCATTTCGGTGGATCCGGAAAAACGGGTGGTGGTGGTGCAGCCCGGAATTGTCCTCGACCAACTCAATGCTCTGCTCAAGCCGCACAGCTTGTTCTTTCCCGTTGATGTCTCAACAAGCAGCCGGGCGACCATTGGCGGTATGACGGCTAACAACAGTTGCGGCGCTCGATCCATCCGTTACGGTAAGATGGTGGACAATGTCCGGGCGGTGGACGCGGTTCTGGCGGATGGGAATCACATGCACTTTGGTGAGTGGGGGAAAGGAACGTCCTTCGTTGCTCCGGAATGGCAGCAACAACTCGTGAGTAAGCTCCTGGACTTGGGTACTCGTGAAACTGACGAAGTGGCCCGGCGCTTTCCAAAAGTACAGCGCCGAGTTGGTGGTTATAACCTGGACGTGCTGACCTCAGAGGCAAGGTCTTCGCTCAACTTGGCCCATCTGCTGGTCGGCTCGGAAGGGACACTTGCGGTTTCCAATGAAATACACCTTGATCTCCAGCCGATCCCGGAACACAAGGTGCTGGGCGTGTGTCACTTTCCAACCTTCTATGACGCTATGGCGGCCACCCAACACCTCGTCGAATTGGGACCGGATGCCGTGGAGTTAGTGGACCAGACCATGCTCGAACTCGCGTCGGAGATTCCGCAATTTCAGGTAAAATTGAAACGCTTTGTGAATGGTAAACCAGGATCGTTACTGCTGGTCGAGTTCGCAGGAGAGGAACTTGATTCTCTCAAACACAAGCTGCACGATTTGGAGGAATTGATGGCATCACACGGTTTCCCAGATGCTGTCGTGGAAGCAATCGATCCTGAATTACAGAAGGAAGTCTGGGAGGTGCGCAAATCAGGGCTCAACATCATGATGTCCATGAAGGGCGACGGCAAACCGGTCTCATGCATAGAGGATTGCGCGGTGGAATTGACGGACCTTGCAGAATACACCAGCCGCCTCAACGAGCTTTTCGCTAAGTACGGCACCACGGGAACTTGGTACGCGCACGCCTCGGTGGGCTGCCTGCACGTCCGCCCAGTGCTGAACCTCAAGCAGGAAATGGATGCGAAGAAACTGAGGGCGATCACGGAAGAAACCTTTGCGATTGTGCGGGAGTACAAGGGCTCGCATTCTGGAGAACATGGGGACGGTCTGGTGCGCTCGGAGTTTCACGAGGTCATGTACGGCAAGCGGCTCGTGAAGGCATTCGAGGAAATAAAGCACATCTTCGACCCCCGTGATTTATTGAATCCGGGCAAGATCGTGCAGCCCTCCAGAATGGACGACCGCCGTCTTTTTCGTTACGGCCCGGACTACCGGCAGTCGAGTCTGCCAACCGGTCTGGACTGGTCGGAGTGGGGGGGCTTTGACCGGGCGGTAGAAATGTGCAACAACAATGGTGCATGTCGCAAGTTCAACACTGAGGTGATGTGCCCTTCCTACCGAGTCACACGCGACGAACGCCATCTCACCAGGGGACGCGCAAATGCACTGCGACTCGCGCTTTCCGGACAGTTGGGGCCAGAGGCGCTTGCCTCCCAGGACATGTATGAAACCATGCGGCTCTGCGTAGGTTGCAAGGCGTGTCGACGGGAATGCCCCACTGGAGTGGATATGAACCGCATGAAGACCGAGTTCCTATACCATTATAACCAGAAAAACGGTCTTTCGATGCGGGAACGACTTTTCGCCTACATGCCACGCTACGCTCCCTTGGTCGCAAAATTCGGAGGACTGGCGAATCTGCGTGACGTGATTCCCGGACTCTCCCAGCTTTCTGAAAAACTTCTCGGCCTCACAAGCAAACGCGAACTGCCGCAGTGGGATTCGCAACCGTTCCGTCCTGAGGAAACCTCGCAAAAAACCACAGGCTCGGAAGTGGTTCTGTTCGCAGACAGCTTCAACACTTACTTTGAGCCGCAAGTCCTGCGGGATGGACTGGCCGTGCTGGAAGCGGCGGGTCGGCAGGTGATTGTGCCACGGGTGAAAGATACCCGCTGGAATCTCTGCTGTGGGCGAACCTTCCTGTCCTCAGGATTGATTGACGAAGCAAAATTGGAAGCAGGTAGATTGCTGGAAAATTTGTTGCCATACGCCGAACGCGGAGTGCCCATCGTCGGGCTTGAGCCATCATGTGTGTTCACGATCAAGGATGAACTCACTTCCCTGCTTCCGGGACCACAAGCCCAAAAACTTGCCGATCATGTTCAATTGCTGGAAGAATACCTGATAACGGAAAATGACGCGGGGCGGCTGAGCCTTAAATTCCGTACGTCTGAACCCGAAAAAGTACTGCTGCATGGGCACTGCCACCAAAAGGCATTTGACGCGTTGGACTGCACCAACAAGCTGCTGGAGAGCGTTCCAGGAATTGAGGTCGAAACGATTCAGTCAGGCTGCTGCGGAATGGCAGGATCGTTCGGTTATCAGGCCGAACACTACGAGGTTTCTATGGAAATGGCAGAACTTTCGCTGTTGCCCCGTATCCGACAGGCTACTTCCAACGAAAGCATAGCCGCCTGTGGTACGAGTTGTCGCCACCAGATAGAGCACGGCTCCGGACGCTCCGTGCGACATCCGATCAGTGTGCTGCGACACCGGTGCTTGACGTGATGATCGACCTCGCGGTGAGCGATATGATGATGAACTGCGTCACCCACGGAATGAGGTTTGCCCGTACTGTGGCACACCGGTTGGTGTTCATGGACGATAAGATTATTTTCGAATCAGATCCGCCGTAAAAGTTCGATTCCAAACCTGAAAGCGAAACTACAAAATTGTTTTTCAACCAGATTATTCCCACTGGCCACTGTCTAGAATAGGGTAGTATTCAGCGGTTGTTTTCGATGAGGTTGCTCATCGCTGCTCTAACACCCTCAGGACGATGCGGGATTTCAGCGAGCTCCAGCCCCATTTCGATTGCTCCCAAGGTGCCAAGGAGCATGGGTTCGTTTAAATCACCCAGATGTCCGATGCGAAAGACCTTGCCGTTTAGGCGACCAAGCCCGTTGCCCAGAGAAACGTTGAAACACTCCAGCACCTCCTTGCGGAAAGCATCCGCATCATGTCCTTGAGGCAGCACGACCGCGGTGAGGGAGTTGCTGTATTCACTTTTGTTGAGCGCATTGAGTTCCAGTCCCCAAGCCTGAACAGCGGCGCGTGTTGCTTCGGCTAGTCGACTATGTCTGGAAAACACCTGATCTAGTCCTTCCTCCAACAGCATCAGGATGGATTCCTGCAGACCATAGAGCAGGTTGGTTGCTGGAGTATAAGGAAAGACTCCCTGCTTGTTGGCATTGAGCATGTCCTCCCAATCCCAGTAAGAACGTGGCAACTTCGCTTCTCCGGAAGCGACAAGCGCCTTTTTGCTGATAGCATTGAAGCTCAAGCCCGGTGGCATCATCAACCCCTTCTGTGATCCGCCCACCGTCACATCCACACCCCACTCGTCATGGCGATAGTCGATGGAACCCAGCGAGGATATCGTGTCCACGAAGAAGAGGGCGGTGTGTCCTGCGCGATCGATTGCTTTGCGAATTGCGGGGATGTCGGAGGTGATGCCGGTGGCGGTATCGTTGTGGACCACACACACAGACTTGATGGTATGGTCCTTGTCTTCCACCAACGCCTGCTCGATTTCCTCTGGCTTAGCACCCTCCCTCCAGCTTCCATGGAGTAGTTGGGCATCAAGGCTGAGTTTCCCTGCCAGCTTGTGCCATGTGCTGGCGAAGTGCCCTGTATCGTACATCAGCACCCTATCTCCGGGCGAGAGCGTGTTGACAAGTGCGGCTTCCCACGCTCCGGTTCCGGAAGAAGGGTATATGATCACCGGTTGTTTCGTCTGGAAAATTTCTTTGATACCTTCCAGTACCTCAAGACCCAGCCCCTTGAACTCCGGACCCCTGTGGTCGATTGTCGGACGTTCGATGGCGCGTAGAATTCGGTCAGGCACATTGGTTGGTCCGGGAATCTGTAAAAAATGACGGCCACTCTGGAGTCGTTGCATCACGTTTTATTGGATGATATTTTTGGCAGGGAAAATTTTATTGGATTTTTTTTTGGATATTACCAATTATCGTTAGGTCAAGTCAAGCCTCACAAGTATATTTTTTGTAATTTTCCAAACCCATCTCGTTCAACATTCTCAATGGTGGCACGAAATTTTGCACCCTCACCGTGGAGTTTGGCAAGTGAGTGGATCATTTTAAAAACAGTTTCGGATTTTTTTCAGCGCCTGCCGAATTACTATCTTATCTTGAACGTCATTATTCTCAACCATTTTCAAAACCGCCCAAAAAACTATTAAGGTTGTCACCAAGTGCATCTGAAAGATAACCGCCTTCCTGAACTAACACGGTAGGTAAATTTAATTTTGCAATCTCCGAAGCAATTTTCTCAAAACCTCCGGTGCTGATACCAAGTCCCTTGTAAGGGTCACCTTCGTAAGCATCGAGTCCCAAAGCGATGACCATTGCTTGTGGCGAAAATTGGGCTATGTGGTCCAGTGCTGCCTTTAAAGTTTGTAGGTATTCTTCATCTTTAGTCCCATGAACCAAAGGATAATTAACATTATAACCAGAGCCTTTCTCTGATCCAATTTCGTGTGAATATCCCCAAAAAAATGGATAGAACCTTGCAGGGTCTGCGTGCAGCGAAACTGTCAGGACATCATCACGTTGATAAAAAATACTTTGGGTACCATTACCGTGGTGCACATCAACATCAATAATTGCAACTTTCTGAAAGTTCAATCTTAAATGTTGTGCGGTAATGGCTGAGTTGTTTAAAAAACAAAATCCTCCAGCCAAATCTGCAAAAGCATGATGACCTGGCGGACGGCATAGCGCATATGCTGAGTTATGTCCGTCCAACACAGCTTGTGCGGCTCCAACAGCCGTGTTAGCACTTGCCAATGCAGAATTCCATGTTTCATTGCTAATAGGACAAGCAGTATCTGCCATGTACCATCCTGCTTGTCCAACAGCGGATTCCGGAATTCCGCAAGGCTCGCTTCCGGCAGTACGGTTAGGATGAATATTTGGAATCACTTCTGCGGAAGCCCCTGGGATTTCCTGCCAGCGCCGATAGATGTTTTTGAGGAAATGGAGATAATCCTGATGATGTACAGCTTCAACAGGAATTATACCGTGTGGTTTTGGGATTTTAAGTTCATGCCCATGTTGCAGTAGGGCATCCCGCAAAACCTTCGCCCTTTCCGCTACTTCGGAATTAGGTTTGGGAACTCCGCTGAAAAGGGAAAATTTGGGTTCATGTTTGAATTGCTCTGGGTCAAAAAATGCGAGCATGATTTTACAGAACTAATTATTTTAGATATAAATTTACTCTGAAGTTATCGACAAAATTTCTTCGGCAGTTGTTAAACCGTACAAAATTTTGTTTACTCCATCACGCCGTAAGGTAATCATTTTTTCTTTCAAGCCTTGTTTTTTTATGGTGTCAGAGTCGCTGCTTTCAAGGATAGTATTTTTTACACCTTCGCTCATTACCAGCAATTCATGAATTCCAATCCGTCCACGGTAGCCGGTTTGTCGGCAATTATCGCAGCCGTCACCTCTGTAAAATCGTCGGTCCAGTTTTCGGAAGCTGACTTCTTTAATGCCTAATTCACGGAGTTGTTCCGGATGCGGCTGGTAGCTTTTGCGGCAGTCCGGACAAATACGCCGTACCAGCCGTTGTGCAAGTACGCCGATGATTGATGATGAAACGAGGAATGGCTCGATACCCATATCGATCAGGCGGGTGATTGTAGCGGGAGCGCTGTTGGTGTGTACCGTGCTGAAAACTAGATGCCCGGTCAATGCGGATTGAATGGCAATTTGTGCGGTTTCTGTGTCACGTATTTCTCCTACCATAATAACATCTGGATCCTGCCGCAAAACTGAACGCAATGCATTTGCGAAAGTCAAACCTACTTTGGGCTTAACTTCAATCTGACTGTAGCCCGAAAGTTTGTATTCAACTGGATCTTCAATGGTGATTATATTACGGGCCTCATTATCTATTTCAGCAAGAGAAGCATAAAGGGTAGTGGTTTTTCCACTCCCGGTAGGTCCGGTAACAAGGATGATGCCGCCACTGCTGTTTACCATATTTAGATATGGTTGGAGTATATATTTTGCCAAACCAAGTTGAGGTAGTTGCATCAATTTTTCTTCTTGAAACAATAGGCGCATGACAATTTTCTCTCCATGTACAGTTGGTACAGTCGAAACACGTATGTCAATTTTTCTTCCCGCAATCAGTACCATTGAACGACCGTCCTGCGGCAGGCCTTTTTGGGCAATATCAAGGCGAGACATGACTTTAATCCGGTTAACCACAGTTACATGTACCTGACGTGGAAAAACTGTTACTTGCTGTAGTACCCCGTCAATTCGGTAACGAACGGAGGTTTCACGGGGTGTTGGATCAATATGAACATCACTAGCTTCATCTTTTGCCGCCTGCCAAAGGAGGCTGTTCACTAAACGTTTGATGGGTTCTTCATCAGTTGCATCCAACAAATCTTCCGGTTCTTCAACAGCAAGAATGTTTTCATAGGTTTCTTCTGAATCGAGCAGATCAACTGCGTCTTCGGTTGAAGCAGAAGATTCATCATAAGCACGATTGATCAAATCGAGCACTGCCTGTTTGTGTGAAATGACCGACTGAATATGGCACTTGAAATGTCGGGCCAGATCATCCAAAGGCTGCGAGAGTTCCGGATTTGTTATGGCTACTTCCAGTGTATTTTTAATTTTTTTCAGTGGAAAGAATATATTTTTTTTAGCATAGCGTATCGGTATGAATTCCGTAAATTCACGTACAACTGGAACATCATTAAAATTATCTCTATATTCCAATTCATAATATACAGCCAATGCCTGCTGAAACTCTGATTCACCGGTTATTTTGTGTTTAAGCATTGCTTCTTTCAAGCCCTCCGTATTTTCACGGTAGGCCAGCAATTGTTCGTGCAGTGGTTCCAGTGACTGCGGAGTTGTTCCGAAGCTCTTCACCAAAATTTCAACAACCGGATGGTATGTATACATATCGTATTATTTATTAAACCTGTGAAAGTGTTCTTGAGTCATGAATTATCAAAAAATACTGATATTATTAACTGTGATATGTCATCTCGAAAGAAGGGAGAGATATGATAAAGTGCTGATACCTTATAAAATTCCTTACATACTTTCGGATTGATACAATAAACCTCGTTACTTTCGAGTAATTGAGTTCAACAAAAACCAACTCAATTCGGATTCAACACAAAATAATTATGGTTTCAGTTCCAGAATAATGATTGTTTCTCCGTCAATTTCCTTTAGTTCAACTTGATTTTTGTCTATATGCTTGACAAAAACCTCACCTAGCCACTCTCCCTGCTGCACGAAATACGTGACTTTATTTTCGTCAATTAAAGCATAACGACCCTCTGATGTTTCAAGAATATCCTTCAGTTTGAGGTTCAGGAATAATTCTTTTACTCTCAAAGAAAAATCTTCTTTTTGTATAAGCGGTTTTTCTGGTACCCCGGCAACCACATTCTGTTTCAAGACTTTTTTCTTCTTTTGGGAAGAATTTTTCTTACTGGACGTACCAGGTTTTGAAGGTGACTTAGTGAGTAAAGTTAAGTCTTTATTTCCCAGCAGCAAACTACGAAAAGGATTTTTGGCTGTAACTGCAGGCGGTTTCTCCGACTGGTTGATTTTTGCAGCACGCACTACGGATACTGTAGACTGAAAAAGCAAGAATAATGTCAAAAACCACGTTTGGTACTTCATGGACTATTTAGTGTTACAGAGATTTAGAGTCTTCTGTGGGCTGATAAAATCATTTCAATACTCAGTTTTGGTTGCAGTAGGGCAGGTGTAGTATTTCCAAGCTGAAGTTTTTCCAGCACCAATAATCTCGGTCCGTTTTTTAGTTGGTTAAGAAATTGTAGGAATTGCTCGAATTCTCCCTTCAGTTTCAATCGAATTTTCAAAACCTGATTCAAAGATTGGGGTGTTTTTTCTTCCAAAGTTTGTTCTTCAAAAATCAATCCATTTTTCTGAATTGAGTCATTGAGCCAGCGTAAAAGTTCGGCACGCTTCCACTGCGGTGGAAGAAGCTTATCCAAAGCAGTTTCTCTTTTCTCCAGAGACTGAACAAGATTAGGCTTTTTAGAATTATTGTTGGCAGCATTTACTTGAATCAGACTATTTTCTATCTGCAGAATTTGAGATTTCAATTGCTTTATACTTTTTAACTCCGGAGCCAATATAAAATTGTGAAACAACAACAATGTCAGTAACACAATCAACCCCGCCAATAAAACTTGACGACTCCGGTTATTATTTACAATTGTACTGAAAATATCTGTAACTGAAGCTGAATTCATGTTTATTGTCAGGAAGTGGATTTCTCAGGACGTTTTTTGTAGTTTAACCGGAATTGAAAAAACAAGGCTACTGTTGTAAATAATAAAAGTAGTACTACTCCTGAAACTATGGAATACTGCAGCGAAGTTACAGGAACATTGCTGATTGTAAATGTCAACAGATTTGAGTCTGAAGCCTTGGTTTTCCATGTGAGATAAGTTATATCATTAAAACTTTGTTTATCGGAAAAAGTGAGTTGTTCCGACTTAATCTGTAAGTATCCTTCAGGTGTCAAAACGTCAACTTTATCCAGGGAGAGGTTAAATTCCCTGTTCATTTCCAAACTGCCAAACCAGCCAGGTAAGAGATATTGATAAATAATTTGTGAATTTCCTGTTGGAAAAACATGTTCAATTATTAAAACATTATCTTCCAGATAATGTTTAATCACAGCTCCGGAGTTGGTCTCCATCATCCTGAAATTTTCTATTCCTTCGGGTAGTTTCTGTTTCAAAGGCTGGTTTTTTGTATCAATTCTGTCTGCAGAGGAATTTGATAGTGCGAGAACTTCGGTTACAGTAACGGTTCCCAGTCCTGATTCAATTACAATTGAAGCTCTATATGTTTCCAGTTTACCGACAGCAGTAGAAATCCCTGGAATGATAATGTTTTTTTGAATTAATGTTTCTCCGGCTTTTATAAAAAATACTTTTGAACTGTATAATTTACCTTCTACCCGAGTCCCAATTTGATAGCCTGCGCGTAAATCAGGGATAATATTGAGAAACTCAAAGTTGCCTTCAGCATCAGTTTTTAACCGTGCCTGTGGGCCTATTGGAGTTACCTGTCCTTCCGTATTTAGGACAAATTTCAATAATACCACATCAAGTTTTACTTCGGGCATTACCACATTGGATGGAAGTTGTACCTGGCCCTTCAGACGGATTTTGCCTTGCACGGACATGTTTTGTGAAAACGCGATTAAGGGCATTCCTCCTGTAAGTAAAGTCACCAGACAAATTGCCAAAAGAAGTTGCATGTATTTATTCCGTTTGTGTTTTACAATCTCGTAAAAAACACCAGAACTGTATACAGCCCATTTATTATTATCGTACATTTTCAACCTTCAGAAGAATTAAGAGATTTTAAATAGTTGCTTATTTCCTTTGCCTTTTCCTTGGCAGTATTTTGATACTGTTTTAATTCTACTGGTGCACGTGCTTTGGCTACAAGTCGATAGTGCAGTAAAGCGGATTTCCACTTTTCTTTTAAATGATACAATGTTCCAAGTTCAAAGTGAATCTGAACATAAAGTGAGGAGTTTTTTGAAACTTCACGACCAGCCAGTTCTTTGAGTCTTTTGATAGCCATTCCCGGTTTGTTTGCGTCACGATCAAGCTTTGCTACCCAGAATGCAGCATCCAATTCCTGGGGCGTGGAGCCACCTCCATCAGAACGCATCAGCCAAATACGGGCTTTGTCGTTTTGTTTAAGATAGAATGACTGATGGTAGCCGATGAGGTAGGCGTATGTTCGGGAGTCATTTTTGGGCCGCGAACTTTTCTTGAGAACACTATATGCCCGCTTGTAAATCACTACCAAAGACGCATAATCCTTGGATCGTTCATAAAGCCGTTTAAGTTCTCCTACCAGTTGCAGTACCAGATCAACATCTTTGTCAGGAGTCTTTTTGAGAGCTCTTCTATAGTATCCTTTTGCACGTTTATATCCTCCTAATTTTGCTGCGGCATATCCTTGGTCAATTTGAGCTTTTACAGTAAGTGTCTTTTTTTTGTCATAAGTTGCCAGCAACACATAAGCATCCAGGATTCCATTATATTTTTTGTTTCCGGACTTTTGGTTTTCTGCATAAAGCAGAAGGTCAAAATTGGTATCATTCAAAACTCTCTTGTTTTCAGTAACCTCCTTGCGTATTGTTTTGCTGATTTTAGTCCACTCTCCCTGTTCAATCCATTTTTGGAAAGAACTTTGTGCCAGAAACGTTTTTATTTCTGACTGCCGCTTTTTATCTTCTTGATTGAGAGGTTTTACTTTTAAAGCCTGGAGGTAATATTTCAGTGAGAGGTCTTTTTTCCCAAGTTTATCTGCAGCTTTTGCCTGGTTAATAAGTGCATCCAGTGTTTTAGCACGTTTTTGGTCATGCTTTCGTAAAAGGGCATAAGCACCCAGTACGCCGGACCAATTTTCCAGTTTATTTTCTGCAAAGAGCAGTTGCGAAAAATATTGTTCATCAAGCGAAACGGAACCGGACTGAACCTCTTTTTTAATATATGCAGAAACTTCCTTCCAGTTTCCTTGTGAAGTAAGTTCCTGTAGACGAAATCCAGAAATGTATTTATTGAGCTGTTCTAAATTTTGTGAATCTTCTGGAAATGCTTTTTTCCAGCGTTCGTAAATTATTTTTATTCGTTCAAGACGTTGAAAGTCTTTTCTCTGTTTGGCAGCGAAAACCCAAAGTTGAAAATCTGCTATTGTCAAAATAGGATTTTTTTTGTCATAAACCTCTTGATATTCCCAGGTCAACCTCTTCCAGTCCTCTAACTGTTTGTGTGTCACAATCAACATCTGGATTGAATGTTCACGATATTTTTTAGTATTACGGATTTGTCGTAAATCTAGGCGGGCTTCGTTCCACCTTTTTGTTTCAATCAGACAACTGCCCCTCATGTAAAGTAAATGCTCCCACTCTTTTGTATTTGATTTTTTTATACTCTGCATGTAGTTCTGATTTAATTCTGTAATCAATTTGTCACATTTGTTTTGTTCAAAGTATTCGATAATCAGCTGAGATTTGAACCCTTGCTGCACTTTCCCCCCTTGTTCTGGGTCATTATTTACTTTTAAAAGAAACTGCAGATACTTTTCTTCAGAGACGTTTTCCCGATAGAGGACTAATAAATTTTGCAAGAGATCATTATTTTTCTGGTAATCAGGATGCAGGAGGACTTGTTCCAACACAGCAATTGCCAGAAAGGGTTTTTTGTTTTCCACATAGAGGTAACCCAAGCTTAGCTGTGTTTCAGTAATGTTTCCAACAGCACCGCTGGCGAGATATTTTTCAAAGATCTTAATGGCCTTTTTTTGCTGTTTGTTTTCTGTGTAGAGGTAACCTAATCTAAGTTGTATCTCTTCACGATGTTCTTCATTATCCCCAGCGAGATATTTTTCAAAGATCTTAATGGCCTTTTTTTGCTGTTTCCTTTCTGTGAACAAAAAACCTAGTTGGTATTGAACTTCACCGACATGTGTTTTGTCCTTTAAACTTAGGTATTTCTTGAAACTGTCAACAGCATTTTCAGCTTGTTTTGTTTCAAGATAAAGGTAGCCCAATCGAAAAAGCACTTCTCCCATATAAGTTTTGTCTTTAGTACTGAGATACTTTTCAAATATCTCGACAGCCTTTTCCTGTTGTTTGACTCTAATATAGAGAAACCCTAACTGGTAAAGCACTTCTCCCATATAAGTTTTGTCTTTAGTACTGAGATACTTTTCAAAGATCTGAATAGCCTTTTTTTGTTGCTTTGCTTCAATGTAGAGAAATCCCAGTTGGTAAAGGACTTCGT
>MEHZ011554173.1_pt1 | contig 12533 bp, 14 predicted proteins | sample 897221 | NCBI WGS metagenome assembly MEHZ01 (sample SAMN05514161, study PRJNA337945) | marine metagenome | isolation source: marine surface water | place: Arctic Ocean | collected 2007-12-13 | reverse complement strand
ATCGAATATTTGTTGCCGTTTCGTCACGGCAGTTTTGCTTGCAAGAGGCAAGCGCTCAAGGTGCCTAAGTTTTTCAGCTCAGGGGTGAGCGGGTTTTTCCACGGCCTTTATCTATCCAGGCGCGAACCGTTCCGGTGACACCGCCAGGGGCCGCGAGCACCACCGCAACCACGAGCAGCCCGTATAACAAATTAGGGGCATTATTCGTAATTTGTTCGGGCCAGCCGCGGTCCCCGGACAGGCCATCAACCAGCTCTGGGAGCCATACGAGAAGGAGCGCACCCAAGATGGCTCCGAGCAGAGAGGAACGGCCCCCGAGAACAATTCCGACTAGGAGCGAGAGGGACAGGCCCAGACCGAAGGCCCCCGGCGCGACAAGAGTAAGAATTTGGGCAAGTACAGCACCCGCCAGCGCAGCAAACAGGGAACTCACTATAAACGCCGAAATTTTGGATCCAGATGGTGAGATACCGACAACTGCAGCTGCCACGGGATCGTCACGCACCGCTTTCCACACGCGTCCTTGGCGCCCACGAACTAGGTTGAGTGCGGCAAAGGCAACCAGGCAGGCCACTGCGATCGCCATGGATGCCTGCCACCGCTCAATAATGAACCCCGAATCAAATGCGTCTGTGATCCCGGTTGGGTCCACAGCCAGGTCCGTACCCAAATCGGTGCCCACACCAACATCGAGGTCGGCCTCTAGATCGGTGCCCAGGTCACCTCCATCGATCCCCAGGTCCGTTCCGGCGCCAAAGTCTTCATCGGTGAGTAAATCACCATCCGTCAGCTGATCACCCACCCCAAAATCCTCTTCGGTGAGTAAATCACCATCCGTCAGTAAATCCTCTGGAGCAAGGTCAGCATCGGGGTCAGCTCCTTGCTCAAATTCAGAGAGGTCAAGTTCGGCGTACTGGTCTTCCTCGACCGCGGAATTGGGGTCAACGGTGCCATCAGAGCTTGAATCCGAGCTTGAGCCCAAGGCCGAATCAAGTGCCGCATAGCCGCCTGCCGGGTAGGGGACGCTCAACATCAAACCGTTTTCGCCACCCAGCAGCTCCGGGAACCGATTAGTGATCGCGGGGACACCAACTGCAAGCCCCAGAGTCAAACCTGCCAGATAAGGCCCACGCAAACGCGCGGCGAGTCCACCGATTATTCCACCAATGAGGATGCCGCCGAGCCCAGCAAAAACCATAGACCACACGGCATTCCACTGCCAACCGATAATGGGAACGGTCTGCCAATTCATGGAAGTGAGCGCGAATACGTAGCCACCCACTGCCATCAGTGCACCATTACCCAGGGACACCTGACCCGAAAGTCCCACCAAGATGGTCATACCGAACATTGCCGTTGCATACATGGCAACTAAGGCAAGATACGAACTGTAAAGCGGATCAATGTTGTTGTTAAGTAGCAGTAAAAGCAGCCACACAATACCTACAATTACTGCGTGTCCAATGATTCGATTCCCGGGGAAGGTGCGCAAATTTTTCACGTTGTTCACACTGACCTCGCTCCGTGGTGGCCAAAGACCCCATCAGGTTTAAGCAAAAGATTCAGCGCAAGCAGCACCAAGGCGACGATGGGCGCATTACCGGAGTCGCTGTAACCCGAAACCAGAGAAATAACCAGCCCAGTACCGATCCCGAATGTTACTGCCCCGATCAGCGAATCAAGTCCGCCAATCACGGCGGCCGTAAACGCGAACACCAACAAAATGTCAAAACTATTGGGGGAAATAGTTGATGCGGGGGCAATGAGTACTCCACCGATTGCACCAGTTGCACCAGCGATCGCCCATCCGCTGATCAGCATCCGATTTACGCGAACGCCCGAAAGCCTGGCAACTTCCGGGTTAAAAGCTGATGCCCGCATAGAAAGACCAAGGGAAGTCTTGGTGAAAAGAAGAGTAAGGCCGATGACCAGTGCAGCGGTTGCGCTCAGTACCAAGATGTCATACAGCGAAATTGGCCAAATCCTGCCAGCAAACTCCAGGCCCGCGTTGTCAACTGGCGGAATGAAGCCTTGTGGGTCACCACCCCAGATCATGCCGGCGCCGGCCTGCAGTGCGATCAGCACTCCGAAAGTGGCAATGATCGCGCCCGTTGAATCGCTGTTCTTCACTGGCCGAATTACCAGAAAGAACACAATTACCCCGAGTATTGCGCCAGCACCAATGGCAACGACTAGCGCTAATAGCCAGTTTCCAGTTGATTGCTGGATGGTGAGCGCAACGTAGGTCGTAAACATGGCTTGACCCACCTGTGCAAAGTTGACCATGCGAGTTGAGCGCCACACCAGAACAAGTGCAAGGGCCATAAGTGCAATTACCGCGCCGTTACTGAACCCTCCAAGAAGGTAGTCAATGAAATTGGTCATGACTCAATACCCCAGATATGCATGTCGAAGTTCCTCATCGGAAGAGATCTCGTGAGCGGGCCCTGATTTAACGACCTCGCCCAGGTTAAGCACCACACCTGTCGTTGCCACCCGCAGTGCAGTTACCGCATTCTGTTCAACCAAGAGCACAGCCAGATTAGTCTCTTTGGCAAGCCGGCTTACTAGTTCAAGGATTTGGGTCACGATCAGTGGCGCCAGACCCAATGACGGTTCATCAAGTAACAGGCACTTCGGGTCAGACATGAGGGCCCGCCCGATTGCCAGCTGCTGGCGCTCTCCACCGCTGAGTGTGTCTGCACGCATACTCGCTCGATCGCCAAGGATGGGGAACAAATCAAAGACGAGATTTTTGGATGCCCCGCGATCAGACCTGTCTCGCCACAGTCCACCGAGCCTAAGATTTTCTTCGACCGTGAGTTCGGGGATGGTAGACCGACCTTCCGGCACTAGGGCGAGTCCATTGCGGACGATGTCTTCGGGCTTATTGCCGGCAATCGACCTGCCGTCGAAAAGGACTTGGCCCGATTGAGGTGTCACCAATCCGGCGAGGGCTCGCATCAAGGTTGACTTCCCGGCGCCGTTAGCACCGATAACCGCGGTGACTTCACCGCGAGGAACCGTCAGGTTCATTCCGCTCAGCGCTTTAACTGCCCCGAAGGAGACGCACAGGTCAACCGTTTCCAACATCAGCGTTCCCTCCGTCCTCTCCGAGATAAGCAGCAAGTACCGCGGGGTTCGTGCGAACTTGTGCAGGTGTGCCGGAAGCGATGACCTTGCCTGCATCAAGAACCCAAATGAGGTCGCACACTTCCATGACCAGTTCCATGTGATGCTCGACAAGCAAAACCGTTCGCTCTGGCGTCCAGCTTCTGATCATGCGGCCAAGCTCGGCCATGTCACCTGCACTGATGCCACCTGCAGGTTCATCGAGGAGGAGAACTTTGGGGTCCGAGATCAAGCTGCGTGCAATCGCAATCCGCTTTTGAACAGGGTACGGCAATTCGCTCGGGTACCGATCTGCGGAATCTGCAATTCCAAATTCGCCCATAATCTCCATTGCCTGCGCACGGAGCTTATTTTGCGCTGAGTCGGCCCATGGCGCACCCAGTGAATCGGCAACAATTCCACTTTTCACCCCGGCCGACCCGCCAAGCATGACATTTTCCAATGCGGTGAGTGATTCGAAAAGTCCCACGCCTTGCAGTGTGCGCGAGATACCGAGTTTGGTCAGGTGATGGGTTTTAATGTGCTTCAGTTTTTTGCCATCAAATCTGACAATGCCTTGATCGGGCGTGAGGAAGCCACTCATCACGTTAAACACGGTGGTCTTGCCGGCGCCATTAGGGCCGATCAAGCCGGTGACTGCGCCTTCGGGTGCACCGATACTGACTTCATCGAGAATCTTGAGTCCACTCAGCGTGATGCTGACGTTTTCAACGGCAAGCAATGGATGCGTTAATGGCAGAACGTACTTCACGTAAGCTACGCATCCTTCCTGTGAGCCAACGAAGGCCCTGAACGAGTATATTAACGCGCAAGTGTGTATTTAAATCCCACATTGGTCAATGCGAATCGTAATTGTTTTTGGAATACTGCAGAAGGACACTAAAAAGTCCGCGCACCAGCAGATGCGCGGACTTTTGTTAAAGTGCTGTAACGCTATTCCTCTTCGGTGAGAAGTGAGCGAGTCCGGCTGGGGTCAATCTGAACTCCAGGGCCCATGGTCGAGGAAACGGTGGCTTTCTTAATGTAGCGACCTTTTGACGACGATGGCTTCAAGCGAAGGATTTCGTCGAGCGCTGCGCCATAGTTCTCCACGAGTTGCTCGGGGGTGAAGGAAGACTTTCCGATTGGGAACTGCAGATTGGAGTGCTTATCAACTCGGAATTCAATCTTTCCGCCCTTAATGTCACCCACCGCCTTTGCCACGTTCATCGTGACTGTTCCCGTCTTTGGGTTTGGCATGAGGCCACGTGGACCCAGTACCTTGCCCAGGGTTCCGACCTTGCCCATGAGGTCAGGCGTACACACCGCTGAATCAAAATCGGTCCAGCCGCCAGCCACCTTGGCAATCAGGTCGTCAGAGCCAACAAAGTCTGCACCCGCTGCGCGGGCTTCTTCAGCCTTTTCGCCGTTTGCAAAAACCAGCACTCGGGCAGTCTTACCGGTGCCGTGTGGCAGGTTGACGGTGCCGCGAACAAGCTGATCGGCCTTGCGCGGGTCTACGCCTAGACGCATGGAAACTTCAACCGATGAATCAAATTTGGTTGCCGTGGTTTCTTTGACTAGCCGAGCCGCCTCAATCGGTGAGTAGAGGTTGTCTACTTCAATTTTTTCGGCTGCTGCTAAATATGCCTTACTGCGCTTCATATCTGCTCCTTTAACTTGTGCAGGAATTTCCTACGTGCAGGCTGTGGTGTGCGAGCCGCGCTGGCTCTCCCACGTCTTGCTGGACTTACTGATCTCACTTGCTTACTAATTACGCAGAAACGGTGATTCCCATTTGGCGTGCGGTGCCCTCAATGATTTTCACTGCTGCATCGACGTCATTGGCGTTGAGGTCTGGCATCTTCGTTTCAGCGATTTCACGAACTTGCGCTTTACTGATACTTCCAGCCTTAACGGACTGCGGTGTTCCTGAACCCTTTTCAAGGCCAGCAGCCTTCAGAATCATGCGTGACGCTGGTGGGGTCTTGAGGATGAAGTCGAATGAACGGTCTTCATAGACCGTAATCTCAACGGGGACAATATTGCCCTTTTGTGCTTCTGTTGCAGCGTTGTATGCCTTGCAGAAGTCCATGATGTTCACACCGTGCTGGCCCAGTGCGGGTCCAACGGGTGGTGCTGGGTTCGCTGCGCCGGCTGGGATCTGAAGTTTGATCAATCCGGTGACTTTTTTCTTCTTCGGTGCCATTGTGTTTCCTTCTTGTGTGTGGGGACTTACCGTGTAGGGACTTAAATTAAATTAGTTGTTAGCGTCAATCTGACTGAAGGCCAGCTCAACAGGGGTTTCGCGTCCAAAGATCTCGACCAAGCCGGTCACCTTTTGCGCCTCGAGGTTGATCTCAGAAATAATTGCATGCAGCGTGGCGAATGGGCCGTCAACAACGGTAACCGAATCTCCCACACTGAAATCAACGCTAATGGGAGCGGCTGTTGCCAGTGCACCGCCGCCCTTGCCTCCCGCCGCTCCAGGCACGATCTTCTTTTCAGGCTCTGGTGCGAGGATGGCGATTACTTCATCGAGTGAAAGTGGGGCGGGCGTGTGGCCGTGGCCCACGAATCCAGTGACTCCAGGGGTGTGGCGCACTACGCCCCATGATTCATCTGTGAGATCCATTCGTACCAGTACGTAGCCCGGGAATTTATTTCGGCGAATTTGCTTGCGCATTCCACCCTTGATTTCGGTAACTTCTTCCATGGGAACTTCGACCTGGAAAATGTAATCTTCCATGTTCAAAGTCTGGCTACGTGCCTCCAAGTTTCCCTTGACCTTGTTTTCATAGCCAGCGTAACTATGTATTACATACCAGTCACCGGGAGCAGCTCGCATCGAGATTTTGAATTCTTCGACTAAGTCTTCTTCGGCGTCGGTTTCGTCGGCTTGCGTTTGCGCCACAATTTCCTCGGCCTCGGCCGCAACCACTGCCTCGGCTTCCTGGGCGTCTAGAACGGTTTCGTCAGCGACTACGTCAGCAACCACTTCAGCGACCACTTCAGGCACGACTGCCTCAACCACTTCTTCACTAGCGGGTGCGTCAGGGGCAAATGGATCCGCAGGGATCGGTTCATTCACATCAGACACATTCTCTTCAGACACGAGTCGCTTACTCCTTTAGATACTTATGGCAATGAGTGAAGTCTTATTGCATCGTCGGGGCTACCCGAAAATGAATAACACTCCTCTGGTGAAAACAAAGTCGTATACAGCAATTATTCCGGCCATGAGTAGTACGAAAAAGACAACGACGATTGTGTAGTTGATCAGTTCTTTTCGTGTCGGCCAAATGACTTTGCGAAGTTCAACCACAACTTGTCGAATAAATAAAGCCAAGCGCGAGAAAATATTCTTCTTTTCGTCGCGCGAGCCTCCGCTTTCGCCCTTGGGCTTAGCGTCGGTGTCCACCATGTCTTCTCCACTCACACTTTGGTCGGTCTTTACTGCTGTCGTCGTACCGTCGTACTTTTTCGTCGTACTACGTCCCGGCTTTCACCGGTTCGCAGGGCTGGAGGGACTTGAACCCCCAACCCCCGGTTTTGGAGACCGGTGCTCTACCAGTTGAGCTACAACCCTTTAGTAGGCATGCTTACGCAAAGACCTACCGCGGGGCGCGAGTCTACGGTCTGACCCACCCCTCACACATGGGCGGGTCTATCTGGCTCGAGGTTCCCCTGACATTATTGTCACATGGCCACCCATTCCACCCGAGTGAACCCCTCAGCGCGCAATCGAGTCTCTACCCGGATCGGCGCGATCGCCGAATCTGCAACCCTAGCCGTTGACGCCAAGGCCAAGGCCCTGATTGCAGCCGGGCGTCCGGTTATCGGTTTTGGAGCGGGTGAGCCTGATTTCCCGACCCCGGATTACATCGTCGAAGCAGCGGTCGCCGCTTGTCGCGAGCCCAAATGGCACCGATATACCCCGGCTGGTGGGCTCCCCGCCCTCAAAGAAGCCATTGTCGCTAAGACCGCTCGCGACTCAGGATACGAAGTGGCATCCAGCCAGATTCTGGTAACAAACGGTGGGAAGCAGGCCCTTTACAACGCATTTGCCACGCTACTTGATCCCGGTGACGAAGTAATTTTGCCCGCTCCGTACTGGACGACCTACCCCGAATCGATCATGTTGGCCGGAGGAAAGCCCGTCATCGTCCTGACCGACGAGACAAGTGGGTACCGGGCATCGATCGAACAGCTGGAAGCGGCAATCACCCCGGCGACCAAGGCGCTTGTCTTTGTATCGCCCTCAAACCCCACTGGAGCGGTGTACTCCCCGGAAATGGTCAAAGCAATTGGCGAATGGGCCTTAGCAAAAGGCATCTGGGTCATTACCGATGAAATATACGAACATCTGGTTTACGGGGATGCTGTCTTTTCCTCCATCCCAACCCTGGTTCCCGAGCTCGCGGATCGTTGTGTCGTTATTAACGGTGTCGCTAAAACATATGCAATGACCGGCTGGCGGGTTGGCTGGATGATCGCCCCGCCAGATGTCACTAAGGCCGCGACAAACCTGCAATCTCACGCAACATCAAATGTCGCAAATACTTCCCAAATCGCGGCCCTCGCGGCGGTGAGTGGCAACCTCGATGCGGTTGATCACATGCGGGTTGCCTTTGATCGTCGACGCACCCTCATTGTTGACCTGCTCAATGGGATTCCTGGAGTGAGTTGCCCATTACCCGAAGGCGCTTTCTACGCATACGCGTCCGTTGTGGGGCTACTGGGCAAATCCATTGATGGCACAGTTGCGAATTCATCAAGTGAACTTGCGGCTATTATTCTGGAAAAGGCTGAAGTCGCAGTCGTCCCGGGCGAAGCTTTCGGAACACCAGGGTTTTTCCGACTGTCCTATGCAACCTCGGACGAAAAAATCACCGAAGGGCTTGCTCGGATGCATAAGTTGCTTGCCAGTGCCACCGCTTAAACGCGCGTGAGTTGATCCAGCTCACAATTGATTAACACTGGCTCGACCATAAGTTCAATACCAAACGAATTGAATACCTGTTGTCGAATGTAACTTGCAAGTTCGATTACCTCACGTGAACTCCCAGAATCGGCGTTCGCGATAGCCAAAGTGTGATTGCGCGAAACCCGAATCCTCGAATCCCTATCGGCTAGGCCGAATCCCTTAGTGATTCCAGATTTCTCAATCAACCAGGCAGCGCTCAGTTTTACACTCGTGCCTGCCAGCGGATTACTTTCCGTCAATGAGTACGTCGGACATCCCTGTGGTGCGTTCACGTGAAGAACAGTTGGATTGATGAAAAAAGACCCGGTGCTATTGGAATCAGCGTCTGCCGAATCCAGCACCATGCTCTTCATTTCCCTTAATCGCAGAACTTGATCGCGCACCTCTACCGCATGAGCAACTGTCTCGATCTCTTGATTCATGACACCTGCAAGTTGTTCATATCTGATGGGAATCTCCAGCGACCGGGTGATTTGTAAAGTCACCGAGAGCACAACGTATCTGCTCGGATTTTTTTTGAGAGCACTATCGCGGTACTCAAATCTGCACTCCGCTACCGACAAATTTCGTAGAACATTGTCCTGTCTGTCCCATACACTGACCTGATCGATGAACTCGGCAAGTTCAACGCCGTAGGCTCCAATATTCTGAATGGGGGTTGCTCCCATTGAGCCAGGGATACCCGATAACGGAGCAAGGCCGCCAAATCCTAAGTCAATGGCATGGCTCACAAATGCATCCCAGTTTTCACCGGCGGCGACCGTGACCGAACCCTCATCCCACTCGATGCCCATTACGGCTATCACGATTACGGTTCCTGGGAAGTCCTGATCGGTACAGACTACGTTGCTGCCTCCACCCAAAATCAGTAGCCGCTCACCTCGTTGATCAATGTTGCGCACAAGATCGATCAATTCTTGATCTGTCGTGACGCGCACAATCAGCTGCGCTCCTCCACCCACATGCAATGTCGTGTGATCGCGCAATGTTCCGGCAAGCACCTCAATTGCCATGGGCGTCCCCTTGATGCAAAATTTCTGGCGACTTGCGGAATTTTTGGAGAAGTCGATCGTAGGTCTTCTTGCTCTGCTTATCACGATAGGAAGGTTCACTGTCGTGATAGCCATGGTGGCGCTCCTGCCGCAACGGCAGCTCACCTTCAGGAATTACAACCTTGTGCCCAGCGGCCCGGATCGCAAGAGACCATTCCATGTCCGCATTTCGGTAGAACTTCGCTTTTGGATCTGGGCCAATTTCCCTAGCCACGCTCCCACGAACCACCATGAAGTAACCCAATACCGCGTCAACATCTCCCGCCGTTGCAGAACCAAATTCACGCCAATCTTGACTCACGTCAACATTAACTCCACGCCAACCAGAAAGTGCGACCTTAGGATCTTGGAAAGCATCAAGAATCGGGGTGAGTGCCTCACCTTCCCAGATCGTTGACAAGTCCATCACCGCGAAGAAGTCACTCGACGTAATGGCGACTGCCGCGTTAACTACACTTGCCCAACCCAACTCGGCCAATGTGTGAGCGAAGTGGAACTCGACAAGGTCAGGGTGATTCTTTGCTAGTTCATGAACGACCACACCCGCGCCGTCAACATTGCCGCAGTCAACTACCAGGACCTTGACCCCGATTGGAACGTGTTCCAGAAGAGCAATCAAAGACATGCGGGTGTCTTCTGGCCAACCGTCGACGATTACGAGCACCACGGCTGTACCGGAAATCGATTCTGCGTATTGGTCAACCAGCGCACCAAGGTGCGCTGTGATCCCAAACGGTGGAGCCTGCGTCAACGAATAGCCCTCGGGCGTGTCCTTGATAAGCCAACCCGCCACCGCGATCTCATCTCGCAGTTGATCAGATCGAACAAAGTCTTTATTGACGCGAGCAAGGCCGCGCTCTTCTGCCAGAGCCGTAACCTGATCGGGGATTATCATGGCTTCAGTGTGACAGTGACAACTGTTTTTGCAAGTACGGTCACGTCGTTGTGAATGGCCAAAATTGAGATTACTGCTTGGTTGTTCTCCAGTAATTCGGTAATTTTTGCGGTGACTTTAATAGTGGCGCCCTCGTCAGAGTCCGGAACCGGAATTGGACGGGTGAAGCGGGCCGAGTACGAAGTTATTTTTCCGGGGTCACCCAGCCAATCCGTGACAACGCGAATCACGGTGCCCATGGTGAGCATTCCATGTGCGATCACTGACGGCAATCCGACTTCCGTTGCGACCCGCTCATTCCAGTGGATGACGTTGAAATCTCCCGATGCACCCGCGTATTTAATCAGGTCGACTCGCGTAAAAACAAATTCCTGAGCAGGCAATTCCAGTCCGACATGGAGATCCAAATAGGAGATGAGGGTCACGTGGGCTCCTCTACTCCACGAGAAACCAGTAGCGAGTACACGGTCGATACCAACTCACCACTATTGGAGTGCACTTGGGCTTTCACCATGATCATGTCATTACCGGCAGCAGATCGAATCGAATCAACGCTTACCGAGCTTGTGAGTTGATCTCCCGCGAAAATCGGGCGCTGATGGACGAATTTTTGCTCACCATGAACAACCCGGGTGTAGTCCAATGCGAGCTCAGGATCAAGTACCACCTGTTCGCCAGCCTTCATGGTGAACACAACCGCAAAAGTGGGTGGCGCAATTAAATCAGGGTAGCCCAGCGCACGCGCCGCGTCCACCTCGAAATAGCAAGAGGCGGTGTCACCAAGCGCTGTTGCAAACTCGCGAATTTTTTCCCGTCCAACGAAGTAGACCGGCGTTGGCGGGTAGGTGCGGCCAATAAACTCTGGGTTGATAGCCACGTTAAAAAGTTAGCGGGTTTCCTTGTGCAAGGTGTGCGTCTTGCACTTTACGCAAAACTTCTTGACCTCAAGACGGTCAGGATCATTGCGACGGTTCTTCTTTGTAATGTAGTTGCGGTCTTTGCACTCTTCGCATGCCAATGTGATCTTGGGACGGACGTCGCTGGCCTTGCCCACTGCTTTCTCACTTCCCTAAAGCACAATCTCCATGTGCTGGTTTATCTTTGATTTGGTGCCGAGGTCCACATTTCTGCTTCTTTCGTGTACCTATTGTGCCTGATGCCATAAATCTTGTAGCGAGGGCCGGACTTGAACCGGCGACACAGCGATTATGAGCCGCTTGCTCTACCACCTGAGCTACCCCGCCAAGCAAAAAAGGCCCCAGTTGCTTGACCTTTCATCCGAGCCCCTTTACGGAATCGAACCGTAGACCTTCTCCTTACCATGGAGACGCTCTGCCGTCTGAGCTAAAGGGGCGTGAAGCCACGCAAGCGTACACAGTGGCGGGACATGATCGCCTCAGAGGTCGTCCCTCTGGCTTGCCTTATCGCCCGGCACCCGGTTTTATTAGGTCATGCCCCTATGGACAACTGCCAATTTGCCCGATCTCACCGGAAGATCGGTGATCATCACTGGGGCAAATTCAGGCCTTGGTTTCGAAACTGCCAAAGCATTGGCCCACAAGGGCGCCTCGCTGACCCTGGCCGTGCGCGACCGTTCAAAAGGAGATCATGCGGCCGCAGCGATCGGTGGGGATACCACCACCGAGATCCTCGACCTTGCCGACCTCGACTCAGTTCGCGCATTTGCCGGTGCTTGGTCCAATGATCACCCGCACGGTCTTGACCTGCTGATTAACAATGCTGGAATCATGGCAACCCCCCGGCGGGAAAGCCCACAAGGATTTGAGATGCAACTGGCCACAAATCACTTAGGACACTTCGCCTTAACCGGATTACTCTTCCCAGCCTTAGTCGCCGTACCCCATTCACGGGTGGTGACCGTGTCCTCATTAGCCCACCGAATGGCAAAACGATTTAGTTTTGATGACCCGATGGGTGTCAAGAAATATCGAAGGTGGGGTGCCTACGCGCAATCAAAATTGGCCAACCTGCTTTTCACCACGGAGTTATCCCGTCGCCTTGATCTGGACGATTACAGTGTCAGTGCAGTGGCCGCACACCCTGGCTTTGTTGCCACGAACCTTCAAGGGGTTGCTGCACGAATGCGGGGCAATAACCTCGAGCTTCATGTCACTGAATTCCTGTCCCAAATGTTCTCACAAAACGTGAATATCGGTGCACTCCCGATCTTGTTCGCAGCAACCGCTCCCGGCCTGCCCAACAACAGCTATGTCGGTCCTGAAGACAAATGGCAGACCCGCGGTTACCCCACCTTGGTGGACCGGGATGAATCTGCCACGGATGCCCTAGAAGCCCGTCGGCTGTGGGATTGGTCCGAAGAAATAACCGGCGTGGGCTACCCATTTTAAAAGGGTCCCCTTCTGCAAGGGGACCCTTTATACGTGGCAGATAGTGGATTCGAACCACTGAAGGTATAAACCGACGGATTTACAGTCCGCTCCCATTGGCCGCTCGGGCAATCTGCCGT
>MEHZ011493280.1_pt1 | contig 12555 bp, 9 predicted proteins | sample 897221 | NCBI WGS metagenome assembly MEHZ01 (sample SAMN05514161, study PRJNA337945) | marine metagenome | isolation source: marine surface water | place: Arctic Ocean | collected 2007-12-13 | reverse complement strand
CATTTTAATATAAAAAATAGGTTTTGGTTTTATGACCTTCTTTTTTTAGATGTGCTTTTCAAATACAACAGCAAGGGCAGTAAACTATTTGAACGTATGTTTGAAAAAAATACTCCTTTAACAATTTTTCGTTTTCTAGATGAAAAAACAAGCTTTGTTGAAGAACTAAGAATTGCATCTTCTTTTTCTTTACGTCAAATTAGTTGGTTTTTAATGGCCTTAATTAGAAGGTTGTTTTAGAGTTTTCTATTCATTAAATTCTGACCAAACTCAATTAACAGGTTTTTTCCTTGTCTTGAAATAGTTAAGGTTTCGAGTTTTTTAAAGGCATCTTCGGTATAAGAAGCAACTAGTTTTTTAGTGGCAATTGATGCACCGCTACTTTTGAATATACCTTTTACAGCTATTACTTTTTGATTGGTTTTTTCAATGGTATCATACCATTGAATAAGCGCCTCTTTTTCTTTGGTATTTCCGCTTTTCATCACTTCATGATAAAGTATTGTCTTTTTATTTTCAATAATATCACCTCCAACTTGTTTCCCAAAATCTTTTGGATCACCAAAAGCATCTAAATAATCATCTTGGATTTGAAATGCCATTCCTAATAAAACACCAAATTCATATATTAGGTGAGCCTCCTGATCGGTGGCATTCCCAATCCATGATCCTATTTTTAAAGAATATCCAACTAAAACTGCTGTCTTAAGTCTAATCATTTCTAGATAAGCAGAAATTGTAACGTCATTTTGAACTTCAAAGTCCATATCATATTGTTGCCCCTCACAAACTTCTAATGCGGTTTTACTTAGTTGCTTATTTAATTTTCCAAATAAGGGGTCCCCGTAAATCTCTATGCACTGATATGCTTGAATCAACATCGCATCCCCTGAGAGAATTCCAGTATTGTTATTCCATTTATGATGAACTGTTGGTCTACCTCTTCGCAAGGGTGCAGCATCCATTATATCGTCATGCATCAAGGTGAAGTTGTGAAAAAACTCAACAGATAAAGCTGCAGCTAACGAATTTTTAACGTCACCTCCAAATGCTTCAGTAGCTATTAAAGTTAATATGGGACGTAAACGTTTCCCCCCCAAACTCAAAATATAGGTTATGGGTAAATAAAGTCCTATCGGCTCCTCTTTTTGTTGATTTTGTTCGAGGTAGTTGGTAAAAAGATTTTGATATTTGAATAACATCACTTTTTTTTTGTAAAAATAGGCCTTTTATAAATAATATTTAGGATTAAAAACTTTAGAAACTTTTTTTGTTTTTAAAGTTTCCGTTCTTATATTTGCAAAAAAAATAGGGCAATGAAAAAAGAAATTGTGAGTCAGTCGATTCAGCTTTTTTTACAATATGGCTTTAAAAGCGTTACCATGGACGACATTGCCAAACATATGGGGGTATCAAAAAAAACAATTTACGTTCACTTTCCAACAAAAGATGAGTTAGTTGAGCAAAGCGTTTTAAATCATTTTGACGAAATAATAAAAAATATTAATGTCATATCAAAACAATCTAAAGATCCCATCATTGAGCTATATCAAATAAAAAAAGAAGCCTTAAGTCATTTGTCAGGTGAAAAAAATTCTCCACAATACCAACTTCAAAAACATTATCCTACATTATATTCAAAAATTAGAAAAAAAGAATTTAATGCGTTAAGCGGGCTGTTTTCGAACAGTATTAATAAGGGCATTGAAACTGGACTATTTAGAAATGATATAAATGTAGATTTTGTAGTTAGAATTTTCTTTAATGGAATACGTGGCATTAAAGACATCCATTTATTTCCAATCGAAACCTATAAAATTGAAGATTTACTTCTAAATTTTTCAGAATACCACCTTCGTGCAATATGCACTATTGAAGGGATTAAAAAGTTAGAGTTTTATAAAAAAGAAATTAATTTATGATTAAAAAAATAAAGCTTTTTCAGCTCCTATTTTTCAGTTTAAGTATCCTCCATGCTCAGGACTTTCCTGAAACAGTTACCTTAAAAGAGGCTATTGAATTTGGCCTTGAAAACAACCGAAATATTATTAATGCAAACTTAGAAGTCCAAAAAGCATATAAAGAAAAATGGAAAACCATAGCGACAGGATTACCTCAAATAAGCGCTAGAGCTGATTACCAAAACTTCATTGAATTACCTACTTCTTTAATACCAGCTCAATTTTTTGGTGGTAATGAGGGCGATTTTGCCGAAGTTCAGTTTGGAACTCCTCAAACCATGTCAGCTGGAATAACATTAAATCAATTGATTTTTGATGGTTCTTATATTGTTGGAATAGAAGCCACTAAAGTTTTTCTTAATGCTTCAAAAAATATTTTAGAGAAAACGGTAATTGAAATTCGTAAAAATATAATTAACTCCTATTTTTCCGTTTTACTGATTCGAGCCAACCTCACTTTTCTAGAAAAAAATAGAGATAACTTAACAATCAATTTAGACGAATTAACTCAATTGTTTCGAAATGGCTTTGAAGAAGAAGAGAGTGTAGAGCAGTTAAGATTGACTTTATCTAGTATTGAAACTCAATTACGTTATGCTCAAAATATGGAGCGAACAACACTTAACATGTTGAAACTTATTTTAGGTTTTCCTACAGTATCGCCTTTGTTTTTATCTGATAACCTTGAGGTTCTGACAACACCTGACTTATTCCAATTAACTGATGTGGATTTCAAAATAGAGAATAATATTGACGTTAAAATCGCTGAAAATAATTTACTATCTGAGAACTTATTATACAGATACGAACGTTCAAAAAACCTTCCTAGGATATCAGCTTTTTTAAATGGAAATTATACTGGAAACAGTGAGTCATTCACTTTTACAAATGTTGATCAAAAATGGTTTGGAGCCTCCTTATTTGGCGTTCAATTAAAAGTTCCTGTTTTTAGCTCATTAAAACGAAGAGCTAGTTCACAAAAGGCGAAAATTTCTGTGTCACAGGCAAGATTTTTATTAAAAGAGACCAAGGAGCGCATTTTTATTGAAACTCAAGCTGCTTCTAATGAGTATAAACTAGCTGTAGAAAATTATTTTACCGCTAAAGAAAATTTAGCCTTAGCTAATCGAATTAAAGAAAAAAATCAAACTAAATACTTTGAGGGGCTTGCAAGCTCTTTTGAGTTTAGAGAGGCACAACTTCAGCTTTTTGGCGCACAAAATAACTACATACAATCAATTCAAAGTGTAATTCAAAAAAAATTAAACTTAGAGACCCTTCTTAATACTTCTCAACAAAAATAATTATGAAAAAATTAATTTTTACTCTCAGCTTTTGCATACTAGTTTTCGGATGTATTGAAGGAAATGGCGAAATGCAGCAAGCAAACTCCTCATCTAATAATCTAGAAGAATTACAAAAAGAAAAAGTGAATTATACCAATCAAATAAATAATTTAAACCAAGAACTAAAACTGGTCAATGACAAAATCAAATTTCTTACTGGTGAGGAAAAAAGAACCTTAGTAACTGCTTATCAAATAGCAACTAGTTCATTCAATCATACAGTAGAGGTTCAAGCCAATATTAAAACACGACAAAATCTATTAATGACTCCTGAGTTTAGTGGACCTTTAGAAAAAATCTTAGTTCTGGAAGGGCAACAGGTTAAGAAGGGAGCCTTACTTGCTGTAATTGATGACGCTGGTCTTCAAAATCAATTAGATCAAATGAAGTTGCAATTAGAGCTTTCTAAAACTACTTTTGAACGAACCCAACGCTTGTGGGATCAAAAGATTGGCTCTGAGATGATGTTTCTAGAGGCCAAAACACGCTATAAGACACAAAAAAAACAAGTTGCTCAAATGATAGAACAGCTTGCTAAAACTAAAATGTATGCCCCTTTTAATGGGGTTATTGATGAAATAATAGCAAAAAAAAGAGAGACTGTAGCTACTGGAATATCTCCTATTTTAAGGATTGTCAATCTTAAACATATGTATGTAGAGTCTGATGTACCCGAAAACTATTTAAAAAATATTATTGTAGGAAGTAAAGCGTCGGTATATATTCCCGTGCTAAATGAAACCCAATCTACAATTATTCGTCAAACAGGAAACTTCATACAACCAAGCAATAGAACCTTTAGAATTGAAGCTCCTATTGAAAATCCTTTAGGATTGATTAAACCTAATTTAAATGCCCGCATAAGTGTGATTGATTATTCTAATTCAAAAGCAATAATGATTCCTCTTAGAGTAATTAGGAAAAATGCAAGTGGAGAAACGTTTGTTTTTGTTTTAAATAATCCAGAAGAAAATAACGGTTTTACCTCTGAACTACACTATGTAAATTTGGGAAAATCTCAAAATGAAATGGTTGAAGTTATCGGAGGCATCAAACCAAATGACTTAATTGTAGATGAAGGAGGTAGTCTTCTGGTAAATGGTCAAAAAGTAACCCTAATTAAATAATAATGGGAAGATCAATGAAAAAATCAAAAACTAAAGAATTTATTCTTGCTTCATGGGCTATTGACCATAAAACAATTGTCTATGTAATTATGGCTATATTTTTAATTTTAGGCATTAGCTCTTATTTTAATATGCCTCGCGAAGCCTTTCCCGAAATCAATGATACCAAAGTTTTCGTAAGTACAATATATCCAGGCAATACAGCTGAAGACATTGAAAGAACCATTACGGACCCATTGGAAGAAGCGTTAAAAGGCGTTCCAAATTTGGTTGAAATTCGATCGACTTCTTCGGAAGATTTTTCTGTAATTGATGTTGAATTTGATGAAAATATTCCTATTAATGTCGCTAAGCAAAAAGTGAAAGATTTAGTAGATGGAATTAAATCAGGGGCAGACTGGCCTGTTTTTAACAATGCTAAAGTAGAACCTACTATTTTTGAACTTGACTTTTCTGAATTACAACCCATTTTGAATATAAGTTTACATGGGGACTACCCAATCGAGCAATTAAAAACTTATGCTGAACTTCTAGAAAGTCAAATCGAGCAATTACCACAAATCAAAGAGGTTAATATTCGAGGAATTCAATTATTTGAAGTAGAGGTTGCGGTAGATATTTACAAAATGACTGCGGCTAAAGTCTCTTTCAATGACATTTTAAATACTATTTCGAGAGAAAACACTACCATCTCAAGTGGAAACATTGTAAGTGGTGGTCAAAGAAGAACATTACGTTTGACAGGAGAGATTAAAGATCCTGAAACATTAAAAGGTTTTGTGGTTAAAACAGATGGAGGGCCAGTTTATTTAGGTGACATTGCTGAAATTTCATTTAAAGAAAAAGAGAAAACATCTTTTGCGCGTTCGTTTGGAAATAAGGCCATTTTACTTGATGTTGTGAAAAGAGGGGGGAAAAATCTAGTAATTGCTTCGAAAGAAATTAAAGCATTAGTGGCTCAACCCCAAAAAATCGGATTGCCGTCTAATCTTGATATTAAGGTTTCAAACGATCAATCCAACTTAACGCTAAACCAAGTAAGCGAATTAGTCAATAGTATCATCTTTGGTGTGATTTTAGTAGTAACAGTATTAATGTTCTTTTTGGGCTTTCGAAATGCATTATTTGTTGGTTTTGCTATTCCAATGTCAATGTTCATGTCTTTTATGATTTTATCTGCTTTGGGGTATACCCTCAACACAATGGTGCTTTTCGGTCTTGTAATGGGGTTAGGAATGTTGGTTGATAATGGAATTGTGGTAGTAGAAAATGTTTATAGACTTATGGAAAAAGAAGGGATGTCTAGAATTGCTGCCGCCAAATCTGGGATTGGAGAAATTGCTTTCCCTATTATAGTATCAACCGCAACAACTATTGCTGCTTTTCTTCCTTTGGGTGCTTGGCCCGGGTTGATGGGTGAATTTATGATATATTTCCCAATCACTCTTTCAGTGGTACTAGGCTCTTCACTAGTGGTTGCTGTTTTTTTTAATTCCATGCTTGTATCTCAATTTATGGAGATTAGCGACCGGGAAATTAGTACAAAAAGTTTATGGCGAATTACTATTTTTATGGGAGGACTAGGGATCATTCTGTTGTTTGGATCTCCAAATATTCGTGTTTTTGGAAACCTTATGTTATTAGTTCCTCTGTTATTTTGGCTCTATAAGTTCTTTATCAAAAAAATGGCATTATCCTTTCAAAATAACTTTTTGGTAAGTCTTGAAAATGGCTATAGACGCTTCTTATCCTATGCCCTTAGTGGCAATAAGCCCTTTATGTTTCTTGGAGGTACATTCTTGCTTTTATTTTCTTCTTTTGCTTTGATGAGTATTTTCCCTCCTAAAGTGGAATTCTTTCCAGATAATCAGCCACAACAGATTTTTATATTTATTGAATATCCTGAAGGCACAGCAATTTCTAAAACAAACGAAACAACAAAACGTATTGAAAAAGAAGTTTTATCTGTAATCGAAAGTGACATTTATAACAGGGCTGGTGTGAATATTCTTGTAGAGTCAATGGTGGCTCAAGTCGGTGAGGGTGCGGGAAATCCAGAGATAGATAATGGAAATACAAATGAACTACCAAATAAAGGTAAAATTACATTGACCATGCAAGAGTTTAAATTCCGTCAAGGTGTTTCTAGTGAATCTTTTAGAAAAGAGGTTCAAAAGCAACTTATTGGAAAATTCCCTGGTGTATCTATTTCCGTGGAAAAAGATGCAAAGGGACCACCAGCAGGATATCCTGTAACTATAGAAATTAATGGAAAAGACTATTTAGATCTAATACAGACTGCAGAGAAAATGAAAGAATATTTAAATAAAGTAAATATTTCTGGTGTTGAGGAGCTGAAAATTAACGTAAATAAAAATAAGCCTGGCCTTGAGCTAACTTTGGATAGGCAAAAGGCAGGAGAACTTGGAGTTTCTGCAGGACAAGTTGGTCAGCTGTTGAGAACCTCTCTATTTGGTTCTAAAGCTGGTGTTTTTAAAAAAGATGGTGATGACTATGATATCAATGTTAGGTTTAATAAAGCAAATCGATATGATAAAAATGCTTTATTCAATCAAAATATCATTTTCAGAGATCCTGCAAATGGTCGTATCAAAGAGATCCCCGTTTCATCCTTGATAGAACAAGAAAAAAGCACCAGTTTCAGTGCTATAAAACATAGACAACTTAATCGTGTTGTAACTCTATATTCGTCTGTTCTTGCAGGATATAATGCAAACGCAGTAGTTGGTAATGTGAAAAAAGCTCTGAATGGATATTCGCTGCCCAATGGTGTTAATTTTAAGTTTTCTGGAGAAATTGAAGAACAAGAAAAAAACATGAGTTTCTTGACAAAAGCCCTTGCTAGTGCCCTTGGATTAATTTTGCTTTTATTAGTCTTTCAATTTAACTCCGTATCCAAGCCAGTCATTATTTTACTCTCTATTTTCTTGAGTTTTACAGGTGTATTTTTAGGCTTAATGGCTTTCCAAATGCCATTTGTAATTTTAATGACAATGATGGGAATTATTGCATTGGCTGGAATTGTTGTGAATAATGGAGTCGTCCTTTTAGATTATACCCAATTACTAATCGATCGAAAAAGTCAATCTGAAAAGCTTAAAGAAGGCGAGTTATTAGGAAAAAAGCTGGTTACTGAAGCTATTGTTGAGGGAGGAACAGCTCGTTTAAGGCCGGTAATTCTTACAGCCATCACAACTGTTTTAGGACTTATCCCTTTAGGGATTGGTTTAAATATTGACTTTTTCTCATTGTTATCTGAATGGGATCCTAAGGTTTATATAGGTGGAGATAACGTTGTTTTCTGGGGGCCATTGGCTTGGACAGTTATATTTGGATTGACTTTTGCCACCTTTTTAACCTTGGTCATTGTTCCATCTACCTTCTCAATAGTTTATTCATTTAAGCTTTGGCTTAAAAGAGTTTTATAAAGAAATCAAAATCCTGAGGTTTGAACCTTAGGATTTTTTAATTTTACAGTACATTAATATATTATGTATAGATCCCATAACTGTGGAGAACTCTCCCTTGAATACTTAAATCAAACCGTGACCCTGGCGGGCTGGGTTCATAGAAACAGAAATAAAGGATTCATCATTTGGACAGATCTCAGAGATCGCTATGGTATAACGCAATTGATTTTTGACGAAGAACGAACCTCAAAAGATATATTTAAAAAAGCCCAAGGATTAGGAAGAGAATTTGTTATACAAGTTGTAGGAACAGTAATTGAAAGAGAATCTAAAAATTTAGCTATTAGTACAGGAGATATAGAAGTTTTAGTAGAAAATCTGACTATATTAAATACATCTAAAAATCCTCCTTTCACTATCGAAGACAAAACAGATGGCGGGGAAGAGTTGCGAATGCAATATCGTTACTTAGACATTCGAAGAAATTCTGTAAAGGAAAAATTGATGTTTCGTTCTAAAGTTTCAATGGCAGTGCGGAATTATTTAAACGATGCAGGTTTTATTGATGTTGAAACCCCTTATTTAATTAAATCTACCCCGGAAGGGGCAAGAGATTTTGTTGTTCCCTCTCGTATGAATGAGGGACAATTTTACGCCTTGCCTCAGTCTCCGCAAACCTTTAAGCAATTGTTGATGGTAGGAGGCATAGATAAATATTTTCAAATTGTAAAATGTTTTCGAGACGAAGATCTAAGAGCTGACCGTCAACCCGAATTTACACAGATTGATTGTGAAATGAGCTTTGTTGACCAGGAAGATGTTTTAAATCAGTTTGAAGGATTGACCCAACATTTATTAAAAACGATTAAAAACATTGAGCCCAAACCATTCCCGAGAATATCCTATGAGGAGGCGATGAAAACCTATGGAAATGATAAGCCTGATATTCGTTTTGGAATGACTTTTTTTGAGCTTAATGACTTGTCGCAAGGCAAGGGTTTTGAAGTTTTTGACAGTCAAGAATTAGTGGTTGGAATTGCCGTGCCCCAATCAGCTGATATGACAAGAAAAGAAATTGATGGCCTTATTGATTGGGTAAAGCGTCCTCAAATTGGAGCTAAAGGGTTGATTTGGGTAAAATGTAATTTAGATGGAAGTTACAAGTCTTCTGTAGATAAATTTTTCAAAGCTGAGGATCTAGCCAAATGGGCAAGACGATGTGAGGCAAATACAGGGGATTTAATTTTAGTGCTTTCTGGAGAAATTCATACCACAAGAGCTCAATTGAGTTCTCTTAGAATGGAACTGGCAAAACGCTTAGGATTAAGAAATCCAGAAGAATTTGCTCCGCTGTGGGTAACGGATTTTCCTTTGTTAGAATGGGATGAAGAAAACAAACGCTACCACGCAATACACCATCCTTTTACCTCTCCTAAACTAGATCAACTCGAGCTATTAAAAACCAATCCAGGAGCCGTAAAAGCCAATGCTTATGATTTAGTTTTAAATGGTAATGAAATTGGTGGAGGTTCTATCCGAATTCATGATAAAGCTCTACAATCACAGATATTTGATTTACTAGGTTTTACTGAGGAAGAAGCCCAAGGTCAATTTGGTTTCTTGATGAATGCATTTCAATTTGGAGCACCTCCTCATGGCGGAGTCGCTTTTGGTCTTGATCGTTTAGTAGCTATTTTGGGAGGTGAGGAAACCATTCGTGATTTTATTGCTTTTCCAAAAAACAATAGTGGACGAGATATTATGATCGATGCCCCGGCATCCATAAGTCAAGTTCAGTTTGAAGAATTATCTCTTAAATCTACCTTTACAAAAAAGAATAATTTAATCTGATGAAAATAGTCTTAAGGATGTTGTTTTTCATACTAATATGCGCCTTATTAACGGGAATGTATTACAAAAATCAAGTTGACTTTAGCTTTGGAGAGCGTATCATTGGATTTACAGTTCTAGGTGGGGCTTTTATTTATTTACCTCTTTTTTTATTCTACCATTGGAAAGGAAAGCGCCTTGAAGATTATACAATGAGTGATGAAAATATAAAAAAAATGAACAAGAAATAAAGCTCGCCCTTTTTATTATTTACAACACTTTTTTTTTTAAAAAAATCATCTAAAAAAACGAAAAATATTGATAGTCAAAGCTTTCTGAAAATAAAAGGCATTAAAAAGTAAGCTAAAATAAATTTTAAGTTTACCTTTGCCGCATAATTAATAAAATAAACAATGACTGGTACAGTTAAATTTTTCAATGAAGCTAAAGGATTTGGTTTCATTACAAACGATGAGTCTGGAGAAGACGTTTTCGTTCACATTTCAGCCCTAAATGGCGTGACCCTTAGAGAAGGGGCAAAAGTAGAATATGTAGAAGAAGATGGTAAAAAAGGGAAGCAAGCTTCGAGTATTACCGTGTTGTAATTTATATATTATTACTAAGACAAAAGCGTTTCATTAATGAAACGCTTTTTTTATTTTCTTTTTTTAGCAAAAAAAGTGTCAATTAAAAATTTAGCTTCCTCTGCCATAACTCCTCCGCTAAGAATGGTTTTCGGATGCAAATTAATACCTGCCTGTTGAAATCCACGCTTGGAATCATTGGCTCCAAAAACTATCCGATCTAATTGACTCCATGATAAAGCACCTGCACACATGACACAAGGCTCCAAAGTCACATATAGGGTACAGCCTAATAAGTATTTGCCGTTCAAGTAATTTGCAGCTGAAGTAATGGCTTGCATCTCAGCATGAGCAGTCACGTCATTTAGGCGTTCAGTTAAATTGTGTGCACGTGCTATGATTCGTTTGTCAACAACAACAATTGCTCCGACAGGAACTTCATCCATAAAAGAAGCCTTTACTGCTTCAGCCAAAGCTTGGTTCATAAAATACTTATCGTCTAATTCCATATTCAAAAATACAAATTCCAAAGGCACTTAATAAATTTGCTTTTCCCTTATCTTTACAATATGTTAGAAAATCGTTTTGCATCAATTCAAAATCCTAGAGAATTAAGAAAGCTTTCCGAAAAAGAATTACCAGATTTTGCAGATGCATTACGAAAAAAAATTATTTATTTATTAGCTAAAGGAGAGGGTCATTTAGGCTCTAGTCTAGGAACTGTTGAGCTGACCGTTGCCCTTCACTATTGTTTTGACACACCGAACGATATTTTAATTTGGGATGTAGGCCATCAAGCTTATGGTCACAAAATATTGACGGGAAGAGAAGCTGACTTTATCAACCTTCGTCAGAAAGGAGGGATTAGTGGTTTTCCTAAAAGAAAAGAAAGTCCTTATGACGCTTTTGGAACAGGACATGCTGGAACTGCCATTTCTGCGGCCTTAGGCATGGCTTTAAGTTCAGGCCTAAAACACAACAAAAGACAACATATTGCAGTGGTTGGGGATGCATCAATTGCAAATGGAATGGCTTTTGAAGCGCTCAATCATTTAGGAACTACTCAAGCAAATTTATTGGTTATTTTGAATGATAACACCATGGCAATTGATCCCAGTGTTGGCTCTTTAAAAAATTATTTTGAAACGGTAAAAAAAGAGCATCCAACTACACCCAACTTTTTTGAATCTTTAAATTTAAATTATTCAGGCCCTTTAGACGGTCACAATATTAAGTCACTGGTAAAGGTTTTAAATCAACAAAAAAATATACAAGGTCCGCGAATTATTCATATTGTTACCACAAAAGGCAAAGGCCTTCCTGTAGCTGAAAAAGAGCAAGTGACCTACCATGCACCTGGAAAATTTGATCCACTCACAGGAAAACTCAGTAAAGTTGAAAAGCATCAAAAACTAAAGTATCAAGATGTTTTGGGGGAAACACTGCTCCGTTTGGCAAAAAAAAATGAGCAGATTATTGCCATCACTCCTGCAATGCCAACCGGAAGTGGCTTAGTTAAAATGATGGAATCACTCCCCTCGCGCTGTATCGACGTTGGAATTGCTGAACAACACGCCGTTACGCTCGCTGCTGGAATGGCTGCCGAAGGAATGATCCCGTTTTGTGTAATCTATTCAACCTTTTTACAAAGGGCCTATGATCAAGTAATTCATGATGTTGCCCTCCAAGATCTAGGAGTTGTTTTTTGTATCGATCGTGCTGGAATTGTAGGTCATGACGGTCCTACCCATCATGGTGTTTTTGACATTGCTTTTTTACGCTGCATACCCAATCTTGAAATTGCTTCTCCCAAAGATGCCAATGCACTTCAAAATCTATTATTTACTGCCCAGCTTGGCATACAGCATCCCCTCGCAATTAGATATCCTAGAGGTTTTAGCGAACAGACGAAACTCACAACGCAATTTGAAAAAGTTGAATGGGGAAAAGGGCAATTACTCAAAAAAGGAGATACCATTGCCCTGCTATCTTTTGGAACCTTAGCCGAGGTTGTTAGTGAGGCGTTAGAACACAAAGAAGATGCTGAGTCTTTTGCGCATTATGACATGTGTTTTGTTAAGCCGCTAGACTCAGAATTATTACATACGATTTGTAAAACATTTAAGGCAATTATGGTGTTTGAAGAAGGAACTTGTTTAGGAGGTGCAGGAAGTGCAATCATTGAATTTACTGTAAAAGAAGGATATCAAATACCTATTCAACTAGAAGGAGTTCCTGATCGATTTATTTCGCATGGAAAAACAAAAGTTTTACAT
>MEHZ011556380.1_pt1 | contig 12565 bp, 8 predicted proteins | sample 897221 | NCBI WGS metagenome assembly MEHZ01 (sample SAMN05514161, study PRJNA337945) | marine metagenome | isolation source: marine surface water | place: Arctic Ocean | collected 2007-12-13 | reverse complement strand
AGTACTAATGGATCCCAAATACAGGTCTGGGTGCCAAGGTGAGAATAATTCGTTTCATTCTGAACCCCAAGATTGGTTACATTGATACCCCAATCCAAATATTGCTGAACCCGGTTCACAATTTCTGTTGCCCATGCATCCTCCATTTCTGACTTTAGGAAGTATTGCTTGTCTTTTACTGTGGCGATTTCATCGAGCCAATCATCAGTTTTGAGAAGCGTGGAGGAACGGGGTTGCCAGAAAGTGAGCAGGACTTCGAGTTCAGGATTTAATTTCATAGCCCGTTGCAAAATCTCACGGTTGTGATCAACGATTCCTTTTTTTGATACTTCACCCTGGGCTCGCAAAATAGTGGTTTTTAATTCCTTAAATGCAAACCCCAAGGCTTCGTCATCGGCTTGAATTGCCCAAAAAGCAAGAGAACCACCAAAGCCATCAATCGACTGCCTAAGGTTTTCAGGAGAGGGATCGATCTTTAATAATTGCTTCTGGGGTGGGGCTGATTCGCTCGGTGGGTTGGGTTCGATTGCCTGACTGGCGCGAAGATTGAGTCTTTCTTGAGCATAGGATAAATCATCGGCACAATTTGGATCGTCCATACAATTGGTGACTTCTCCTGGGTCTGCCTCAAGATTAGTCAGCACTTGTGCGACCGTATTTTTATCCTTGTCATGCCATTCCGTATAACGAAAGTTTTTAAAACGAATACTGTGGCCAATATTTTTGTAAGTCGGGTAGGAACTGTAGGCGTCCAAGCGATGACCCGCTTCAGGATCGGAGAGTAGTTTGCGGAAACTTCGACCTTGGCAGTGATCAGGAATAGGTAAGCCAGTCAGATCACATAGAGTCGGGTACAGGTCGATTAATTCTACCAATCGATTTGTTTTTTGCCCACCCTCCAAACGAGGATCCCGAACAATCAAAGGAACTCGGGTATCGCATTCAAAGTTGGTATGCTTGCACCAACTCGAATGATCTCCAAGTTTCCATCCATGATCTCCCCACAGGACAATAATGGTATTTTCTGCGAGATTGTTTTTCTCTAATGCATTGAGAATTCGCCCCACACATGCATCTGCATAACTGGTGCATGCCGCGTATCCATGAAGCAAGCGTTTGTTTGTTTTATCAGACAAATCCTTGGGGCTTTTACCATTGAAATCACTGTACTTGTGCATTTCATAAGCAAACTGATTGGCTGCATAGCTTGGATATCCAGGGGGGGTTCCTTTGTTCGATGGCATGTTAAAGTCTGCTCTATTGTACATGTCCCAATATTTCTTTGGGGCTACGAATGGAAGGTGGGGTTTGGTCAGACCAACTGCTAGGAAAAAAGGTTTTTCTCTATTCTCTCCCAAGCTTTTAAGGAGTTCGACAGTTTTTGCGGTTGTCCTTCCATCGGTGTAAGTGTCGTCGTGCACATTCGCACTCTCCGTTAGAGGGCCTTTGGGCGGATCATGTTCAACGCCCGGTTGGATTTCGGTCAGAGCTTTATTTAAAATATCGATATTTTCTTTTTTGGCGTAGTGAGAAACCCCTTTCATTTTGACCCATTGAGTCCAGTTTTTCTGATCTACACCGGGACCATTGTTCCCGTGGTAAATCTTACCCAACCCTATAGTGTTGAAACCCTGCTCGGTAAAATGCTGATTGAGGGTCTTGAGATCGGGGTGCCTTTTTCTCCAACCATCCACATGAAAGGTTTGCTCTGCAGTTAGGGTAGGGTAAAGACCTCCCATAATGGAAAGGCGTGAAGCCCCGCAAACGGCTTGCTGGCAATAAGCCCTTTCGAAAAGCATACCAGTGGAAGCAAGTTGATCAATGTGGGGTGTCTTTACTTTGGAACCATAAGAACTTAGTTCCGGTCTAAGATCGTCGATTGCAATAAAAAGAACATTTGGCTTAATATTTGAAAATGCAGGGAAGAGGGTGATTAGACAAATCGACAAATAATAAAAATAAGTAGTCATGGCAGATTGGATATTAAAAGAGAACTCCTTGTATGTTTTAATCGCATTGCAAGTAAATAAGCCATTATTTAGAAGTTTAATAAGTCTGAAAGCATTTATTCCTCCTACCGTTTAATTTTATTCAAAATAGCCAATCAAAATGAAACTGTTCTTTTTACCCCTTTTAATTTTTACATTGAATTTGATTGCCCCTTTTTTGGTAGCATCTGTTGTGAAAAAGCCCAATCTGATCGTAATTATGTGTGATGACTTAGGTTATGCTGATGTGGGTTTTAACGGATGTAAAGATATTCCCACTCCCAATATTGATTCGATTGCAAAGAATGGGGTGCGCTGTACCAGTGGATATGTCGCCTATGCTGTGTGCGGTCCCTCGAGGGCGGGTTTCATGACCGCACGATATCCCCAAAGATTTGGATTTGAGAGAAATCCTCAGTATCAGCCTAATGATCCAAACATGGGGTTGACCCGCGATGAAAAGACAATTGCGGAACTTCTTAAACCTGCTGGATATCATTCTGGAATTATCGGAAAATGGCATTTGGGTGCACACATTCCTACAGGCCATCCGATGAAACGAGGATTCGATGAGTTCTACGGACATTTAGGTGGTGGGCATGTCTATTTCCCAGAAAAGCTTACTATCAAAAGAAGTCAGGACGCCAAAGGTGAGTCGGAAAGTTACAGAACATGGATGCTGAAGAATTATGAACCAGTTCCACCAAGAAAATATATAACCGATGATTTTTCTGATGAAGCAGTCTCTTTTGTTAAAAGAAACCGCGACTTATCCTTCTTTTTATTTCTTTCTTATAACGCCCCACACACGCCTCTGGAGGCGACAGAAAAGTATCTCAGTCGTTTTCCTGAAATCAAGGACAATAAAAGAAAGACCTATGCGGCTATGGTAAGTGCGGTTGATGATGGAGTGGGGAGGGTGTTAGCTGAATTACGTAAGTGTGGATTGGAGGAAAGTACTATTGTTGCCTTTCTTTCTGACAACGGAGGCCCGACGACTAAGAACGCATCTCAGAACACTCCACTTCGTGGTAAAAAAGGAGATGCATGGGAGGGTGGTTATCGTGTACCTTTTGCCATCCAATGGAAAGGGGAACTACCTGCGGGAACCACCTATGAAGCACCTGTCTCATCATTGGATCTAGGAGGAACTATCGTGGCCTTATCGGGGGCAAGAGTATCCGAGGATAAACCATTGGACGGAGTGAACCTGATTCCTTTCCTTAAAGGTGAAGGCAAGGGTAATCCTGATCGAGCAATTTATCTTCGACAGTTCGATCGTAATCGATTCGCGGTGCGCGAAGGGATGGATAAAATGGTTATTACTTGGAAGGGAGCAAAACCCCAGTTGTATAATTTGAAGGTCGATATTGGTGAAACCATTGATTTGGCTGAACAACGACCAGAACGGATCGAGGAGTTGCAAAAGTTGCGCAAATCATGGAATGCACAATTGATCGAGCCTACTTTTTTAGGTCTGATCCATCGTCCCAAGAATGGAAAGAAGAAAGCAAATCGTGAGTAACCCAGTTTTAAAGGGTGTCGTCTTCGATATGGATGGCGTGATTATCGAGAGTGAGTTTGCCCATTATCAGGCGATTTGCGAGGCAATGGGGGATGAAATGAAAGAGAGTTATGATACTTTTCTTGCTAAGTGTACGGGGTCAGATGAAAAATACGCAATGGGACGTTTGGCTGAATTTTCAGGAATCAAATATGACGAAAACCTTTTTCAGGAATGGTCAAAACGAAAAGCAAATGCTCTCAGGCGATTAGTTTCTGAGGAGGCACACCCAATGCCTGGTGCAGTCGATTTGGTTCTTTCCACAGCCGAACGATTCCCCATAGCTCTAGCGACAGGTTCAAGAAGGTCGGATGTTGACGCAGTGCTCAGTTTTCTTGCTGGTGGTCGGTTACAAAACCTGTTCGGATCCATCGTCACTAGTGATGATGTACCCAAGACCAAGCCCGATCCTGCGACTTATGCAAAAGCGGTGGTTGGAATTGGTTTAAAACCAGGAGATTGCTTAGCGATCGAGGATTCTCCAAACGGTGTTGCATCGGCGAAAGGTGCAGGGTTACGCGTGTTAGGTATTTCTGCCATTCACAATGAGGAGGAATTAAGTCAAGCGGATTGGTGCCTTCCTTCTTTAGAGAATGCTACGATAGATAAGTTAATTTGCTTGTTTGAAAATTAATTTCAGAACATCCTTATATCATGTTTCGTTTTCTTTTCATTGGATTAATCTCTTTGCATGCTGAGCCTAAAAGCATGCGTCCCAACATCCTCTGGCTAGTGGTCGAGGACCAATCGAAGCATTATGGTTTTAATGGAGAAAAACTTGTTCAAACTCCAATATTGGATGGATTGGCTAAGAATGGAGTACGCTTTACCAATGCCTCGGTTACTGCACCAGTTTGCTCAACTGCCCGATCCGCCCTAATTACCGGGATGTTTCAGACCAGTATTGGAGCTCATCATCACCGCAGCGGGCGTGGTGAAGTGAAAATTCAGAAACCTGATCATGTGAAATTAATTCCCGAGTTTTTTAAGGAGGCGGGGTATTATACATGTCTTGGTGGGAGCGTACACGGTGCTGGAATAGCGAGTCCAAAACATAAGCTAAGGTTTGGGAAATCGGATTATAATTTTGAATGGGATACAAAAGTTTTCGATGCACCCGAATGGTCAGGGCGAAAGAAGGATCAACCTTTCTTTGCCAAGATTTGTCTGAGCGGAGGAAAAGCCCGTTCCCAAGCTCGATCTTCAAAAGATATTCCTCATGTGGATACTTCTAAGGTTGAAGTTCCCCCCTACTACCCACGGCACCCGGTAGTGTTGGAAGATTGGGCAGCCTATTTGGATACCTTTAATTTAATGGATTTACAGGTGGGGCAAATCATAGATCGTCTTAAAAAAGAGGATGAGTTTGAAAATACCGTGATCTTTTTCATTACCGATCATGGAGTTAGTCACGCCCGGGGAAAACAGTTTTGTTACGATGAAGGCATGATGATCCCGTTCTTTGTGCACGCACCCGGAAGAGTAAAGGCTGGGAGTGTAAGAAAAGATCCAGTGTTGCATATTGATGTGGCAGCCACTTCGCTTTATTTTGCTGGTATTGAGGTGCCAAAATATATGGAGGCTCAAAGTTTATTCGGTTCCAATGCAGTAAAACGTAAATTTGCAGTTTGTGCCAGAGACCGTTGTGATGAGACTTACGACCGTATCCGTGCGGTCCGAACATCTCGATATAAATACATACGAAACGGATACCCGAATCGCCCGCATCTACAGCCCTGTGCATATAAGGACAACAAGGATACTTACTTGGCGATACGGGAATGGGGAGAAAAAGGAAAACTAACCAACCTACAGAAAGAGCTTTTACTTTCTCCTGCCAGAACAAAAGAAGAGCTTTATGACTTAAGCAATGATCCATGGGAACTGGAGAACTTAGCAGATAGCCCCAATCATTTGAAAGCTCTACAGAAAATGAGAAAGACTCTCGATCTGTGGATTAAGGAAACAGGTGATCATGGACAGAAAGTCGAACCGGTGAAGATGTACGATAGCGACATGAAGATCTACATTGGCGGACAGGCAATCAAAGGCAGACAGGAAAGAGCTGATGAGATTCAAGGTAATGTCATCCTGATGAAAAAATGGTGGAAAGAGGGTAAGTAAATTTAAAATTACTCCGATTCAACTTTGATTAGGTTGCATACATTTCATCAAAAAATTAAGAAATGAGCAGCAGGTTAAACAAAAAAAATTAGGTTTCCAACTTCTTCGAATTGAAATCTGGTTTATGTTCCCTAACTTGATGTACATTGAATAACCGATTTCTTATCATTCTGTTCGCCTTCTCCTATTACAGCCTTTTGGCTGAGTGGAAGAGTCAGTTGATGCCTTTTCTTGAGCTTCATTGTTTCGATTGCCACGGTGACGGAGCAAAGAAGGGTGGGTTGGCGATGGATAAATTGTCCGAGAAATTGGAGGACCCTGAAGCGTTTGCAACTTGGGAGAGAATTTATGAACGAGCGATCAATGGAGAAATGCCACCTCAAAAGGTGAAGGATCGCCCCGGTCCAGTTGAGTTGATAAAGGTGCGGGAATTACTTGGGGGTCACCTTTCGGAGGCACATAGTAAGGTAAAGGGAACGGTTCTTCGTCGGTTAAACCGAAGAGAATATGAGAATACCATGAACGATCTATTTGGGACTCGGCTAAGTCTTGCTGACTTATTACCGGAGGACGGGCATTCGCATGAATTTAATAATATTGGAAGTGCATTAGGTTTGTCCATGGAGCACCTCAAACAATACATCCATGCTGCGGGTCTGATCTTCGATCAAACGGTTCGACAGACTCACCATCCCTACAAGCAAACCACCAAGAAGATCAATTTTGAAGAACGGGAGATCAATCAACATGTCGGTAAATCATGGAAAAGATTAACGAATGGAGCGATTGTTCATTTTTATGGTGGAGGATACCCTACGGGTTTATTGCGCCAATCACGAGTGCAGCGTGAAGGTCTCTATAAGATTAGTTTAACAGGTTACGGTTATCAAACTGACAAGGCTGTTACTTGCCTGATTCAGGCAGAGAGTTATGAGCCTGGCAGTCCCAAACTCCATTTAGGAACTGCTTCCTTTTTGCCCAAAAAATCAACTACTGTTGAACTGGAGGTATGGTTGGATCATGGTTATATGATCAAGTTTGATCCTCAGGGAATTTATCGTGTGCCTGGATTCGAGCATATGAATCCTAATACTTATAAGGGTAAAGGGTTCGCCTTCATCGGGGCTGTAGTTGAGGGCCCATTAAGCAAGGGTTATCCAGGAACCGGTTACGACTACATATTTGAAGGAATTGATAGGCACGAGGTCGAACCTAATCATCCCAGCAACCGGGAAAAGCATTGGTACAAGCCCAAGTTCGAATTAATTTGCGAGGATGAAAATAAGACCATTCAGAAGTTTCTTTTTCGAGTAGGTTCTCTTGCTTTTCGGCAATCGGTTACGAATGAGGAAATGGAAGATTACTTTAATCTTTTTGGGGATGAGCGAAAGAAAGGTGAAAGTTTGGAATCTGCTTTGAAAACAGTTTTTTGTGCTCTCTTTTCCTCACCTCGTTTTCTTTATTTAAACGAACCATTACTCAATTTTAAAGGTGGTGCCTTGGCCAGTCGCCTCCATCTCTTTTTAGCAAGAAGTCTTGGGCATAAAGAGTTGGTCAATCTGGACATGAATGGAGTGAAAGGAGATAATTTAAAGTGGCTTCGGCCGCAAACTGAAATGCTTTTGCATGCCAAAAGTTTTGAGCGATTTATCGAAGATTTTACAAACAATTGGCTCGATCTGAGAAATATCGACTTTACCTCTCCCGATCGAGTTTTGTTTCCCGAATACGATTTGTATCTCAAGACATCGATGCTGAAAGAAACTAGAGCCTTTGTTCAATACCTATTCAAAGAAAACTTGCCCGTATCTAATTTTGTAAAATCCGACTTTGCGATGCTCAATGAACGTTTGGCTCAGCACTACGGCGTGCCCGGCGTTACGGGGCATGAGATCCGTCGAGTCTCATTACCCGTTGATCTTCCCCGCGGCGGTTTACTTGCTCAGGCGAGCGTTCTTAAAGTGACCGCAAACGGAACCAATACTTCTCCTGTGCTTCGCGGGGTTTGGGTAATGGAGAGAATTCTTGGACAAATGCCATCTCCGCCACCTCCTCTAATTTCCGGAGTCGAGCCCGATATTCGCGGAGCCGAGACATTACGGGATCTTTTGGAGAAGCATCGGAGTATGATCAGCTGTCAGGGATGTCATGCAAAATTTGACCCACTTGGCTTTGCTCTTGAATCTTTTAACCCCATTGGAGGATACCGGGAGAATTATCGATCTTTGAATCCTCAAGCACCTTCAGTCGAAAAGAAAGTCAGAGCCCAGGTAGTTCGCTATAAGCAGGGACCACTGGTGGATGCATCTGGGCATTTTGTTGATGGTGCTCATTTCACCAATTTTAAAGAGTTTCAGAACGCTTTGGTTGGGAATGAAAAAACCTTAGCCCGTGCATTCGTTCAAAAATTGCTTACCTTTGGAACTGGTCGTGAACTTGGCTTTTCCGACAAGGATGAAATTGATCGAATTATCAACAAATGTGCAGCCAATAAATATCGCGTGGGTGATCTCTTGCATGCGGTGGTGGCTTCAACTATTTTTCAAAGTAAATAACTTTTATGACCGCCTATATTTATCGATCCGAATCTTTGTCTCGTAGAACTTTCCTAAAGGGTGCAGGCGTATCGCTTGCTTTACCGATGCTTGAGGCAATGACTCCAGTATTTGCCCGAACGCCGATTCTTCCGCGAGTACCGAATCGTTTTGTGGCGATTAATGCGGCATTGGGTTTTCATGGCCCCAACCTATTTCCTCAAAAATCAGGATATGAGTATGAAATAACTCCTTATCTTGAAGAGTTAAAACATCTGCGAAAGGATTTTACTCTTTTCTCTGGGCTTTCTCATTCTAATCAACAGGGAAGTAGCGGGCATGCATCGGAAATGACTTGGTTGACAGCGGTCGAACGACCCGGCTTGGCTGGTTTTAAGAATGCGATCTCATTGGATCAGTTGATCGCTGGTAAGATTGGAACGAAAACCAGAATTCCTTCAATCAATTTGGGTACGGGGGGAGGAGGGCAATCGATTTCATGGAATACTAATGGTGTATCTATTCCATCTCAATCTTCGCCATCAAAAGTATATCGCAAACTTTTTGTTCAGGGCACAGATAAAGAAATCAAAGAACAGCTGAACCACTTAAACCGTGGGCAGAGCATTCTTGATGTCATAAGGGGGGATGCTCGAAGGTTACAGGGAAAACTCGGTCAAGTTGATCGTGATAAATTGGAAGAATATTTTTCTTCCGTTCGAAACTTAGAAAAAAGACTCCAACAAAACAAAGACTGGTCCGGGAAACCTAAGCCAAAGGTTAATTACTCAGAGCCCAATGATGTACAAGATCGCTTTGATTTATTGGCCAAGCAGCAATTGATGTACGATTTAATGGCCCTTGCCTTGCAAACCGATTCTTCTCGAGTAATGACCTTTTCCTTGGGTGCATTCAATGCGGTGCCCAGCAACATCAAGGGAGTGAAGACCGACTGGCACAACCTGTCCCACCATGGTAAGGATGAAGACAAGATTGAGGAATTAGAAATTATCGAAAAAGCTGAATTTTCTCTGTTTGCTGATTTTCTCGGCAAGCTCAAGTTGCACCAAGAAGAGGGTCGATCTTTGCTTGATGGAACATCAATTCTTTTTGGATCCAATTTGGGTAACGCCTCTTCGCATGACTGGCGCAATCTCCCTATTATCGTAGCTGGTGGTGGATATAAGCACGGATCCTTCGTCGCTTACGATGACAAAGAGAACACTCCATTATCTAATCTCTTCATCCCTCTGGCTCAACGAATGGGAGTGGAGATAGAATCTTTTGGCAGGAGCACCGCCTCCGGGTTTCAGGGTCTTGAAATCTAGTGGTTGTGATTATCTAATCAAAGCTTCGTGAATTATCCGGCAACGGGGCAAGCTTTTTTGTAGGTCTTGGAATCCTGTTGGGGAAATCTGGGTGGCGTAGATGTGGAGTTCTTGAAGACTTTTCATTTGAGCGAGACTATTCAGAGAATCATCGGAGATTAGCAGATCGTGCAACCAGAGCTTTTCGAGCTTGGTTAATTGGGTCAGTTTATGAACAGTCTGATCGGTCACTTGGGTCTCTCCAAGGTATAAGCCTTCGAGGTGAATGAGCTTAGCCAAGTGAGGAGCACTCTTATCGGTAATTTTATTTCCCCGTAGACCGAGGTAGGTAAGCTGTTTCATTTGAGCTAAGTGACCGATTCCTTTGTCGGTAATCTTGGTTTGCCCAATGGGGAGGTGCTTGAGGGATTTGGATCTGGACAGATGGCGAGCGCCTTCGTCTCCTACTTGTGTGCGATAGAGGTTGAGCCATTCGAGCTTAAATAGTTTCGCGAGGTCAATCATATCCATATCGCCTGCCTCGGTCTGTTCAAGAGATAGGTCGGTCAGATGAGGGAAATGGATAGGAAATTTTTGTATTGGAGCCTTAGCCTGAGTTCTATTGAGAACTATTTCAACGACTTGACCTTGCTTATAAAAGATTTTGCCTCCTAAATCGTGAATTTGTTGAATTACTTTTTTTTCATCGGCAAACGAAAACGCACTTTGGAATATTAGCAGAAGCCCAGGTACCAGTTTCATTTCTGTTGGCTGAGCTTGGTTGCAAGCAGAACGGCTTGCTTGAGGCTCTGAGGATCGGCCTTTCCCTGCCAAGCGATGTCAAGGGCAGTGCCATGATCCACCGAGGTTCGTACGATCGGCAGGCCTAGTGTAACATTGACTGCCTGATCAAAGGCGAGTGCCTTTACGGGGATGAGTGCCTGATCATGATACATGCAGATATAGGCATCGGTTTGGGTTCGTCGAGAAGGCGTGAAGGCGGTGTCGGGTGGTAAGGGACCGATTAGGTCGCCACCATCCTGACGCATTTTTTCAATGGCAGGCAAAATGATACGTTCTTCTTCGCGATTTCCGAATAATCCATTTTCACCGGCGTGTGGGTTGAGCCCGCAGACCGCGATTCTCGGTTCGCGTCCAAGTAATTTCTTATGAGTGTCTCGAGTCATTTCGATTACTTCGCATATCCGTTCGATGCTTAGTAGATTAGGAACTTCTTCATACCCGACATGAACGGAGACTAAGCTACAACTGATAATATCAGAGATAAAAGCCATACAAAATTTATCGGTTCCGGTGCGGTCGGCGAAAATCTCTGTATGCCCAGGGTAGGGGACGCCTGCTTTTTGAAGTGCTTCCTTATTCGCCGGGCATGTAGTAACTGCATCGACTTGATTACTAAGGCATGCATCGATTGCGGATTTAATATATCCGTATGTTGCTCTCCCCGTTTCAAAACTTATTGTGCCTGGATGCAACTTTTCTAAATTTATTAAATCTAAATCAAGGACTACTGGTGAATCGTTTGAATCTAGATTTTCTTTTTTGATGGCTTGGAAATGGCAAGGTTTCCCCGTCTTTTCGGCACATGATTTAAGAACTGCAAGATCCCCAAAAATAATGGGGGTACAAAGTTCCTGAATTTCTTGGTCTGCCAAAAGATCGAGACAGATCTCAGGGCCTATTCCGGCAGGGTCTCCCATGGTTATTGCTATGCGTGGCTTTGACATTTAAAGTTTGAGTGCTTCTCCCTTTCTTCCGTAGTCGTCTTCATGGCGGATTTGGTCTTCTGCTTTCCACTCACCTAAACTTATGACCAGCATGCGAAAGCTGGACTCCTCAGCCCAAAAGCGGTGTTTTTGTCCGGGTTTGATTAAAAATTCCTCATGAGCTTTGGGATGAAAGAGTTTCCCATCAATTTCCAAAATAGCCCCGTCATCGAGAAAGTGAAAAAGTTCATGCCTGATTGCATGGGAGTGGAGACTCGCCCGTTCACCGGGTTTGACTTCGGTCAGGTCAACCGAGCACTTCTGGTTACGAACGACCATATGTATATCACCCCACGGTCTTGTCGATTGTATGGTTGATTGCCCTTCTCTTGGATCGGTCATTTTTTTCAATTCTTGTGATACTGGCGTGTGAGGGCAAGCTCATGCTCTATTATCTCTGTAATCAAATCTTTTTAACTAGGATATTATTTAACAAAATCTGATCTTCTGAATTCATGTTTTGCTTAACGCCTGCAATGCTCCGGTAAATTCCCCATTTGGGACGAACAAAAGAAAAGCCTTTTCGCCATGTTTCAAGTTTTTGGACCTTTTTTATATTTAAATCTCCGTCAACGGAACGAATTGAAAATTTAAAGAACCCATCCTTGGCATAATGACAAAGGGATTCGCAGATTAGCCACTTGTCTTTACAGTCTTCCCAGTCGGCGAGAAAAATACGCCCTGACTGATCACCTGACCACCATTGTAACTGAAGTTGAGGTTTTCCCCTTTCAATCACCCCCGATAAGGTTAAAATAGGATCTTTAACATTGTGAGAACCCACTGCTTTCAACTGAAAGAAGTGGCAAAATGCTTTGGTAATTTTGAAGGTCTTTTCAATCTTAAGATACCATTTAATATAATGGGTTTCTGATTTTTTTGCTTTCAGAGTTTCAGGAGAACTCTGATAGCCCTTGATTTCGTTTCGCTGTCTTTCTTTTCCCTTTGGCCATTTTTTATCCCTATCTCCATCTTCGTCACGGTGAATAAAAAAGGCAAAGGCACTGCCCAACTCCGAGTCTTTAACCAATTTTATGTGTTCGAAGTCTCTATGGTTCCCATTAAATATTTCGGGTGTTTCAATGGAATATTTACCAAATGCTTTTTGTACCTGTGCGATTGCATTCAAACTTGAGTTTATATCTGCTTGTAATTGAATATCACTCAATATTTCGGCTTTTCCTTGAACGAGAAGGGGCAGGATGAAATATACAAAGTATTTGGTGAAGTAAAAACAACATAATTCTATACGAAAGGTTTT